>Ga0082212_10001079_pt1 | contig 39961 bp, 34 predicted proteins | sample TergutNt197P3_FD_71548 | JGI IMG/M metagenome (GOLD analysis project Ga0082212, IMG submission 71548) | Neocapritermes taracua P3 segment gut microbial communities from Petit-Saut dam, French Guiana - Nt197 P3 | ecosystem: Host-associated > Arthropoda: Insects > Digestive system > Gut ...
CTCATCACAGAAAAAGTCCAGCTATATGATGGCATCGAGAGGATAAATGACAACTCATACATTTTTCCAAAGGCTACGAAAGCCGCTTAATATCGAGTGGAAAATCTTTTCGTCATCGAGTATAATATGCTAAGAAAGGTATACAGAATAAACTAACATTGGCTGAATTGAAATGTTAATTGAATACCACAGCGAAAGAGATAATTAATGCCAATATCCCGCAACAGCTAAAAAATCGTGGCGACTTTGGTGACCGCCGCGCCCTGTATGTTTCCATAGGGAATTCCCCTCAAACCTACTTGTTCTATCAACTATTATCCTAGATTTTGGGAATTTCCCTACAATTTTGATTTTATCTTAGCTCGTTTTCAGCTATATTTGGCCAGCTTTCCTGTTTTGATGAATGCAGCAACCCGCACTTTTCATACAAATAGGCAGAAAGATGGGCTAAAAGCTTTCGTTGAATGTTCAAATTCTCGCACCAGTTGGGTTTGCTAGCGTTTTGGAATCGCTCTTCAGCAGTCTTTCGAGTTATTAGCACAAAGCCTCCCATTGTCCTTTGCGCCTTTGTCTCGTTGATGATAAAAAACCGCCAGCGCAAGCGCTGTCAAGTCTAACTTCCAAGACATCATGGAAATGGATGCATTGCCAGTTGTCAGTGGTTTACTTGGAAAATATGAAGCTTGCTTGGCAAAGTGTTTCTCCAGCCAATTCTAAACGCAGTGAAAACACTGATATATGCGTCATTGATGTCGTCCATTGGCAAATAACGCATTAATTCAAAAGGGAAATATGTAAATGCCAGTTGTATCCTTTCGCTGTCCCAATCAAATGGGAAATACAGGTCGACAGCCCCAAACAAATGCAGCAGCTCATGTGCTATAGTCGCAGAAGAAAGAGCAAATTCGTAGGTTTCATCCGTTGAGTGAAACGCTACAATACGCTCTGCATAGAAATTTTCATGCTCTTCGTAAAATGGGTCGCATATCAGTGAATAGCTATGGCCTTTTTTGTTCACATTCATTATGATGCCGTAATTGTCATAACCTGGATACCCTGCTTTCAGCCCTTCCAAGAAATTGTTGACTGACCCATAGCTTGTGCTTTCTTTAAAAAAGTCGTCTGCCCAAAAATCCCATTCATCACCAATTGGAATAGCAATGCCAATATCAAAATACTCAGCATTTCCAGCATTGGTGGAGGATATGGAAAGGTCTTGGCCATAAAATGCCGCTTGGCTCTCAAGATACCTAAAAGCCTCATTTTGAAGGCTTTGCAAACTTGCTTGCGCTTCTGGATCCCATGCAGATTCCTTGTCATTAAAAAACACGTTAAATAACATGCATTTTCCAATCAAGCGTTTTGAGCTCCCAGCATTCTGGTCAGGCTCAAATACGCTGCTTTCCTCCCAATTATAAGCCTTGTCTATATCGCTTACGCCAAGCTGGCCAAGATAGTAGAAATAAAAACTTTCTTCAAGGCGCCAGCCATTCTTGGTCTTGGCAGCCCTCATATGGCCATCTTTTATAGAATCGCTTCCAATGATGTCAAATGCGAACTCGATCTGGGAAGAGGAAGATTTAATGACCCTGATTGTCTCGATATCGATTCCCGCTGTGAAATCTGTGAAATACTGCGGGTTCACTTTGGTTATCCCATCAGATTCAAATACTTGCGGTGTGCCAAACATAGGTAGTGTAAAGAATGGCCCATACGCGTCACTGCCAAGGTATATTTCTTCAAGCTGCTTCGTCAGGTCGCGAAAATCAGTGTACCCAGGGCTCTCGGCTGGCTGGGTTTCATACCCATAGTAATCTGCGTTGAATATCGGGCTGCCATTTTCCGTCAAGTTTACTAGAAAATCAATTGCCCATTTGTCTTGCGTGACAAGCAGTCTGACTTCATCAATGGCTTTGGCGCCAAGTTGGCTTGGGCTGCAGGCTGTTGGCAACAATAAAAGAAGAGTAAATATAATAAAAAACAAACTGGCCAGCTTAACAGATTTAGATTTCAAGGCCTGCCTCCGGTTCAGTAAAAATTGTTATGTATACTTGAGTATCGCATAGCCGTCTTCAAATATCTATAGTTGTATAAGAATAAAATGGAGCTTCAAGGATTGATCTGCTCCATTTTAAAGGCTTGTGCCTAAATGTTTTAAGTTCATCAATTGGTTCCAGAGCATAAGGCGGAATTTGTGTGAATCTTCCATTCTGATTTCGGCTCTTGTATATATCTGTGCCAATTCACGACCAGCCATGCAAATCTACCGGTATAGGCGACAACTCAATAATTCTGTCTATGAGAGCCATGAATAATCCAGCGCCCTCATTAGACCAGCAATCAATCTCATAGGTTTTGCCGTTGAGCAATAAAGCAGCGTTCCAACTATCTTCCCAATCCTCTTTCTCTTTGTTATATCCGCTAGCTTCCAACGCATTTGCCATATCCTTGAGCGTCTGGAAATCGACGCTGCTCAATTCTTTTTGAGACGAGGTTTCGATCTCGCTCAGAAAATCGAGTTGTGTAATGTCGCTGCTTGATCTAATGCCCATACTGCATTGGAGCGTACCGTCTTGGCTCAAGACAAAATAATATGACTCGGCAGTGGTGCCGGTTGGAAATACAGCAAGGCGCATAATCTCATTTGCCCCTTGTGAATCCTGCTTTGGAATCATATCCATTATAACCGATTTTGCCATTTCATCAACTTTTTTTACCATCCCCTCCTCTGGTTCATCCGGGGGCGCGTCAACTTGGATTTCTACCGTGTAGAATGTATCGTTATGGAAAAATGCCGCATATGAGATGTAGCTGAGATAGCCATCGAACTTTTCCTTCAGGTCTTCACGCACATCAAACACTGTCCTGCTTATATAATCCATGAGGCTTCCGTTTTTTGTACTGCCTGCTGTATGCGCAACAGCAATGCCAACAATATCCCAAACATTGCCGGGAGATTCATAAATTAGTTTATTGTAAGCCCCAATCTCAAAGTCTTTGCCCCGAAAATGATTGCTAGGCTGGTGCTCTGGCTCAAAAGAGCAAATCTTGATATAAACAGTGACCGGCAAACCTTCTTCGATGCGCCGGTACACTTCCTCGCTAACTTCGTCTGTGCCGTAAGCGTAATCATGAAAATCGATTTCGTAATCCCATGTATTTGTCTTCGTATAGTGATAAGCGAGGACCTTAGTGTGCGCCGGCTCGTAGCCGGTTGACGACGCTTTGGGGTAGAGGAATTGGTCGCCTAACAGCGCTTTGAGCGCGCCCATGCTTTCAATCGCCTCGCCGCCAGATTCATCTGCGATGGAACATGCTGCCAAGCAAATCGCCACAATAAACACAATGCAGGCCGCGAAAATCTTTATTTTGCCCTGTATGCTGCTAAACTGGTTCTTCTCTGCTTTCTGATTGCCACGCATATGAGCCCTTCCTTTCAAACCTTTGAAATGCGCTATTCGGTTGATGCCATGTTGCATTGGGTTGCGCCATATGCTCAAATTGCAGGCGCCCAATAAAGAGAATATACTAAATGCCAATGGTCGTTTATACTGTCCTCGCCATCCAGCATTACTCCCGACTTTCTGTACCACAGTATCGTATCAACTCTGTCGGCCCTATTGTACATAGCAGGAAATTTATTCTCAAACCCGATAGAGCCTCCACGAAACTCGTCGTCCGATAATGAATCACAAAAAACCCTAATATATCTTGAAAAAACAATATCTAGATCATCTTCTGTCAAATTGTATTTATTTATGGCGCTATCGCTAATAAAATCAATGTCAGCCCGCTGGATATCCTTTTCACCATCAGGATTTAGCTGCCGCACAATATATAGTTTGTATTTAATACTCTCGCCGTTATCTTCTTGGACATTGCTGGCTTTGGATAATGAGACTGTTCTATAGCTTTCAATATCATCCACGCCAATTACATAATCTGAAAGAGATTCGGCAAGTTTATTGAAAATCTCTTCGTTTTCCGTAAAATGGTTTATATATTCTGGCATATAATTCTCTTTGTAATGCTCAATGCACTCTTCTCTGCTTTTCGTGCTGCCAAATAAACATGAGGAAAGAAATACTGCTGCAAAAACCAGAGCCATGAGCGTTAACAATATTTGCCTTCTTTGCTTTTTCATCATTCCTACGCGAGGATACCCTTGACTAAAGCGGCAGCATAGCACGCTGCTGCGGGAGTAATCGCGATTACCTCTTTTCTGGTTTTTTGCAGTGAAACGCAGGAGGGGTTAGTTGCCTTTCGCTAATATATCCCAAGATTTGTGTGGTTGCAACGTTCCTGCCCCCCCAAACTTTTGGCCTTTAACCGTTGTGTGCAGAATTTAGGCATGCGTGCGGGGCAGCTAATACTTATGGGCAACTCAGCGCGCTTGACACTTAGGATAGCCAACCTCATAAAGACATCATGCCTTAATATCGCCACAAGCAAACTCTTCAAGCCTCATAGCGGCTAAGCGGCAGGCTGTTTTTTTACCAATATAATAATATATCAAAAGCGTTGCTTAGGCAATGGCTAGCTATGTTATCCAGTTTGGCTTGGCGCTTAAGTATTCTCCTTTCTTTTGGCAGTTTTTTGTCGTGCCAAAACCTGTCGGGCAAGGCGCCAAAATTTCATACACAAAAGTATCCCTGTGCGCTCGCTGGAACATTGGCTAGCGATCGATACGCATTGCGGCTGCAGCTGTGAGGCTGCTGGCCACTATTTATGCTTTAGCCTCAATGCCACAAACCAAGATCGCGCTGGCCGTCCATTAGCGGGAATGCCGAATATTGGCGCCGCCTCTACTGCAATTTTCGTTATTGCTATATGCCAGAGAACCGGCGGGCAATACTGGCTGCATGTTCTCTGGTAGCGTTATAGGCTCTTGCACCGCAGTCCTTGAAAGTCAAAAAACTGTCTAAACTGCATAGAATTGGTATATCCATAGCTTATACTAATCTGGTAAAATAGGGTATGTTATTAACAGGCGATACCACAATCCTGTGGACTTAATTCGCCAGACGCGTTATGTTGGCATATGCTGCTTTTAAGAATAGCCCATATGCCAACATAACGCCGCTTAGCCTTTTATATGGCTTGGTGTTGCCAAGGCCTAGTTGGCTAGAGCCCCTTGCCCAATTGTTGTGTTTATATATTTTTTATCTGTTCTGAATGGGTAAGGATAAGGGATTCAGCCGATACTCCATAGGACAACAATGCCAAAGCGGATTTATCTGGCAATTAATTAAAAGAGATAGGCATCCCTCCATACTCTTATTCCTCTTAAAGAATAAGAGCATGGAGCGGGGGTATCCTGCCTGAATCATGATGAATGGAGGTATAAGAATAATGGCAGCTTCAAGCGGAAATTGCTTTATATGCGGCAAGACCGCAGGCAAAATTGCAATAAAAAACCACGTTCTCAAAGAACACAATTCGGGCGGCGAGTTATGTTATCTACTCAGGGCTGAGGGAGCCTACGACAAGGATTATTGGCTTTATTTCACTGTTTCCCTCGATTCATCCCTCACTGATTTAGACCAGTTTCTACGAAGGATCTGGTGCGAGTGCTGTGGGCATTTGAGCGCCTTCACCGTTGGCAGGAGCAAGCTTGGCAAGGCAAGGAAAATGTCAGCGTTTAATATCAAAGACACTTTTCTTTATGAGTATGATTTTGGCACGACAACAGAAATTATCTTGACAGTGGTTGACAAAATTTCACGTCCCAGCCGGAAAGAGGCTGTGCAATTGCTCGCGCGCAATATACCAATGCAGGAAGGATGCGATGTATGCGGCGCCCCGGCTTCATTAATTGATGTTTACGAAGGCGCGATTTATTACGAATCTTGCGCAGAGGATTTAGACGATGAGGAAATGTTTGTGCCAATTACAAACTCCCCCCGGTCTGGAGAATGTGGATACGATGGCGAGTTGGATATATGGTCAATTGACCTTGGCAAAGCGTTCCCGCAAACATAAAAGCTCTGGGCGTGCCCTGCCATTCCCTCCTATGGCATTGCCCGCCGCAATTTGGCGTCATCCGGCTCCCTCGCTGCTTTCGGATTCCCTTGTTTGCTTTGTTACGCTGTCAGCGCCCTCCATCAACCTGGGAGAGCCTCCCGGGTTGACGCAAACACATCCAGTGCCATCTGCGGCTCTACAGCTATAAGGCTGCTTGCCAATGCGCCGCTGCTGGAAGCCTTTGGCAAGTTAGGTTTTTATTCGACAGTATTGGGCAGCGAGTTTTTTTGGTGATAAACGAATGGCAACATGCTTATAATAGCTGCTTTCCAACTGGCGAAATGCGGCTGCCAATTATATGGGGCATAGCTGTTTTTATGTAGCTGCAAGGTTTCATAATAGCGCCCAATTGTTTTGAAATCCAATCGCATCGCAGCTAAAAGCATTCTTGCTGAAACTGTCCAGTCTTCGAATGTGACTTCAAATCTAATCGGTTCTTATAAGACGCTAAACAAAATATTGAACCGCCTATCTTTTTATGGTATAATTCTAAAATACTATGGGTACCAAAGACGGGGGAGCACGTAAGACGAGGGTTTGCAACTTCATCATATTTTATGAAAGATACCCCCATCCCAAAGCACTTTGAGGGAGGAATGCTGTCCTCCTTTTGTTTTTGTTGCTAATGCAAAGCCACAATCTTGGTGCTTTAACAATCTTTAAGCGCTTGGCAGATTACGGCGCCCTGCTATGCTCTTTGGCAACTGCACATAGGGTGTTATGGGTTTTGGACATGAAAATGTGCAAAGCACGCGAAATGCGCTCTGTTCGCTATATGGGTGCCCGGCGCTGCAGCGGCTGGGCAAATCCCTGCCGCTGCAAGCAAGCGCAAATCTGCCTATAGCAACGCCGCTGCCGAAATATTGGGCAAGAGCCACTGGACAGCCCTCAAGCCCTATTTCAAGCCAAAGCGACGGCAAAGCAAGTGCGGCGCTAATCGGCGGGCTGCACGCCGGCTTTTGCCCAAATGGCATAAGTGCAAATGTGAAATGTGACAACCACAACCGCAGGATGCTTCAGGCAGTGGCAACCAGGCGGGCTGGGGCAACCAAAAATGGATACCCCAATAGAGAAACCTATAGGCAATCAATTTAACAACCCGGTAGATGATGATTTTCTATAAGAGCAATTTGATGTTCTTTAGTAGCATTGGTGGAGATAACGCAAGTGTCCCAAACAAGCAACACATTGTTATTATTTCTTTATAGCCAGAAAACTGCCGCCAATACTAGCGATCAATAATTTCAAGTTTTTTGCAAATGTATAAATACAGGATTTTGTGTCCTCAACTTTACAGCGAATCCCATGGAGCCCTGTCCCCAGGCTACCCTCCAAAACTTCAAAAATGGCTTTCAATAAGGACTTTGAGGGAATTAATCCCCTTTGCCCCTACCCTGTTTTCACTCGCTCAAAATGGCATTGGATAAATGAAAGCCAGAAGCGGCACATTGCCCCTGATCGGGTAGACGCAGAACATCCTGTATCCATCACATCTTCCTATCTTGAAAGAATAGCACATCCATCTGCCATTTATATATTTCTCTAAGGATGTTCATACCTAAAACAACAAACCAGAATCAAGCCAGCAACCCAGGGCTTGAAGCGGGGGCTTGTGGCGGAATTCTGGCACATGCCCTTGTATAGGGGCTCAACGCACTACGTTACCCATGAATTAGGTTGTTTTAAGATGACAGAGAAAACCAATATTATTAATTAAGACTGTTAGGTGTACTACCTACAAATGGGAGGACTATTTTTTGAGACATTTTTTGCCATATGCCAAGCGATATGCGCCACTGTTTTTAATTGGAGCGCTCTTCTCGCTGTTTGGCGCACTCGGAGAGGTTACACTGCCGAATCGTGTCGCAGGCCTTATCAACCGGGGGATTGTCACAGTCGAGCTTTCTGAGCTCTTCCAAGAAGGGCTTGTCATGGTGGGGCTCGTTATTGTGCTGCTCTTCTTATCTCTTGCGGGTACTGTAATCACAGTAAGGGCGTCTATTATGCTTGCAGCCGATATCCGTGAAACCACATTTCGCAAAATCCAAGAGTTGTCATTCACCAATCTTGACACTCTCCACACTGGCTCTTTGGTTACCCGGCTTACAAACGATGTCAACCAGATCCAGCTGTTCGTAATGCAGATTTTGCGTATGGGGATACGCGCCCCAGCCCAGATTATCGGCGCTTTGCTAATCGCTTTTAGAATCAACACACAATTGGCGATGATTATATTTGGCGTTGTGCCGATTTTAGCGACGTGTATCACAGCAATTATCATAGTCGCACTGCCACGCTTTCGCCTGATGCAGAGCTGTATCGACCAGACAAATACGCTGCTCCAGGAAACCATGACTAACGTGCGTGTGATTAAAGCCTTCGTGCGTGGCGATTACGAGGCTGAGCGTTTCGATAAGGTCAGCGAGCAGCTGCAAAAAGCAGCTTTGCGGGCAAACCGGGTCATGCTGCTCCAGCGCCCCTCAATGACACTCGCCATGAATGTCACCACCATTATAATCGTGTGGCTAGGCGGGCGCAAAATCATAGGCGGCGAGATGCAAGTCGGAGATTTGACTGCATTTACCGCTTATGTCACACAAATCCTCAACTCGCTGATTGGGGTGTCCACTATGTTGGTTAACAGTTCCCGCGCAGCAGTTTCCGCTGGACGAATTGCCGAGGTGCTCGACACAAAGGTTGATTTGAACGACGATAACGCTTCTGAAAAAGATCGCGCAATCGGGAGCGGCAGCGTGGAATTCCGCAACGTTTCTTTCAGGTACTTCAAAAGCAGCCCTAGCGCTGTTTTATCCGACATCAGTTTCAAAGTGGAATCGGGGCAGACGATCGGTTTGGTCGGATCGACGGGCAGCGGCAAAACAACACTGATCCAAATGATTCCACGCCTGCTCGACCCCGATGAGGGCAGTGTGCTCGTCGATGGCATCGATGTGCGCGAATACGGCTTGACACCGCTGCGAAATGCTGTGTCCATGGTGCTTCAAGACAACCTGCTCTTTTCGGGCAGCATCGCTGAAAACCTTTCTTGGGGCAAGGAAGACGCTTTGGAGAGCGAGATGGCTGAAGCGACTGAGACAGCCCAGATCCGCCTGTTCATTGAAAGCCTCCCAGCAGGCTATGAAAGCGAATTGGGCCAAAAGGGCGCAGGCCTGTCTGGAGGGCAAAAGCAACGTATGTGCATTGCCAGAGCCTTGCTGAAGTCCCCACAGATCCTGATTTTGGACGACTCGACCAGTGCAGTCGACACTGCCACTGAAGCGAACATCCGGGAGCATTTGACACGTGTCATGCCAAACACCACGAAGTTTATTATCGCACAGCGCATCTCCTCGGTGATGGATGCTGATAAAATTCTCGTTCTCGATAGCGGCCGGCTTGTAGGTGAAGGAACACACCAAGAGCTTCTGGCGGATAACACGACTTACCAAGAAATTTACTACTCTCAATTTAAAAGGGAGGAAGATATTGCATGATGGATGATATAAGGTCACAACGTCTTCAAAAAAAATACCAGTCACAAGCTGAAGCGCACAGCACAAATCGACAAATAGCCGCGCCGAAGGATCTGCCGACTGCAGGACAGGGCGGCGGCGGGATGGGGCGGCGCTTTTCTGGCGGAAAGCCCAAGAATCTCCAGCAAATAGTAAAACGCCTCTACTCCTATCTGCGCGAAGAGCGCATAGCTTTGGCATTTGCATTGTTTTTTGTCATACTCCACAATTTTGCAAGCGTCTATGCGTCCTATATGCTGCGCCCCATCATCAACGACCATATTGTCCCTGTCGGCGGCGTTGGAGATGCTGCTGGGTTGGCAAAAGCCTTGGGATTTATGGGGTCGCTTTATATGTGCAGCATGTTGTCACGCTATACGATGACAAACATCCTGCTGACTGTCTCGCAGAAGGCGCAGCGCAAGATTCGCAAAGACCTCTTTACGCATTTGCAACAACTACCCGTCCGATTCTTCGACCAGAGCAACACTGGAGAAACCATGAGCCGCTTTACAAACGATATCGACACTGTGGGCGAGGTTCTCAACAACACAGTGGCGCAGATACTGTCAGGCGTCATCACTCTAACCAGCACAATTGGTTTGATGCTTTACACCAATGTGCCAGTGGCGCTCATTTCGCTTATATTCCTGCCCCTGACCAAATGGATCTTGGATGGGTTTACGAAACGCGGCCGTAGCTTTTACAGCGCCCAGCAGGCGGCGCTCGGCACGCTGAACGGCTTCATTGAAGAATCGATTTCCGGGCAAAAGGTTGTCAAAGTGTTCTGCCACGAGGAGATATCCACCAGCGAGTTTGTCTGGCTCAACCAAGACTACAGAAAAAAACAGCTTAGCGCCCAGAGCCTGGCTTCCGCCATGATGCCTGCCATGCTTGGATTGAACAACCTGAACTATGTTGTGGTGGCCGGTGTGGGGCTCCTCTTTTGCATCAACGGCAGGCTTGACCTCGGCGGCCTGACGGTGCTCGTAAACTACTCACGCCAGTTCGCGCGCCCACTAAACGACCTGTCGGGGCAAATGAACACCTTATATTCTGCATTGGCAGGCGCTGAGCGCGTCTTTGAAATCCTCGACACAGAGCCTGAGCCCGCCGATTTGCCTGATGCTGTGACCTTGGAAAATTGCACAGGCGCCCTTTCTGTCCAAAACGTCTATTTTGGCTACAATGCCAAAAACCCTGCAGTTCGTGACATCACATTTGAAGTCTCCAGCGGACAAAAGGTTGCCTTTGTCGGATCGACTGGCGCAGGCAAAACCACAGTCGCAAACCTGATCCCGCGCTTTTACGACATATCGGACGGGCAGATCACCATTGACGGAATCGACATCCGCCAGATCAAGCGTGCAGATCTACGAAAGCATGTCAATATTATTTTGCAAGATACGCATCTCTTTACCAAAAGCGTGATGGAAAATATCAGGTATGGGCGATTGGACGCAACTGATGAAGAGGTGATTGCCGCGGCTGAAATGGCCAATGCGCACAGTTTCATCCTTCAGCTCAAAGACGGGTACGACACCGTTTTAGAGCACGACGGCTCCAATCTCAGCCAGGGCCAACGCCAGCTTTTAGGCATCGCGCGGGCAACACTGTCCGAGGCGCCAATCCTTATCATGGATGAGGCTACAAGCTCAGTCGACACACGCGCCGAAAAATCTATCGAGAAAGGTCTTGACCACCTCGCCTCCAGCCGCGCGACTATTGTCATCGCCCACAGGCTTTCTACGGTGCGAAACGCAGATTTGATCCTCGTGATGGAACAAGGCAGGATTATCGAGCGTGGCGACCATGACACACTGCTCCAGCGTGGCGGACGGTATTTTGAGCTGTACACCGGCTTGGCTGAGCTAGCATAGTGCAAGACATATTTTATAGTCGATCCGTACCAGGCATCGATTGATATGTAGATTGCACGGCTGCAATCTGCTCCAATAACGCAAGTCAAAAAAATGAAAGTGGGGCCAAATGTGCAAATCCATGCACATTTGACCCCACTGCCTATTCCAGTTAAGGATTTTGCCGCCAAGCTTCTTTCAAACGGCAAGGGAAAACACCACACAGATATGCTAAGGTCCAGATAGCCTTTGGCTTATCCGCTGTGCGCCTCCCAAGAGCTGCCCAAATCCACCCCTTTCAGGTAACGGGCGTGTTATGAAAGCAGCATTCCCATTTCATTTGAAATCATCCAATGGCTGCAGAAAAAACAGCGCCAAACACCCCTGCCAAGACGGTCAGCAATATAGGGTTGACATTGAATTTTATATTTGCTACTGCTGTCGCTAAAAAAACTCCAAAAATTATAAATGATATCGATCCCATTGGATCGCTCAACAGCATTGATCGGTCCATGCCTGGCTTCATAAGCACCCCCAAGCCGACAATCAAAGCCGCTGCGGCTATAAGCCCTACCGCAGCCGGTTTGATGCCGTTAAGCACTCCGCTCATTATAGTGTTTTCACGGTATTTGTTGATGAATGCCATTACAAGCGACACCAAAATAAGGGATGGCAACGAAACACCTACAGTCGCCGCCAATGCGCCCCAAAAACCGGAATTCAGATAACCGACGTATGTGGCTGCGTTGATGGCGATAGGTCCAGGCACAATCATGTCAAGGGCATTGAGGTCAGCGAATTGGACTGCAGAGATAGAGAACTTTTCGCACTCTACCATGATCATTGACATCATTGCATATCCGCCGCCAAAACCCATCAAGCCTATCTTGAAAAAAGTGTAAAACAATTTCAGGCAATCAAAAATAATCAATCCCCGCCTCCTTTTTTCTCCATTTGGCGTTGGTGGAAATAACCTGCTATGCCTGCTGTTAGCACCACCAGTGGCGTGCTTATGCTGAAAAAAACAATTGAGCTAAATGCTGCAAGCATTACAATGACAGAGTACGCCGATTTGATATTGTGTGTCCCGAGGGTGTAGGCTGCCGCTAGGATAAGGGCTGAGGAAGATGCCCTTATGCAAGCCATAGCGCCTACTGCGGGTCCGGTTTGTGGTATGTATTGTGTTGCTATTGTTGCTGCAAGCATAAGGACAAAAGCTGAAATAGTAGCGCCAAAGCTGGCGACTAGCATGCCTATGGTTCCTGCTGCCCCCCGGCCGATAAATGTTGCGCAATTTACTGCAATGACTCCAGGGAGTGTTTGCGAAAGTGTCGCATATTCAAGAAATTCTTCTTTGCTCATCATTTCGTACTTTTCAACAATATCCTTTTCTATGACAGGCAACATTGCAAGTCCTCCAGCAAAAGTAAAGGTGCCGGCCTTAAAGAAAATGATAAATAATGGCCACAAATTCTTGAAATTATTTTTTTCCATACTAATCCTTTAATATAATAATTAGTGTTTGCTGCTGGATTCTATTTCTTAGTATTCTAACACTCCAGATTAAGTAAGTTTTTTGTATACTTTGTGTTTCTAGCGGATGATGTGCAGCAATGGGATAAAGCAAGCGAATAAATTTCCGAATACTTGCAAAGAGACCTGAATACCAGTTGACTCGGCTCTAACCGCAAGTTGTTTCTTATATTTGACAAATATTTGCTCACGACCTCCATCACTTACCTTCCCATACCAATTAATTGCTGGTGCTGATTGAATATAACCAGCAAAAAAAATTGCCAGTCATAATGTGATTAGCCCAAAGCTCGAGAAAACTGTCCCTGTGGATTATGACAATTGCTAAAATAACATATCAAGAGATTTTGGGGATCAGCGAGTTTCTTGGTCTCGATAGGGTATAGAGACCCGCCATTCTCTGCTAGAAAGTCGATTTCACTTAAGTCCATGTCGCTGTAGGAAAAATATAGTGGCTAGTCAAAATCACCATTTTTCCATAACTCATGAGGATTTCGCTTAAGGCGACAACTCAAGAAAGCCCCACACAACCTTCACTCTTAAGTTCTAATTTTAATAGCGTCCACAGACTTGCCCCACTCAAGGCTATTGACTGTCTGGACAAACTCTCCCCCAACTTCCTTGTAGGGAATTGAAACTGTGCTATTGGCATCGTCAAACGACAAATAACCTAAGTGCACCAAAAGCGTCAAAACATAATCTTTGCTCTCGAAACTGGACATGTCATTTGAAAATGTCCTGGTTTGGACTGGGATTTGCGCTCCTGCAAGCATCGCAATAATGTCTTCGCGCAGCCCCCCAAGATCCATTTGGATATATGCTTTCAGGGCTTCATAAGTCTCTGTCTGGTTCCAATATGAGCGAAAAAAGCCTGTCCGGGCTGACTGGACAACTGACCTTGGGCTATACATGGAGAGCTCAACATTTTTTGCGTTTGCGCCAAATCCGCTTCTATACTTCAAATGGTAACCGTCGTACCAAGAGCGCATTTGTTCCATCTCCACACCATGACCTATGCAAAGAGCGTCCACTTCTTCTTCTGTGAACCCAAAATATGGCGCAAGGGCTTGGGGTTCAAGCATTGAGTACTCGTCAAACATATTAAGCGCGCTGTGGGTTCCGTATTTTTTTATCGGTAGAATTCCAGTCATGTACGCCAGCGCCACATACTCTTGGTCTTTGAGCCACAGCCGGAGAAAATCGAGATAACCTTTCTGGGATGCATGGTCTTCTTTGTGTTCCCTGAAGATACAGTCCCACTCATCGATTAGTATCACAAAAAGTTTTCCTGTTTGCTCATATGTTTCACTCATAATTTGGAGAATGTCTGTTTCATCCGCAAGAATAACAAAGGGATACTCTTTTTTGATGTCTTTTACAATTAGCCTCACTATTCTTGATAGCATTTCTGCAATATTGGTTGTACTGCTCAAGAAATTTTGCATATTCAGCATCAGGCAATTGTATTTATTCAAATGCTCCAAGAAGCTTTCATCGTTATGGATTTTCAAACTATCAAACAATGCCCTGGTTTCTTCACCACACCCGTAATACGCACTGAGCATTTCAATTGCCATAGTTTTGCCAAACCTTCGAGGGCGGCTGAGGCAAGCATAACATTGCTGGGTGTTGATGATTTGGTTTGTATGTGCAATTAATTCGCTTTTATCGACATATATCTGGCTGTTTAAACTTCTTCTGATCCTATTGCCGCCTGTATTGAGCAAATCACCCATGATCAGCCCTCCAATAGACTTATTGTGCCGAATTCGTTTACTAATATTATATCACCAGCCTATTCCTGTTAAAAATTCTTACAGGTTTAGGCCAAAAGAAATTCATGGGCAAATTCGTGTTTAGCCCATTTTTTAAATCTGCACAGATTTTCACGGGTGAAAAAACGCCTAATTATGTGTGCAAATTAGCTACAAATAACAGCTTGTCTCCACCAGTTCATGAATATTTGTCCTCAAAATTGATATAATATATTCCTCCTTGATATAAAAGGCAGCGACGATCTGCGATATAGGGGCTTGAAATATTTATGTGGAACTATTCACGTTTTTATGGTAACATTGTCATTAATCGAGTTGGAAAATGTCGTGGACAGATATTATTTTTTAAGATGGTTGCCTATATGCTTTTTTTGTCTGCAGTTATTATTATATGGTTGGCTTTTGTGTATCTATTTTACAAGGGAAACAGAGAAAATTTTTCGCTATCGAACGCTCTGCTTCCATTGCTGTTGTTTAGCATAATATTGACGATTGATTTCCACTTGAATTACCAAACTGCAGCGAATCCATTACTCAATGACGGTATCGGTTGTTCAGGCTATTTCTCTTATTGGATTTTAGGGGACAATGGATGGAGCCTTCCCTTATTTAGAGAAGCTTACGATTTTGCTACTTTTATTACGTGCATATTGATTCTTCTATTTGCGACAACTCTTATTGTTGATCCATTTAAGAAAAAAGGGAAAACCTGATGCTGGCAGCTTATGGAGCAATTCCCGCAGGTGTCTTCCCTTCATGTTTTTTCTAGCTTGATGGCAGGTATAAGCGCCTGCCTGCTCTTTCTTTAATGGCTTCAAGATTTGCCCAAATTCCTCTATCTACACAGCTTAACCTTATTTTTTTTCTATTGCCCAGTTTTAGCGGCTTCGATTGCTTCCAATAATCCAGCGGACAACCGGTTTGTATTGCCAAAAAGGCAATATCTTGGCTGCTATTGTATAATACTCGCTTAGTTTGCATAAATGCCGCTGGCGCGAATTGAAAAATAATCTGCATGCTTGCTTATAAAATTTGGAAGTCAATTGCTAATATGAGGGCTGGCCCACATAATCTACTTAAATTGGGAATAAAAAAACCGGGGCAAACACGCTCCAGTTTTTGTAATATAAGCCCCGCTTAAAACCCAGGCAAGCTCTCGTTGTCATCAAGATACTTTTTTATGTCATCATCTTCGCTGGAAAGCAGCCCTTCAGAAGCCAGGATGCTTTCCATGGCTGATATCTCGTTCATGACATCCATCGACTCTGTGAAGTAGATGCTGTCGTGAAGCTTGAGGAAAGCCGTGACAAACCTTTCCAAGGCGGCTTTTATCTTCTCCTTGGTTTGGGTTATGCCAGGGGTTTGCACCTGTTTAGCCTCATAGTTCGCATATGTCTCCATAAGTTTCAAAGCTGTGGGCAGATAATAGGACATGAATCTACGCACACTTTGAAGGTCTGTAGTGCGCTCGGCGATTGCCGAGAATATTTCGCTAGTGACACCTTCAATCCGGTTTATCAAACTGTTCATCTCAGGATCAGCTATTCGGTCATTTACTGCCTTGAGCTTTGTGATATATATGTTGGCCTCACTTGCAATGGGCGAGACAGCTTCTGGTTTTGGAGGAAGTTGCTGGGTTTGTGGGGCTTGTTGGTAACGGGTCACATTCGGCTCCACGTGCCTTGGAACACTTGATGGCTGCTGCTGGTTGAGATTCCTGGCAGATGGAGGGATATAGGTAGGGTTGCTTCTGGTAGAACGTTGGGTTCTCTGGTTTGTTCTTTGCTGGTTGTACCTTTGTTGCTGGTTCCTTCTTATATTTCGTCCTGACCTGGTTGAAGTGTTGGAATTATTTGATAGTATTATTACGATTACTGCAATTACAATGCCAATAAACCACATGCTTATCACTCTGCGCCTTTCTTTTGGAATCTCTGTCTTGCATCTTGCTTAATTATAGCATATGTTTTACGGAGTTATGATGAAAAGTAAGTTTGCATATAGCATGTTGGCAGCAGGCTTTAATCTTTGGCATGGAATGCCAATGGTTTTAAAGAGTTTTGTAATACAATATTATTAGTTAGCGCTGTTTTGATGGATATATTTTTGGAGGATAAATGAAATTTATTGATAAGATAATGAGAAAGTTCCCCCGTGTGGGAATCGAGAATTTGATAACCCATGTCATCGCTGGGACTGTGGTTGTATATATGGCTGATTTTGCTTTTAACTTGCGGTTGTCCAGCGTTTTATGGCTGGATTTCTCAAAAGTGCTTTCAGGGCAGGTCTGGAGGCTTTTGACATTTGTTTTGATCCCTGAAGAGAGCAATTTCATTTTTTTTGCTTTGATGCTCTCTTTCCAGTTTTTTATCGGCAAGAACCTGGAATCGTTTTGGGGAACCAACAAGTTCACCTTCTACTATATATTCAGCATGCTTTGCACGATTCTGGCGTCAGTGATTTTCCCGGGCATGTATAATGGCTATTATATCAACTTGTCGCTATTTATCGCTTTTGCCGTGTGTTTCCCTGAATTCCAGATCAATTACATGATGTTCATACCATTGAAAGCAAAATACCTTCTTGTTTTGTATTTAGCTATTGTCGGCATTACCGCGATGAGGGCTTTGGGGTATGGCCAATGGAACTATGTGATGTCGATAATTGCTTCCCTTGCCACTCCTATCCTTTTCTTCTGGCCTGACTTCAGGGATTTTGTAAAGAGGGAAACAATAAGGGCCAAACACAGAAGAAAGTATAGATAAGGTTTTGCTATGCTGTTTCAACGCAAAAAAAAGCTAGGCATCGCATTTAGCGGAGGCGGTGTAAGGGGATATGCCCACCTTGGCGCATGGCAATGCTTAATTGACAACAAAATCCAAATGGCTGACATGGTGGCAGGCACATCTATCGGCTCCTTTATTGGATCTTGCTACTGCTTGGGCATGGAGCCGGGTCAAGTCTACGAATACGTATGCGGGCCGGGGACAGACGAGTTTGGGAACTATACTTTTTCTAAAGGGGAATTCTTCGATTCAATAAAGGAAGTATTTTCAAGGCCTTCTAAAGTATTTGCCCTGCAGAAAGACTCATCAAGCTTGGAAGGGCTGGCATTGGGGCTGTATGGGGACAAGCAGTTTTCAGATATGAGAATACCCTTTGCTGCGATTGCGACTGATCTTGCCTGCGGGCAGGAAGCGCAGTTGAGGGATGGATCTTTGGCTTTTGCATGCCGTGCTTCTGCCGCCGTGCCCGGTTTTTTCACCCCAGCAGAGAAGGATGGCATGATACTCGTTGACGGGTGTTTGACTAACAATCTGCCTGCAGATTTGTTGAAGGCAGAGGGCATGGATGTGGTGCTGGGCATCACATTGGAGTTTGACAGTTTCAAGCCAGCCCATTCAACAAAACTTACTGATGTGATGGGGGCTAGCTGGCAGGTGGCTTCCCGCCATGCTTATACTAAAAATTACAAATACTGTGATGTTTTGGTTTGCCCTCCTCTTGAGAAGTATGCAAAGATGAAGTTTTCAATGGACAAGATGAAAATTGAAGAGATTTACGATGCCGGGTATGAGGCAATGGACGCAAAGATACATGAATTAAAGGAGCTGCTGGGCCCGTCAAAGAAGTTATGGTCTTTGAAAAACTAGCTAAATAGCGTTGTTGGCTTGGCGCTACTAACAGGATTTTTTAACAGTATGCGATAAACGCCCGCTAGAAAATTGGCTTTTTTGCCGCTTGCCAATTTCCACAAGGCCATTTCAAACAAACACAAACTGGCGCAAAACACAATAGGCAAGCTTGATGCCCCCCCTAAACCAGGCTAAATGAAAAAACCTGGGTTTTGCCTTGGAAAAAAGCTGTCACTCTTAATTCGCCTGGCCCTTCTTTTTTGACCACTACCCTGTTGTCCATAACCTTAGCCATTGAGCTGTCGGAGATTGATATGATCAAGTTGTCAGTAAAATGCGCGATTCTCTCCTCCCCTGTGGCTTTAATGGTATATAAGGCCACTACGGAAAACTCGATTATGCTGTTTTGGGACAAAGACGTATTTTCTGGTATAGTCGCCATGATAGTGAAGCTTGCTTTTGATATGTCTTTGCCTTCATGTTTTTCAATTAAGCTTTTCAGCTGGCTGTTGCGGGAGACAATTCCAGATATGTAGTAGGAAGCTATTGCTGCGCCTATGGCGACGAAGATAGCGAAGACAACAAAACCAGCCCAAGGCAATATACTAAAAGCCTGGGGATTTTGCTGTTTGGCAGCCGGAATCGTGTCAACCCTCGTTTGCTTTCTTTTAGGTTTCGGTAGCACATCGCGCTTTTCTAATTTGAACAAGTCGTTCGTGAGGGTATAGTGTGTGTGCATTTGAGACACCTTTATTGGTTTTTTGTTAGAAATTCGTTAACCTCGTCTAATTTTAGCACATTTCGCAATAAAGTGGAACGTTGGATGTAATCATTTACATCGCATTGGCGGGCTTCTGCAGGCTGCTATTAGTCAAATCAAGCAATTTTACTTGACACCGCTGTGGATGTATGATAACATACTAAAGCTAGAGGGTGTGTTATGGATGATATGGATGAGCGGATCATGGATTCTATGCTGTTGGATTTGTACGGCAGCTTGCTTACAGACAAGCAGCGGGAAGCGCTTGATATGCACTTGAACGAAGATATAACAATATCCGAGCTGGCTGACGAGTCCTATACCAGCAGGCAAGCTGTTTCTGACCTCATCAAGAGAACCAAGAAATTGCTTCGGTCATACGAAGAGAAGATGGGGCTTTTAAAAAAGAGGATGGTTCTCGAGGAGAGGATAGAGGCAGTTATCGTTATTGTGAAAGAGTTGCCTGGCAGCGGGGACGCAGTGGCTTGCTTGGAGGAAGCCAAGGAGGCTTTGTGAGATATGTTTGACTCTCTATCCGAAAAAGTCCAAGGCGCTTTTAAAAAATTAAGAGGCAAAGGAAAACTTACGGAAAAAGATATTGACGAGGCTCTTAAGGAGATTCGCATGGCGCTTCTTGAGGCTGATGTCAACTTCAAAGTTGTCAAGGTTTTCCTAAGCGATATCAGGGAAAAATGCTTGGGCGAAGAGGTATTCTCGTCCCTTACTCCAGGGCAAACCGTTATTAAAATCGTGCACGGGGCAATGTCCGACTTGCTTGGGACCACTGCAAAAGACCTTAAATTGGGTGGAAATCCTTCTGTCATTATGCTTGCAGGTGTGCAAGGGTCTGGAAAGACCACCAGCGCAGCGAAACTTGCCCTTTACCTGAAAAGGAAAAACAAGCTGGTTGTGTTGGCTGCTTGCGACACCCAAAGGGCGGCAGCCGCAAAGCAGCTAGAAATTCTTTCCAAAGAGATAGGCATCGACTTTTTTACAGCAGAGGGCAAGTCTCCAGAGCAAATCGCCACAGACGCCCTTGGTTATTCAAGGCTGAAAGGCGCTGATGTGTTGATAGTAGACACAGCCGGCAGGCAGCATGTGGATGACGATTTGATGGATGAGATCTCACGGATCAATGACGCTGCAAAACCCTCAGAGAGGCTGTTTGTCGTTGATTGCATGATGGGGCAGCAAGCAGTGGACGCAGCCAAGTCCTTCAACGACAGGCTGGAGCTCACTGGGTTTATACTGTCCAAGGCAGACAGTGATTCCAGGGGAGGCGCAGCTTTGTCAGTGACCCACGCCACAGGCAAACCTATCAAGTTCACCGGAAGCGGCGAAAAGGTTTCTGACTTTGAGCAATTCCACCCTGACCGTGTCGCATCCAGGATTTTAGGCATGGGCGATGTGATGAGTTTGATTGACAAGGCCCAAGCTGTCTACGATGAGGAAGCTGCCGAGAAAATGGCCAAAAAGATGGTTGAAGGGTCATTTACCTTGGAGGATTATCTGGACCAAATTGAGCAGATATCCAACATGGGCGGAATTGGCGAGCTGTTGAAGAGCTTTCCTGCCAACGCCAAACTAGGCGAAGACGACTTTGAGTCAGGAACCCAAGAATTGGCCCGGACAAAAGCGATCATCCAATCAATGACTGTCAAAGAGCGAAACAACCCAGCCATTATCAACGCTTCAAGAAAGAGGCGCATTGCCGCAGGCAGCGGGACAATGGTTTCGGATGTGAACAGGCTGCTCAAAGGGTTTGAGCAGAGCAAGAAGCTAATCAAGGCTATGAGTTCCGGCAGGCGCGGGGGCATTGCCCCCGGCAGGATGAACCTGCCGTTTATGTAGCATAAATATGGGCATAAGGAGGAGACAATGGCGGTTAAGATACGCTTGAAGAGGATGGGGGCAAAAAAAGCTCCGTTTTACAGGATTGTTGTGGCTGACGCCAGAACAAAAAGAGATGGAAAGGCTATCGAAGAGATAGGGTTTTACAAACCCGTTGGCGAGAAACAGCTTGAGATAAACGAAGAAAAAGCAAAAAAATGGCTCGCAGTCGGAGCCCAGCCAACAGATACAGTCAGATTTTTGCTAAAATCAAAAGGCTTGTTATAAGCCGGAATGTTGGGTGAGGTTACTCTTGAAGAATCTTGTTGAGATTATCGCAAAGGCTCTCGTTGAACACCCTGGCGAGGTTGAGGTAAAGGAGTCCAGAAAAGGAAACACAGTTCTCATCAAACTTCATGTGGCACCTTCAGACATGGGGAAGGTTATCGGAAAACAGGGGAAGATCGCAAAAGCTATCAGGGTTGTTTTAAAGGCGTATGCGACTAAAGAGGACGTTTTCGTGGAACTGGATATCGAATAGTCGGGATTTGAGCAAGCCCAAGGCGATGGCGCCTTGGGCTTTTTGGGTGGAGTACATGAACCGCCGACCGGCTTGTCCGCCAGCGCAATGCTAAACCCCTCTTGAAAGGCTGCCAACTGGTTGCATTATCTGTGCTTTCGTTTTAGGTTGATAGTCTGGGTTTCGCCGCCATTGGGCACCGAGTAGCTCAATTGCCCTTTTTTGTAACTGAAGAGCTTTGTGTTGCTGTCTAAAGATAGTATTGAAGCTTCAGTTTTTTGCTTGTTGTTGATTGATACCCATGAGTGCTCCCTTGCCTTTGCGGGAGGTTTCTCATAGGTTCCAGACCATACCAAGAACCTGGAATTGTTTAGCTCATCTACCCAGTAAACCTCAATTGAGCCATTGCTGATTTGGGCTTCTTGGTATGTGTTTTCGGAAGGGGAATTGGTTTGCACCCAGATGCCATTTAAATCATTAGCGCCTGGACTCAACTTGGCACAAAAAACAACTATCCCCGACAAAACTGCCAAGCTTGATAAAAATGCGGCAAATCTACGCATGTGCGGTTCCTCACTGCCTTGAGTTTTCTCTATTCTGGCTATTTATATACATGAGATATGCATGGCTGCCGTGTCTCCAAGGCAAGAACGGGCAGTCAGGGTCCATCGTTATTGGCTTGTTATTTTGCATAATTCCTTCCAATTGAAGCAGATGCAAAACGGGCCAGCCAATCAAGGCTGCCGAAATGCCGGTATGGCACCAAATTACCATAAAAAATCTTAAGCAAAATGAGAGGGCTGCATGGCAATGTTTCTTCCAATCCGCAAGTTGATTCTTGCAAGGGGCGCATCAATTTTGTACAATTAGCCCACAAGGATAATTACCCAATGGAGGGGATTTATGATAGAGCTACCGGAGGCGAGGACCCTTGCCAGGCAGTTGGGCGAAGTTTTGCATGGAAAAAGTGTTGTTGATGTCAGTGGGGCATTTGAAGGAAAGTTTTCCTTTTATAGCGGCGATCTTGAATTTTACAAGGACAAGCTTGTTGGAGGGGCTTTTAGCGAGCCAGAGAAGCGCAACTTCTATGTGGAGTTGCCAATCGGAAACCAGTTGCTGTTGTTCAGGGATGGGGTGAACATCCGCTACTTCGAGCCTGGCGCCAAACTGCCAAAGGCGAGCAAACTCAGTTTGCATTTTGATGACGGGTCAACCATCGTATGCACAGTGTCAATGTATGGGTTTTTGGGGCTGCAGGAAGCGGGGAAGGAAATCGAAAATGAGTATTATGGGCTTGAGGTTTCGGGGATTGGAGCTTTGGATGAAAAGTTCACCCTTGGGCATTTGGCAGGGCTTGCTGAAGCGCCGGGCTCGCCAAAGCTTTCAATGAAAGCTTTTTTGGCGACAGGGCAACGGATTTTGGGGATTGGCAACGGGGTGTTGCAAGATATCCTGTTCAATGCCGGCATACGCCCAAGACGGAAAGTTTCCGAGCTGGGGGACGGGCAGCTGCCTGTGCTTTACAACTCGATCATTTCGACTTTGGAAGAAATGGCCAGGTTGGGCGGGCGTGACACTGAGAAAGATTTGCATGGCAATTACGGGGGATATGCGACCATTATGAGCTCAAAGGGGTATAAAAATGGGTGCCCCAAATGTGGCGGAGGCATCACTAAGGAAGCTTACATGGGAGGCAGCGTATATTATTGCCCTGTATGCCAAGAGTAGCACGCCATTGGCAGCTATCGAAGAGAACTAAACCGCAAAAAGGCAGACTTTTTGCATTCATATCCGAAAGCGGGGAAATGGCGCATAAGCCTATCAAACAAGCGCTTGAAGCCATCTTCCTGAAAAGCGGCCTTAAGAAAGCCAGGAGCTATAATCACAGGTGGAGCTCTATGGAAGACAAAGCGCTTTATATATTAGCAAAATTCGACGGCGCAACACAAGACATTTTTACAGGATACTACAACATGCTTTCACAAAATGGATTGATTGGCAGCCAGACAAAAGGCATCCCCTATCATTTTACGTTAGGAAGCAGAAGTGTCGATTGCGAACTCCAAACGATTATCGACTTTGAAAAAATATGCTCTAACACATCATCTTTTAAGATAAGCCTTGCTTATTTAGGCTTATTCGGCTTAAATGTGCTGTTTATCAGCCCAAACATGAATTTCGAACTGCTTGGGCTCCAAAGCAGCTTCTTTCCAGACAGTGGCTACGGTTGCCACTCTTGGGCGCCACATGCTACCCTCCTGATAGACGAGCCGGAAATAATCCAAAAGGCGGTCCCAATTGTTGCAGAAAACTTCACGCCTTTTAAAGGGGAGATTGAAAGTGTTGCATTATATGAGTTTTTCCCAATGAGGCTCATTTGCGATTTTAGCCTGAATCGAGCTTGACAAGCCTCATTGCAATAATCCAAGTGTATAGATTAATTTAGAGGATGGTATTTATCAATGGACCGTAAAGAAATCGAGACAGTTATCCAGAGCTTTTTCGACGCGGACTATGAGAGGGATGCAGACAAAATGGAGGCTGTGTTCCACGAAGGCTCGGAATTCTTCGAGCTTGGCAAGGACGGTGTGCTTGTGAAAAGGAGCGGCAAAGAATTCGCTGGAGGCATGCGGAGATTTGCTGGCATCCAAGCGGATTATCCCAGAGCAGAGGAGATTTTATCCATCGAATTCACAGGGGAGAATACTGCAGTTGCCCGGACAAGAATGCGCGTTAGAAACACGCTGTTCACAGACATTTTGTGCCTAATGCGCCTGGACGGCAAGTGGGGCATCATCGCCAAGATCGCCTCCGGAGTGCCGATAGGGTGAGATTTCTCCTGGCGACTAGCTATTTGTTGCTTGATCGCTGTGTTTTCTCTTATCTAAACAGCAGCGCCTCCAGTGCGACGCTAAATACTGCAATTACCATTTCGACAATCCATCTCACAGGCATGGATACACTGCACGATGTTTTTTGAGCTTGATCTCTGCAGCAAGGGGCTAGCAGATGCTGACATGGCAGTTCTGGCTAATCCATCAAGTACAAGCATATGCGGATAACAAAGGCTACAGCATAGCGGACAGGGAGCACATAACCAGTGCGTTATGGACTTGCCGAGAATATGCAAACCGCATCTACAAAAGCGAGGGCTTTGGAGCCATAGCCCCTGTGCAAGAGCGGACACGGTGAAGCGCCACATTGCTTTTAAAGACAATTCGCCAATAGTGGCAATAGGCTATCACCAGATACTTGCCCCAAACAACGATCGGGGCACTGACAAGCTGAATTCAGACCTGGCATTATTGGAGCTATAGCGCATCTGCCGGAGCTATAAAACTCCTGTAATAAGCATAAGCTCTTTAGACCTGGCAGACTACGCAAAGCCATGGCAATCGAAACCTTCAAAAAGCCGGGGGCGGCAGAATACTGCAATGATGTTTTTATAGATCTGCAGCTTACTGGTGTTGGCTCGAATGGCTTGGCTTGGCGCAACCAAAGAAGAAGGCCTGCGACAGGTAGAGCTTGTGAATATGAAAACCGCAACGGCAGGACAGTCGAGAAGATGCTATTTGACTGTTTACACGATCTTTAATTATCTTAGGGGGCAATAGGAGGCTGTATTGGTTTTCGACTTTACACAGCTTAGCAAATTAGCCTTCCCTGATTCTTTTTGACTCGGATTACACCATTGCGCAAATCAACACAATCATGGCAAGTATCATACAGATTGACCGAGTCACAGAATTTGCATATTTAAGATATAAGCTGCTAACAAGCCGCCAAAACCAAGACAGCTTCCTGAAAGGACAGTTGAAAGATATTTTCGCCATGGCTGCCAGAGCTACGCCTAATGCCTAAACCTGTTTATAATATCAACTACAATCTATTGCTTATGGCTCTTAGGATTTGATGGCTTCAGAGGCGCTGCCATGCAATTTTTCATCGCATTGTTGCACAATACGCTTTTGTAATTTTAACGAATAACATATCCTTAGTCATGGGATATGCTTTTGACTATAGATTATACATTTATAAAAATTATGCAGCCATAGCTTTCCAGCTTCTGCGACAAGCGTTTGCACTAGCTGGCGCAGTTGGCATAAAGCGCAATAATAAGCGGTTTTTGGGCATAATTTTCACTGCAAGCGTTATTTTTCAAACCGTTGTTTTTCGAGTATAATTATATCAATAGTTTTCTTAGATGAAGACAGGCTTTTACGGGTCCTGGAGGTGTGAGGTTAGCTATGGATAAAAAGAAAAATCAGAATTTCTTGTCGGGAGCTGCAGTATTGGCAGTTGGCGGGCTATTTTCAAAGGTTTTAGGATTATTTTTTCGATTGCCTTTGACTAACATGCTTGGTGATTACGGGATGTCGTTTTACACCAAAGCTTACCCCCTGTATAACACTTTTTTATCGGTTTCAACTATTGGGCTTCCGACTGCTGTGTCCAAGATGGTGGCTGAGCGCTCAGTGCTTGGCAATGACTCAGGGGCAAAAAAGGTCTTCAAGCTAGCGTTGAGGCTGATGGCGACCATTGGGGCGGCCTCGTCAGCATTGATGTTCTTGGGCGCAAGGTTTTTTGCTGATGTGCTTTACAGGTCTCCTGGCACTTACTATAGCATCATCGCCTTAGCCGCTGCCCCTTTTATTGTAGCTTTGATATCAGCATATAGGGGTTATTTCCAAGGCATACAGAAGATGGCTGTCTCTTCTGCCAGCCAGATAATCGACCAGCTATTCAGGGTTGGCTGCGGGGTTGGCGCGGCATTCCTGTTCTTGCGCATTTACGGCGATGTTATATACGGGGCGGCAGGCGCGTCGTTTGGCGCGACAGTCGGGGCATTTGCCGCGTTGCTGTTTTTGGTTGCGGCATACTTTGTTGACAACCGAATAAACAGGGCGGCAAACTTGGGGGTTGCCAATGAAAATGCTATGGATGTCTACAAGAAACTGTTGACCATCGCCCTGCCCATTGCAGCTGGGGGCTTGGTCACAACAGTGATGTCATTAATCAATTCTATCACTATCCCCTCTGGGCTTATAATCGCAGGGTTTACGGCAGAAAATGCAGATGTGCTGTTTGCAAAACTTGAAAACAAAGCTCAAGCGCTATTAAATGTGCCTTTTGTTTTGGGCACATCCCTTGCAGCAAGCCTTGTGCCGTCTATTTCGGCGTCTATTGCCCGCAATGAAAGGCGAATGGCAACTGCTAAGACAACTTTGGCTATCAAGTGCTCGATGCTTGTTTCATTGCCTGCAGCCATTGGCCTTAGCACCTTGGCTGGACCGTTGATCAACTTGCTATTCAAGGACGCAGACCCTGTCGACGCAGCCTTGCTCCAATGGCTGGCTTATGTTGTTATCTTTACACTCGGCATGACTACCCTGCAAGGGATCTTGCAAGGGGCTGGATATTATTACAAGCCAATCAAAAACATGATAATTGGTGCGGTTATAAAATTCGGGTTGAATGTAGTACTAGTCAGGATGGGGAACATCAATATATATGGAGCGATTATCTCGAGCACTGTTGCCTCAGCTGTCATATTTTTGTTGAATTTCTATGATGTGAAAAAGCATATCGGGATTGGCAGCTTGGCGGCTAGTGTAGTCAAGATCCTTGGCTGTTCTGTCATTATGGGGATGCAGGCAGTGTTCGGATACGCCTTCTTGGCTCCAAAGATTGGCTGGAGGATCGCTGCCATTGTTGTCGTGGGGTTCTGCGTTGTGCTTTATTTAGGCCTTGTAGTCATTACAAAAGCTGTCACGATGGAAGAAATCCAAGAAATCAGAGGATAAGGTAGATGGGTGAATTAACCAGTTTAAAGACGCTTAAAGAATTGATGGCAGAAAGCTCATTTTACTTTAAGAAAGATTATGGGCAAAACTTTCTTATTGACGGCAATATTGCTGAAAAAATTGTGGAAATTGCCTGCGAAAATAATCCTGGCCTTATCCTGGAAGTTGGCGCCGGGGCGGGGGCATTGACTGAGTTGGCTGTTGGGATGGCTAATGAAGTCATTGCTGTTGAAATTGATTATTTCTGTATCAAGATGCTGGAAAGCGCTTTGGGGGGCTATGGGAACTTGAGTCTAATCCAAGAGGATTTTTTGAAGACTGACATACATGGGCTTCTAAAAGAGCATATCCAGGCGGGCAAGAGCATTGGGGTGATATCAAACCTGCCTTACTACATCACTTCGCCAATCATACTTAAACTGCTTGAGAGCGGGATCAGGTTTTGCTCTATAACGGCGATGATGCAAAAAGAAGTGGCCGACAGGCTTGCAGCAGGCCCTGGAAGCAAAGCTTACTCGTCTTTTTCTGTTGCTGTCGACTACTATGCCCAGACACAAAAGCGCATGGTTGTGTCTCGAAACGTGTTTTACCCATCGCCAAAAGTTGACAGCGCAGTTGTCACAATAACACAAAGAGACGAGAAGAAAGTCAAGCTAGAAAGCGAGGATTTGTTTTTTGCTGTTGTCAGAAGCGGTTTTGGGCAGAGGAGGAAAACACTGCTTAACAGCTTGTCTGCTGGGCTGGGCAGGGAGAAGGCTGTTATCTCCAAAGTTTTAGGCATATGCGGCATACCCGAGAATGAGCGTGCAGAAAAGTTGGACATGCAGCAATTTGCGGATATAGCAAATACGATCGCTTTAGGGAAGTTTTAGCAAGCAAAGGGATTTTTGCACCATTTTTTTATTTTTCCAATATTTGACTCACACTTTTCAGCTTTGCCCTATATTTATATTCTAGGAATATTTATTCAATAAAGAAAGGGAAATAGATGGACAGCTTAAACTTAGATAGAGCCAATGCTTTGCAGGCAAAACGGTTTTTATCCATCTTTATTGCATTCCTCTTTATCATTGATTTGGGAAGTGGCTTTATGGGGCAAAGAAAAGCAAAAGCGAAAGAGCGCTTTGATTTAGCCAGATATTATTTAATGGACATGAACGACGTTGCCCATGAACTAGGCCTGCAGGTAATCGTAGAAGATGGCGATTTTTGCGCTATCATCGATAATGCAGGCAAATTTTATATCTCTGCGATGTGGGGAGGGATCAATGCCAATTCAATTGAACTGGCTGGAGCAAGCGAATACAGCATAAATGGCGTTTATGTGTCAATGGGCATTGGGCAAGCCCGGGAATGCCTTGAAGCTTGCGGGTTCGCTGTGGCTGTCGATATCGATGATGGCGGAAAAGAGGCCTGGAATAGCCAGAGAGGATACTGGATGGTTGATAGGGAGTTGGTCTACTACTATTTCACATTGGACGAGAGCGATAGGGTAGCGTCAATTATTTATGGTGAATTTGACGGTGGAATCTTGGTCCATCCAAGCGACTATGTTTATTACTCTGATGGCAATGAAGGCATCAATGATTATGGGCTGATTGATTACAGGGAGGCAATGGTGTTTTTCCAGTTTTATGAAAGCTATATCGAGTGCCTCAACGACCAGAGCGCCAGCAAGCTGGTGTGCAGTTCAAGGGAAGTTGAAGAGTACGTAAAATCAAGGTTTTCTGTCAATAGAAAGTCCAAGTACTATCTTGGCTCAGTTTATCTTGAGATCGGGAGCTATCGCTCGAGCGGGAACCAGATTTCTCTTACGTGCAAGTGCGCATCAACTGCAGTTGATAGAAGGACCCAAGCGGAGCAGGTTGTCATAGCGGTTTGGGATGCAGTGATCCAGGATGGGGTTGTCATTTCAGCAAAGCGGAGGGCTAATAGCAGCCAGCAGGTCCTTGGGGCTTTGATTGAGCTTAGGTAAACAAGTTTAGAGCATATGTAAAATTTTAGGGGCAGATTTATACCCTTTTCCGTTGCTGCTAGGGCGGGGCCATTGGTGTAGGCAAGTTTTTGTGTGCTTTGGCTTTTATTTGCTGCAGCAAAGCAAAAGCTTGCAATTGATAATATTTGAATGTAGCTTTTTGTGATACAATAATGAATAATAGCATATATGCACAATACATAGACGGCAAACAATCAGGACAAGAAAGAAATTACTGGAACAAAATATCGCAATAATGATTATTCGAAATGGCATTGTGATGGCTGCTCAAGCTACTTTGCCAAATTAAACAGGGAGGCTTGCTTATGTATAGGGAAAATGCGCCGGATATCATAGGTTTGGACTATGAGAAGGATGTGCCGGTTCTTGCAGAGGGTATCGATTTTCTTCCTGAAGGCGCAGACAAAATCGCTTTTGTCCGCAGTTTCATATTATCAAGAGGCAGAAGCTAAAAGGAGCCGCTAACAACGGTTGGACTGTTGGCTAATCGCCATTAACCGCTTGACAAGCATATATATGCAAACGCGTTTGATGGAAATTATGCTATGTGAATGAAAGGAAGATATGGATACTGTATTTGATCCAGCTGTACGCAGGGCGCAGACCAAGAAACTTGGCGATGATATTGTCAGGCGCTCGCCGGATGCTGTGCGTGTGCCGGTTACTGTAAGCACATCACAATGGCCGATCTTTGAAGCTGGCTACAAGCTTAGGGAAGGCCTTATGAATTACGAACTGCAAGACGAGATTATAAAAAATTTCCACCTCAAATTTGACGCAGACTTCTACTCGGGCTACTTTAGCCGCTATTGCGAAAGGGTCACTGCAGCGCTTGGGGGCGGAGGGTTGTTGATCAACGACGAACAGGACGCGCATTATTACATTAATGAGCCAATGGTTCTTTTAGAAGAGATCGACTATGTGCTTGAAAGCGGGTTGGCCAAGACTTACTTTGAAAAGGTGTTTCCACGCAAATACCAGAGCTTCGTTGACAAGGATGACGCGATGGCGAAAATGGCCGAGGCATTAAAAGAGGAAAATGCCTTGCGGAGCAGGAATGCCGCCATCTCTGAATACTTTGTCAAAGAGTTTGGGGTACCATCAACATATGCGTTTGCAGGGCCGAGGCCTTTGGATGATTTCTTGCAGTCTTTAGGCATGAAAGCTTTTTCAAAATTCCTTAGGCGGGCAAGCAAACAACACTTTATGGACGTGGTCAATGTTTGGGACAATGGAGCCCTCGCAACCACAATTGGCCGGCTAGACAAGCATGTTGACAACGACACACATGTCTTTGGTCTTGGGTTGACTTCCACCTCAGCTAGTTTTCTTTCGCTAAAGCAGTTTGAGATGTACCACTGGCCCCTTTGGAAACCCATGTTGGACAAGGCTGTGGAAGTTGGAATGACAGCAGGCCTCTTTCTTGAGGGCACTTTTGAGCACTTTTCCGATATTCTAAGGGATCTGCCAAAAGGCCATTTTATAATGACCACAGAGCAAGATGACGTGGCAAGGATGGCTGGTTTGCTGCCAAACCTTTCTTTCCATGGAGGATTCCCGACATATTTGCTGGGCCATGGGACTCCCCAAGAGTGCATTGACACAGCAAAAGCCCTTATTGACGCGTGCGCAAGGCAGCTTGTGGTTTGCTCTAATAAAATGCTTAGCTATCCCAATGACGCGGACTCCGATAACCTGCTGGCATTGATAGACTTTGTAAAAGAGTATAGCAAGTTTTAGTTGTTGCCACCAGCCCGATATAATCGCCTCTGCCTTGCTGGCAGAGGCTAGTTGGGCTTAATTTGCGCCAAACCCAAACAAACCGGCAAGCAACCAGCCTAAAGCACTCGAAGCTGTGGTTTGTGGCGGATTTAGATAAGCGCGCTGCATTGCCCAAGAGTATATAGGCAGGACTGTTCGTATGCGCTAATCCTGCGCTCTAAGGTTTACGGTTAAAAAACTCTGGGGGCAGGAATGGAGCCGCGAACACAAATGCGTCGGGACAGCCTGTCGAAGGGCAACTAATACCGGCGCACAGTGGTTTTATGCACATATTTTGCATATATCAAGCGCCAAGCGCAAGGGGGGGCGACCCCGGCTGCGTTTCAATGCAAAAAAAAAACTGTAAAAGGAACAATCGCGAATCCTCCCTTGCCTAGCAGCATTTTCTGCCGCCGCTTTTGGAAGGGGTGTCTTCGCGTGGGAATGATGAAATGAAATACGTGACTTTTAATGATGGAAATGGGCATGTTGTAGGCGCCCTATCGAAAGATGGGGCTGTTGTATACCCATTAGCCCAGCTCGGTTTCGATTTCAAGACAATGGTTGAGTTGATTGAAGGCTATTCGCCGGAGGTTGAAAAAGATATCGAAGCAAAATTAGAAAGGGCAGCCAATGGCCTCTCAATTGATGCTGCAACCCTTGCCGCTCCAATCCCCCAACCTGCCCACGATATAATTTGCCTTGGCTCGAACTATGTGGCGCATGCAAAGGAAGGCCCGAGCTACAGGGGAAGGGAAAATGAATATGTTTTGCCTGAGAAGGCTACTTATTTCACAAAACGTGTGAACCCTGCAGTGGCCCATGGCGAAAGTGTGCCGGCGCATGTCGATATAACATCGAGCTTGGATTATGAGGCGGAGCTTGCTGTCGTCATCGGGAAACGCGCGGACCACGTGTCCAAAGAAGATGCCTACAACTACATTTTCGGATACACAATTCTCAATGACGTGACTGCAAGGGAGATCCAGAGAGGGCATGGGGGGCAATATTTCTTCGGCAAGAGCCTTGACGGGTTTACACCTATGGGACCTTGCATTGCGACCATCTCAGAGTTTTCATCCCCGCCCGACTTGGACATCAAGTGCCGTGTCAATGGAGAACTGCGCCAAGACAGCAACACAAGAGACCTGATTTTTGATATTGCCCATGTTATTTCTGACCTTTCGCAAGGAATAGCCCTGGATCCGGGCGATATTATTGCAACCGGCACACCATCAGGGGTTGGAATGGGGTTCACCCCGCCAAAGTTTTTGAACGTTGGAGATATTGTCGAGTGTGAGATAGAAGGAATCGGGATCTTGGCCAATCCAATAGTATAGTTTTTTGCCGATGACCTTGGCCAAAGCAAAAGCAGGGCTGGGTCCTCGCCCTGCTTTTGCGCTTTTTAGCGGTTGCCATACATGCTGTTTTGTCCAATTTGATGTTAGAATATGCGCTAAGGCGGGCAGAGCGTGGATGGACAATTTTTGCCAATGCCAACACTGTCAAAGGCGGTTTCCCCATGCTGCCCAAACCCGGGAAAGCGGTAAAATAACATATGCCCACACCAGCTGGTTGGTTTTGCATCCAAACAAAACTGCGCTGCCGCCGTTTTTGGCCGTTTTGTATTGGGTTTTTTCTTTTTTGGAATCGGATTCAAAACTCGGCTCCAGCCACATTGCGCTTTGATGCGCCACCTTTATGTATGCAAATAAAAAAGGGCTGCCCTATTGCCGAGCAGCGCCTATTTCTTAAAACTGGCTATTTGATTGTATATAGGTTGTTGAGCTCTAGGTTGAAAGTATCCTGGAAAAGTTGCGCATCAAATGACACTTCATACTCGTTTTCGGCTTTGACATAAGTTGAGCCGGACACTACAAAGGGGTAAGCCCCCGACTGGCGGGTTGTAAACCAAGTTTCGTCATTAGAAACCATGATCTTCAACGAATCATTGCCGTCCCTGATTGATAACCCATTAATGTTGATTACCAGTTGGCCGTCATCGGCTACGCTTATCGAGCATCTGCCAATGGCCCTGCCGTTTCTGTTTGCGACAACAAATTGCGCAGGCTGGGTTATCAGATCCCCTTCTACTTTTATATAGTAGCTTTGGCTTGTGTTTCTGGAACTTGCTGATGGAAGGATGTATCGATTGGAGGCTTCAGGCATTGTGACTGAGCTGGAAGTGCTGCTGCTGTTCCTTTGGTATCGTCCATATTCACCGCCTGATCCATCCGCTGTTATGCTTATTGCTGCCCAAAAATCGTAATAGTAGCCCTTCCCTGTGTCAAGGCTGCCTTTGCGGCTTCCTGACACTGTGAAGCTTATCTTGCCAGCCTCATTCGTTGTGACAAAACTTCCAGCATCAGTAGTCGTATAATCGATTTCCCATCCAAAGGGGGCGGCAATGACCCACCCTATATTGATGCCTTTAGAATTTTTGGAAAAACCCATTGTCGGGTCCCATATAAATTCCCTGCCGTTAGTGAATGCGACATGCATTTCTGTAACCAAGCCGGGTTTTGAACCGGAATATGACAAATGCCATACATTTGGGTCTTTGGCGGCTCCAGATCCGCCAAGGAAAAACATGTTGGTGCAGGTATCCTCGAAATCTTTGCCCGTGCCTGTGAGATATACGGTTTGCGAATCTGCAGCGAGGGCTGCAGTAGCAAGCCCAAAGGCAATTATGGCTATAAACAGAGCCGAAAGAACCTTCTTGTCCACTTTTTCGTATCCTCCTGGAATCCTTAACCTACATTGCCGAGAAGCCCCCGGCCCTTAGAGGCGGCGGGATGAATCGGCAAGGCCGACATTGTTGAACTGTATTGACCCAAAACGAAAAGCATACTGCTTTCTTAAACTTATTATACGCAATTACTGAGAATTTCGATAATTTTATCGTATAAAAGTAAAGCTTTTCAGCAATATTTAGCAGTTTTTTGCAAATTATGCGTATCCTATTAAGAAAAAAACACAGCTTGTTGTTTTAAAGCAAGCTGTATTTTGTCATTTATATATCAAAAATCAGGAGAGGAAAAAAACCAATATATATTATGCGGGCCATAGGTATAGCGTGCGCTGCTTTGCTAAAAATTACGGGGCGATGGCTAGAAACTCGCATATCCCCTCGTAAATAGAAACGGCGATTTTTTCTTGGTAGCCATCTGTCACTAAAAGCTCCTCTTCTGCCCTGTTTGTGAGAAAGCCGCATTCTATAAGTGCTGATGGCATCTCATTGCCCTTTAGCACCATAAGCTCATTGTCTAATACTATAACCCTTCTTCGTGTCCATGCTGACGCATCTGTTGCTTTGTATTGTATTATCTGGGCCAAGATAGCGTTTTCTGGCAAGCAATCGGAGTAAAACACTTGGGGACCTTTGTTGCTTGAGTCATGGTGGGCATTTTGATGGATCGAGATTGCGACCAGGGCTTTGCTGCCAGTGATAATCTCTTTGCGCATGGACATATCCGTTTTTTTGACCCAATTTGCGCCAGGTTCTTTCAACCCTTCCGGACCTCTTCTTGTCATGACCACATAAAAACCCCTTAGGGCCAGATGCCGCTCGAGCTTTCTGGCAATAGCCAAGTTAATTTCTGCTTCCTTTGACCCAGCCCCGACTTTTCCTGGATCCCCGCCCCCATGGCCAGGGTCTATCACTATGGGCATCAGGTCCATTAAAGCAGCTGTATCAATAGTATCGTTTCTTGCTGCCCGCTTTGAATGAGCAAAGTGGGCTAAAGAAACGGCAAAGAATGCTATGCTGCCAATAAACAGCGCTTTGAACAGATAGTGGCTTTTTTTCACAATGTGCTCTTTGATACTCATGGTCTATTTCTATGCGCAGAGTGTGCTCGATATTTGCATAATATTCACAAACAGCCAAGCTGTGGGCAGATGGGCGCCAAACGGGGCGCTATTGGCTTTTGTAGAATTTTCAAAAAATCTGCCACTTGGAAATTTCGCTGATCTATGCTAAATATTGTATTGCCCGCAAGGCCTCAAATGTTAAGAATTCATTGCAAGTTACGTTACATTATATGTTTATGGTACACTTTACTTGCTGGGCTTTGCTTGGCAAATTTATAGTTATGTGGAAAAAGGCAACAATGGAGCTATTAAAAATAGAAGGTGTCACCAAGAGGATCAAGAAAAAAACAATTATCGACAATATCAACATGCAGATCAATGAAGGGGAGATCGTCGGTTTCCTCGGTCCCAACGGGGCGGGGAAAACGACGACAATCAAGATGGTGGTGGGGTTGTTTTCAATCACTTCGGGGGAGATTTACATATGCGGGCACAGCATCAAAACCGATTACGAGTCGGCAATGGCGAATGTAGGCAGCATCATTGAGAACCCCGACCTTTACAAGAGGCTGACCGGGAGGGGCAACCTGGAGTATTTCGCGGCGATGCACTCGCCCGAGGCGATGGAAAACATTGGTTCCGTAGCCCAGCTTGTGCATATGGAAGGGCATTTGGACGAGAAATTGAAGACCTTTTCCCTGGGCATGCGCCAGAGGATCGGGGTGGCGCAGGCGCTGCTGCATATGCCAAGGCTGCTTGTGCTTGACGAGCCCACCAATGGCCTTGACCCGAAGGGCATAAAGGAGCTGAGGGACTTGCTCAAGTCATTGGCTAAAAACTCCAATGTTGGGGTGCTGGTCTCCAGCCATTTGCTGTCTGAGATGGAGCTGTTGGCTGACAGGTACTACATAATCGACAAAGGCGTGATCGTCGAGGAGATTTCGGTTGATGATATAAACAGCGGCGGGGAGCATACAAAGGAATTCCACCTCGAGACTGACGACAATGGGGCAGCTGCCAAAAAGCTCACAGACCTCGGCTTTGAGGCGCAGGTGGCAGAGGATGGCTTGTCTGTGATCTGCCTGGTTTCCAGGGACGATGTCCCGAGGGCGATTTCTGGGCTGGTCTCAGGGGGGGTGGGGATTTTCTCTGCAGTCCAGGGCAAGGAGTCCTTGGAAGAGAAATACATCAATATCACAAAAGACAGTGAAATTTAGGAAGCGGGTACATAGATATGTTTTTTGCGCAATATAAAAACGAGATCCGCCGCAGCATTTTCTCCTCTGCATTTATTGTGGTTATCTCGATTATTTTTCTAGTTTTGTCTATCGCCCATCCAATTTTATTCCGCTGGAACAATACACGCAATATCAACAGAAGGTATGGCGGCTATTACTACTCCGGCATGGGTGTCGACACGATTTCGATTGACGGGATAAGCATAGGGTATGACAACCCTTTCTATTGGGAGATCTCTTCATTGACAGAAGAGATAACCCGTATTACCACCTCAGGCGATTATGCGGACCTTTCCTCATCAGCAAAAGAGCTGATGATCAAGTATCTTAACTTGGAATTGGATTATTATAGGGAGGCAGCCAAAGTGGCTACCGACTACATGGATTTCCGTGTGCAGATCGCTTACTCAGGAAGCAATTTTTTAAATAAAGTCTTTTACTACGAGCATTTCTCTGACCCTGACATTGAAGCAGTTGCAAAGCAGCGTCTGCCTATTGATTTGGCGCAGACAGCGAAAATGACTGAGGAAGAGCGCATGGAAGAATTGGCTGAGCTTTCTGGCGCATTGGAAGATTGCAGAAAAATATTCACATCAGACACCAATGCCGCATTTGGCAGCTATATCAAAGTCAGAAGATATATAGAGCAGGTTAGTATCAGAGACTGGAATAAGGAAATTGACCGTTTGGCAGAAGAGCTGATCAAAAACCCTGGAAGGTCCGTTGAAATTGAAAGCCAGATCAACGGTATGCGGACCAGCATTGAAGTCGCCGAGACGGTCAACCTGCCTGAAATCAGCTACAGGGAAGCCAACAAGATTATCCCCAATGACGGATCTTGGCAAAATGCCGCCCTTGAAAGCATGGTGCAAAACCAGCAAAGCTTTACATATACGGTGCCTGCCAAAGAAGCCGAGTATTTGTCCAGCCCTTATATGATGGAAAATTTCGATAGTTATTCGGCTTATCTTCGTTCAATAGAAAGGCAGAGGAGCGGATTCCATGAGCTGGTGCTCATTGCAAAGGCATCGCTAGATGCCGGCACGCCTGACATGTCTTTTGATCGGATGGGCTCTAGGGCTGTGTCTTTTGGATACGCTTCAGGGTGGATCGGGTTTGCGATAATATTCTCCGTGATGGTAGGCTCATGGTCGGTTGCCAACGAGTTCCAGGCAGGGACGATCAGGCTGCTGTTGGTCAGGCCAAAGACCAGGAACAAGATATTGGCTGCCAAGTATTTGTCTGCCCTTAGCACGGCAATCGGGATTTTCTTGGCAAGCTGCATTGTCAATATGCTCGTGAGCGGGATTGTTTTTGGGTTTGCGGACTTTGGGAACCCGAATTTCACAGTCACCGGGCCTGCCAGCTTTTTCAGCAAGTATTTCGCTCTGCTGGCGGCAAATTTGGCGATACTGGCCATGTTCTTCAATGTGTCTTTCTTCCTTTCGACTGCCACTAAAAACATAGCCGCTTCGATTGTCGTCCCGATCGTGGGATACATAGGGGGCAATATACTCAACGCATACTTTGCATACCGGACCATCAACGCGACACTCAAGAGCCTGATGCCCTACATGCCCTTTATGTATTTTAACTTCACTGGATTCTTTGAAACCAGCCCTTACTCTGCCATAGGGCAAATGGTTAGCAGAGGCATTGAGGTGTCGCTCGCAAAGGGTGTCACTGTGCACTTGGCAATAGCGGCAGTTGCTTTGGGGTTGTCTTTCCTTATATTTAACAAACAAGATATTACCTCCTAGCTAGCAAAATTCAAGCTAATGGTTGATGATATGGCTGATTTTTTAAACAATTATGGCAAAGGCGATGACTCGCCAACAGAGGATTTCAAAGCGCCAGAGCGCAGGATTGCCCCAAGGCCTCAAGGAGGAGGTCCTCCAAGGGGGGGCAGAGGCGCAAACAGCCGCATAAAGGAGCTGTTTGCCAACAAAGTGGTCAGGCTGGGGGCTGTCGCTTTTGGCTGTCTAATAATGGTTATCGGAATTGTATCGTTGTTCTCTGGTGTCAAGGCTGTTGACATGGCCAATTGGAGGGTAGCCGACGCCCAGCTGTGGGCTGCCCAAAATGGGGTAAACCTCCAGGTGGAGTACCTATATAACGATGCCATTGAAGCAGACAAGGTTATATCCCAAGATGTGGTTATTGGCGCCAAGGTCAAAAAAGGCGCTTTTTTCCCTATCAAGGTTTCCCAGGGCCATGATATGTCAGTCACTTTGCAAATGCCGGACTTCACTGGCGCGAACCGAAGCCAGGTAGAGGCATGGCAAGAAGAAAACTTCATGAGCAAAGTCTACTACATGACAGAATCCAGCAAAACTGTCGCCTCGGGGAAAGTCATACGCTACAGGATCGGGGACGAGAGCATCACTGGCACGGTTATCAGGAGGGACACGCCTGTATACATAACAGTCGCAAGGGGCGAGGGGGAAGCTGAGTTGGTCAAAGTCATCGACTTCAAGGGCAAGACCCATGCCGAGGCAATGATGTTTGCCCAAGAGGCGGGGATCACCATTGAAGTCAATGAGGTTTATGACGATTATATACCGCTTGGAATTATTATCAGCCAAGATATAGCGGCTGAGCAGACTATATCGAAGGGCTCTGTCATTATTATCATAGTCTCTAAGGGCAAGAAGATTGTCGTGCCTGATTTTTCATCGATGACTGAATCCGTCGCAATCGCCAGGGCTTCCCAGCTGGGCATCAGCCCAGTGGTCGAGAGGAAATACTCTCCAAGGCAAAAGGACGCTTTTGTGTCCCAAAGCATCCCGGCTGGCCAGATATATGATCCAAGCAAAAATATCCTGGTGTTGACTTATTCCCTTGGAAACACCATACCTGTGCCTTCTTTTGTAGACAAGCCCATGATGGAGTTGGAAATATGGGCTGATGACCTGAATTTGAAAGGGGCAGATATCACAATCTGGTTCGATACGACCCAAAGCAACAAGGAGAAGGGCACTATCCTCTCCCAAGACAGGTTTAATATAGTTGCGGGCATTGATATAACGATACACTGTATTGTGTCATCCGGAGACAGGATATTTGTGCCGGATTTCACATTGCTCCGGCAAAACCAAAACTACCAGTATGCCACAGTGAGGGACGAAGCAATTGCAATATGCAGCGAGTTGGGGCTTGTGCCAGTATTTGAGCAAGACTCGAACTGGTCATGGGGGCCAGGGGAAATCTGGGACCAAAGCATACCAGCCGGAGCTGAAGCGATCCAGAACGCTGTGATAGTTTTATGGTTCAACCCGGCACAAATGACCATGACAATGCCAAGCTTCACCTCTAGGACATGGACTGTGGCTGAAGTAAAAAACGCGTATAGCGGGCATTTCAGGCTGGTGTTTGTTGACGAGCAAGGCTATAGCATCCGTGAGGACTATATTAACGAGACATATGCTGTGATAATCAGGCAAAACCCAGTTCCTGGGACTATTGTCGAGGCGGGGACCACGGTGACGTTGACAGTCCAGACCCAAGAAAGCGAGCCGCCATCTGGAACAAAAATTTATGAGCCAACTACTGAAAACATACAAGTCATAAATGGCGATTGATACTAGTTGGCTTGACATGCCTGCTCCACCAAAAAAGACGTAAAAAACGCTATCCAAAGATAGCCTCCCAGATAGCGTTTTTTTTGTGCGATTTGCCATTTCAATAAATATTTCTAAACGGCACAGTGGCAATATATCTAGATTTTTTTGGTGATAGTCGGAAATAGTGTTGATTTTATAGGTAAAGCAGTCCGATAGATTCGACTTCTGCGCTAGTCCAGAATGAGTCGTCACATGCAGTCACCAGTTCAAATATCTTGTCGGCTGCATCTTCGGCATTTCCAAACACAAACGAAAAAAGGGAGCAATAACGGTTCAAG
>Ga0082212_10001080_pt1 | contig 39951 bp, 24 predicted proteins | sample TergutNt197P3_FD_71548 | JGI IMG/M metagenome (GOLD analysis project Ga0082212, IMG submission 71548) | Neocapritermes taracua P3 segment gut microbial communities from Petit-Saut dam, French Guiana - Nt197 P3 | ecosystem: Host-associated > Arthropoda: Insects > Digestive system > Gut ...
TGTCGGCAGGCAGGCTTCGCCATGCTGTCGTCAGGCAGTGTGCAGGAAGTGATGGATCTGGGCGGGATTGCGCATCTTTCAGCTATTGAGGCGAGTCTGCCGTTCATGCATTTCTTTGACGGTTTTCGGACATCCCATGAAATCCAGAAGATAGACTGCATCGACTATGAGGATTTTGCTAAGCTCCTCAACTGGGAAGCAGTTGAGAAATTCAGGAAGAAAGCCTTGAACCCGGAGCATCCGGTTCTTAGGAGCACAGTTCAAAACCCAGACATATACTTTCAGGTCAGGGAAGCCGCAGGCAGGTTTTACTGCGCAATCCCTGGAATCGTTGAAAAATACATGGAAAGCATAAACGCAATTACCGGCAGGGATTATGGGCTTTTCGATTATTACGGCGCACAGGACGCAGACAGGGTGATAATAGCAATGGGCTCAGTCAGCGGCGCGATAAAAGAAACCGTTGACTGGCTCAATTCGAAAGGGGAAAAGACCGGCTTTGTCAACGTTCATCTGTTCAGGCCCTTTTCAACCGAGCACCTGATTGCGAAAATACCGGGCACAGTCAAGAAAATCGCAGTCCTCGACAGGCTCATGGAAGCCGGGGCAGCAGGAGAACCGTTGTACACCGATGTGTGCACAGCCTATGTGAACAAGGGCGTACGCCCCATGATATACGGCGGGAGGTACGGGCTGTCCTCCAAGGACACGTCGCCTGCCCAGATAAAGGCGGTATACGACAATTTGTCCCAGGCAGAGCCAAAGGACAAATTCACCATCGGCATAGTGGACGACGTCACCGGGCGCTCGCTGGACGCAGAAGACGGCTTCTTCATTGAAGACCCGGGCACGAAGAGCTGCAAATTCTGGGGCTTGGGTTCCGACGGCACGGTGGGGGCAAACAAGAACTCAGTAAAAATAATCGGCGAATACACCGACATGTACACCCAATCGTATTTTGAATACGACACGAAGAAGTCGTTTGGCATCACAAAGTCGCACTTAAGGTTCGGGAATAACCCTATAAGATCCACATATTTGGTTAAAAACGCCGATTTCATCGCATGCCACAACCAGACCTACCTGCACAAGTACGAGATCATAGAGGAACTCAAAAAAGGCGGGACGTTCCTGCTCAACTGCGATTTCGCCCTGAATGAACTGGATGACAAAATTCCGGCTTCCATACGCAGGCACATCGCTGAGAACGACATAAAGTTTTACATAATAGACGCCAACAAAATAGCTCAGGAGGAGGGGCTAGGCAATTTTGCCAACATGGTCCTCCAGTCGGCGTTCTTCAAGCTTGCTGGGATAATCCCCTACGAAGATGCTGTGAAATACATGAAGGACGGTGTCGAAAAGACCTATGGCAAGAAAGGTGCAGTGGTGGTTAGCAAAAACATGGCAGCCATCGACCGGGGCGCATCAGGTCTTGTGGAGGTCAGCGTTCCTGCTGAGTGGAGGGACGCAGAGGAAGGTGCAAAAGAAGGCGCAACCAATGTAAAGGATGATCTGCCCGACATCATCAAAAACATCCTCGTGCCGATAAACGCGCAGAAAGGCGACGACTTGCCGGTCAGCGCATTTATAGGGATGGAAGACGGAACGATGCCACTTGGGACTTCTGCTTACGAGAAGCGGGGGATAGCGACAGACATTCCGGTCTGGAATGCCGAAGCCTGCCTGCAATGCAACAGGTGCTCCTACGTCTGCCCTCATGCGGCAATCAGGCCATATCTTATGAATGAAGATGAAAAGTGCAACGCTCCGGACGAGTTTGAATGTGTAAAAGCGAAGGGCAAGCTAAAAAACTACCACTATACGTTGCAGGTTAGTGCCCTAGACTGCGCCAGCTGCGGATGCTGTGCACTGGAGTGCCCGGCGAAGGGCAAGGCACTCGTCATGAAGCCCATAGCAGAGGCAGAGGCGAAACAGGGCCATTGGGAGTACGGCCTTTCCATATCGGAAAAAGCAGAGTCTCTGTCAGCAGACGTCAAGGGTACCCAGTTCAAAAAGCCCTTGCTTGAGTTTTCAGGCGCCTGCAGCGGCTGCGGCGAAACTACTTACATTAAGCTGCTGACCCAGCTCTTTGGGGACAAGATGTATTTTGCCAACGGGACTGGCTGCACGCAAGCGTGGGGCTCTGCAATGCCCTGCGTCCCCTACACAGTGACCGGAGAGGGCAGGGGCCCGGCATGGTCCAATTCGCTGTTTGAAAACAACGCCGAGTTCAGCCTTGGCATGTGCCTTGCTGTTGCACAGCAGCGCAGCGCGGTGAGAGACCAGGCAACGGAGCTGCTGAGCATTGCAGAAAGCGCAGAAGTCAAAGGCGCAGTTGAAGCGTGGCTTGACAACTTTAGCGACTTGGAAGGTTCACAGAAACCGAGCAGGGAGTTGGTTTCTGTGCTGGAAGCCACCAAGTTCGAAGGCAGGGCGAAGGAGCTGGCAGACGTGATTCTGCTCCACAAGGACCAGCTCACGAAGAAAACCATGTGGATGGTCGGCGGGGACGGCTGGGCCTACGACATAGGTTACGGAGGGCTGGACCACGTGTTCGCCTCGGGCGAAGACGTCAACGTCCTTGTCGTCGACACGGAAGTCTATTCAAATACAGGCGGGCAGTCTTCGAAGGCAACCCCCCTCGGAGCAGTTGCCCAATTCGCCTCATCAGGCAAGAAAAGCAGCAAGAAAGACCTAGGGAGGCTGATGATGACATACGGAAACGTATATGTCGCGCAGGTGTCCATGGGGGCGGACAGGCAGCAGGTAATAAATGCGCTGATCGAAGCTGAAAAGCACCCAGGCCCAGCCATCGTCATCGCCTACGCACCGTGCATCAACCACGGGATCAAGGCAGGGATGGGGACCGTTCAAGCAGAAATGAAGCGGGCAGTCGATTCGGGGTATTGGAACCTATACAGGTACGACCCCAAAGACAAGGAAAAGCCGTTTACCCTCGACTCAAAAGAGCCTAGTTTGGACTACAGGGAATTTCTGGAAGGGGAAGTAAGGTATTCGTCGCTTGAGCTCGCATTCCCGGATAACGCAAAAGAACTATTTGAAAAGGCGAAAGAAGAAGCAAAAGAAAGATATGAGATATACCGTAAGCTTGCGGAAAACTGATGTAAAATTGCTGGTTTACAGCGGCTGCTCATTTGTGACCGGCCTGTTTGTCCTGCTAATGTCCAGGAAAACAGGCTGGTTTGGCGAGTGGTACGCCAGCCACATATTCCCGGCGTTTCTTGACACGATAGGCAGGATTGCGTCGCTGGCGCCCTTTTCGGTCGTTGAAGCGCTGACATGCGCGGCTGCTGCATGTTTGGCTGCCTGCTTGTTGTATTTGCTGCTGTTAGCCCTAGTGCCGCTGTGGCGGGCCAAACTAAAAGGGGCGGCGCTTAGGGTGCTGTTCATATTGCTTGCTTTTGCATGCACCATATTCATGATGCTCTCGCTCGCGTGCACCGTCAACTACAGCCGTGACACCTTTGCAAGCCTGACGGGGCGCGAGGTGGCAGAGCCAAGCCAAAGAGACCTTCATGAACTCTGCAGAATGCTGATAGGTGAGATATCCGATTTGCCCGCAGAAATCCCCCTTGACAGCAGAGGGCTGTTTACAGCCGGGAACGTCGACTTGAAAACCGAAGCCAAGAATTCAATGAAACTGTTGTCTTCAGAGACGGAACTGCTAGCAGGCTACTACCCGAACCCGAAGCCGGTCCGTTTTTCGCATCTCATGTCGATGGCGAACATTACGGGGATATACTCGCCATTTACGATTGAAGCTAATTACAACAAGGATGTCCCGGACTACTTGATCCCATACACAATCTGCCATGAGCTGGCTCACGTGAAAGGCTTCATAAGGGAAGACGAAGCAGGGTTTGTTGCGTTCCTTGCGTGCATGAAATCCGAAACCCCGGAATTTTTGTACAGCGGGCTTTTGAACGCCCTGTCTTTCGCTTTGCAGGCCTATGCTAGGACAGCCACGGCTGAAGAGTATTACAGCCTTTGGAAAACAATACCGGAACAGGCGCTTTCGGACTATGCGGCAGGCAACCTGTACTGGAGGCAATTTCAAGGGAAAGCCGCAGAGCTGTCGACAAAGGCAAACGACAGCTACCTCAAAGCGAATGCCCAAGAAGACGGCGTGAAGAGCTACGGCAGGATGATAGACCTGCTTGTGGCAGAGTACCGCATAGGCATGGAAAATAAAATGATGGAGAGGATATGAGAACCATTAAGAAACACGTAACCTTTGACGATATCAAAAATAGTGAAGAAATATCGACGTACATAATAAAAGGAAACGATCTTTTAGGAGTGCTAGGGTACACGGAGCACGGGTTTGCTCATGCGGGAAAAGTGTCAGGCAAGGCAGCAGAGATACTCCAAGGCCTTGATTTCCCCGAAAGGACGGTGGAGCTGGCTAAGATAGCAGGGCACATGCATGACATAGGGAACTGCATCAACAGGCACGACCACGCTCAAACCGGTGCAGTCATGGCGTTCCGCATCTTGGACAGGATGGGGTTTGAAGCGGTTGAGCTCGCCGACATCGTAGGGGCGATAGGAAACCACGACGAAGGCACGGGAACGGCGGTGAGCCCAGTCTCCGCAGCGCTGATCCTAGCCGACAAGTCTGACGTGCGCAGGAGCAGGGTAAGGTACAGGAACAGGAACGAAACTCAGCTGTCTGCTGACATACACGACCGTGTGAACTACGCCGTGCACCATTCGAACATTAGGCTGGAAGGCGATAAAACAAGCATAGTGCTGGATCTTGAAATAGACACTGAAATAAGCGCCGTGATGGAGTATTTCGAGATATTCCTGACCCGAATGATGATGTGCAGGAATGCGGCCGCATTTTTAAACCTGTCGTTTGCACTTAACGTCAACAATATCAAACTCCTTTAATTTTAATTTTCAAAGCGAAAGGAAAATGAAATGAGAAGCAAAAAAGGAAGAAGGCTAGCCGCCCTGCTAGCGGCACTGGCTCTTTTCGTTGCCGCCATGGCCGGCTGCAGCGATACCGACCTTGGTTTCTTCAAACTGATTAAGGAAGTGTCGGAGCTAGAGTCGTTCACGGTTTCTGCCGATATCGAGGTAGAATACGACGAAAACGTACTGAACTCTTTCTACTATTATTATTATGACGATGAGGAGGGCTCTGCAATAAAGGTGAAGCTGGGCATTGTCGGCGAGGTCGTTTATTCGCCGCCGCTCGACACGTACCTGAATTTGAAAGTAAAATACGGGATTAACAGCAATGACATGCCCCATGAAGCGAACATCCGGCTTTTCAACGGCGTCTACTACATGCCTGTAGAGGACTATGTCGACCTGCATGTTGAACTTCTCAGGCTGGGCGATTACAGCGACAAAATGTGCAGGGCGGTCAAAACTGCTGCAACGAAGGAAACCGGCGAATGCGACTACGTGATTTTAGGGGACGACGCGTACCTGTACCAATGGCTGTCGTTTACTGGGCTGTCGATGTACATGGACGAAATAATCGCCGAAGAGAAGGAAATCACAGAACTGCTGACAAACACCATCATGAGATTGTTTTCCGGATTGTCCACCGGCATGACTAAGGCTGTGCCTGACGGGTACGCAATGGAAGTCACCCCGGAAAAAGCAGTCGACTTTTACAGCAGCGTCTTTAAATACATATCCCAAAACAAGCCGGCGATACGAAAGGGCATGGTTGAGTTTTTTGAAAGCCTGCCCGAAGCCGAAGAGGAAATCATAGATTATTTCCTTGACGAAATCGAATACTATGCCCCCAGCAAATGGGACAGCGACTACGCAAAACTGTTGCTTAGAGGGTCTTCCTTGAATGCCCAGGTCACCAAGAACGGGGACAGGTATACGCAAGACGCCGATTTGAAGCTTCGTTTCAAAGACGAGCCGCTGTTGTCCTTTGCGGGCAGTTCAGGCATAATGGCCAAAGACGATATAAACCAAGAGGCTCCCACTCTGGATAACCCAATTTCCCTTGAAGACATCGATACGATCTTGGAAAGGGCAGAACGCAGGATAAATTACGTAAATACAATGACAATAAGCTGGCGGAGCTGGTATTTCTACGATGTTGACGACGGTTTCAACTGGATAGGGGTGGACGTTGACTACTTGGAGGGCTACGCATGGCATTACATGGACTGCATCAACGACTACGGGACGCTTTTCGTCCCCCTGCGGGAAGTCTGCGGATGGCTGGGTATAGAAGTGGGGTGGGACGCTGCGGAGAAAAAGGCTTTCGCAACAAAAGACGGCCAGAGGGTTGACATAGAAGGCCAGCTTTACGCAGGAACCATGTTTGTAAAGATCAGGGAGTTCGAGAAGCTGGGGTTCTATGTTGCATACGAATACGACAGCGAATGGGAGCAGCACACCGTTACACTGAGGAGAAAGTAGAGCAGCCCCTTGCTGAACTTAAATAAAGAAATCATATATCGAACGCTAGGTGCAAGATAGCGTTTCTTTTTGTGTACGAGTAGATACTTATTGCAATTCTAGCACGTAACGGAACCAGTATCCTTACATTAGAAAATCGCGCACGATAAGTACGAGTATGTTATTATCGTACAGGGTTCCGGCAAAGTAAGAAGAATCAAGCCAACCAATTATGACAGACGTGAATTTCGCATCGAAAAGGCCTGTCACGGGAATCATGACAGCAAGCAGGACAAACACGATGAAAGCGCCTTTCACAAGCCCCATCAAAAGGCCCAGTACGCCATCGACGAAACCTCTCACTCCGCTGTTGCCGCGCTTCGACAAAAGGGATACAAGCAGGAAGAACACCAGCTTTACCGCGATTATCACAAGCAGGAAAGAGACTGAAGCGAAAAACAGGTTTGCTACGGTCGCTGCCGCAGTTTCCGTGGTCTGCCTTGCCAGCGATTCTGCCATGTCCCTCAAGATGTCCGGCAGCCCGTGGGCGACGCGATCTACGCTTGCGGCGTCCGCAAAGCGCTCAGATAAAGCATTGTTCATCGAGTCGTAAATCCCAGTCTTCTCAGTCAAAAAAACGCTGAGCTTAGGGGCGAAGGCAAAGGCGATGACGATTGATAGTATCCAGCCGGCCATATGAAGAAACGACCTCATGAAGCCTGACCGGAACCCGAGGGTCATGGACAGCACAACGATGGCAGCAACCACAATATCAAGTACCATAATTTTAAATCCTCCACTATGATTTCACGAGGGAAAGAGCCAAGGGCGCATATGTATCTTTTTGCTTATTATAATACAGCCATTTTGCTCAAAAAGCAAGTGGCTGCATTTTGGTGTCCAATACAGTAGGAAATTATAAGTCAAATTTCGATAAAACTCTTGACAATCAAGCTGAAATATGATATAAATTTGACGATATTCATCAACAAGGCTGGAAGCAAGGCATTGAGCCGCATTACAGGTTTTTCAGCGCTTCTAACTTTAACTGTCAAAGCCCTGTGGTTAATGTTATGAAGTTCTGCATAATGGTATGTGGAAAAGCAGACAGAGAGGCGCCGGGTGCCCTGAAGTGTGGGCCCGATAGCCGGAAGCCAGCCACGATGAGTCCTGATGTGGAGTTTGCAAATACAACTGAAAACGATCGGTAGGTATTGGGAGATTTTCCACCAGGGGGGGGATATCAAAAGACAGCTATAGCTTTGCAAACAAAATGAAAAACACAGAAAGGAGGAAGAATTATGAAAAGAAGACACTTCAAAGGTCACAGGCTGGCGATGAGGCGGATACTCTGCATGTTAGTATCCCTGTCCCTCGCGCTGTCGCTTGTTCCGGCATCCGTGCTGGCTTTCGACGACGAATCGCCTGACCTTGGGACAAATGTTGAAGTGGCAACATCGGCAGAAAGCGAAAGTACGGTTTCGGAAGATGTTGGCGAGGCGGACGTAGTATCGGAAGACGTGGACGAAGAAGCCACAGAGCCGGAAGACGCAGACGAAGAAGTCGCTGAGCCAGCAGACATTGACGAAGATGCTTACTTGACAGAAGAAGGCGACGACGAGTTCCTGGATCAGGATATTTCGGGCGACGGCTCAGGCTCTGAGGCGGTCGCAGACAGCGCTGTCGACGTCTCGCTTGAAAGCGAGCTTCGCATCGCCGTCACAAACGCCCCTATTGGCGAACCGGTCACGATAAACCTCACGCAGGACATCGAACTGACCGGCGGCCCGCTGACCATTCCAGTCGGCGCGGACATTACGCTGACGGGCGATTTCGAGCTGATTGGCGCACCTGACCAGCCTGCAGTGGTTGTTTTTGGCAACCTGGAGCTGGACGGCGTGACGGTGGTCGGCGAGATCTATTACGGCGAAGCGGGCGACCTGGAAGAGACGGACGACATTGAGCTGCCAAGAGGCGAAGAAGCCTTGGAACCCGAAGAAGATGAACAGGCCATGGCAAGAAATGGCGTTTTCGTGAGTTTCATGGTAGGCACAGAGCAGGTCTACTACGTTGAGACCAACGCTTTCGGTTACTGCGAAGAACCGCCGCCACCAAACGAAAGCCTCTACCCGCCGGGCATGCATTCGTTCCTTGGGTGGTTCACGACGCCGTCGGGCGGCCCAAACGACCCAAGTTTCAACTTCGTGAACACTCCGGTCAATTCAAACATGACCTTGTACGCGAGGTTTAGCGACAACTACCTCGTCCAGTTCCTGAACGACCAGGGCGTCGTAGTAGAGTCGATCCTACAACCTACCGGCTGGCAGGTTACTGCAGCGACCGCGCAGCAGGTGGTCGACCAGAAATTGGCGCTGCCGACACTTAACTCAGTCTTCAGGCACTGGTATGAGAGCAACCCACTGGTGCCGGTGACGTTCCCGCTTACGTTAAACAGGAACTACACACTGAAGCCCCATTTTGCCAACGAGTACTTCCTGATATTCGCATCGGACGGGACTCAGGTGGACCCGCCAATAGCGATTTACGAGGAGGGGCAGCCCACCGTACAGCCGATTCCGCCTACGCGCATGGGCTACACGTTCAACAGGTGGGTGTACGACAACAACCCGAGCGTACCCTTTGTATTCGGCTCGCCGCTAACGGCAGACGTAACGGTGCGTGCGACATGGACACCTTCAACGGCAAACTACAGCATAGTATACTGGCTGGAAAAGGCCGACCTTGCAGGAACGCCGAACATCAACAACCACGATGATTACGCCTTTGCGTATTCCGAGAGTGCAACCGGCACATCGGGAACCATGAGCAACATCACAGGCATGAGCAGCGCAGCGGCGAACAGCAGCCTTGCAATGAGGTGCGCGAACTTCCAAGCCGCCGCCAACGTGGAAATCAAGGGTAACGGCACCACGGTGGTGAACGTGTACTGCAAGAGGAACGTGTACAGGATCACTTTCGACCTGAACAGCGGCACCTACATTTCAAGCATGACGTACAAAGGCAGCGTATACCTCAGCAATGGGGCGCCGTACTACATCGACGTGAAATACGGCCAGAACATAAGCGACATTTGGCCTTACAACGGCACAGGCGGTGCCAGCTTTGTGAATACCGACCCGAGGGGCCTGCTGTTTGCCGGCTGGGAGCCCAATGACCAGACATTTTCCGAGTTGAACGTCTGGTCCACGAACCGCTTGGCGTTCACGGAGGACATGCTGCCGTTAAACCTGAACTCTCCCGGATACACGGTGACGGGTTATTGGGGAACGGCTATACCCAAAGTAGTCAACTACTGGATTGAGCAGTTGCCGGGAGAAACCGGGCAAACCACCGTATTCGGAGGCAAGATTTACGTAAAGAGCACGAAGCACTCGCTGGTGTATTCCAGTGCAAGCGCACTTGTTCAGCCAAAGGACATCGAAGGTACGGTCAATATTGCCAGGTTTTACGACAACACTGTATACCCCACAGTTTTTGACTTTTACTACGACAGGAACAGGCACGACCTCTTGTTCAACTCGATGGGGGGCACGGCTGTAAGCCCTGTGACCAACATCATGTTTGAAGAGTCCCTTGCGAACAAGAAGCCGATACCCCCGTTGAAAACTGAAGAGGGTTTTTCCTACGACTTCGACGATTGGTACATCGACCCAGGATATAATGAAGTGTTCGACTTTGACAACAGCATCATGCCTGACGCCGACGTTCAGCTGTATGGCAGATGGTCGCCGACCAGGTTCACCGTCAGTTATTATGACAGCGTATTGCCCGGCGCCACTTTGTTTGGTACCCAAGGGGCGGATTTGAACGATTACATCAACCCGCCTTACGATCCGGGCGACAATGTCCCGGGGTACGGCATACTCAGGGCGTGGCTGTTCAAAGTGAACGGCAGGAACATGATATTCAGCTATGATACACCTATTACGTCCGACCTCAACCTTTACGCCGACTGGCAGACTGACAACTTCAGGATCACTTACGACATCGGCGAGGGGACGGCAGGCATCGTTCCTGTGGACAACGACAGGTACAGTATTGGCGTCTTGGCGCCTGTATTGGCAGGTACCGGCCTAGTCAGCGGCAGCAGGGTTTTTGCAGGATGGCGCATTGACGGGATCGGCCCCACGTATTATCCGGGAGGCATCGTGAACGTCAACGGCAACATCAACTTCGTAGCCCGCTACCTGAGCCCGGAGGAAGCCATAACGGTAAACTACCATTCCAACTATGCCCCGGATTTCGTAGTTGCTAGGACCTATTCGTCCTACGACAACCCGATAACGATACTCAGTTTGGCCGAAGCGACATCCCTCGGGATCGATCGGCTGAACTACGACCTCAAGTACTGGACGCTTACAACGGCTGATGCAGCACCAATCCGAAACCTTGGAGGGACATACACCTTCGCAGACCTCGGGTTGAGCGGCAACACAATCAACCTGTACGCGCAGTGGGACGGCACGGTGAGAGATATCAGCGTGACAAAGCAGGCGACGGTTGACGGCTTGCCGTACACCGGCGGACCCGTGCAAGTAGGCGAAAAAATCGAATACAAGATCACCGTGACAAACACGGGAACCATACCTTTAACCAATGTGGTCGTCACAGACCCGATGTTTAACCTCAACCAGACTATTAGCTTGGCAGTCGGTGAAAGCAGGGTGTACGATTTCGAACATTATGTGGTGGTGGCAGACGGTCGCTCAATTCACAACGTAGCCACGGCAGTGGCAGGTGACGTGAGCGACAGCGACGAAGTCACGGTGCAGATCGGGGAGTACCCGAAGCTGTCAGTGACAAAGACCGCCAACGTAACGACCGCGCAGGTGGGCAACACAATCTACTACACGATTACAGTGACCAACACGGGCAACGTTGCCCTGAGCAACGTCCGCGTAGTGGACACCAAGATTGGGCTTGACCAGACGATCGCCAACCTTGCGCCGGGCGCAAGCCAGCCGTACAACAACCAACCCTACAACGTAACGATCGCTGACGGGCTGCTGATCCACAACGTGGCGACGGCCACGGCGGGCAGCGTAACAGCAAGCGACGAATTCGACGTAACGGTTGGGGCAAGCCAAGGCCTGACAGTGAAGAAGACCGCTTTCGTAGGCGGCGTGCCATACGTAACCGGCACACCGGTACCAGTAAACACGTTGGTCACCTACGACATCGTTGTGACCAACACGGGCAACGTGCCCCTGAGCAACGTGCGCGTGGTTGACGCAAAGGTGGGCCTCGATGAGACCATCGCCGAATTGCCGGCAGGGGCAAGCCAGCCATACAACAACCGTCAATACACGATAACGAACGCAGACGGCCTTTCGGTCCACAACGTGGTAACCGCTACGGCGGGGACGCTGCAAGCCAGCGACGAAGTCACCGTGACAGTGGCGGCAGTTGCGGGCGGCCTGACCATAGAGAAGACCGCAAACGTATCGGTGGCACAGGTAAACACACCCATAACGTACACCATCACAGTGTCCAACAAAGGGAACACTGTGCTGAACAACGTCCGCGTGGTCGACAACAAGGTGGGCCTCGACGCGACGATCCCGACCTTGGGCATCGGCGCCACAGAGACGTACACGCGCACCTACACAGTCAACAACGCCGACGGGCTCATGGTCCACAACGAGGCCACGGCCACGTCCGGCACCCAGTCCGTGAAAGCCGAGCTCGACATCCCGGTGACGGCGGCTCCGAGCTGGACGGTGGTGAAGACCGCCAACGTGGCGACCGCCAAGGTGGGCGACACGATCCAGTACACGGTGACGGTGACCAACACGGGCAACGTGGACCTGAACAACATGCGCATACTTGACGCCAAGATCGGCGTCGACGCCACAGTCAACCTCAGCGTTGGCGAGAGCGTGCAGCGCACAGGCAGCTACACCGTCAAGAACGAAGACGGGCTTTCGGTGTACAACGAAGCGACGGCCACGGTAGGGAGCACCACCGAGAGCGACGACGTAACAGTCGCGATCGACGCGAACCCGGGCCTTGCAGTGAAGAAGGAAGCCTTCATAGACGGGCTGCTGTACACAAGCGGCTCCGTGACGGTGGGCACAACCATCCAGTACCGCATCACGGTGACCAACACGGGCAACGTGCCTTTGAGCAACATCCAAGTGGTGGACACAAAGCTAAACCTTAACACCACGGTAGCCAGCCTTGCCGTAGGCGAGAGCAAGAGCGACTTCGTGCTGGCCCCGTACGTGGTGAAGAACTCGGACGGCCTGTCGGTCCACAACGAAGCCACGGCGACGTCGGGGGCGCTGCAGGCAAGCGACGAGATAACCATACCGGTGGCGGCAGTAGCGGGCGGCCTGGCCATAGAGAAGACCGCAAACGTATCGACCGCCCAGGTAAACAGCGTCATAACGTACACCATCACGGTAACCAACAAAGGGAACACTGTGCTGAACAACGTCCGCGTGGTCGACAACAAGGTGGGCCTCGACGCGACGATCCCGACCCTGAACCCGGACGCCTCAGAGACGTACACGCGCACCTACACAGTCAACAACGCAGACGGGCTAGTGGTCCACAACGAAGCCACGGCCACGTCCGGCACACAGTCCGTAAAAGCCGAGCTCGACATCCCGGTGACGGCGGCTCCGAGCTGGACGGTGGTGAAGACCGCCAACGTGGCGACCGCCAAGGTGGGCGACACGATCCAGTACACGGTGACGGTGACCAACACGGGCAACGTGGACCTGAACAACATGCGCATACTTGACGCCAAGATCGGCGTCGACGCCACAGTCAACCTCAGCGTTGGCGAGAGCGTGCAGCGCACAGGCAGCTACACCGTCAAGAACGAAGACGGGCTTTCGGTGTACAACGAAGCGACGGCCACGGTAGGGAGCACCACCGAGAGCGACGACGTAACAGTCGCGATCGACGCGAACCCGGGCCTTGCAGTGAAGAAGGAAGCCTTCATAGACGGGCTGCTGTACACAAGCGGCTCCGTGACGGTGGGCACAACCATCCAGTACCGCATCACGGTGACCAACACGGGCAACGTGCCTTTGAGCAACATCCAAGTGGTGGACACAAAGCTAAACCTTAACACCACGGTAGCCAGCCTTGCCGTAGGCGAGAGCAAGAGCGACTTCGTGCTGGCCCCGTACGTGGTGAAGAACTCGGACGGCCTGTCGGTCCACAACGAAGCCACGGCGACGTCGGGGGCGCTGCAGGCAAGCGACGAGATAACCATACCGGTGGCGGCAGTAGCGGGCGGGCTGACCATAGAGAAGACCGCAAACGTATCGACCGCCCAGGTAAACACAACCATAACGTACACCATCACTGTAACCAACAAAGGGAACACGGTGCTTAGCAACGTCCGCGTGGTCGACAACAAGGTGGGCCTCGACGAGACGATCCCGACCCTGAACCCGGACGCCTCAGAGACGTACGTGCGCACCTACACAGTCACCAACGCAGACGGGCTAGTGGTCCACAACGAGGCCACGGCAACGTCCGGCACACAGTCCGTGAAAGCCGAGCTCGACATCCCGGTGACGGCGGCTCCGAGCTGGACGGTGGTGAAGACCGCCAACGTGGCGACCGCCAAGGTGGACGACGTTATCCAGTACACGATCACCGTGACCAACACGGGCAACGTGCCATTGAACAACGTGCGCATAGTGGACGCCAAGCTGGGCATCGACGAGACGGTCAGCATTCCGGTCGGCAACAGCGTGCAGCGCCTAGGCAGCTACACCGTAAAGAAAGAAGACGGGCTTTCGGTGTACAACGTGGCGACGGCCACGGTAGGAAGCACCACCGAGAGCGACGACGTGACCGTTGCGATCGAAGCGAGCCCGGGCTTGGCATTGACCAAGACCGCAAACGTTGCGACCGCACAGGTTGGCGACTTCATTTACTACACGATCACAGTCACCAACACGGGCAACGTGCCCCTGAGCAACATCCAAGTGGTGGACACCAAGCTAAACCTGAACACCACGATAGCCAGCCTTGCAGCTGGCGAGAGCAAGAGCGATTTCGCGATCACACCGTACCATGTAACGATTCTTGACGGGCTTTCCGTCTACAACGTGGCAACGGCGACGTCCGGGACGCTGCAGGCAAGCGACGACGTTACAGTTGCAATTACTGCTATAACTGACGGCCTGACCATTCAGAAGACCGCCAACGTATCGGTTGCACAGGTAAACTCAAACATAAACTACACCATCACCGTAACCAACAATGGGAACACGGTGCTGAGCAACGTGCGCGTGATCGACAACAAGCTGGGCATCGACGAGACAATACTCAGCCTGGGAATAGGCGCGAGCCAGACGTTCACAGGCAGCTACGCAGTCACCAACGCCGACGGGCTAGTGGTTCACAACGAGGCCACGGCAACGTCCGGCACCCAGTCGGTGAAAGCCGAGCTGGACATCCCGGTGACGGCGGCTCCAAGCTGGACGGTGGTGAAGACCGCAAACGTGTCGACCGCCAAGGTGGACGACACGATCCTGTACACGATCACCGTGACCAACACGGGCAACGTGCCATTGAACAATGTGCGCATAGTGGACGCCAAGCTGGGCATCGACGCGACAGTCAGCCTAGCAGTTGGCGCAAACCAGCAGTACGTAGACCGCCCCTACACCGTAACAAACGCTGACGGGCTTTCTGTGTACAATATAGTCACGGCCTCGGTCGGGAGCACCACTGAGAGCGACGATGTGACGGTTACGATCGAATCGAACCGCGACATCACTGTTGAGAAGAAGGCATGGATCAACAACGTGCCGTACACGACAGGCATGGAAGCCGAAGTGGGCAACACAATCACCTACGAGGTCAAAGTTACCAACACGGGCAACGTGAAATGGGACAACCTCAACGTGGTTGACTCGATGCTGGGCATCAACGCGACCATCGACCTGGGTGTCGGCAGCAGCGCGACCTACACTGGCTCGCACGTAGTCGTCGAGTCCGACGGGCTCTCGGTCTACAACGTGGCCACGGCGGGCAACGGCGAAGACGACATAGAAATACCAGTGAAGAGGGTCGAAAGCATGACGGTGGTCAAGACCGCCAAGATCAACAACATACCGTACATCGAAGGGCTCATGACCGCCAAGGTCGGCGACACAATCACCTACGAGATCACCGTGACCAACACGGGCAACGTGGCGCTCAACAACGTCCGCGTGGTTGACGACAAGGTTGGCCTCGACGACACCATCTCCAGCCTAGACAAAGGCACCAGCAAGACCTATGGCCCGTACCCCTACGACGTAACGACAGCCGACGGGCTTTCGATCTACAACGTGGCGACGGCGACAGCCGGGAACCTGGTGGAAAAAGACGAAATCACCATCCCGGTTGACGAAATAGGCATTGACGGCATAACAGTGCTGAAGCAGGCTTGGATCGAGGGTGTGCCGTACGTGACCGGCATGACCGCCAAAGTGGAAGACGAAATCACCTACAAGATCACCGTGACCAACACGGGCAACTCAACGCAGACCGGCATCAACGTGGTTGACGCCATGCTCGGACTAAACACAACCATCACCCTTATAGCCGGCGGCGTCTGGACCTACGACGGCATGCACAAAGTAACCGTGGCTGACGGGCTTACGGTCTACAACGTAGTGACGGCGGGCAAGGACAAAGACGAAGTCGAAATCCCTGTGGATCCGTACCCCAACATCACTGTTGAGAAGAAGGCATGGATCAACAACGTGCCGTACACGACAGGCATGGAAGCCGAAGTGGGCAACACAATCACCTACGAGGTCAAAGTTACCAACACGGGCAACGTGAAATGGGACAACCTCAACGTGGTTGACTCGATGCTGGGCATCAACGCGACCATCGACCTGGGTGTCGGCAGCAGCGCGACCTACACTGGCTCGCACGTAGTCGTCGAGTCCGACGGGCTCTCGGTCTACAACGTGGCCACGGCGGGCAACGGCGAAGACGACATAGAAATACCAGTGAAGAGGGTCGAAAGCATGACGGTGGTCAAGACCGCCAAGATCAACAACATACCGTACATCGAAGGGCTCATGACCGCCAAGGTCGGCGACACAATCACCTACGAGATCACCGTGACCAACACGGGCAACGTGGCGCTCAACAACGTCCGCGTGGTTGACGACAAGGTTGGCCTCGACGACACCATCTCCAGCCTAGACAAAGGCACCAGCAAGACCTATGGCCCGTACCCCTACGACGTAACGACAGCCGACGGGCTTTCGATCTACAACGTGGCGACGGCGACAGCCGGGAACCTGGTGGAAAAAGACGAAATCACCATCCCGGTTGACGAAATAGGCATTGACGGCATAACAGTGCTGAAGCAGGCTTGGATCGAGGGTGTGCCGTACGTGACCGGCATGACCGCCAAAGTGGAAGACGAAATCACCTACAAGATCACCGTGACCAACACGGGCAACTCAACGCAGACCGGCATCAACGTGGTTGACGCCATGCTCGGACTAAACACAACCATCACCCTTATAGCCGGCGGCGTCTGGACCTACGACGGCATGCACAAAGTAACCGTGGCTGACGGGCTTACGGTCTACAACGTAGTGACGGCGGGCAAGGACAAAGACGAAGTCGAAATCCCTGTGGATCCGTACCCAGGGTTGAACGTGCTCAAGGAAGCTTGGATCGAAACTCCTGGAGCTATGCCGGTGAAATACGTCGAAGGGATGACCGCCAATATAGGCGACAACATCCACTACCTGATCACCGTGACCAACACAGGCAACGTAAAACTGACAGGTGTTCACGTAGTTGACGAAATGATCAACCTGAACGCAGTTATCGACTTAATGCCGGGCGAAACCGAGACATTCGAGGGAGACCACCTAGTAGTAGCAGCAGACGGCTTGAGTGTAAACAACATTGTCACGGCTGACGACGAAGAATACGAACTCGAAATACCGGTGACGCCGGTTGACCGCCTGACCATAGTCAAAGACGCTTTGATTGACGGGATACCGTACATCGAAGGGCTCATGACTGCACAGGTAGGCAGCACAATCATGTACATCATCACGGTTACCAACACGGGCAACATAGTCAAGAACAACGTTCACGTGACGGATGCCCTGCTGGGAATCGACGAGACCATCAGCCTTGCCATAGGCGAGTCTTGGACCATCAGCAAGCCTTATAAAGTAAAGGTCGAGGACGGCCTTTCGGTCTACAACATTGCATGGGCTGACACTGTCAGCGACGACGTCACCATTCCAGTGGCGCCGTATGGCGACATAACCATCCTCAAGCAAGCTTGGATCGAAACTCCGGGAACCACGCCTGTGCTGTTCGTGCCAGAGACCGGTATGTCTGCCAAGGTCGGCGACACCATCCGCTACCTGATCACAGTGACCAACACCGGCAACGCGGAGCAGACCGGCATAGTCGTAACCGACACCATGCTGAACATCAACGAGACCATTACCCTTCCGGCTGGCGGAGTCAAGACCTACGAGGGCACTCACGCAGTCACAGTTGCTGATGGATTGTTCGTTCACAACGTAGCAACCGCAGGAAATGTCAAAGACGAAGTCGAGATACCTGTTGATCCGTTCCCTGAACTGACCATAGTGAAAGAGGCGTGGATCGGCAATGTCAAGTACGTGGAAGGCATGTTCGCCGAAGTAGGCGATAAGATTTCTTACAAGATTACCGTGACCAACACAGGCAACGTAAGGCAAGACGGCATCAAAGTGACCGACGAGATGATTTCACTCGACGGAACAGTAGACCTTGCTGCCGGTGCAGTGGCGTTCTTCGAAGGCAGCCATATCGTAGTAGAATCCGACGGCTTGATAGTGCACAACATAGCCAGGGCGAACGACGAATATGACGAGATCGAGATACCTGTGGTGCCGGTAAGAGGCATAACTATTGAGAAGCTTGCCAAGATCAACGGGGTACCGTTTGCGGGCGAAATGAAAGCTTCATTGACCGATTCTATTACCTATGAGATCATAGTTACCAACAATGGCAACGTGACAGAAAACAATATCCATGTGGTTGACACAATGCTCGGCATCGACGAGTTCATCAACTTGGCACCTAAGACGAGCTGGACGGAGACTGGCGCCCATGTGGTAACAGCAGCTGACGGCGAGTCTGTATACAACATAGCATGGGCCAATGAAGAGAGCGCGGAAGTTACCATTCCGATTGTTCCGTTCTTCAAAGTGACCTATGAGGACAACGGCGGCGTAGGCGGCCCGTATGTTGTGACCGGCATTGACGGAAGGTATCCGTACACTGTCATCAACAACGTCGCTGCTGGCATCAGCAGAGACAATTACGACTTCACCGGCTGGAACACCAATCCGGACGGGACTGGAACTGCATATGCGCCTGGCGACGCAGTCACATTGACCAGCGACCTAGTGCTGTACGCGCAGTGGGTAGTCACGACGGTCTATTGCACCGTTACCTACCTGCCCGGCAAGGGTACCAACCCGCCGCCATACGGTGGTATTTCCGAAGAGAGAGTCGTAGGCGAGCTTTATACCATCAAGGGCGAAATAGCAGCAGACGTGCACAAAGACTGGGCGAACTTCAAGTACTGGAGCACCGACATCGACGACAAGGGCATCAGATACGAGCCAGGAGACGCGCTAGTGCTGACAGATGCAGGTTTGACGCTGTACGCAATATGGTGGACAGACGGTAGGTAAACGATAACTCAATACCGTCAATATGCAAATGATGATTTGCTGAACATGTTCTAACGATCGGGGCTGCCTGAACTGGCAGCCCCGATGTATTTTTCGTTATTTATGTTGCGTAAGGTTTTACTGAAAGGCTTATTATATTAGAGATGCAGGATCACTACCAAATTTGGACTGGGGTTAGGCGGTTCGTTTGTGTACCGTCGCCCAGTACGCACTTGTGATTTTGGGTGATGTTGTATGCGTATTACCTTGACTGCCTACGATTTCATTACCCGGCAGCAATTTGCCATAACTGTCAATAATAGCACTGCCATGAAGGCACACAAAAAAATGGCTGAAATTTCCAACCTTCTCGTTATCGTTGCTGTGGGCTGGGAGCTATGTGGATAGGTGGGGTGAGTGAGTATAGGTGAGTATAGGGGAACGCAGATGATAATTTTATTACTTGCGAGATGCGCCATTTTAGGGTATAATGACAAAAACAACAGAAACGGGGTGCGCGATGGGGGCAAACCGCGAATACAAAAACTCTGTCTTCACGACGCTTTTTGACGACGAAGACAAGCTGCTCGAACTGTACAGCGCCCTTTCGGGTGGCGATTACGGCGAAGGCACGGAAATAGAAATAAACACGCTTGAGGACGTCCTGTTCATGAACCGGATGAACGACGTTTCGTTCACGGTGGGCGGCAAGCTGGTCGTCCTGATCGAGCACCAGTCCAGCATCAACGAAAACGTGCCGCTGCGGCTGCTGCTCTACGCCGCGAGGGTGTACGAAAAGATTACCGACAAAAGGGCGCTGTACCAAGAGAAGCTGATGAAAATCCCCGTGCCGGAGTTCATCGTGCTGTACAACGGCGAAAGGGAGTTCCCCAGCGAAAAGGAGCTGCGTCTGTCCGACGCGTTTATGGAGACGCCCGGGCTCCCCGAAAAGTTTGGCAGCCTTGACCTTGCAGTGCGGGTGCTTAACATCAATTCGGGGCACAACGAGGGCATAGTCGGCAAGAGCGCGTCGCTGCAGGGGTACGTGGCGTTCATAGGGAAGATCCGCGAAGGCACAGCAAGGGGGCTCGACCTCGCCACTGCGATAACCGAAGCCGTCAGGTACTGCGCGGAGCACGACATACTGCAGCCATTTTTAACGATCCACGCATCGGAGGTGATAAACATGCTGACAAGCGAATTCAAAATGGAAGAAGCCATCGCCGTCTGGAAAGAGGAAGGGCGCGAGGAAGGGCGCGAGGAAGGGCGCGTGAAAGGGCGTGAGGAAGGGCGCGAGGAAGGAGTTGTTATAGGCGAGGCAAGAGGCGAAACAAAGGGCGAAGCCCGCGTGCTGTCGCTCTTTGAGTCAGGCCGAACATTAAACGAAGTGAGAGAGATACTGAACCGAAAGAATGGAAGGCTTGGCTTGTAAGCCGGAAACAACAGAAACGGGGTGCGCGATGGGGGCAAACCGCGAATACAAAAACTCTGTCTTCACGACGCTTTTTAACGACGAAGACAAGCTGCTCGAACTGTACAGCAAGGGGGCTCGACCTCGCCACTGCGATAACCGAAGCCGTCAGGTACTGCGCGGAGCACGACATACTGCAGCCATTTTTAACGAACCACGCATCGGAGGTGATAAACATGCTTACAGGCGAATTCAAAATGGAAGAAGCCATCGCCGTCTGGAAAGAGGAAGGGCGTGAGGAAGGAGTTGTTATAGGCGAAACAAAGGGCGAAGCCCGCGTGCTGTCGCTCTTTGAGTCAGGCCGAACATTAAACGAAGTGAGAGAGATACTGAACCGAAAGAATAGTATACTTTGATGTACGATAAATTTATGGCAGAAGCCATCGCAGAGGCTCAAAAGGCTGAAAGCTGTGGGGAGGTCCCTGTAGGGGCAGTAGTAGAAAAAGACGGCGTGACAATAGGCCGGGGGCACAATTTGACGGAAACGCTGAAAGACCCGACGGCGCATGCCGAGGTTCTTGCAATAAGGGACGCTGCCGGGAAGCTTGGTGGATGGAGGCTTTTGGGCTGCAACATGTACGTGACATGCGAGCCTTGTGCCATGTGCGCAGGAGCAATAGTGCTTGCAAGGGTCAAGAAGGCTTACATAGGCGCCATGGATCCGAAATCAGGTGCTTGCGGCTCCGTCTTCAATGTCGTGCAGGAACAAAGGCTAAACCATTACGTCGAAATCGAAACAGGAGTCATGCAAGCGGAATGCGAAAGCATGATGAAGGATTTTTTCAAAAAACGAAGGAGAAACGCGGAGGGAATTCATATATGAGAAGGCTTGGGATTGTTGCTGTCACTTTTTTGCTGACAATGCTGCTTGAGACGGCGATGTGTTTTGCAGGGGCATTGAATATCGTCAACAGCTACCCGCACGACGGTGGAACCGGGTTCCAACCTGTAAATTGCGCAGTTAAGCTTTACTTCAACCAAGACGTGTCGGACAAGGGTAATATCGAAGCCAATTTGGAGTGTTTCAAGATAACCGGCCCCGAAAACGAGGTGCAGCCCATTCAGGTGCTTTACGATTCCAAGGACACGAGCATGGTTTTGGTGGTACTAAAAGATACGCTGGAGTCTGATTCGGAGTACAGGCTCACAATTTCAGGCGATTTCATGGCGACGAGCGGCGACATCCTCGAATTCGACAAGGAGATAACCTTCAGGACGAGGAACCTTAGCACGGACAGCAAAATAAGCATGGCAATGATGGCGGTTATGTTCGTCGGCATCCTGTTCTTCTCGTCAAGGCAGATGAAACGGCAGGTGCAGAAAGCCGAAAGGGAAAGCGGCAGGGAGGAAAAAGTCAACCCGTACAAGGTTTCGAAGAAAACCGGCAAGTCTGTTTCGGAAATAGTTGAAAAAACAGAAAAAGAGAGGCGGAAAAAAGCTGCGGCAGAGGCGAAGCGCCGAAGGGAAGCTGCAGCCAAAGCCGAGCCGGAGGAGGACGAAGCAGAAGACAACGGCAACAAGAGGGTAAAGGGGCCGAGGCCGATTTCCGCAGGCGGGAGTACGTACAAATCCGGCAAAAAAGCAAAAGCGGAAGCAAAAGCCAGAAGGAAAGCGGCAGAGCTGGCTGCGGCGCGGGCCGCAGGTACGACCAAGCCAAAAAAGCAACAAGGCAAGTCAAAAAAGAAGAAGAAATAGCGGCTTGAATATTAAGAGGGGAGCGCAGAGCGGTGCCCCTTTTTGCATAGGGGAGAAAATGAAAAAACTCAACGTGAAGGCATACGCTAAAATAAATTTATCGCTGGACGTCCTCGGGAAGAGGCCTGACGGATACCATGATGTTTTCACTGTGATGCAGCAGATTGCGCTGCACGACAAAATTTGCGTCAAATGGTTGCCGGACGAGCAGCCGGGGCAAAACAGCGGCATAGCAGTGGAAATTGGGAGCAATAAGGCATACTTGCCAAGAGACGGGAAAAACCTCGCGTACAAGGCTGCCAGCCTTGTTATAGGCCGTTTTGAGATCAACAGTCGGATTGGCTCCGGCAAAGTGCGCATCGACATAAAAAAAGAGATACCTGTAGGGGCAGGCCTTGGCGGGGGCAGTGCAGACTGCGCGGCAACCCTGCGTGCCCTGTCCGAGATATGGGAGCTAAACCTCAGTGTGCGCGAGCTATGCAGTCTCGGCGCCGAACTGGGGGCAGACGTCCCGTTTTGCGTCTTGAGCCAGTCAGGTGTGGCTTGTGCACTTGCAAAAGGGACAGGGACCGAGCTGACGCGGATGCCCGGCATCGACAGCTGGGTGGTGCTGTCCAAACCGGCGGGGAACATTTCGACGGCAGAGGCGTACAAAGGGTTCGATCTGATTGATGACAGAAACTATAAAAAACCCGACGAAGAGGAGCTCGTTGCGGCTCTGAAAAGCAGCAACCTTGACCTTATAAAGAAAAACATGATCAACGTACTAGAAAATTTCACGCTAAAAACGTATCCCAGTGTTGCGTACACAAAGCACAAGATGATTGTGGACACATCGCCGGCAAAGGCTATTATGAGCGGAAGCGGGCCGACTGTTATTGGCCTGTACAGAAACAGAGTGAGCGCAGAGGTTGCATTTGACAAGATGTCGGCGTTGAACGAGGAGACATTTTTGACGAAAACCATGGTTTGATGGATAATATATTGACAAATACTTGACAAAACAAGAGATTTAGGCTAAAATATTAGCCATGATGCATGATTATTTCAAAACACCGAGCAGCATTAGGAACAAAATCGCGATGAACGCCAGAGCGCAGCGGAAGGCGCGGAAGCTTTCAGTTAAGCGCTTGGCTGAAATGTCAGGGGTGAGCTACGGTTCGATAAAGCGCTTTGAAGCCTCGGGCGAGATTGCCCTGACTTCGCTCTTGAAAATTGCCATTGTGCTGGACTGCGCTGATGCATTCGAGCAGCTCTTTGCGGACGCAGGTCCCCAGTCGATACAGGAGATCATAGATGGAAAGCTATAGGGTGCTGGAGGCTAGGATTTCTGGCGAGCTTGTAGGGCAGCTTGCAGTGTACCAAGGAAGGTTTGCGGCGTTTGAATACGCCGATAGCTGGCTGCGCAATGGTTTTGCCATAAGCCCGTTCAGCCTGCCGCTTCAAAAAAAACTCTACATTCCGAAATACGACCCTTTTGAAGGGCTGTTTGGCGTTTTTGCTGACAGTTTGCCGGATGGCTGGGGGCGTTTGCTCGTGGATCGAATGCTTGTAAAAGAACTCATTGACCCGCATAAAGTGGACATGCTAAACCGCTTGGCAATCGTCGGCAGCTCCGGCGCAGGGGCTCTGGCCTATCACCCTTGCCACGAATGGCAGTCAAGTCAAGCCAAGTTGGAATACGACAGAATAGCCGGCGAATGCAGGAAGGTGCTTGAGACTGAAAACGGGGGCGATTTGGATGCGCTGTTCACGCTTGGCGGCTCGTCAGGCGGTGCCCGCCCAAAAATCCTGACACAGGTTGACGGCGAGGATTGGATCATAAAATTCCGTTCGTCAACCGACAGGCGGAATGTTGGGGAAATCGAGTACCGCTATTCGCTGTGCGCAGGGAAATGCGGGATAGGCATGGCGGAAACGCGGCTTTTTCCCTCCAAGCAATGCACGGGGTACTTTGGGACAAAGCGGTTTGACAGAATCAAAGCGAGGGATGGAACGACGAGACGGGTTCACATGCTGTCGGCGTCGGCGCTGCTGGAAGCCTCGCACCGCATCCCCAGCTTGGATTACAATGCCCTAATGCAGCTGACGCTGGGGCTTACCAAAGACTACGTGGAGGTTGAGAAGATGTACCGGCTTATGTGCTTCAACGTGTACGCGCACAACCGGGACGACCACTCCAAAAACTTTTCGTTTGTTTACGACGTTAAGCAGAACGCTTGGAAACTGGCGCCGGCATACGACCTCACGTACAGCAGCTCCATCGGTGGCGAACACGCCACCTGCGTGAATGGAAACGGGCGCGACCCGGCGGCTGGGGACATACTTGCCGTTGCTGACAATATAGGCATATCAAAAGCGAAGGCAAAGGGAATTGCGGAACAGGTGCAGGAGGCTGTATTCGAGGAGTTCGGCGACCTGCGCAAATACAGGTGAGGTGCGCCGATGTACAAAAAACACTTTAAAAGGCTGCTGGACATAGCTGTTTCCTTAATTTGCATGGTTGCCTTTTCTCCGGTAATCCTAGTTGCGGCTGTGCTGGTAAGGTTCAAGCTGGGCAGCCCCGTATTCTTCAAACAGAAGAGGCCGGGGGAGGGCGGGAAGGTGTTCACGCTGTGCAAGTTCAGGACGATGACTGACAAATGCGGCGAAGACGGGATGCTGTTGCCTGACGGGGAGCGGCTGACGAAGTTCGGGGAATTCCTGAGAAGCTCAAGCATAGACGAGCTGCCGGAACTGTTCAATATATTAAAAGGGGACATGAGCCTGGTGGGGCCAAGGCCGCTGCTGGTGGAGTACCTGCCGCACTACGACGAGTTCCAGAAGCGCAGGCACGAGGTGCGCCCGGGGCTGACCGGGCTTGCGCAGGTAAACGGCAGGAATTTGACCACATGGGACGAGCGGTTCAAGTTTGACGTGCAGTACGTGGACAGCATAAGCTTTCGGCGCGACATGGCGATAATATTTCAGACGATAAGCAAAGTTTTGAAGCGCGAAGGGATCAGTTCGGAGGGCAGCGCTACTATGGAGTCGTTCATTGATTCGAACAAAATTGGTTTTTTGAAAGGGCAAGTTGTGATCCCAGATGATTTCGATCATATGGGCGAAGCGGAGATTACGGAAATGTTTGAGGGGACAGAATGAAATTGCAATGCGGAGGTGGCATAGTGAAAAAACTAATTATCATCGGCGCCGGCGGTTTCGGCCGGGAAGTCCTTCAGTACGCGCTGGACATCAAGGAGGCAGGAGCGGCAGATTGGGAGATAGCCGGGTTTTTGGACGACAATATTAAGGCTTTAGATGGTTACTCATGCGAGTATGGAATAGTCGGGACGGTTGTGGAACATAAAATAACCGGGGAACATGTTTATATATGCGCCATTGGCGACCCCAAAACCAAGCTTGGCATTTGCAGAAGATTTTTGAATGAAGATGCTGAGTTCATCAACGTCGTGCATCCTAAAGCATATGTGGCGAGAAATTGCAAAATGGGCTTCGGAGTTGTTTTGTGCCCGAATTCGTCGGTCACGACAAATGTTGCAATAGGCAGTTTTGTGGCAATTGATGTAAATTCCATATGCTCGCATGACGTTAAAATTGGGGATGGATGCACAATTAGCCATTTTTGCGACTTAACAGGTTTCTCAGTACTGGGCGAAGGCGTGTTTCTGGGAAGCCATGCGGTTGTATGCCCTAGTGTGAAGGTTGGGGATTATGCCAAGCTGGGCGCGGGTGCCGTGGCGATACGCGACGTTGGGGCGCATGCAACGGTGGTTGGGGTTCCGGCAAAGAAGATACACAGCGCACAGGCTGAGGCAGGAGTGTCGGAAGGACAGAAGTGCCGGTAGACGCAGTATCGGGCTTGCGTAGCCTCGGCGATTTTTACAAATTCTTTTTTTCATGTTGATTAGTGTTTGGTCTTGTTGTATAATTGTTTTGAAGGTACTCGCATGCTGTTCGGCGTTTCCAAGTAGACAGATCGAGGAAGTACACTTGCTGGTTGTGTTTTAAACACCAGAATGAGGAAATACGCATGCTGTTCGGCGTTTCCAAGTAGACAGATCGAGGGAGAGCCTATGGGAATAGGCTCTTTTTTCATAAGGAGGTTTTATGGTAGAGCATGGTTTGTACATATTGAAAACTGATTTTTTCAAGTTGGTCAAGTCCTTTGGCGGCGATTGTGATATTGAAGAAGGTGGTAGAAGACCGGTTTACTGCTGCTTCAAAGACAAAAAGGTCAAGGGTCTATATTGGGCGATTCCGACATCAAATGCAACACATCGGAGCAAAGAGCAAAATGAAAAATACTGCTATTATACCTCGCTTGAAGAAAAAGATTTGAGAAGCTGTTACTATCATAAAGCAAAAACGACAGTTGAGTCATTTTATAAAATCAGTTCTTGTTTTCCTGTTACAGAAAAATATATTGACCATGAGTTTACAACAAGCGGTGTCCATGTAATAATGCAGAAAAAAGATGACATAGCAGAAATTGAACGAAAACTCAAACGAATCCTATCCTTCGAATTTAGGAAAACCAACTATTTCCCACAGCGGATATCAGATATAAAAAAATACTTGACAAACGAACTTATTGAGGCGGAAGACAGATGAAAGCGGCAATCTTGTAAAATATATCAGTGCGTCGATTCGGTACCCGTTCTGCAATATCGTGCAAAAACAGCGCAGTTTCATGCGAAAAAACAATCTTCTTCGATCGCTGCTGCAACAGAAAGAGCCCATGGGAATAGGCTCTTTTATCGTTGTTATATTTTATTTTAAATAATGAGGTTTTTCTAAAATATATTACAGAGTGCTGGCCTGCCCTGATGCGGCTGATGTAACCCCTTGAAATAACAACGCTTGTCAGCATCGTTATTTCAAGGTGTTAATCAAACCAAGGAGGTAAACCAATAAGTTGCACTCGATTACTCAGATTTTTGTTCCCCGAGGACCACTGTCAGCTCAATTAGCTGGTTGTCCCTGACCACAGTTATGGTTACAGTGTCCCCGACTTTGTATTTCTGCAGGGCGTCAGTGAGGTCTGAAGGCGCTTCTATCCTAGTGTCTTCGATGTAGTAGAGCATGTCCCCTTCTTGGAAACCGGCTTTCCTGGCGCCGTCCGAAATGACCTTGTCCACATATACGCCCAGGTTTCTTACCCCGTAGAATATGGCGTCCTGCGCGGACGTCAGGTCTCTCATCTGGATACCTATGAACGGCCTGCCTTTGACGTACCCGTTCTCTATCAGCTGGGCAGCAACGGTTTTAGCTGTGTTCACCGGGATTGCGAACCCCAGCCCTTCGACGCCGGAGCCTGCCGACTTCGCCACCACAAGCCCTATCATCTCGCCGTGCTGGTTGAACAGCCCGCCGCCGGAGTTCCCCGGGTTGATCGAAGCGTCAGTCTGAAGGAGCGTCATGTTTTTGTTCTCTATCGTCAATTCCCTGTCAAGGGAGCTGATGATGCCCGAGGTGACTGTCCCTCCAAGCTGGCCCAGCGGGTTGCCTATGGCCACTGCGAGCTCGCCTATCACGATGCTGTCGCTGTCCCCAAAGACGACTGGGGTGAGGTTTGATGCCTCGATTTTGACCACTGCCACGTCGGTCTGCTGGTCGGAGCCAATGAGCCGGGCTTCATAAGTCTCGCCGTTTCTCAGGGTGACGTTTATCTTGCCGGAGCCCCTTATCACGTGGTTGTTCGTCATGATGTAGCCGTCGCTGGAAACGATGACCCCGCTGCCGGCGCCCTGGGTGATGTACTGCCTCATCCATATGTCGTTCGCCACGCTCTCAGTGCTGATCTCGACTACCGCGTCTGCGGCCTTCTCAATGATCTGCTGGACGCTGAGCCTGCCGTCTGCATCCGGCGAGGTGTCTGCCGCCGCCGGCCTGAACAGTTCCGGCTGCGCCGACAGCTGCCACGACGTGTATGAGCCGTTTCCTATTGCTTTAGACGTAAGGTATGCGCTTCCGGTTCCCAAAAATCCGGAAATAATTACACAAAATATCAACATCACCGCAATTCTTTTTTTTGTAAGCACGTATTGCCCCGCGCTTCTCCTGCCGGCTTCGGGTGTCGTTGCCGCTGCAAGCTCGCCCATCGCCCCGCCCGTTGTTTCGCATGCAGCGCTTTCAATTCGTTCGTTGAAAAATTCGCTGCGGAAGTCGTTGTCGTATTCTCTCATTTCAAGTACCTCTCTTTTCTATATTTAAAGTTTTGCATACTGTCGATACCGCTGTTTTGCTGTCCTATTTCCATTATATCAAATAATGTGAAGATTTTGTGTGGAATGCATGTTGTTTTGTGGTAAAATAACTAAGGGAAAGGCGACGCCAAAATTTTGAACGGAGGTGTTATTGTGAGTGAAGTGTTTGCGAAAATAGACAGCTGGATTGAATTTGAAAATCTGGACGGGGACATGCGGGCAGAGCTTGTCCGGCTTAGGGAAGAGGCCACCGGCAGCGACGAAGCTGCAAAAGCAGAGGCGCTTGAAGAGATCAATGACCGTTTTTACAGGGAGCTGGAGTTCGGCACAGGCGGGCTCAGGGGCGTCCTTGGGGCAGGCACCAACAGGATGAACACCTACACGGTGAGGAAAGCAACAGCAGGCGTGGCGAAATACGTGAACAGCCACTATGAAAAGCCGTCGGTCGCAATCAGCTACGACAGCAGGATCAATTCCGAGCTGTTTGCAAGAACCGCTGCGGAAGTGCTGGTTTCGAACAGCATCAACGTCTACCTGTACGACGAGCTGATGCCAGCCCCGGCGCTTTCGTTTGCCACCAGGTTCCACAAATGCGCTATAGGGATAATGATAACAGCAAGCCACAACCCGTGCAAATACAACGGTTACAAGGTGTACAACGAGGACGGGTGCCAGGTCACCGCCGAGGCTGCGGAGGAAATACTGCAGAACATGCTCAAAACCGACATATTCGCGGAACTGGGGCAGGGCTGCGCAAAGCTTACATATATGAAGGAAGAAACCAAAAACGCGTTTTACGAAGCTGTCATCGCTGAAAAGATGGCATGGGGCAGCGAAGAGGAGATGAAGAAGGACTTGGCGGGGCTGTCGGTAGTATACACGCCCCTAAACGGCGCGGGGAACGTCCCGGTAAGGGAAGTCCTGAAAAGGATCGGTGTGGAAAACGTTCACGTGGTGAAGGAGCAGGAACTGCCGGATGGGAACTTCCCCACATGCCCCTACCCGAACCCCGAGAAGAAAGAAGCCCTTGAAAGGGGGCTGGCGCTTTTCAGGGAGCTGGGACGCGAGGCGGGCCAGGGACCGGATCTGCTGCTGGCTACAGACCCCGACTGCGACAGGGTCGGCATAGCGGTGAACGCTGGGGGCGCCGAAACCCTGCTTACCGGAAACGAAGTGGGCGTGCTGCTCCTAGACTTTATCTGCCAAACCAGGGCGGCGTCAAAGTCCATGCCGGAAAACCCGGTGGCAGTGAGGACCATAGTGAGCAGCAAGATGCCAGACCTGATAGCCGAAGAATACGGCGTCGCGATAAAAACCACGCTGACTGGGTTCAAGTACATAGGCGAGTACATAGCCGAACTCGAACGCAACGGGCGAGAAAAGAGCTACATCTTCGGGTTTGAAGAGAGTTACGGCTACCTTTCCGGCACATACGTCAGGGACAAGGACGCAGTGAACGCATCGATGCTGATATGCCAGATGGCGGCGTTTTACAAGAAACAGGGGAAGACCCTTGCAGGCAGGCTTGAGGAGCTGTACGGAAAGCACGGGCATTTCATAAACCGTTTGGTGGAGTTCGCGTTCGAAGGCGAAAAAGGCATGCGGAAGATGGACGGGATCATGGACTCGCTGCGAAGCAACCCGCCAAAAGAGATGGCTGGGAAAAGGGTCGCCCTTGTGACGGATTACGAAGAGCAGGAAGGTTTCCCGAAGTCCAAAGTGATCGAAGTCAGCTTGGAAAACGGCACCAGCTTCATAGCCCGGCCATCAGGCACGGAGCCGAAGCTGAAAATATACCTGTCAGCCAAGGGCAGCACCAAGAAGTTGGCCGAGGAAGAAATTGTATCCCTTGAAAATGAAATCAAATCTATGATATAATACAGGGGCTGATGCGAGCAGAGGGGGGCGGCAGAAATGACAAGGCTTGGAATAGTTTTCGGGGGGCGCTCAGGGGAGCACTCGGTTTCCCTGATGTCGGCAACGTCAGTGATAGGCGCCCTTGATGCCAGTAAATACGAAGTCGTCTGCATCGGGATAACGAGGCAGGGCGAATGGAAGCTTTACAGCGGGCCGGCAGCCTGCATAGAAAGCGGCGAATGGGAGAGGACGGCTAAGCCATTCAATGCAGGCGACTTAAAAAAAGAGATAGACTTTGCGTTCCCTGTGCTGCACGGACCATACGGCGAGGACGGAACCATTCAGGGGCTGTTCGAAATGCTGGATGTCCCGTATGCAGGCTGCGGGGTGCTAGCCTCGGCGCTGGCCATGGACAAGATAGTGGCAAAAGAGCTTTTCAAAGCCGACGGGCTCCCGGTGTGCAGGCACATGGCAGTCGCTGCAGAGGAGCTTGCCGGGGCAGAGCGGCTGGCAGACAGGATAGAAGACAGGATAGAAGACTGTTTTTCCGGGAAATACCCCTTGTTTGTGAAACCGTCCAACATGGGGTCCAGCGTCGGGATAAGCAAGGTGAAGCACAGGGGCGGCTTGGCTGCAGCCCTTGACGAGGCTGCCAGGCACGACAGGCGGATCATCGTGGAAGAGGGGATAGCCGGCAGGGAACTTGAGACGGCGATCCTGGGGAACGCCAGCCCGGAAGCAGCGGTGGTGGGTGAAGTCCTGCCCTCTGCCGAGTTTTACGACTACGCCGCAAAGTATTTGGACGGCGGGAAGTCGAAGATATGCGTACCGGCGGACATACCGCAAGAAACGGCGGAGGAAGTGAGGGCAACAGCGGTGAAAGCCTACAAGGCGCTCGACTGCTCAGGCTTCGCTAGGGTGGATTTTTTTCTTGAAGAGGGCACGGGCAAGGTTTTCCTCAGCGAGGTGAACACCATTCCCGGGTTCACGAAGTACAGCATGTTCCCACTGCTCTGGCAAGGCGCGGGGCTGGCATATCCAAGGCAGCTAGAAAGGATTGTGGAATTTGGTAATGAAAGATATTATGCTAAAAATCATAGGTAAGCAGTTGTCCTACGACATGGAAGAGGTCCAGATGGAGTTCATAACGGAGGGGCAGATCTACGAGAAAGACGAGACAATGTTTTTGGTGTACGACGAAAGCGAGTTTTCCGGCATGCCGGGGTGCAAGACGAAAATGGAGTTTTCCGGGGACCAGATCAGGATGAGCAGGCTTGGGATAGGCGTCGGGTCCGACACGGAGATACAGTTCCAAAAGGGAAAGCGCTACACGGGCTATTACGACACGCCGTTTGGGGCAATCGAAATGGAAGTGCTGACCAACGACATAGAAAACAACCTGAGCATGGAAGGGAAGGGCAGCGTCAACATAGACTACCACATCAGCTTGAAAGGGTTCTCCGAGGGGCGCAACAGGCTCAATATAGAAGTAATGTAAATCCCGCACGGGATTCATTCCCGAATCACGCTCGGGTGTGGGCAGCGCCCACCTTAAATCAAGGAAGGAGAAGGATATGAGCAGGAAGGCCGTCAAAACGGTTGCAATTGTAATAGCTGCGGTAATGGTGATCACCACCCTGTCGTGCATGATGTTTTTGTCAAGCTCATTTGGTGCAGAAAGCGCTGCGGCGGCGACAACGGTGCTGGAGCAAAAGTACTTGAACGAAAAAATGAAGGAGCTGGAATACTACTTCAAGCTCATCCACGACAACTACAAGGATGAAGTGGATTACGAAACCCTTGTGAACGGGGCGTTTGAAGGGGCAATGTACTCGCTGGGGGACCCGTACAGCGTTTTTTTCACTGACAACAGCGAAGGGCAAGGCTTTGTTGAAGGCACCATCGGCGAATACGAGGGCATAGGCGTCACAATGAGCGTAAATGGGGACGGCTTTTGCGAAGTGGTTTCGGTTACCCCCAAGGCGCCTGCAGACAAGGCCGGGATCAAGGTAGGCGACGTGATAGTTAAGGTTGACGGCCAAGACGTGACGAAAAAAAGCCTCGACGAAATCAGTGCGATGGCCAAAGGGAAAGCAGGGACAAACGTCACCCTTTCAGTAACTAGGGCGGGAAAGGAAATGACCTTTGCGATGACCCGGGAGACAATAAAGGTGGTCAGCGTGTACCCTGAAATGCTCGAAGGGAACATTGGGTACATCCTGTTGACGGGGTTTGAGACGGGTGCCGCAAAGGAATTCAAAAAAGCCAAGGACGACTTGATAAAGAAGGGCGCGAAATCGCTCATCATAGACATAAGGAACAATCCGGGCGGCCTGATGGATACGGTGGTGGAAATTGCAGACGGGCTTATCGCCAAGGGAGACATCACCCACCTCAAGGATCGGGTCGGGATTTTTGAAACCGTAAGCGCTACTCCAAAGGACATCGAAAAAGTCCCTATGGCGCTGCTGATAAACGAATACAGCGCAAGCGCCTCAGAAGTGCTTGCCGGCGCGCTCAAGGACAACAAGGCGGCGGTGCTGGTGGGCACGACCACATACGGGAAAGGAGTGGCCCAGATCATAGGGTACACCAAGGACAAGCAGGTCTACAAAGTGTCAGTGTACTATTTCCTGACACCGGACAAGCATGACATCCAAGGCGTGGGGGTCGCCCCAGACTACCCGGTGAGGAACAGCCTCGGAGAGTTCAGGGCAGCCGCAGCGGAGCTTTACAGGCATTTTGCGCCGTTCGCCGAAAACACGAAGCCAAAGCCGGGCGACACAGGGCTGAACGTGTTCGCGGCGCAGCAGAGGCTGGCGCTCCTGGGGTTTTCACTTGAAGTTAATGCCACAATGGACGAAGCCACCGTGGCGGCGGTGAAGAGGTTTCAGTCCGAGCAGGGCCTTTACGCCTACGGGACACTTGACCTGACAACCATGAGGAAAATAGAGGAAGTCGCGGTGGAATACGTCACTAACGATTCCAAAGAAGACATGCAGCTGAAAAAAGCGATAGAATTGCTGAAGAAAGGGCTTTAGGACTATGGCAGCCATCGGTTTTGATTCCGGCAAATACATTGAGGAACAGTCGAAATACATATTGGAGAGGGTCAATTCCAACGAAACGGAACGCCTCTACTTGGAATTCGGCGGGAAGCTGGTACACGACAAGCACGCGGCTAGGGTGCTTCCCGGTTTTGACGAAAACGCAAAGATAAACCTGCTGCGCAGGCTTAAAGACCAAGCGGAGATAATCATCTGCGTCTACGCGGGAGACATCACCACGAACAAGACCAGGCAGGACTTTGGCATCACCTATGACCTTGAAGTCCTCCGGCTTATGGACGTTTTTGCGAACTACGACCTTTCGATTAACAGCATCGTCGTGACAAGGTACGAAGGGCAGCCCTCCGTGAACATGTTCATAAACAAGCTGAACAGGCGGGGCATCAAGACCTACACCCACAGCTTTACCAAAGGGTACCCCACAGACGTGGACCTGATAGTGAGCGACGAAGGGTACGGGGCGAACCCCTACATAGAAGTGACCAAGCATTTGGTGGTGGTAACCGGGCCAGGCGGCGGAAGCGGCAAGATGGCCACATCCCTCTCCCAGCTGTACCACGACTACAAAAGAGGGGTAAAAGCGAGCTATGCGAAGTTCGAGACTTTCCCCATTTGGAACCTGCCGCTTAAGCACCCTGTCAACATAGCCTACGAAACAGCCACCGTGGACCTCAAAGACGTCAGCATGATAGACCCGTTCCATCTGGAGGCATACGGCGTCAAGGCGGTGAACTACAACAGGGACATTGAGGCGTTCCCCATCGTCAAGCGGATAATCGAGAAGATTACACGCAAGGAGCCGCCCTACAAGTCCCCGACTGACATGGGCGTGAACCGCGCAGGCTTTGGGATCACAAACGATGAGGAGGTGCAGTACGCAGCCAGGCAGGAGATAATCAGAAGGTACGTAATAGCCAGGTGCAACTACAAAAAGGGCAAGATCGACGAGGACGCCCTGAACCGCTCAAAAGTGCTCATGGACGACGTGGGGCTCACAGTGGAGGACAGGCTTGTGGTGAGGCCCGCCAGGGAGTACGCGGAATTCAAGCGGAACTGCGACAAAAGCTACGAGAACGTGGTCGTGATGGCCATAGAAATGCCGGACAGCACGTTCATAACGGGCAGGAGTTCCAGCCAGATGGTAGCCGCCGCCGCCGCGATACTGAACGCGGTAAAGAAGCTTTCGGGGATATCGGACGACATCCACATGATTTCGCCAAATATCCTGTCAACCCTTCAGAGCCTCAAGAAAAACGTGCTGAACCAGGATCACTGCAGCCTGAACTGCGAAGAAGTCCTCTCAGCCCTGAGCATATCCGCAGCCACGAACCCGTCTGCCCACGCAGCCATAGGAAACTTGGCCAAGCTGAAAGGGTGCCGGGCACACTGCACCGCTATACTGTCGGACAAGGACGAAAACACGCTGTCCGCCCTAGGCATAGACGTGACTTGCGACCCGGAATACGTGACCACGAACTTGTATTTCGGGTAGGTTTTAGGCAAGATGCAAGCTAACGAAACAGGAAGTGATGATTTGACAGAGAACAGTGAAATGGCAATGGCATGGCACAAAGTCACGCTTCAAACTACGATTTCGCCACGCCAAAACCTAACATTTCAGCAGCTGAAGATATACTACGAGGGCAAGGGGTTTGAAATAAACGACAGTTTCATTGACAATCTAGACTTGCGGCTTAGCACTGGAGAATACAACTATGCAGCATATCTGCTCGCGGACAACAACGGCGCATCCATAAAAGTTGCGAAATATGCCGGCACAGACAAGGTTAACTTAGTCAAAAACGACGAGTATGGCTACCGCTGCCTGATTACTGCAACAACGAGGGTTATGGACAGATTGGAAGCCGAAAACCATACATTTGCGAAGATTACGCCGATATTCAGGCTCGAGAAAAACATGGTTGACAAATCGGCGCTGCGCGAAGCTGTGATTAACGCAATCGTTCACAATGACTACGCTATAAGCGTTCCAGTAGTGGAGATTTTTTCAGACAGAATAGTGGTGACGTCAGCAGGAGGGCTCGTTGAAGGATTGTCGCAGGACGATTTCTTCAGCTGCCGTTCAATGCCGCGCAATCGGGAACTAATGCGCGTTTTCAAGGATATTGAAATGACTGAATACCTCGGATCAGGTATGGGGCGCATATTGAGTGCCTATAACCACTCAATATTCAGCTTCTCACCAAGCTTTCTTGTGGTGACATTCCCGTTTGAAGAAGGGTACGAAAGTGCAGATGGCACTAATGGCACTAATACTGGCACTAATGTAAATGAAAACTACAATTCTGAAGTGGGAGAAGCAGTCTTAGAAGCGATAAAGTCAAACCCAACCATAACATTGGATAAACTATCTGAAACAACACTTCTCTCAAGGCGAACGGTGGCACGAACACTGAAAGCTATGCAAGACTCCGGTGTATTGAGAAGAATCGGCACCACTCGCGGAAGATGGGAGATTTTAGTGGAACAAATTGGGCACAGGAAATGAACATACTCAAAGACTTCAAAAAGCTGTTCGGCTTGTTCAACAAAAGGGAAAAGGTGAATTCGGCCATCCTGATGGGCCTGATACTGGTGGGCGGTGTCGTCGAAACGCTGGGGATAGGGGTCATCCTGCCATTTACCACTGTGTTGCTTGACCAGGACAGCGCAGGCAAGTACCCGATACTCGAGGCGGTTTCGGAAATCAGATGGATCGGCGGTTACCGAAGGTTCATAGTGCTGATGTGCTTTGGGCTGGTGCTGATATTCGTGCTCAAGAGCCTATACATGTTTTTCCTGATTTACATCCAGAACAGGTTCACGCTGAACAGGCAGGTAGCCATGTCGAAAAAGCTGCTTGAGTCGTACATGTACAAGCCCTACGAGTTTTTCTTCCACAAGAATACGGCGGAAATGCAGAGGAACGTGAACACGCTGGTAGCAAACGTCATTCAAGGCATGCTGATGGCAGGGCTTTCGCTCCTGACCGAACTGATGATAGTCGCCTGCATTTCCATACTGCTGCTTATAATCGACCCGATTACCACGGTTTGCATAATGCTAGCGCTGGGGGGCGTCTCGGTGCTTTTTTACAGCCTGCTCCGGAACAAGCTGGACAGCGCGGCAAGGAGGCAGAACATTTTCGGGACAGGCATGTTCAAATCGGTGAACGAGGGGCTCGGCAGCATCAAGGACATCAAGGTGCTGGGAAGGGAAGGCAGTTTTCTGGCGAGGTTTGAAAGCAGCGGGAGAGGGTACGCGAAGACGACCGCACAATACAACCTGATCAACCAGTCGCCGAGGCTTTTGATTGAGACTATAGCCGTTTCCGGGCTTGTAATAATAGTCGTGATAAATGCGCTCAGAAACCCGGACATGAACGCGTCGCTGCCCACGATAGCGCTGTTTGGCATGGCGGCTATCAGGATAATGCCGTCGGTGAACAGGATACTGGGCTATGCAACCAGCATCAGGTTTAACATGGTGCACTTCAACCACATATACGGGGATTTGAAGGAAGCAGGGGCAAACGTTGCTGTGGCGGGAGGTTCAGAAGCAGGCGGTGCTGTGGCGGGCGGTTCAGAGGTAGGCGGTGCCGCAGGCTTTGGGCATGGCGGCGTTGAAAAGATAAATTTCAGCGACAGGATCGAAATCAGGGGATTGACCTACAGGTACCCAGGGACAGACAAAACCATATTGGAAAACGTAAACATGACGGTTGAAAAAGGGCAGGCGGTGGGCATAGTCGGAAGCTCGGGGTCGGGGAAAACTACGCTGATTGACATCCTGTTGGGGCTGCTTGTCCCAGAGCAGGGCGAAATCCAAGTGGACGGCAAGGGCATAAAAAACCGCGAAGCCGGCTTCAGGCAGAACATAGGGTACGTGCCCCAGAGCGTCTTCATCATCGACGACACCGTGGCAGCGAACGTGGCGTTTGGTGTGCCGGAAGAGGAAATAGACACGAACAGGGTCTGGGCGGCACTGGGCACAGCCAACCTGAAAGAATTCGTAGAGTCGCTGGAAGAAGGGCTTGACGCCACTGTGGGAGAAAGGGGGCTGCGGCTCTCAGGCGGGCAGCTGCAGAGGCTGGGCATAGCCAGAGCCCTGTACGGCAACCCCGAGATACTGGTCTTGGACGAAGCGACCTCATCGCTAGACACCGAAAGCGAAAGGGTGATAACGGAAGCCATTACGAAGATCGGGCACACGAAGACCATGATAATCATCGCACACAGGTTGAATACCCTCGAGAAGTGCGACGTGATATACGAGGTGAAGGATAAAGGGATACTCAGAAAGGCAGTGCTTTGAGAACATAGAAGATGGAATACGGGAAAGCAAGAGTTTTAATGGCTCTCGAGGGCTTGACGTTGTTATGAGCATTTGATATAATACAGTAAGCAAAAGCTAAACGTGATTAATATCATATGTGCCAAAAGCGAAAACCCGAGGGTGGAGTCCTCGGGTTTTCATTGGCTAATCGCCGCTTGTCTTTACCAATATTCTAGAGGGGAAAACATGTCAGAGAGAGCAGAATTGTGAAAAAGAACATTTGGATTTTTAACCATTATGCCACAAGCATGCATAAAAACAAAGGTGGGCGGCATTATTGGTTTGCTGACAATTTGTGCAGGAACGGGTATTCTCCAGTGGTTTTTTGTTCAAATCAATTTCATGATACAAGCGGAAGTATAGAGATGGATGGGAAAAAGCAAAAAATCGACAACAGTGGGAAGTTCCCATTTGTATTTGTTAAAACCTCCCCGTATCAAGGCAACGGCTTGTCGAGGGTTCTTAACATGATGAGCTTCTTCTGGAACCTTTTTCCGGTTGCGAAAACGAGTGCTAGCCAATACGGTAACCCCGACATAATATTGGCATCAAGCGTCCATCCATTGACATTGGTAGCAGGAATTAAAATCGCTCGAAAATACAAAATCCCATGCATATGTGAAATTCGCGACCTGTGGCCGGAGTCGATCTTTGAATATGGGCATATGAAAAAAACCAGCCTTGTGGGAAAATTGCTGAGGTCGGGTGAGAAATGGATATATAAAAAAGCGGACAAGATTATTTTTACTATGGCAGGAGGGTATGACTACATTGAGGAACGGGGATGGCAGGGTGCTGTTCCCAAAGAAAAATGTTTTATTATAAATAACGGGGTTGATTTAGAAGAGTTTGACCGTAATAAAGAACTCTATGCAATAGAGGACAATGACTTATGCAACAAGGATATTTTTAAAGCGGTCTATGCAGGCTCAATACGGAGTGTCAACAATTTAAAAATAGTAGTTGATGTGGCAAAAGAACTTATAGGCAACGACAAAATACAGATTTTAATTTGGGGAAGCGGAGATGACCTTGATGAGCTGACAGAATATGCAAATCATCTAAATCTCAAGAACATCATATTTAAAGGGCATATAAGCAAAACATATATCCCATACGTTCTGTCAAATGCAGATATTAACATATCACATGCTAGGCACACGAATATCCTTAGATTTGGGATGAGCCAGAATAAAGATTTCGAATATCTGGCAAGCGGAAAACCCGTGTTGCGAACTATGGATTCAAAACACGATATTGTCGCAGGAACCAATTCAGGAATTAGTGTAAAAAATCAAACAGTGGTAAATATAAAAAGTGCAATTCTTGATTTGTATGCAATCGCAACCGAGCAAAGAGAAGAATATGATAAAAAGTGCAAAAATGCAAGAAAGACAGCTGAAGAGTATGACTTCAAAGTGTTGACGGCAAAGCTGATCGGTATTATTGAAAAAGAATAGTTTGGAGTAGACTTTTATGAAAATTTGCACAATCGTTGGCGCAAGGCCGCAATTCATAAAAGCGGCGGCATTGTCTCGATTATTAAGGGAAAAGCATGAAGAATTGCTGATACACACCGGTCAGCATTTTGACTTTGACATGTCAGGTGTATTTTTCAAAGAATTGGGAATTCCTGAGCCCGACTATAATTTAGGTGTGTCAGGCGGTAACCATGGTAAGATGACCGGTGAAATGCTAATCAAAATCGAAGATACGCTAATTAATGAGAGACCTGATATACTTATTGTTTATGGTGATACAAATTCTACACTGGCAGGTGCGCTTGCGGCAGTAAAATTGCAGATACCTGTATGCCATGTCGAGGCCGGCAACAGGCTTGGCACTCTGTCAAACCCTGAAGAAGTAAATCGTGTATTGACTGATCATATCTCGTCATTTTTGTTTTGCTGCGTCGAATCATCGGTCGAGTTTTTAAAGAAGGAGGGTCGGATTAAAAATGTGTATCTTGTTGGAGACCCTATGTTTGATGCTTTTTGTTACTATAAGGACAAGCTGAGTGTATACTTCAAGACAATAGAAGCACTTGATTTTGATGGAGATACAATTGATGTTCCACAAGACTTCTACTATCTAACCTGTCATAGGCCGGAAAATGAAAATGAAGCGAAATTGTATGAGATATTATCAGCAATGAACAGTTTGGAGTATATGACTATTTACCCTGTACACCCTCGTAATAGGGATAAGGTTCGGAA
>Ga0082212_10001081_pt1 | contig 39936 bp, 62 predicted proteins | sample TergutNt197P3_FD_71548 | JGI IMG/M metagenome (GOLD analysis project Ga0082212, IMG submission 71548) | Neocapritermes taracua P3 segment gut microbial communities from Petit-Saut dam, French Guiana - Nt197 P3 | ecosystem: Host-associated > Arthropoda: Insects > Digestive system > Gut ...
GCTTGGATATTTATTTCTCATATAATGGTAAACAGCCTTTTTAGCGTTATTATACCATTTATCGACATTTATGGACATATTAAACAGCCTCTAAGAGCTACCTTAATGCGATTTGTGCTGCTAGTGGCATAGCAATGGATAAAAAAGATCATGATGATGACGGAATTGACGTATATCTCCAAAAGACTATTATAAGCAATGGAACAAGGTATAATGCTCAAGTAAGTGCGTAGCTTAAGTCAACATCCATAGACACTATTGAAGATGAAAAATGCTATCACTATCCACTAAAGAAGAAGAACTACGATGATTTGCGAATGTCAGCAACTACAAAGTCGTATTTATTTAACGATGCGGCTATCGAAGCCCACCAAGAAGGAAAACAAGTAAAAGTCGTGGGAACCATGTCGGGGCAAGGTAGCGGCAGAAAAATCGATTGCAACCACTTTGAAGAGCTAGAGTAATTTGGTTGCTTAATCATTAATGTTGTGTAATAAGCCCAACAGGATCCCGCGCACCTCTAGCCAGCAAAGCCGGCAAAGTGTCCCATGCGGGACGTTTTTTTGCTGTAAAGCAGCAACAAAAAAGCCCCCAAAACAGGGACTTTTTAAAAAGTGTGTAGTAAAAAATTAGTATATGCTGCATTTAGGGCTAGCCACTCGAACACAGCAGGTTAGAAAATCGGCTTTGTTATGCGGTTTTTAAAGAGCTGATGAGAGGACTCGAACCTCCGACCTGATGATTACAAATCAGCTGCTCTACCAACTGAGCTACATCAGCACGCTCGATCATTATAAATGCTCATATAAAAAAAATCAACCCCAAATTGATCCAAAGAAACAAATTCGACTCATCATGCCAATTGGAATGGTGATAGTCGGAAAGAGTGTTGATTCGAGCTAATGAATCTGTGATAATATTGACAGAATATTTGAATGCAGGTAAAGCAATGGGGATAAAGCTCAAAGAGCTAATTGGCTTGACAAAAGAATTGCCGGAAGAATACTTTGAAGAGGCTTTCGAAAAACTATCAGAATTGAAAGAAAAGGCTGAGTCAGAAAAACCAGCCGGCCAAAAACTGCCCCCATTGCGGATCCCAAACGATAGCGGGAAACGGGAAAAGGCATGGCAAGCAGGTCTGCATTTGCCGCGCCTGCGAAAAAACGTTCTTGGAAACCACTGGGTCGGCGATCGCATACTCGCATAGCTCCCCAAGCGTTTGGAAGCAGGCGGTTCGCGACACGGTGGACGGCATTTCCATTGGCAATACAGCCGAGAGCTTGGAGCTCCACCACGAGACTGTTTTCTACATGGGGCACAAGATTTTGAATTGCGTGGAACAACACCTTCTAGAGCCGCAATTCCTTTTGGATGGAGTGAGCGAAGCTGATGAGACATATGTGCTGGAAAGCTTGTAGGGCACAGAAATCCCTGGGAACTACACCAGGGAGCCGGGAAAGCATGGGGCAAAAGCCAGCAAACGGGGGCTGTCTGGCGAACAAATATGCGTTTGTGCGAGCGTGAACTCGGAAAGCGGGGCGCTGGCTGTGTCTGCCAACCGCGCCTGCCCCAGCAAAGAAGAGCTTGTGACAAGTTTTTGGGTCCAGGATTGTGGAGGATACGGCCATACTTTGTGACGGAAACCGGACCAATAAAGTGAATGCCTTGCATAGTTCTATCAAGAAGAGGCTCCTGGCTGCCTGCGGTGTCGCGACCACGTTATTGCTCCCTTTTTTCGTTTGTGTTTGGAACTGCCGAAGATGCGGCCGACAAGATATTAGAACTGGTGGCTGCATGTAGCGACTCATTCTGGACTAGCGCAGAAGTCGAATCGATTGGGCTGCTTTACCTATAAAATCAACACTCTTTCCGACTATCACCATTGGAATTGGTTGAATCCATTTTTGGTGTATCATTGATAAATGGAAGGTTTTATGTCATATTCTTAGTAACAAAAAGATACCACGGAGGATTTACATGCCATACATCCATTTAAGGGCATATTCAGGAAAAGATGATGAGCTCAAAAAAAAGACTGCCCAAGCTATTATCAAAGCTGCCCATGAAGCAACAGGCTCTCCCGAGTCAGCATTCACTTTGACATGGGAAGATGTCAACCCGGAAGAATGGGATAAAAAGATCGTTGAGGAAACCATAGAGCCAATAAGGCATTTGCTTATTATCGAAAATGGCAAGTTAGTATAATAGATTGCATAAAACGAAATCCAAACCTTTTTTGTGTTGCGTAATAAATAGGGATTTTCCTTGAACAAAGGGACTCCCTGTTTTATTCTTGGGCATGTTTATTGTTCAAGAAGCAGGCATGAAATCTCTGTTGTTTGCCACACAAACTTTATCGTTAGCATATTCTATAGAGATAAAGTTATAGGAGAAGTTTATGACAAAACGTTTTTTTGCAGGTGGCAATACAGTAAGAGGTTTTTTCTCTTATTTTGACAATATTCTGCCAACTAAGAAAGCAAATAGGCTCTTTCTTCTTAAAGGAGGGCCTGGAACCGGGAAGTCCTCTCTTATGAAAGATATCATGGCAAGGATTGAGGATTTTGATTACTCCCTGGAGTTATGCCAATGCTCATCAGACAAAAACTCTCTTGACGGTGTATTGATTAAGGATAAATCTGTTCTGATTGTGGATGCTACAGCACCCCATGCCATGGATCAAAAAATACCAGGTATCGCCGACGAGATAGCTAATCTAGGCGCTTTTATAGATGATGGGATCTTATCGAAATATAAAAAAGAAATTATCACGATTAATGACGAGAAATCCGATTCTTATTCTACAGCTTACCACTATTTGAGCTGCCTTGATGGAATAGCAAAAAGTACTGAGGCTATTAACGCAAAATACTTTACAAAACGCGATGCAATCAATGTAGCAAAGAGTATCATCAAGAGCATTGATATCACCCCCCCCCAAAGAGTAGGCACTGAAAGAAAATTGTTTTTAAGCGCTATTACAGCAGATGGTATTATAAACCATGTGGAGACACTGGCAGAACTTGCAGGGAAAACCATTGTGTTATCAACGAGCACTAACATAAACACAGGGGACGTTATTTCGAGAATCGCAGAGCACTTGATTGAGAATGGATTTGATATTGAGACATACTATTCAGCGTTTGCTCCAGAAAGTGCTATTGAGCACCTATATGTCGAAGAGTTAGGGTTGTTTGTAACAACAAAAAATAAATATATTGATTACAACTACTTAAAAAATGACTGGATAATAAATCTTGATACTGGCATTATGGACAAAGTCGATATAGAAACACTTGAAGACAATTTCGAATTAACAGACAGCATCCTAAAAAAAGCCATCAAATCGCTCAATAGAGCAAGAGATCTCCACGCAAATTTGGAAAAATTTTATATCGAAAGCATGGATTTCACCCACATGGATGACATTGCTATATCAATTGTTGGCAAAATAAATTCTTTCTAAGCTCAACAAGAAAGCCTCTTTTAGCGCAAATTGGCAACCTAAGGGGCTTTCTATACAGTAAATGCCAAGTCAGATTCCATTTTAAAGAAGAATTTCCAGGCATAATCGTACAGTAACATTGACTGTTGCCGATTTGATCTAAAGAGAACTCCGGGCTGATAGCCCAAACTGCTTGTTTGATGAATCTTCGCTGGTTTTGGCAATATTTCGCACAGGGCAGCGCGACAAATTGTTGATGTATATCAGAGTAGAGCGGTGAAATGCCTACCGGTATTACATTGCGCAACTTCGAAAGCGCAACCTAAAACAAAATGCCAGTTGACAGCCTAAAAACTAAAGTGGACCCCAATGTCAAGACAATTTTTGCATCTGTTTTAGATATAGCCTTGTTCGATTGTAATGCAAAGCAATGTGGCACACCGATGCAAGGCATTGGGCTAGGATGACCGGCTGGCGTAGGCAGCCGGTCATCCTAGCCTATTGCCGATCGTTGTAAACTGCAATTGGAGCCCTATATCCAAGGCTTTGGTGAAGCCTCCTCTCATTGTAATATGACATGTATTGTGATATCCCAACCCTAGCGTCTCTTGGGGCTTGATAATCGCTAATATACACATTTTCGTATTTCAATGTCCTCCAAAGCCGCTCAGTGGAAATATTGCCAAAAGCCCTGCCTCTATGATCCATGCTGATTCTGCTTTTTTCCTCGAATAGCGATATGTATTTTGGGCTAGTGAATTGGCTGCCCTGGTCGGAATTTATAATGCCTGGATTCGATTTCCCCAAAGCTTTTTGGCACGCGTCAAGAACAAACCCGATCTCTAATGTATCGTCAATTTCCCATGAGGCAACGTATCTGCTATGCCAATCAAGTATAGCGACAAGATATAGCAAGCTTTTCTTTATAGGCACATATGTGATGTCTATGCCCCAAACTTGGTCTGGCTTGCAGATGTGCAAACCGCCCAACAAGCAAGGGCAGATTTTTGAGCCGGGCTGCGGTGCGCTTGTGGACGGCTTTGGGTATAGGGCTTGGATCCCCATTTCCCGCATGTGCCGCTGCGCCGCCTTTCTGTTTACAACCAGCCCATTGTGCTCTAAAAGCCATTTTGAAAGCCTTCTGCTCCCCAGCCACGGCTCCGCTGTGTGGAGCTTGTCAATGGCTAGCTTCACCTGCATCCCGTACTCATCCGGATGCGGCTTGTAGTAAATTGACGCCCTGCTTGCTGTCAGCAGCTCGGCTTGCCTTGATAATGGCATATCTGAGCTGGTTGCGTCTGCCAGCGCTTTTCGCTCAGCATGGCTAAGGCTTCTTCCCCACCAAGGTCAAGGACACCGCCCCTGCCAAGGGAACTTCCCCACCATGGTCAAGGACACTTACACGCTTCAATACACACTCCCATTAGTTTTTTAAAATTGCATTTGGCAATTAACCACGCAATTCAATTCACAAAACAAATTTAACCACTTGACAAATTATCCTGCAATGCTTATAATAAAAAAGTTAAATGGCGCGGGGTGGAGCAGTTGGAAGCTCGTCGGGCTCATAACCCGGAGGTCGTAGGTTCGAGTCCTGCCCCCGCAACCATCTTTTCTTTTTTTATGGCGAAGTAGCTCAGATGGCTAGAGTACTCGGTTCATACCCGATTGGTCGGTGGTTCGAATCCACTCTTCGCTATCTTGAAAAAACCAAGCCCACATACATGCGTGTGGGCTTTTTTATATTCTTTTCCATCTTAACTAATAGCAATTGGATATAGCATGCTTACTGGTAACGTACTTTTTTCAAAAGAGAACTGGTTTTTTATGGGAATTTATATGACACTTACAGTAAAAATAGAAGAGTGCTATGGCTTTTACACCAACCCCACCCTTTTTTATCCAAGTTAGGCATCCCTCAATTCCTTAGTAACATTAATTTTATGGCTGTGTAAACAACATTCCAATTGCAAATATTCTTACAATGAATAAATAGTAATTGCCAGATAATGGGGTGGCAAAAATAAGCTACAGTTAAGAATCATGAAGCAAACAAAATAACAAGCAAAAGAAAACGCTAACAATCACACAGATTATCAGCGTTCGCATTTGTCATTAACTAGTGACCCCTTGGGGAATCGAACCCCAGTTACCGCCGTGAAAGGGCGATGTCTTAACCGCTTGACCAAGGGGCCAAATATTTTATTGTCTGGCACAAGGAATTCTATCACACAGTAACGTTCTTGTCAATTACCAATTTTTTATTATTCAATAGTGTTTTGATTGAAAGTGTGGCAGGTTTGAGCTTTTTTATGACATTTGTTAAGCGAAAAGCTTATAGTTAAGCCACTTTGAGAAGTGGTTTTGGTTAACAAACAAATGAAAGAACAACAAATAATTTGCGCAACATGATTAATTTCTGACAAATAACCACCTATATTTGCATATGAATTCGTATTACCAGTTTTTGATATTATATGGCTATTTAAAGACACATATCAGGTTGGCCAATTATTACACTGGGCTTGCTTGGTTGTGGAAGATGGCGCAATTTCCGATCAGAAAGTTTTAGCCCAATGTAATCTTGTTAGCTCCATACTTTCACTGCCCACAGTTATACGCTATTCCAACTGAACCTTTCTTCATGAAAGGATACACAACATTGTAACCGAAAGCCACAGCACCTCCTTCGCTTAAAGCTTAAATTAGACTCTATCTCTATGATGAATACTCGTAGTGCTCAAGGCATTCAATCCCAAAGGCGCTCAAAGCAATGCTTCCAAATTCGACACTAATGTCGGCATCCACTTCGCTGACGGCAATGAACGAATTGTATACTTCAGAAGTGTAAAACTCGCCTTCATTGAAATTCCTGATAGGGATATCGAAATCAATGCTTATTATATTCAATGTCTCAAGATTTGTGAGGGCAATAAAGAGTTTGAGGGCATTCTTCAGCGATGCCAGCTCATGCTCGATCAACAGCATTATAATGTCGCGATCCAACGATCCAGGTCTGACACTGGAAACTACAACTCTTGCTATTGGCAAAAAAGGGGTCTGCGCCAAAACATCTAAGATGTCTTTTTCTATTCTATCAAGCTCAGGGATTGGCGCATCCTGGCAGCTGTTGCAACCTTCGTTTGACATTGGACATTGGAAATTCGCACATTCATCCATTGTATTATCTTCTCTCCCTTGGATTGTATGGCAATCTGATCTACCTAACATGATTATAGCCCAAAACAGAAGGCGATTATCCTATATGAGCAAAACAGAAGACAAACTGAACCACCACCGCCTGGAAGGCGGTGGGTTCAGGTGTTGCGGCTGGAAGCCGCCTAAAGCGCCTTAGAGCTCGTCGATGCCGAAATTGTCTTGTTTCAAGTTCTCTACGATGTCCTGATTTTTTATATACCCGGCTATCACATCATCCGTGACTTTGCCGCTGCTGGCGACAAAATACCCCCTAGCCCACAAGCGCCTGCCCCAAAATTGCTGGCTGGGCTCCTTGTATTCCATTTGCAGCTTCCGGGAGCTATAGCCTTTCAAGCACTGCACAAGCTTGCTTGCAGACAGGCGCGGCGGAACCGGCACGGGCATGTGCACATGGTCTTTGGGCACACGCCCTGCAAGTATTTCCGCCTCGTTTTCCTTGCATGTGCCCCTTAGCAGCTCCCTTGTGCGCTCAGCGGTTTTCCCTGTTATTGCCGGCTCCCGGTATTTTGTTATCCATACCAAGCGGTATTTTATATCGTATGTGCAATGCGCCGGCTTTCTGTAGCTCTCCAATTGTTTTCACCTCTTCGATTTAGTATTACTAAATCGAAGAGGTGAAAACAATCCATCTTGCAAGTTGGCCTAAAGAATCTTGTTAGAAAGCCTTGATGCAGCCGGAAGAACCTGCAATCGGTTAACTAAGAAAACCTCCCCAGCATGATGTCAATATTAAGCGACACAAAAAAAACACATGTATGGGGAGATTTTAACATGAATTATACCGGGCAGACTGCAACCATGAAAATTGAAAGCATAACTCCAGAGACACTTGTTGCCGGCATTGACATAGCCAAGCAGACCCATTGCGCCCAGTTTGTGGATTGCCGTGGGATCGTGGTGGCAGAAAAGGCATTTTTCACAAACAGCAGTGAGGGATGCGCCTTCATTTTATCAAAAATCGATGAAGTCCGCAAATCAAATTTTTTCAGCAATGCCATCGTGGCATTCGAGCCAACTGGCCATTATTGGAAAACGCTAGCATTCAGGCTTGGGAGCGAGGGGCCCGATGCGTTTTTGCCAACCCATTCCACACAAAACAGGCAAAGGGGCTAGCAGACAACCCGCAAACCAAATCGGGCCCCAAGGACGCGCTTGCCATCGCCAAGCTTGCAAAGGGCGGGAGTTTCCTGGAGACACATGCCCCCCAAGGCGTGTATGCATCCCTCCGCCGGCTGGGCAGCGCAAGGGAAGTTGTCGAAAAAGAGCAAACTGCGTTGAAAAACAGGGTCACAGCTTTGATGGGCGGGTATTTCCCTGAGTTTTTCGAGGTGTTCAAATACCCGCCCGAAGGGAAAGCAGCAATGAAAGTTTTGATGGAATTCCCGCTGCCATTCCAAGTTGCCAGCCTTGGCGCCGATGGGGCCTTGGAGGTTATAAAAAAAGCTGCAAAGGCTGGCATTGGCTTGGGCAAGGCTTCGGGGCTTGTTGAAGCGGCGGGCGCGCCCATTGGCTCAAAACATGCCGGGAGCGGGGCTGCCCTAGAGATTCCGCTGATGGCCGGAGGGCTTGCGCTGGCAAACAAGAGCGGACCGCAGCTGCTAGCCAGGATGGGGGCTTTGCTTGGAGAATGCCCTTATGGCGGATTTATGCTTGCGGTAAAGGGGCTTGGGGTTGCCGCAGCGGGCGCGATAACCGGCGGGGCGGGCGGCTTGCCAAGGTTTGCCTCACCCTAGGCAAATCGAGCGGCTTGCAGGGGTCAACTTGAGGGGGGAGGGCCCAGGCAAGCACAAGGGCGAGGCCCGGATATCAAAGAGGGGCAGGGCCAGCTTGCGCAAAGCCCTTTGGATCGCGGTGGAGCCCATGAAAAGATGGGATCCGGGCTTCAAGGCTCTATACAGGCATTACAGGGCAAGGGGGCAAAACCCGTTGAGGCGCAAGCAGGCGATGGTTGCGCTTATGCGCAAGCTGCTGCCAGTGCCGCATGCCCTTGCGGCAAAATGCGGGGGCTATGGCCCAGGCATTGCATCCAAAAATCTTGGGGACAGAAAAATGGCAGCGTAGAGGACATGGATGGAATACTGGATAATCAAGCAGATTGGCAGCCATGCGTCTGACAAAGAAACTGCATTGGCAAATGCAAACTATGTGTGCGCAATGCCTGATATGCGCCCAAACAACAAGCTGGGGCATGGAGGAGGCAGATGCTCCGGATGCGACTGGGGCGCACTGTAAAAGAAACCGCCCGGCAGCCATGTGAAAGATTGGCAGGAATGGCCTGCAGGGAATGGTATTAAATGCCATAATAGATAGACAGCCAAACATTTGATTTAGAAAAATTGCACTGCCGACGCAAATGTGGCAGGACACCTGCCTTATACAATATATGCCCCAACAACCAAGCTAGCAGCAGGCGCATGGAAGAGCCAGCGAAACCAAAAGCCAATTGAGGCGCCCATAAAGAAAAAAATCTCCATGCGCCTCTGTCCAAAAGCCGCGGCGGAAGATTGGCAGGGCATTGGCCCGCAGAGAAATGATAGGGACAGGCAAAAGGGCAGAGCGAAGCTCTATTAATTGGCAACAGCATTTGCAAACGTTTTCTGCAAATGCCTGCTCCCCAAAAATCGCTATGGGCTGCCCATAGCCCCAAAAGAAAAGGGATCCTTGCCCCGCCACGCCCCCTCCAAGCAAGAATCCCTATGCCGCTTCCCTTGCCAATGGCAAGGATAAGTGCATTTAAGAGAAAATACATGCTGAAAGTTGTTGACAAACAAGCTTTATAGAGATAGGTTTCGCCTGGAAGGCGAGGGTTAGACCCATTATACAGACAATAATTAACACTTGCCTGTTGATTTTACGCTGCGTTCTGCCCTTGTCGATGGCTTTCTTGGATCTGCGAGGCTCCATGGACCTTTTGTCTTTTCCTCTGGCAAGCTTTTCTCTCCGTGATAGTATATGTGTCCTATCCATATCAACTGACCATCTGGGTATGCCCTTCTTATTTCCAAGCTTGCCTTGATAGTCGCCCGGAACCTATTTTTATGTTGTAACTTACTGGCGCATTGCCATAGGATTGTAGAAATTCCTATAAAATGGCAGTTATATTTTCCTTGCACTAATATTGGCTCTTGCCTGTCCACAATTGGCTTGTTCCAGAACAGCAAAACAACTATTTTGATCGTTTGCCACTTCGCTCCTTTGAGCGGAATGCTTGGTTTGAGATTTCACATGGCTGGTTTGCATCAGCGCTTCTAATAAAAGCGTTAATCAATTGAAAGTAGTCTAGATAAGCCCACTTGAAATAATAATAAGGAGCTTGTAGCTTTTGCTAAAGCCGCTTAGCGCAAAAACATATAAACATAAACGACCAGTATCTAGTCATCGTCAAGCCATTTCGCTAACTCTTCAACCTCTTTGCTCATATCATTATAAAAGTAACCATTCCTGACATCCTTTCACCAACAACAAGCTCAATACCGGCCTTCTCACACAAATCCCGGACATAGCGCCCTGTATGCATGTCCCTGACAAAAAGTTTTAAAGGTCTGTCGTAATTGCGAAAGTAATTATCAATCATTGTGATTATTGGAAACACAAGGTCATCATCAGGTTGGCACATAAACATATCTCTAAGGTCCCCGCTTTCCCAATCAAATAAAAAACATTCCTGGTTAAGCATGGGTGTTCGCCTTCCGCCTTGACATACCCAGGCATAAAAAAAATCTCCAGCTTGATTGACTCGCTGATTTTTTTTATATTGGCCATTGCCTTAGCAAAGTTGTCATCGCCAGTAATTAAATATTGCAGTATATCCGACCGCCTAGGCTCTTGAAAAACTGTATTTAGCCACTGGTCTTGTTCTTCTGAGAAGAAACGCAACAGAGTTTCTCCCTTCCCAAAATCCACTTCGAGTTTTCCCTCCTTCCAATGCTCAAGGAGCATAAAGAAATTTTGCAACGCATCTGTCATAAGCTCAACTTGTTCTTTATTGAAATGGTCAAGCGCATAACCAGGCTCCATTCATCTGACGAAAACCCACTCGTTTTTCCGCGACATTTCAATCCTAGTTTTTATATAGCTCTTGATCCTTTTATCAATTTCATTTCGGCTGCCAAAATAGCAAATTAGGCACTCCTGCTCATAGCTCAGAGTTGTAAACGGCATGTCATCATTGCCATTGCTCAGTAAACAATCAAAACCGCTAATTGATTTATATCCAAAATATGCTACAATGCCACACATAAGGCTCTTCCATACCTTTTAGCATGACTAAGACCAATTCGTCGCTGCCCAAATATCGCCAAGGCTTGCCTTTTTTAAGCTTGTCAGCAACATCAAACAGTTCTTTCCATTTCTCAATTGTAGGTTCTGATGCATTCAAGCCGTCTGGTCCAGCATTCCCATTCTCGCTCATATAGTTGCCTCTCATTCAATATTGACGTACTATCTGACTCATATAGCTATTCTGCCTTATTATGTTTTTTTGCTGCTTTACTTGATGGATGCCCAGTGTAAGTATATAATAATTAACGATTGACCTTGTTTGGAGAGGTATCGAAGTGGTCATAACGGGGCTGACTCGAAATCAGTTTGTGAGCAATCACACGTGGGTTCGAATCCCACCCTCTCCGCTAAAAGCCTGTAAACATGCGGTTTACAGGCTTTTTTCTCTACCCTGTACTGCGCAAATTGGTGCCAAGTTCAGCAAACGAATAATCATTGTTAGGCAAGGCCATTGGTGAATGTGGGATGAGTTTATCTGGTTGTCCTTTCCCAAGTGATGTTTTTTCGATCCAAGACATAGCCTGTGCAGACGCCAGCTTTGAGTTAATTCCAAATGCGCGTATGTGTTGGCTGTAAATTGCATAATCACTATGCCCAAGCCATTCCTGTATTTATTTAAGTGGAACGTCGTTGGCAAGCAAAAGTGACACGCAACTATGCCTCAAATCGTGGAACCGAAGCCTACGGAATCCCTTTTTGACCATAAATTCAGGAGGCTCTCCGCTGTTTAGTGTGGGTAAGGTAGAAAAACAGATAAAAAGTAGTAAGATATAACCGGTGATGATATGTCTGAAAAAGAAACAGAAATAAATGAATTTTTAGAAAAAATATTAGGTTTTTCAAAACCATGGATAATAACGAAGGTGAAAGAAAATATTGAAAAAAATGAGGTAGAAATATTTTTAGATTATCCAAAAGGAACAAAGATCAGATGCCCTGAATGTGGCGAATTGTGTCCAGTCAACGATTCCAGAGTAAGAAAACTAAGGCATATGGATTTTTGGCAACATAAAACTTTTATAAACACAAGGGTGCCAAGAACAAATTGCAAATGTGGAAAAAAAAGGATATCACTCCCTTTTTCAAGGGCTAACTCGCATTTCACAATAATGTTTGAAAAAACATTTTAAAACACTGTACTGTAATTGCAAAACCAGAATATGAAATCAGGAAAGCATAAACTAACAGTTGTCGAAATAACCGGAATAACATTGAAAATTGACATATAATTATGAAAAATGAGGCAACACCGCATTAATGGTAATATAAGTTTGACTAAACAAAAACCAAGCGGGTGAAGCCTCATGAAGAATATACCACTAAACGAGCAAGTTGCCAAGTATATTGAAAGGCTGGCAATGTTTGAAGCCTCTCAGCAGAAAAAGGCTATGCTTGTGGGCAGGATGATGGTGGCGATGATTTTGCCGGGGTATTGCGGGAAGCTCACAGACATCGAGCGGCGCACAGGCATGAGCCGCGAGACATTTGGCTGCCTCTTGCGGGACAAAGGCTGGGACGACAGCGCAATTGGCGCTTTCCTGGGCGTTGTGGCGGCAGAAGCGGCGTTTGCCGCGGCGCAAGAGGCTGCCAAGCCGGTTATCGTGTGCCTGGACGACACCACCGACACACGGGAGCAGCCCCGCAGCGGCGCCGCAAACCCCTCGGAGGGGATGGGCTTCCACCGCTCGCACAAAGACAAGAAAACAGTCTATGGCCACCAGGTTGCAGGGATGCCCATTGGCGCCACGGGCGGCGGTTTCCTGTGCCATGGCTTCCGGATATATGACAAGTCCAAGCCAAAAATAGAGCTCGCCCAGGAGCTGGCCAAAAGCTTGCACTTGGCCGAAACCGTCAGTTACGCGGTTTTCGACTCATGGTATGCAAACAGGAAAGTGATCCCATACTTCCGGGAGAGGGGCTATGAGGTGGTGTGCGCGTTGAAGACAAACAGGCTGGTGTACCCTGCAGGCCACAAGATGCAAATCAAGGAATTCTCAAAGCTGGTGGCGGAGGGAGAGTGTTGCCTAGTTACAGCAAACTCTAAAAAGTACTATGCCTACAAGTTTGAGGCGCACTTGGCTGGCATTGCAAACTCGGCAGTGCTTATAAGCTGGCCTGAGGAAGGGTTCGGCGATGAGAAAAAAATGAGGGCTTTCCCCTGCTCAGATGCCTCTTTAAGCGAACAAGAGATGGTTGGCATTTATATCCAAAGATGGGGCATCGAGGTGTTCTTCAAAGAGTGCAAGAATGCCTTTGGCGCAAAAAAAATCATACTCCGGACACTATGCGGCATAAGGAGGCACTCCAGTGCTTTCTGTTGCTCATTTAACTGTGCTATTTGTCAATCTCTCCTTCTATTGCCTTTATCAGGCATTATTGACACTTACACGGTTAAATATTCGCTCTCAAAATTAGCCAAAACATTGGCTAACCACTTTGACAACATTTTGAATTATTTCGATGATCGACTAACAAACGCAATTTTAGAAGGAACGAACAACATAACTCAAAATCTAAAAACTAATGCCAGAGGATTTAGATATGTTGAATATTTCAAGACTATGATTTACTTCTATTCTGGAGATTTTAACATTGATGTTGATCTAGTAACCCACACAAAGTAGCGAAAGGCTATTCAGGAAAAGACACTGTTAGGTATCTCGGTATTATGCGAAGCACGTCCGTATAAATGTATCGTGCCTCTGCCTTATTATAAGACTTTCCACATAATCTACTGTTCTTTTCCTGATCTTCCTTGACAGCAATCAGCTTTGCGCAGAATCCCAGCACTAAGGGCTGGGTACGGAAACTGGCTTTTGACTTTGTAATATCATCCATGACGATTACCTTTTTACCATCAATACATGCCTCTGTTACCGTATGAACTCCTTGTCATAAGGCTCCGGGTTTTTGGCGTTTTTCTTTGGCGGCGAGACCAGGCTAGCCCCCTCGCCTTCAAGATATGTTCTTATACCCACAGAGCCAGAAGACTTGCCGCCAACCACTCTAGCGCCATCCCCAAATCCAGCGCCAAAAAACAGCGGGGCAGCCGCCCGGCTGCCATGCATGTTTGCAGGCGTCCACATGATAGCCACGGGCTCGCCTCCGCCATCAACAAGAGCGTAGATCTTTGTCGCCCTTCCCCCGCACGCCAGGTCGATGCCCTGCCCTAGGGAGCCTTCCGGAGAGACTGCGGCGCCGGATGGGGCGCAGCGCGCCTTTATGTAGGTCGAGTCTATATGGCCTTCCCCGACAGGCTCTGCGGCGATGCTCCCAAGAATCCTGTGATTACTGATGGATGGGCAGGATACTCGCTTGCCAAAGGACAGAAAATGAGGAAGATTGGGCTCTTCCCAACGTGCGCCTAGTAATGTCTTTGGCAAAACGCTGGTTATTGGGAACACATCAGGGAGCAGCAAGAGAAAAGCATATGCCATCCTATTTAGATGAATTTGTATTTCAATTCAATAGAAGGAAGTCAAGAGACAGGGGATTGCTCTTCTATAGGCTACTAGAGAATGCCATGCATCTCCCTCATACACCATATAACGAATTTATACAAAAGAACACTTCTTGGCTACTACCATAGCGAATTTGATATCCAGGTTTATATATTCCCTGCCGCCGCACAGCGGATGATCACTGACCGTTTGCCCGCCGCCAGCGGAGGATAGCGAGGATTTTACGGAAATACTCCGGTCCTTCGGTATCGGCGTTTATCAGGTCAAACTCATCCTCGTGTTCCTCATCCGTGGCGATAGCGGCAAGCTCGTCCATTTCCGCTTCGGTGATGGGCGTATCGTTGTCATATTCAAAGGAATCCCAATCCGGCTCTGTTGCCGGGGTTTGCTGTGAGGTTTGCGTTGGTTGCTGACTTGCCCCGCAGTTGTTACAGAATTTCGCGTTGTCGTTTAATTGTGTGCCACAGTTTTCGCAAAACATTATAGACCCTCCCGAATTTTTGATCGGAGTCGCCTTTACACGGCTTGCCGATTTCACTTGAACAGTCGGCAGCTGATTTTCTATCGCCGCCTTTGCCACTTTGTATTCGCGGCTGCGCTGCGCTGGCGTTTTTGCAGGCTTCGGTTTCCGTACTCCGAGCGAAATCATAAACACACCGAACGCGATTGTCACAATCCATATAACGGTGGAGCCGTCCAGCCCGCCTTCTCCGGGGGTATTGAAGCCCGGATAAAACGCGAGATAGCGGACGGGGCTGCCGACACGAAGCCCAGATTTTGAGCTTACTGCGTCACCTTGGACGGTCACGGAGCCGGTTTCAATTTCGCCGTTTTTCATTTTGAATTCATAAGCCACAGTCCACTTATAGGCGTTCGGCTGACCATTGATGTCCTCTCTGCCGCCAATGCGCTCGGTGCGGGTGATCTCTGTGATATAGCCCGTCTTGCCGAACAGGGACGACGACACGGGGATCATACTGCAAAGCACCAAAATCATGCCGATAATGATGGGGGCGATCCTGTCAGCAGCTTTACCCTTTTTTTTCTTTTTGCTCATAGCGTACCTTCCCTCGTTTTCGTCCTTTTCCACATACGGCGCCCGTGTATCACTATAACGGCGATCAGAAGTGTCAACAATCCCAAACCGAGCCAGCCAAAGGGGGATTTTACAAAATGCGAATCGTGTCTACCGCCCGGAACCGACACGACATTTCTGCATCCGGGAATTGGCGGGAAATACTGCACCACCGCTGTTTTCGGTATATCTTTGCCGTCAGCTCCCATTTCGGTGACATAGCCATATTCAAAATACATCGTGGATTTGCCCTCATAGTTTCGCCTGAAACCGTGTAATGGCAACTGAGTTCAAAACGCGTCGGGTCGTAGCGGTCGTCTGCAAACCTGTAATTCTGCTGCTCCACGTTACATAATACAGCGTTTGTGTTCACGCCGAAAACCGACAGAAGAATGCTCTGCTCCAGCAGGAGCACCGCGCACAATTCCAGCACGCCAAGCATGATCTTCTCGAATACGCCCACAGGACGGCGCTTGGCTGAATAATCGCGTATGCCGTACATGGCGGCGTTCTGCGGGCTGCCGCAATTCGGGCAAAATTATGCGGATTCGCTTACCGTTCGATTACAGGTCTTGCATGCATACATAGCGCCATCCTTTATGGCTTGATGACCAGCACTTGGCAATTCGGGCAGTTGTCAAGCCGGATATTCACATATTTGCGGCAGTTGGCGCAGGGAACCTCTGCGTCGCAGGATTTTTCGTACTTCTCGAAGTAATCCAGATTGCTGTGGTAACGCACTTGTCGCCGATGTTCAAATATACCATCATATCCCATTCATTCAGCGCCCCTGTGTGACGACATTGCTTCATTTTCTTCCTGCCGCCGCTTGCGAGCCTGAACTCGATGATGTGAAAATAGTGGGTGTCCATGCCGCCGTTGCGATTTTCAGTATTGTGCTCAGTAAATTTTTTGTCGATCACTTCACCATCCCATGATTTCGCTCCGTCACGTCTCGCGCCGCCGAACAGGGTGGCGATAAGACCGAACCCGCCTACGATGCAGCCGACCCCCAACGCTATCGGGCAGGTGAAGTCATCGACAAAGAAGGGGACGATCTCCGCCACTCGAACCCGTCCGTCCCGCTTGTGTACGCGCCACCATATTTCTTACGGCGTTTCGTTAATACCTTTCACTCCGTCCCATGTAGGGGCGGCTTTGCTGCGCAGCGCGATCCGAAAGCACCATATAATCGAAAAAACGCCCAAAGCACAGCCGATGCCCAAAAGCGGATAGAAATTCTCGCCTCAGTGATCGAACCAGCCGTAAGCTCCCAGCGCAAGCACGAAAACGGCAAAGGCGACCAGTCCCGTGATGATCATGCGCCGGTTATATGCGCGGGTCTCGAACCGGAACGCGGGATGGTCAAAATGCGGCGACCATCCGACCAGACCGTCCACGTCATATCCGCCGCCGTCCATGACCGCGCCGTAGTTTTCGCAGAATTTCGTGTTGTCGGCTTGCTAGGTTTCGCAGTTCGGGCAAAACATTGAATACCACCTCTTTATTGCCGCCATTCATAGGAGTATGCAGTGCTGATGTAATTATGGTAAGTATATAAACCTATCGTGATAGACGCTGTTTTTTCAGTGCCGGGGCCGCCTTCAAAAGCGCTGATGTCTACGATCTCACTATTTTACCTTTCCAGACTGCCGCCTGTGCCAAAATCGACATTGCAATAATCATAGCCTGAATTATTAGAAGATATACTGAATAAGTTGCCTGAAACTCGAATGAACGCATTGCGTTTCCAATCAGACGGGAAATCATCCGAACAATTCCCGCAGACTTGGAAAGAGACTAAATTTGCGGCATAAATTTCAGACGGTTGTTCGGTGATCACAGCGGACGTTGAGCCGCTTTGCCCTCAGCCGTTACAAACGCTTCAAATTTGCCGTTTTCACCGCTGAATTTTTCATCATCATCAATTTCCTCATATAATTTTGTTTGTGTGTTCACAAGCACCCATTTGCCTTCGCTCACCGGAGTCACATTGTTTCCATTTGGTGAATCTGCCTTTGACGATGTTTCTCCGTTTCCGCCACTATTCGGAACTCGTTTTTGACGGGGTTTCGCCGCCGCCACAAGCCACAAGTGAGAGCGGCAATACCAACGAAAGCACCAAAATAATGATTTTTTTCATCGTGTTATCCTCCAAAAAAAATTTTTATTTTTTGTCCGCTCGTGTTTGCCGTTTGCTATATTCCTCCCAGTCCCGTGAAAAGAAGAAATATGTACCACACTCCAAAAACGACATACGGAAGCTGTAAAATCAGCGCAGCGCGGGCAAAACTGCGCCTGTTCGCTCCGCTTTTTTTGCCGAACGCCCAACAGCTCAGCGGAACCATGTTGAAAACCGGGAGCAATAAAAGCAATATCATTCTCAAAAAGGCAAGTGTTCCGATATATTCCGGTTCACGGGTTTTATCCTGTCCGTTCACTTTACCGCCCTCCCATATATCCGCGTATAAGCTGTTCCACAGTAGCGTAGTTGTCGGGGTTGGTGTGGATCAGTCCGACCTGACCCGTTCGCAGGTGCATGGCGATCTCCAGCTTTGCGGGACGGTATTCGGCTTTGATATATTTCTCCCACGGATTGATAGGTAAGCCTTTTATAACCGTAACGGTGTTCATCGCCATATTGATCCCCTGTGAGGTCACGCCCCAATTCTGTCTGCTTGCGGCCGACGCCGTGGCGGATAAAGCGCCGAGCGCTGCGAGCCGCTTTGCCACGTCGGGCGGGTAGCCGGTGGCGTATCCCTCCGGCGTGATAATCCACAATGTACGGTCTTTGCCCCATTTCTTTTGTTTGCCCTTATATCCCCATGCGATACCGAAAACGCCGAGCAGTACAACACCGCTCATAATCACCGGCACGAACCAAAAACCTTCAGTCATTGTGACAAACACGCCGATTGCGGTAAACGGCAGCCAAAGCAGCAGGACAATCGGGACGACCGCGTTCCACGGAAAGAGCTTCGTTGTCGTTTCGTAGCTGTATTCTTCTGTTGGCGGCCGTAAGGTATTATCCGTCGTTATACCGCACTCCGGGCAGAACCTCGCGCCCTCGCGCAAAGTTGCTCCACATTTTTCACAGAACACGGCCGTCGCCTCCTTTCGCTTTTTCTTCGGCTTCTTTTTTCCATTTCCGTTGTTTTTTGATCTCAAAGAACCATTTGATCCCGCACATGAATGCCGAAAAAATAATCACCGTGATAGACGCGACCATGCCCTCGCCATCCTCAAAGCCGAAGATATAAACGACCACCAGCGAAAACACCGCCATACCTACGGTGAGCCAGACCGAACCGCTTATGGATTTATACTGATGGGCATCGTAGTTTATCGCCTTTTGTTCCTGTATCGCCGCTTGCTCGGCGGCGGTCTGCGTCCCGCAGACATCGCAGAATTTGGCGTTATCGTCAATTTGCGCCCCGCAATTTTCACAAATCATACTGGTCGCTCCCTTCCGCTTTTTCCCTGGCCTCTTTTTCCTTCCATTGTATTTGGTTTTTTATTTCAAGAATCCATTTAAATCCGCATACGACCACCGATAAGCCAATCGTCGGAAAAGAGGTGGTCATACCGTGTTCGTCTTTGAAGCCATACACGAGGATGATAACCGCCGTCAATACCGCCATAATCACAGCCAGGCTAATCGAATCGCTCAGTGTTTTCTCTAAACCGGCATCGGCATGTGTTTCGCAGGCATCACATAATTTGGTGTCAACGATCTGCGACCCGCAGTTTTCGTATGACATAAATCATTCCTCCTTGGTAAAATCGAAATATCCGGTTTCCCCTGGAACAAGGTCGTATGTACCACCTTCGCCGGGAACGGTCATGCGCTCGAATATAAGCTCCTCGCCTTCCAGTAAATACGGGGTCAGTTTGAGGGAAACGTCGCTGCATATTCTGTAATGACTGTGGCAATTGGCGAACCATTCCTCACCAGTCGAGAGTTGAAAGTCGTCGGCGACATCATACGGCGCGGGCAGGTTATTCATCCCGAACACATAACGGTAGACCGTAGTGTTCTCCCTGCCTTCGAGCAGGTATTCCGCGTCGCCGGCAAATTCCACAATCACGAACCCCGAATCCCAATAATCCTCTGCACCGTCCTCAAGAAAGGTCAGCTTACTGCCGCCTGCCGTGACGTATTCCCCGGTAATAGGGCCGCTCATGGACGACACAGGCGGCTTGTCCTTGTGTTGGGCGAGTCTATCCAAAAGCTCGTTCGACGGTTTATCCCCACCGGAAAGCCTGCACCCCGTTAAGCCACACAGTAGCAACGTGGCAACGAGAATGACAAGCGTTTTAGTTATCGTTTTCATGGTTTACCCCCTCTTTCTTACAGCCTTGCCAAGCCGATATAGATTTCTTCACCGCTTTGCACGTTGTTAAAACCAACGGCGTATTGCTTGCCGTCTTTTTCCCGAAAGAACGGGATTTCAAAATAATCCTCCATTTCACCCACGCCGAGCCGCTTGTCGGCGGCAAATTTACCCTTGTAATCGTCGCCATGTCCAGCCCAGCTCTCTTTACTTCCGTCCTCGTCGTAAAAGTCGTAATACGCCCGCGACATTTCAAGGGATTCGGCGGAGCCGCTGACAATCACGCTTCACAAGGCGCGGCCCGAGGATGCTCACGTTGTAAATAGCCATCTTACAGTCGTCGTCAGCTCCGCGAGGGGGCGTATCGGCAACGTTTCCCTTTCAGTCAATCTGCCTGATAGCCACTTTAACGGTTTATTCGGGCGGGGTGTCGAGGTTTTCCGCCGGAGCCTCATAGGTGAAGGGCAAGTCGCACACCATAGAACTGCCGAAAGGCTCATACGTCGTCACACCTTCGGAATCCGCATTCCCGTCGCCGAAGTCGTACTCGATCTGCACTTTGTTAATGTCGCTGGGCAGTTCGTCGCCGTAGAGGGTAAACAGATACTCCGCGTCGTATTGGGCTTCCTCGCAACCCTCCTGCGGTTCGAGCCGCCAATTTGCGACCATAAACGCAATGGCATATATCTTAGCCGAATACGGCATTATCTCCGTTAGCTCGTATTCGGCGACTACTTTCCCCTCGCTTCTGACGGTTACCGTCGCATTTTTGTTGTCATGGCCGATTAATTGCTGCTCCACCTGATGCCGCCGCCGTAATCCTGAGCGATAAAGTACAGCACATCGCCGGATTTTTACGTTGTGCGTATCATCCGTCAGGCAAGTTTCGCTTACGCTTTCAAGCGGTTTCATCGGATTGAACATATCGCTTGTTTTGATGTACACACCTACGTCCACCCCAAGGCTTGATGCATTTTCAATCGTAATCTCCATTTCCTCGCCTACGGCAAGCGGGATTGCCTTTGATACGTCCGCGACAGCTGAAGTCATCGCGCTTGATGATAAATCGCCGCCGTAAGCCCGACACATTAAGAACCCACGAGGAATATTTCGTGAGCAAATCTTTCTCGTCAAAGGAACACCTCTTTCCATCGCCATCTTCGCAACCGCGTCAACCGGTTCGCAGAACCGACCGGTCTCCACGCCGTTAAGCGGATAGAACGCCAGCTTGCCAAACGGGATATTGCACTCCTGCACCATATAGCGGACGAAGAGCGCAGAGAGGTATTCATAGTTAGTGAGCGGCTTTGGAAAAGATGTGATAGTTCAGGAATTTTGAACCTATACGCTCGTTTAGGTACCTATTTGTCATTCTCAAGGCCACATCTATACTCGCGTATTCCGCTGTCGCCTCTATCCACCAGAAATGCTGCCCCTGATAGAAAAGGTACAGCAACGTTGGGTTTTATCGGAAGAGTGCTTTCCATAGCCGCGCCCAGTACATAGTATTCGCGTTGCACAACACGGAACAGCTCGTGGGCGAGCGTGGATTTAAATACTGAACCGCGCCGCCAGAGCTGACAAACAGTTTGGTGGTTTCCGTCGGAATATAGATGTTTCCGGTCAGGAAGGGAGACGCCGCTTCGCCGCCAACGGCTGTCATAAACGCGGAGTCGATATACACCTCTATCAGGTCGCGGAATACCTCGCCTCCATACCCTATCCACACGGTGAGATTCTTGAAACTGTACGGCGCGGAGGTGCAGATCGCAAGCGCTTCTTCCAGACAGACAGATTGACTGCGGCATCAATAACTTATGCGGGAATATTGCTGGACGCGCCGTTGCTTTTCCAGCCCACGCCACTGACTATGGATTCCCAGTCTTTATCCGTCATCCTGTCTTTCACCTTGTCGTCGTTCCACAATATGCGGAAGTTGCCGCCGCTTGAAAAATAGCTCTGGTTGAAAACGCCTGTGGCAGTGGCAAAGCCCGCAGTTGCCGGGAATTCAGACCAATATATCGAATATCCCTCGCCAACCAAACTTGAGAGCATGTTCGCGCCCTTGACAGCCGCTTTTATTGCGTCCGTTTAAATATCCCGCATATTCTGCTTGGCGTTATCCCATTCTTCCTTCAACTTTTCGCTAAGCGAATTTCCCTTGACGGCCGGAACCGTAGGCAAGAGGTGGTTTGTAAGGCAACTCACGGTGTTATTCGCCGTATCTACTTTATAAGGCAGGTTGACCTGGGCACCGCTGTCTGCGTCATAGCGGCGCGGGCGTATGCTTTCCTAAAGGCCAGCGTCAGCCGTGAACCATCCGGGGTCGTAGCCTGCCGTAATTCTGATGTAGTCTGGCAGCTGCGCTAGTCCTTCGATTGAGATTTCGAAAATGACCGGCACAACGTATAGGCTGTCGTCCAGCATAGCGGCGTTGGCGGTGATTTCGAACATTATGTCCCTCGTCTAGTCTAAAAAACCTCCGGGGAGCGTAACAGTCAGGTCGTCCGCAAGTTCGACGGTTTGTGGGTTGGCGGAGGGACTTGCCGTGACGCGGGTACGCCGGGATTCAGCGTATAGCCGCAGGGGGATACATTGGCGGCGGGAACCGGCGGCACGGTTTGTAGCACTTCTACCGCTTTACCGCACTTTACACAATCTAGCGCCTTCGTTCAAGGTGGCTCCGCAGCGCTTGCAAAAGTGAGCCCTAATGGTATGACCTCCCTATAATTTCGATATTTGTCCAGTTCAATTATCCCACGATGGTCGGAACTACTCCGGTATCGCGGCGGAACTTCTCCATGATGCCCGTGAGCGTCTCACCGTCAGGTCTGGAATAAAGCAGCCGGATGTTTTGCGTTTCCTCTCTCGTGCCGTAGTCAATGGAGATATAATTCAGCCCGATTTCCACAGCTCTCAGCCAGCCGTCACGCCCGCCATCCTGGCCCCACTTGATGATTTTATTGCCAAGCAGGATACCGAACACCGACACTACCATCCCGAAGGTTTCGCGGAGGTTATCTTCATCTTCATATCCACCATCCCTCTCTTGCAGGACGGCTGGCTGGATAAGGAGTATCGTATTCTCGACGATCAACCGCGCCGATTTAAAGTTTTTATGAGCGATGTAAGATAAGGTAGCCGCAAGAGTACCTCCCATCATGGCAAAGACCATGCAATAGTTCCAATAGGAAAACCGCAGTGTAATCGATGCCGTGAGCGCAGCTACGCAAATGATAGCCGCCGCCAAAAAAAACCTTCTACGCAAAATCAATTTTTTCACAAAAATACTCCTGTCCCGGATCGAGTTGAATATATTTTACAGAAAAGAGGATCTGGCACGCCTCACATATTCATGTGATATTTCAAAAAAAACGCCTCACATGTTCATGTGATATTGCGAAAAAAGCCTCTCACATATTCATGTGAGGGACCTCGATTTTTCGAGGTTTACGGGCTATGAAAATCAGAATGGAGAATTTGGCGGTTTTTGGGCCAGATTTGTAAGTTCCGCCTTGCTCTATCGGCCTCCGTCTAAAAATGTCAATGTCAGCTCAACGATAATCAATAGTATCCGTTGAACAAATCGTTCAATAGCGAGCCGCCAATAGCGAATCCAAAAAAAGCAATGATTATCCAAAGTGCCACGGCAATCAGGCTCATAATCAGCATGGCGCAGGCATAGTTTTTCTTGTTCAGGTTAACGCTGCCCACGAAGGCCCACATCGGCAAGCAAATAAAGCCGACAAACGGAATAGCCGGCAGAATAAACATCCCTATGTAGCTGCCGATGCCCAGCGGTTCGCAGAAAGCCATAACTTGCCGCCTGATTGTACGCAGACGCGTATGCGGGCTGCTAGTTGGCTGAGGCTGTGTGTAGCTTTGCTGCGGCGGCGCGCAAGACTGCTGAGGTGCCATTGCGGGCTGCCTGCCCTTCGCGACAGCGCCGCAATTCTAGCAGAATTTTGAGCCGCTAGGCATGTCAGCCCCGCATTTTGCGTGTTATTGTGTTCACCTCTTTTTATCTATATCACGTAACGCATGGATAGCAAACTGCCAGCGCAATGCCCACCAAGTACCTATCAAGCCTATGAACAGGATGAAGATATAACCCACTCAATAAGCTATATACGGGATTTGCAGAATCAGCGCGGCGCGGGCGAACTGGGCTTGTTCGGCCCGCTTTTCTTTCCAAACGCCAAAAAAACTAAGCGGTACGATGTTGAAAATCGAAACCAATAAGATCTATATTAACCCAATAAAGTATGGCGTGCTGACATAATCCAGTTCGCCAGTTTTGTGTTGACCGTTCATGGTAACCGTCTCTACTTCCTCCACTTAAAAGTTGACTCTTTCCCAGGCTGAAATATCCGGGAACTGGCCAAGCAATAGGAAATTAATAAATACATCCGTAATTTCATCAACAGAACCAAAATTCCGGCTGTAAATTCTCCCCATAGATGGCGAGGCTTCCATGTAGCAATGTCCCGGCGTCTGCAAAAAACGCCCGGTGGTTCTTTCTGTAAGCTCGAAAAAGTTACTCTCCGAGTTTTGCACATAGTACAGCGCGCGAACGAGCAGTTCGCCGCTTAACAGCCCCTCACAATGCCCATAGTCGTTCATCGCGTAAGTAAACCTCCGTGCGAGTTCAAGGGAACCGGCATCAGCTGCGATAACACCGCTGGAGTCCGGTGTTTGTTTTTCGCCGCAATTCTCACAGAAAACAGCGTCGCTGTCCACTTTGGCTCCGCAATTCTCACAGAACATCAGCGCATACCTCCGTTCACGGAAGCGGCGTTGCGCAAAACCGCGAGCATGATTTCTTTGGCTGCCTGCGCCTCCTTGTTGAAATACCCCATTTTTGAAGTAACCAAAAATTGGTGTTTTTTCCCGTCATTCGTCATGACCGTCAAACCACTCTTGTTGCCGCGCACACGCCCGCCGTCTGCTCCTGTGACCGCCTCAAGCGGGATAACCGCTAAATCTTTCTGCACGAACGCAATCGCCCGGGCTGTTATAAGGGCGCGCTCCAGGGATTTAGTCCATACCAAGCGCATATTGGTTATAAACATATCCCCGGAGGACAAGGTGAAATTGACCAGTGAACCGTATTGGCTGGCAAAAAGCTGTTCTCCCGGCTGAAGCGTGAATTTAACCGCGCCCGGCGAAATGGGCATAACGCCGGGCGGGTTATATGCGCCGCCCGCCTGCGGCTGGTATTGCGGCTGCTGGTATTGCCGTTGAAGCTGTGCTTGGGTGGCTGATACGATTTCTGTGGGCCTTCCGCAGCCAGAACAGAAACTGGCGTCATCTGATAATTGTTTTCCGCAGCTTTCACAAAACATTATTTCTTCCTTTCCTGGGTGAAAAATTGTTTATGCTCAATCCCCAACCTGCCAAAATGACAGAAAAAACGCGCCTTCCATGTCGTCGCCCTTGGCCGCCCCAATAAGGCTGACCCCTCCGACGTCAAAAAGATAGAAAGTAAGCATACCGCCGGCATCATCAAAGATAAAGAAGGGCGAGCCTTCATCGTCGGAGGTGATTGTGGCTTTGGGAGAGTACCCGGACAGGAAATGATCCGCATATGCGCCTTCCTCATGAATAACTGCCGCCAGCAGCTCAACATCTGATGTATATCCGCCGCCTGTTTTGCGGATTGTGTGCCTTGTTGTAATGTCTGCAATCGTATCATCAACAGCGGAATAGGCAATGCCGCAGCGCATAATCCAAACACCCGACAAATCCACATCCGCGATATCAAGCGGGGTCAACCCTGTCAAGCGGGTGGCTGTGTCCCTTACGCCACCGTACTGTTTTATATAGGTCGCGTCGTCTGTTTCCAAAGCCTTTCGCCACTGGCTGTCTGAAAAATGCCCGCCCCAAAGGGTGAAGGTTTCCGGTACGGGAGCAGTAGTTTCTACTGGCCGCTCGCTTGCCTCTGGCTTTGGCGCAGGGGAGAGATCGCTGTTAGAGACAGAAGATAGAACACTGGCTCCGGGCGGTGGATTGTTTTTATTATTCAGCGCCCTGATACCGAAAAATCCTCCCACACCGATCACAACAACTGCTGAGATTATCCCTATTATCAAACCGGACGGCGCTTTTTTCGGAGAATGTGGCTGCTGACCGCCATAATAATTGGCAGGTTGCGGTGATAATGGCGGCGCGTTTCCATATGTCTGTTGATATACCGGGTGAGGCGCAGGAATATTATCCTGCGCGTTCTCCGGCGCGCCGGGCTCAATCCGCGTTCCGCAATGCTCACAGAACTCGCTATCGTCCGGGATTTGATTGCCGCAGTTTTCACAAAACATTATTTAACTCCTCCATAATTAATTCATCGGCGCGTTGGAAAGTATGACGCGCTTTGAATATTCGCCTGTTAAGTCATCGCCTACTTCCCAAGCCGCGCCATACCAAGCGCCGTCTATATATTCCCATTGTTCAAACGACATTGTAGTGATCGGGCTGACCCAGTATGTGAAAAGCATCTCGCCATTCTCCGGGAAATACCGCGCGCTTGCTTCGATTGTGAACACGGGCATATGGCCGCTGCCCGGATAATGCGGGTTGTCGGTGATTTCGCCGCCGCTGAGTGGAGTAAGCGCAATGTCATAAATAGATAAAGTCGTGTAAGGATCGGGTATGAACTCGGCTGAGTAATAGTACCAGTACATTGGTTGGGAGGCGTACTTATCCGTGTTGAGTTCGTAGTACAGATACCAGGGATTGCCGCTGATTTCGGCCGGGAAGCCTCCTCCGCTTCCCTGACGTATATCAGGCACGCCTGATGGCCTCTTATCTGACAAAGGCGGCGGATTCGGAGGCTTTTGAGATGTGAGCGTACCCGGCACATAAACATAATTCGCGTCCCGCCAGGAGCGAACTGCATAGAAACCGATCAATGCTATAATGACAACTCCGGCAATGATAAACCCTATTTTCATGCCGCTGATAGTTTTGGCGGATTTAATATCGCTTCTTCTATTTATCGCGTAAGGCTGCTGATTTGTTGGATATTCAGAAGCGTTGGAATCCGGGTATGCCGGCAACGGCGCTTGACTGGCTTTTTCATCGCTTGTTCTCGCGCCGCATTTTTCGCAAAATGTGCTGTCGTCTGGGATTTGACTCCCGCATTTTTCGCAAAACATAGTCAATATCTATCTCCTATCCAGGTAATTATTTCTACGTTCACATTTGTGTGCCGCACTTTTTGCAAAATCTCGCGCCGTCGGGAACGGCGTTACCGCAGTTTGGGCAGAGATTGCCGCCGACCTGCGCCTGAGCGGCGGCGTTTCCAACAGGATGTGGTGTGCCGTCATTTTTGCAGAATTGGCCTGTGTTTATCCGGCCGCAAACCGTACAGACCCAAGTGTTTTGCGCCGCCACGGGATGCGGTATGGAATGCGGAAGCGGGGCTGGTTGCGGAGCCGGTGCGGGTTGTACGGGAAGAGCCGGTTGTTGTGTAACGTATACCGGTACTGTAAAAGATGGCACGCCTTCTTGGCGTTCCGGCGGTATCATGCCGTCTGCGGTAATCGGAGCCAACATCATACCTGCGACCGTCTTAGCCGCGCTGTAGCAGCTCATCGTCATGACCGTCTTGCCGTTATCCTCCGGCAGCAGCGTCAGTACGTCGCCCATCCCAGTATAGTAAAATGTTGCGGCAAGTTTTTCGTGGACTCCATCGTCCCCTTTTTGTATAACCTCGACCATTGCGGATGCCTGCATTACCAAAAAATTAACAGCGAACAGCAGCCATTCATCCGTAAGCGAAAGATCGCTTGTTGACACGATGCAGCCTTTTTCAGCGAGCGACCACAATATTGAGCCAAAATCCAGCTCCGTTATTTGCGCACCGTCGTCCACTGCCTCTGCCACAAGAGTGACAAGCCCATTAGCAAAACCGTTTTCAAGCTCGTTTTTGATCGCTGATGTCGTTATAACGGGCAGCGAGTACCCACCTGATATATATAACTGCAACGCCGCTTTCCGGTAAATGTCGATAATGGCGAACAACACAAGCAGTTCGCTGTCCGTAAAGTCGGCGTTGAGCGAGGACAAACACATAGCCGCATTGCCGAGAAGCGCTGCCATAGGCCCCATTGCATCCTGAATATCCTCTATCTCAGTAAACTGTATTTCCCCGCCTTCTTGATCCGCCGGTATGTCCGCCAATATCAGTATGCCGTTTGCTGTATACAAATACCTTTCGATCTCCATCAGATTGGTGCGGATAATCAGCCTTGAGCATCGTTCCGGCCTGGCGAGCAAATTGAGCAGACGGAGCGCTGCGGGTGAGTACCCTTCGCTTGATAACACGTCTTTTTGGCGCAGCGTTTCCTTTTCGTTCCCTCTAAGCTGCGCGTTGGCGTTCGCAAATATACTTATCGCCGTATTTTGGCTAAACGATAGCGCGAGATAAGCGATTTCGTTGAATGACAGTTTCATGGAAAAAATCCCCTTTCGATTGGACAGTAGATTTATTGATTCCCTCGTTTTTAACGATAATAACCCGGGCTTATACGATTACTTAACAGGAGGCGCGGCTGATGACGGCAGTTTTAACGGGGTCGCAGGAACGACGCCTTTTTTCTTGATCTCCTTCATATAATTCTCGTATATCGGTTTGACAGCCAATCTGTACACAAAATTGCCCGCATAGGGTATTTTTTTTGAAACCGTTTTCAAAAATCCCAAACCTGCGCCTTCATTAAGCCCTTCCCTAAATTCGTCGCCCCATTGTGTTGAGGGCACGCCTTGGTCTATAGCTTTTAATGACCGGTTGACAGTGCCTTTTGCGCTTTCAGTGCCCATGTTGATGGCGAGCTTTTCCATTAAACTATCCCCGAAAGGCAATCCCCCCACAAGACCGTCTATCGCGCCCTTATGCAGTCCGCGGGAAACGTTCGCAAATGACACTCCATCGGTCGCGCAAGCCTCCGAGACGTTCTTTCCTATTTTATATACAGCGCGAACTGTGAACGATTTTGCGAATAAAAGCGGATTTGCGATTCCCGCTACTTTCGCATAATCATGAATTGTGTCTATGGTTGCTTCCAGACTTCGCTCAACGGCTGGCAACACGTATTCAGCGGAGAGGTCAAGCGCTTTGTCTCCAAAACCATATGCCTCGTGATTTTGATCCGCTTTTCCCTTGATCGGTTGCGGTACATCAGACGGTTGTAAGCCGCCTGGTCTGTTGTCGGGTTTACCGCCTGGTTCACTACCTAAGCCATTGTCTGGCAAGCCTCCCATGACTCCATCAGGTATGCCGTTCAGGCTGGCTATTTGGATATTTCCCGTAAAGCCCAGAAAGCTGCCCACGGTGCCGAGTATTGACGATAAAGTCCCTAACAGGTTTACTGCCAAAGTCCCAATAAGATCGGCGTGCTCGCCGGGGTGGCCGCCGTCCTCCACGTCGTTATTCGCTGCCTCTGGCCCACCGGGGGTAACGCGGGGAATTACGTCTGGTGGTTCACTAGGTGTCACGCCCGGTGCCACGCCTGGAGTTACGCCTGGTGTCACACCCAGTTCGTTGCCGTCAAACGGCGCGTTCGGGAAGTTGACGGCGATGCTCAAATTAGCCATTTTATTGATTTCTTGCCGGTCTTCATCGCTTATGTCCTTGTAATTTTCAACACCCGCTGAGGTATAAACATACTCGACCGCCGATATGCTCATGTCAGCCGTGTAAGAAATATTTACAATCGCCTCTGCGGAATCCTTCGGAACAATAATCTGCACGGTAATCATGCAGTCCCTGTATGTGATGTTGCGTTCGGTTATATCCACAGCCGTTCTGCGTTCAAACGCTTCCGCGATGGATATTTCATAGCTAATGGGTTCGGAAATGAACGTTCCGGCGAAATCGCCGTTGTCGTTAAGAGTCATCTTACCCTTAAAGTGTTTTTGTGGAACATTCACTTTTACCGCGGTTTCATCACCCACGTCCGAACCCTCAAAGCTGACAGCGGGAAGCCAGAACTCCCAGGGAGTCTCGTAATTCTGGACTTCACAGGAAATCGGGATGTCGTCCGCGTTATCTATCTGCACCGCGGTCATAAACGACGGGGATGAGGCTGAACTGGCTAGCCAAATGTCATGATCACCATCTTGTTCAATCTCATACTGGCTTTTTTGTCCCGACATATGGTAAAGAACAATCCTGTCAGCCGCATTTACATCCATCTCCGCGAATGACAGGAGTGCGGACAAGATCATGCAAAACGCAGCCATACCCGTGGCTGCCCTGCGGTCGCCCGCAGAAATAATCAGCCCGATTACCGTAAGCGCCGCGCCGATTATGTAGCACCAGTACCCGGAAAAGACCAGAGATGTCAGCGTTCCGAAAACCATGCCTGCTGCGATCCCAAGAATGACACGGCTTACCGCGCCTCTTTTTAACTTGCCGCCGGTAAAACTGGAAACCAGTCCGGTCAAATAGCCCTGCCCCCTTTTTGCTGCGCGGAAGCAGGCGGCGGCGCAGGTAACGCCTATTAACGCGTTCTCTATGGAGGCGTCGCCTGTCAGAAAATTGTACGCAAAAAGCCCAAGCCCTGAGCCGAGTATTATGAATGGTATAGTGCCGTGAGAGTTTCCCTTGAGCGCGGGTGTTTTGGGCGATTTTTTACCGCTGTTAAACAGCGCGGCAACAAGGCTACCGATTGCCCATGTGTATATGCCTCGACCAATTACACCGCCCGCCGCTCCAATAACTCCTCCATACATGCCGCCCTGCGCGAAAGTCAGAAAGCTGAGTACAGTAACCATCCGGTTCCACGGCGCGCCAATCTTGATAAACGACAGCGCCATCTGCAAGACGATGATGACGAGTGTGGGCAACAGCGCGAACGGGCGCTTTACCAGTTCCGCAATACCTTTGACCGCGCCTTTCAGGCTTTGCAATGAAAAGATGACTGGGCCGCGCGAGGGGTCTGCGAGAGAACCCGGCTCTGTCGGTGGTGTATATATCGCTTGCCGTGGCTGTTGACTTGGTTGTTGCTGCACGGCTTGTGGAACCGCTACCGCTTTACCGCAGCCTTTACAGAACCTTGCGCTTTCGTTCAAGGTGGTTCCGCAGTGCTTGCAAAAGTGAGCCATAAAACTATGACCTCCCCATAATTCCGATATTTGTCCAGTTTAATTATCCCGCGACCTATTGCAAGAAGGCTGGCTGGATATGGAGTATCGTATTCTCGACGATCAACTGCTCAGATTTTTTAAGGTTTTTATGAGCGGTGTAAGATAAGGTAGCCGCTAGAATACCTCCCATCATGGCAAAGACCATGCAATAGTTCCAATAGGAAAACTGAAGGGTAATCGCTGCCGTTAGCGCGGCTGCGCAAATGATAGCCGCCGACAAAAAGACCCTTCTAAGTCTACGAAAAATCAATTTTTTCACAAAAATATTCCTTTCCCAAATCGAGTTGAATATATTTTACAGGAAAGATGGTCTGACGCGCCTCACATATTCATGTGATATTGTGAAAAAACGCCTCACATGTTCATGTGATATTGCGAAAAAGGCCCCTCACATATTCATGTGAGGAGCCTCGATTTTACGAGGTTTGCGGGCTGTGAAAATCAGGATGGGGAATTTGGCGGTTTCAGGATCAGATTTATCAGTTCCGCCTTATTTCTGACCCCGGCTTTGGAATAAATACTTTTTATATGGGAGCGTATGGTGTTCTCGCTCACAAACAATTCGTCGGCTATCGCCTTATAGGTCTTGCCCTGAATAAGCAGCTGGACGACTTTGCTCTCGGTTTCGGTGGGTTTTCCGTTTATGTTCAATTCCTGTATCCGTTCCTTCTGTTCATGTACGGGCAATTCCGCGAGCGCAGCCAGATATACATGATTTTTTAAAAGCTTGGTCAGCCGGTTATGCAGGGGCGGGAGCATAACCAGCGTAACGCATACCACCCCCAATGCCAACAGGGTGTGGTTTTGAGTTGACCCGCCTGTCACGGTTATGGCGTTTCCGATGAGCCCGCCCAAAAGAACCCCAAGCACGTTGGCGGCAAGGCCGAGCCCGATGATTCTGGCAGGGTTCGCATGGTGTTCCAGCATTTCTCCGAGTATGCTCCACCAAAACAGATCGTAGATGCCGCAAGCGCCTAATAATAGAGTATTAACCAAAAGATAATCCATCCATGAGCGGCCAAGAAGGAGAAAGATAATAAAAGAAAAGCCTATCATCGCAATGGCCAAATAAAGTATATACTCACGGTTGGTCTTTCGTGGCAGATTTCGCATAATAAACAATGCGGCGATATACGGCACCGCCCAATACCAGCTTGTCAGAAATTTCATGTGGGCGAACGCGGGATTTACTACCTGATACATCAGCCCGGAATTGACGGTGATTACTACGATAAACAGGCATAGGAACATAAGCGGGCTGGCAACACTGACGGAAATTTCTTCTTGCCCGGAAACAGGTGCAGCCGCGGGTGTTTTTAACGTATCTTCATTCGGAAGCTTGAGCGCAAACAGGAAAGCTGCGGTCAGCACCGCAATGGAAAAGCCCAGCCCGATTTGCGGCGAAATGTGAATCGCAGCCAAATTCAGGAGTATCATTAAGAGGTTTGAAAAAATAAGGTTGTCAGCCATTACCTTCATGCGTTCATCTTTGGGCGTACTGCCCTTGAAATAAAAGCCCCATGCCGCCACGCAGCAGCCAACCAAAAACGACGCTATGAGCAAAGCCGCCATCCATAAATGAGAGGGTGGGTAGAAAAGCACGCCTGTGGCAGCAACACATACGGCAATTGAGATCAGTATAAGCTTTTTCGCCGTCCGCATGTTCTTGACAACGAAACCGCAGGCGATCAATCCAGCGAAATGAACCGCCATCGCCCCGAACACGAACGAGTGCGCCGAAGCACCGTGAAAATCCGCCACTGCGTAAAATACTTGCCCCTCAAACGGAACCGCTAGAAGCCAAGAGAAGAACAATGAAAAGACTATGACCGTCAATCGACGGTCATAGTTCGCCATCTCGCTTTGCCGGTTCGTTTTGTTGCCCATCATGTTCCCTCCCTTCGCGCGGTTCAGTTTGCTGATAGCATCGGCAAACTTACGGTGCTTATCGTCAGAGATTCGTATCTATTGAGGTTTTATCCGATTCCGGCAATGGGTCGAGATCCATTTCCATGATGTCAGAAAAATCACATCTGAGGGCATTGCATATCTTTTCGAGGGCATCCACTGTCACGCTTTTGTCTTTGCCGAGCTTTGCCAACGTAGTCTTGCTGACGCCAGACAGTCTGCACAGCTCGCTTTTCATCATCTTCTTGTCAATGAGTAGTTTGAACAGCTTATTATATTTCACGCCCATTATTGCACTTCACTTCCCCAATTTCAACAGATGTTATTTTTAATAGTATATCACAAATGAAGAAGCAAATAAATACTTAATTTAGCATATCTTAACTTTATTTATGATTGCGCTTATTATTCTGTTATAGGTTTTGACTTTTACAAGATAGAATAGCAATTAAGAAAATCATTTTCTATATGGGTAAAACAGAAAATAAAGCTCGATTGACTTGCATAAGCGGAGGACTTCTTTCGGTATTATGGATTTTAAGCTGAGCTTATGTCAATCCCTTCTTACAAACCCCATTGACAAATCAACTCGTTTGTGAAGAAGATGATGGGCCACCAATACCGATGTGAAGCATAGACATAGATAAAGTCATCATTCATATTAGTTCATAAATTTTCGATCGCCACCACCCTAAAACGGGTGGTTCGGGGAGCGCCCAATTAGGGCGTGCTGCCGGTCGCCCCTCAAGGGGCTGCCGGAGTCTCCCGTAGAACTTGCTAAGGCAAAGACCGTCTAGACTCCGGCGGATTGCCTTTGACACGTCTTGGCCCCTAAAGGGGCATTAGTATTGCTTGCTGCCCCTTGAAGGTGTCCTCGTGCTCTTTGATAACCAGTTTGCCGGGCGCAATGCCGTGCTTCTCTTGCTATTGGATATATTTCCCCGCAGTTGCATCGTTCAAGACCACAGCACCCACATTGCAGCCTTGCGCCCAAAAATGCCTGTTTCCAAACTTGTATTTCAGGTTCGCATGCCTGTCGAAGACCACCAGCGCGCTCTTGACTTTCAGATACCCCATGAAACTTGAGACGCTGGCCTTGGACGGTATTTCTACAAGCATGCGCACTTGGCCACCAGAAAGCGCCCTTCGACCAGGCTCGCCCCTTTGTATTCGCACAACTGCCGCAGTATTTCCCCGATGCTTGTGGCGTATTGGCCAAAAATCGCCTTCCTTCTGTACTTGGGTGTAAATATGATATGACAGTTGCGCATCCACTTAGTGTGGGCTAGGCTATTTGCCTTGTTTGCCATATTTGCGCCGTTTTATTGGAGTCTAGACAATTCCAATCTTACATGAAAGGCGGCCCAATTGTATAACTTTTTTACTCCCACCCGCATAGCGGGTGGTTTTTTGTTGATGGCATTTGACTCTTCGCATCGATTCGATGCAAAGTGCCCATGCCATCAACAGGCTAAAGCCTAGGGCAGAAATAAAAGGCATGGCTCCAATCGGGAACCATGCCTAAATCTATAAAGGATAATGAAAAAGGCACCTACTCTATAACAGGTTCTAACCGCCCAAACACAAGTTTGCGCACTTCAGTTATTTTGTGAGGGTATCATACTGCTCGATCGCAAATTTGCCAAGATCCTTGAATATCTTATCCGCCTCTTCTCCCTCGATCGAAACTGATTTCAGACCGGTTATTGTGATGTTCAAAAAAACATCTTTATATCCCACATAAAGGCTCTTCCCCAGACTTTCGACAAACACCGCCCAATCTCCTACTCCGCCCACTTCTTCAGAGACAACAAGACCGGAATCAATATCTCTTTTTATACCTGCAATGTAAGATTCATCGTAGTTGATCGTAACTACCAATATAAGGAAAGCTTTACCGCTATATGTGGTAGTGAAGCCTGGGAGTGATTTTGAGGGTAAATCTAGTTCTGGTTCATTAGTTTTTTTATCTATACTGACTTCAAGGCTTTCATGAACTATATGTCTTGCGTCTTCCAGAGGGATTAACTGAGATGATTTGATAAAGTCAGCGTCCTGTTCTGGCGATGTATTTGTATCAGGTGTGCTATTTGGATTCCCGTTATGCGAAGCCGATGGGATATTACTAGGCGTATTGCTACCGCCAACCCCACAAGCGGTGAGCATGGAAAGGGTGAGTATCATTGCAAGCGAAAGTGCTATTAACTTTTTCACTTCGGTTCCTCCTTTGAGTTTGTTCAAGAGCGGTTTTGGTTGCCTATTGTTCGTGCCATTCCTCTACTAGAGTGAGCGTTCCCTCGCCTTCTAGCCATACTTCGTGATTCTGCGTAGTCACAAGATTAAGATACACTTTAGCGTTGAAATCGCCCAAGTCAATACCGCCGGGCTTTTCTGGCTCAATCACTATGAAGAGGTAAATATAGTACGCCACATCTTCGCTGATAGAACCAACAAGTGCATGAGAAGACGAGCCTGTGTATCTCATTGTAAACGCATCAAACATCAAATAGCTGCCTTCCTTCGGTTGTACCGTCGCGCCACTTTTGTCTTTTATGGGAGATCGCCAGTTTTTCGAGGTTTTCTTGACATAATTGTTGCCGATAGAGGCGTCCATTTTGCCTTCAGGCCAAATAGGTTCATCATCTTCATCATATTCGGGCTTAGTGGGCATACCGTTGTCATCGAGATAATATGGAATACCGCCTGCGTATTCGCCCGACAATTCCGCGCTTATTCCGAGCCCCATCTCGTTGAGCGTTTCACCTAACAACTCACTCAGCAGTCGATCGGCAGCTTCGTCGGTGTTGATCGTTATGGTAGATTCTACCTGAAGTGCGTATCTGCCTGCTACAGTCATGGTCGGATCATTTATAGGGTCACCGCCCCCTGTCATTAGAATATTGTAGACATAGTTCGCGTACATGCCTGGCTTGTCAACAAGCACGCCAAACTCTTCATTCTGCTCAACTTTTGCTTCAAGCTGCCAATAATAATCGGCCCACCATGCGTCGGCGTCGATTTCAACATTTTCTTCATCTTCGCTGCTGTCCGATGCGGGCGGGGAGCTGCTGCTATAAGGGTCATTGCTTGGTGTGGCGCTGTCATCGCTAACGCTGTCGTTGCAAGCAGTCAGCATGGCAAGTGCAAGCAGGAGCGCCATTACAAGTACTAAAGTCTTTTTCATTTTCTACTCTTTCTTCTCATTAATTAGGAGGTTGCTGTGAGAGAACACCGCTGAATTGTCCTCCTCAACTGGGGCAGAATTGTACTCCATCCTGTACCTGTGCTCCGCATTTTCCGCAGAGCGCCACAGGACAATTGCTTGGCCTATGCTTTTTGTCGTTGATGATTATAAGTACAATGACAACGCCGCTGGAGGCCTCTACAGCCAGCCCGATAAACAGAATCCACAGCCAGTTGATGCCGCCGTTGTTTTAGTCGCTAACGCGGCCAGTGATAACTTCCGTGGAGGATGACTCTCCCGGCGTCGGCGTGTTTGTTATAGGCGGTATAGTCACGGCTGGAGTCACCGTTGGTGTGGGTGTTGGCGCGGTTGTTGTGGTCGGCATATCTTTATATATGTCGCAGTGACCGTGACATTCGAGGACGGCATGGTGAACGTCGTACTTGCGCTGGATGCGTTTGCGAAGACCACACCGCTTGAAGTCGACACTTGTCAAAAGCCTTTTCCGCAGGGGACGCATTCGCCGTGATGGTGACGGTTTGCCCCGCCACATAGCTCCCGCCACCTGTGCCAGAATTGACTGTGACACCGTAAGTAGCCGCAGTCATAGTAACGGAGGCTTCGTTGGAAGTTACCGTGCCGCCCGCGTTGGACACCACGCAGCGGAAACGCCTGCCATTTAGTGATGTATCTGTTGTCATCACTTTCGGAGTAGATGTATTCATGCCGAAACAACCTGTACTGTCTGCTTCAAGCCACTCCGTCCCTGTATTGATATGTCAGCGGCACAATGCCGGAAGCGACTACCTTAAACTCTGCGGCTTGCCCCACTGTGACACTCTTGTTTTGGGGCTATGTGTTATTGTAGGCGCTGCCGGATCAGCCAGCGCCATCAGCGGATATGCCGTGAACAGACCGAGCGTGACCACCACTGTCAGCAGAGCCGATATGAGTTTATTAGCACTTGTTTTCGTTTTCATGTGCGATTCCTCCTTATCATTCGTCGTCCCTGCTTTCAAGGACAATAGACCCATTCGATTTTTCAATAGTTTCTCCCGAAACAGCAGCTTTCACAAAGGTCAACCAGGTTTCACCATTCTCTATCGCAGGTATCATCCTGTCCCTGAAGGTTTCATAATCAACCTTGATGGGCTTGACGGACAAGATCGCGTTGGGCATGTAATACTCCGTGCTGTCAGTATGGTAGAACCATCTGAGTTGCGGATTCACGTTTCGGATATTTCCGGCTTCCTGTGCTTCTTCCCCAGCCTCTTCCAGAGAACATCCGTGATCCTGCATATACTTTATCTACGGCTTCTTTGCCTGTAAGCCAATCCACATAATCAAAAGCATAGTTCTGATAGACATCCATCCTTTCGCTCCACTCTGCTATATACGCATAAGACCATGTTTGCGCAGACGATGGCATGGGGGTTGCGGTATTTGTTGGTGCTGGCATGGGTATGTCGGATGCGGTTGGTTCCCCCGTAGGATCGGGCGTTTGCAGCGGTTCCGTTGATTCAGGCGTTATAGTGGGTTCCTCCGAGACACTTAGGGTAGCGGTAGGACTCATATTAGGAGTAGGATCGCCAGACCGGCTGTCGGATCGTTTTAACCGATTCCCCCTGTCACCAGAATGACCGCCAACACAGCCACAGCACCCACCGCCGCGACAGCCGATATGCCCGCTACGATCTTGCTTTCAAAGACATTTTTCTTTCCTCTAATTTTATTGTTTCGGCTGCGGCCACTGTTGCGCTCGTGCTACTTGAATTTGAAATAGTATTTGTGATTGCAGCCAGAGAAGTACTGGCCGCAATCAGTCCGATAGACAAGGATTCCATGTGTGACTGGATCAGCTTGCCAAACGGCAGCAGAGGAATCCCTGCAATACCGCAAAACTTTTCGCCGCTCTTGCGTTCCTGTTCTTCAACCTCTGAACGGATTGCTTTCGCGCGAGGAACAGCCGCCTTTTAGCCGTGCCCTCGCTGCACTCAATCACGCCCGCAATTTAGCTCATTGAAATAATACAAAACGATCGCTTGACGTTATACTTCGGAAAGACCGTCTATGACCCTGCCGAGCCGTTCTTTCAAATCCGACTTTTCGGTATGTATGGCCGGAAGATATTCCTCGGATTCTTCCATTTCAAAATTTTCAATATCCTGTTCGGCATCGAGAGTATCGCCATGTTCTTTTTCGAAGCTGCATATTACACAGGTTCTTGTCGATAACCTGTATCCACACTGAAAAGGTCAGTGGTGTTTCAAGGGTGTTCAGTTTCCTCCATGCGGTGATGAAGGTTTCTTGCAGAATGTCCTCGGCATCGCCAGCGTTCTTTGTGATCATTCTTGCCAGAGCATATACTTTTTTCATAGTAGAGGCGAAAAGCTCTTCAAAGCTCTTTATGTCGCTGCTCTGTGCCGCAACAACCAACTGCACTTGCTGCTCTGTCATTGCCGTATACCGTCCAACCTTTCCCTCACACCACATAGATGAATAAAATCTCATTTAGGTTTTACTTTTTTATAAAATTTTTTGATTATTTTATAGAAGGCTGATTTCCAGTCCCATATCATAATCCCTCCGGCTTCCCTGACATACCCTTTATACGACTCAGCGGCAGGAGGCTGTCAAAGGCACTGCCTTGTGAAAGTCAATCTGCCGCCATCGGAAATGCCTAATTTACAATAATTATAACACTGCAATCCGTGAAAAACAATTACACTAAGACCTGCGAATCACACTTTAGCATTTCTGTCAAGAAGCAAAACTTTCCTTTTCAATCTTTATCATAGATGGGCGTGCGCTTTCGCACCCGTCCAAATGCAAACTTTACCGTTCCAGCTCCCTATCCCTGTCACGCTGTGGCGTACTTCTCCGTTTTTCATCGCGGATAATATTCTCCACTGTGCGCGGATAGTTTCCACTTCTGTGACTACCTCTTTCAGCAGGCGATGCTCTCTGTTAAACGAACCTCTCTGGGCAGCCAGTTTTTCGTGTTCCTCTTTCCAAGATTTAAGGGGCAGGGTATGGCTGTTCAGGCTCGCGTCCAGATTGCGTTTCGCCGCTTCGTACAACGCGATTCGCTTGTAGTTTTTTTTCTTTGAAAGCCGCTTGCTTTTTCAGCCGCCTTATTTGCTTATACTGTGCGTAAAGCTCTCTGTGCTCTTGGTAATATCCTGCCCTGCCGGATATACTCATCAAGTGTTCTCAGAGGATGTTTAGTATCTCCTCAAAAGAACTGAAATGAATGACATTACAAACATTTGGCAAAATGTGCCCAAGCGGCTTTCGCAAACCTTCCATAGCCTTCGGCAATTGTCAGCCCATCCGAATGATCTTTCAACAATCCATTTTTTGGGAAGCACTATGAACATACGGGCCTCGTTGCGCTTGACAACCTCGACTTTCGCGTCAACCAGCCCCTTTATTGCTTCTGCAAAGCTCTCCCCAGAATAAGCGCTGCCAGCTAAAACAGTCTCGACGCTTTCGAATTTGCCTGCATTAATTGCAGCCAGCTCTATTGCCCCGTCCCTGTCTGTAAAATCTGCTGTCGTGGCATGTATGCCATGGGGCAGACCAAGAATGTCAACCGCCAAGCGCACTTTCGCCCCTGATATTTTTTTCCCCGCATCATAGCCTTTCCCGCCTGCTGTGAATGCGTTTTTAATGCTTTTGAGTCAATGGCTAGCATCGACGGGCCAGGGCTACTCCCGTTTATAATCCGCTCTGGCATAGCCAACTCTTCTAAAGCTTTTTCAAAATCGCTGCGCTCATCGTGTCCTGTGTAGTTTTTTTTGCCCCATTTTCGATAATGGCAGTAAACAACCTCCCATTTCGGAAAGTCGTGGGGCAATGCCCTCCATCTGCACCCTTCG
>Ga0082212_10001082_pt1 | contig 39884 bp, 31 predicted proteins | sample TergutNt197P3_FD_71548 | JGI IMG/M metagenome (GOLD analysis project Ga0082212, IMG submission 71548) | Neocapritermes taracua P3 segment gut microbial communities from Petit-Saut dam, French Guiana - Nt197 P3 | ecosystem: Host-associated > Arthropoda: Insects > Digestive system > Gut ...
GCTATCGGTAATGTTTCCGGCTTGGATGCAATATGTTTATACTTCGGGTATTGACCGCTTTGTCCAATTTGCCGTTCGGGTTTGGGGCATTGAACCGGTTGGCGATAAAAAAGAAATTGCTCTGAAAGGCATTAACGCTTTGAAAACATTTTTCTCTTCGCTCGGACTTCCGGTAAATTTCAAGCAATTAGGAATAAATTCCAACGACATCGATCAACTGATACGTACTTTGAGAATTAATAAAGGCGAACAATTCGGAGAATTTCGCAAATTAGATATGACAGATGCACGCGCTATTTATGAGATTGCAGCAAGGGGATGAATAGTTATGAATTATGAGTTATGAATGTTTTAAATATTTTGTAAATAGTAATTTATAAACAATGAAAGAAGCCGTTTTTTTTCGTCAGAACAGAAGCAAGTGGAAACGCTATGAGGATTGTTTGAAGCAAATTGAACAGCAATCGCCCGACACTTTGGCAGATATATACATTGATGTCACCAACGATTTGTCGTTCGTACAATCGCACTATCCTCGCTCCAGAATTAATATTTACCTGAACAATTTATCGATTCGCCTGCATCAGTTTATCAACCGCAAGAAAAAAGAGAAATTTTTACGCATCATCACCTATTGGAAGTATGAAGTTCCTTTAGTTATGTATCATGCTCGAAAAGAACTGCTGTATTCATTTCTGATTTTTTCCGTTAGCATTCTGACAGGCATTTTTTCCACAGCGCACGACGAAGATTTTCCCCGCCTGATTATGGGCGACCACTATGTGGATATGACTTTGCGCAACATTGAAGACGGCGATCCGATGGCTGTTTATAAGGATTCGCACAGCGGAATTATGTTTTTCGGAATAACGATAAATAATATACAGGTTTCTTTTATTGTTTTTATTTATGGCTTGTTCACATCTATCGCATCTGCCTATGTATTGGTAAAAAATGGGATTATGCTGGGCTGTTTTCAGTATTTTTTTTACGAACATGGACTGTTCAAAGAATCGTTTCTGACTATCTGGATACATGGAACACTGGAAATATCTGCCATTATTGTAGCCGGAGCAGCAGGAATCATCATGGGCAACGGCTGGCTTTTCCCCGGCACTTATTCCCGCATCGTTTCTTTTCGAAAAAGCGCTCAAAGGGGAATGAAGATTATTGTCGGCACGATTCCCATATTCATTGTAGCCGGTTTTTTGGAGTCGTTTGTTACACGGCATACCGAATTTCCCGACTTTGTTAGGGCAGTAATTATCTTATTATCGCTCAGTTTTGTGATTTTTTATTATGTCGTTTATCCAAGAAAACTGGGGAGTTAGAAGATGAAACGAATGCTACTCATACTTTACCTGCTTTGTCCTGTTTTGGGCTTTACAAATGTAAACGGACAGTTTACACTTGTAAATGCAGAAAAAGAATTCCTGTCTGTCGAACCGGTGCCATACAATATCGAAACCTATAATCAGTTTAAGAAACAAAAAATTTACGATTACTACCGGATCAACATTCAAAAAAAATCCATATTCGAAATTTTACACGAAAAATTCAACAACTGGCTATCTAAAACCTTGAAGAAAACGATCGGCAGAAAAGAATTCGACAGAATGATGTGGATTATCGGCATCATCATCATGATTATTTTGGGTATTGTTATTTACATCAGTAAACCAGGTATCTTCTATATCAACAGGAGAAATCCGCTAAACTATTCTGTCGAAGAAGAAGAAATGAATATTCAAGACTTGGATCATCTGACGGAAAATGCACTCAAAGAAGAACAGTTTTCCGACGCTATCCGCTGGCAATACCTGAAAACCTTGAAAGTCCTTCATGAACAGGATTGGATTTCATACGACCCCAATAAAACCGTGAATGAATATGTCTATGAAATAAAAGACGTAAATCTGAGAAAACATTTTCGCAATCTGTCGGACAAATTTGTCTATTACCGTTATGGAAAAGGAGAGGCCGATCTTGAAAGGTTTTACGAATTTCGGACAACCGCAGAAACCATTCAAAATATGCGAACCAGATGAAGAAAAGAATAATCTATATTGCCTTTATTCTGCTCTTGTTCTTTCCGTTGTATTGGTTGAACAAGGACACCCCTACCCAATATCAATGGAGAGCGTCATTCGATACGAATGACAAACAACCTTTCGGGGCTTATGCTTTCGATAAAATTCTGAATGATTCATGGGAAGATGAATATTGCCATACGTATTACAGCATTTATGATATTGTCAGAGAAGCAATGGTATTTCCGGAAAATGATATAGATATAGATGATGAAGAAAATTACTATTCGGATGAAGACAATGAACCGGTAGAAATTTACCCCGATTACAATTTACTGGTTGTTGCCAACAGTATATATGCAGTCAGTCATGAAATAGATTATCTTTTGAAGTATGTAAGGGACGGGGGGGCTGTTATTCTCGCGGCAAATTACCTCCCTTATCAGCTGAAAGATACCTTGAATATTTCCGTCAACAATCAATTCTTCCATAGTATTTTTGATTTAAGTGTTAAACAAACAGATGAACAAGTCCTTTTTTTCGCTCCGGACTCCACTCAAGCCGCTCTCGTTGTTCCGCAACCTTTGGTTACCAACTATTTTTCGATCTTAGACACAACTAATTATACTTATTTTGATTCTTTGTACAGAATATCAACGCTTTCCGATGATAAAACAATCAGTCTTCGATATGCAATCGGCGAAGGCAACTTGATATTGATTTCCAATCCGTTGATTTTCACGAATTATGGGATATTGAGCGATTCAATCAATCCGTATATCTGGAAACATTTGGCTTATTTGAAGGGCAAACCGCTGATGCGAACCGAATATTATGGAGCCGGTTCGCAAGGCGGAAAAAGCCAATCGGAGTTTCGGGTGATAATGAATGAAAGATCGCTTAAATGGGCGTTTTTCAGCATATTGGCAGGTGTACTGGTTTTTATGATTTTTACAGCTAAGCGAAAGCAAAAAATTATTCCGGTCATCAAACCGCCTACGAATAAGATGCTGGACTTTGTCCGTTCCATAGCCGGTTTGTATCTGCTGAAAAACAACAATGCCGATATACTGTTGAAAAAACAGATTTATTGGGGCGAAGAACTCAAACGCAAATACGGAATTGATATTGTGAACGAACAGCACGATTATGATTTCTACAAACGGGTAGCGGCAAAAACCCGCCAACCGTTCGAAGATATCCGTCGCCTTTTCCTCGACTTGGGAGCCATAGGAGAAACAACGTATGTGCCGGATGAGGAAATGATGCGGTTGGTAGCGAAAATGAATGAAATATAAAACGAATTGTCATTGCGGGCTTGACCCGCAATCCCCAAATAATTGTAAATTAAAAATATAGGAATTATATAATATGGAAGAAACAAACAGAATGGATTTGACTGCCCTTTCGGAAAAGGTAGCCGCATTGAAAACGACCATTGCGTCCATTATCGTAGGACAGGAACAGGGAGTCGATTTGATTTTGACCGCTCTTTTAGCAAATGGTCATGTCTTGATTGAGGGCGTACCCGGAGTTGCCAAGACTTTGTTGGCAAAACTATCTGCCAAACTGATTGATGCAAACTATTCCCGCGTTCAATTCACCCCCGACCTTATGCCTTCAGACGTATTGGGAACTTCGGTTTTCAACCTGAAAACCAGTGAATTTGAATTTCACAAAGGTCCGGTTTTCTCAGAAATCGTGCTCATCGACGAAATCAACCGAGCGCCGGCTAAAACCCAGGCCGCCCTGTTTGAAGTGATGGAAGAACGGCAGATTACCGTAGACGGAGTTACCCGAAAAATGGGCGAACTCTATTTGGTGGCAGCGACTCAAAATCCGGTGGAACAGGAAGGAACCTACCGGCTCCCCGAAGCACAATTAGACCGCTTCCTGATGAAAATCAACATCAACTATCCTTTGCCCGATGAAGAATTTATCATTTTGAAGCGGCACCACGAAAACAAAAATCTCACACAGTTGGACAAAATCAAACCCATTCTTTCGGCAAAAGAAATCCGGAATTTCAAGGAATTGGTCAGTCAGGTGATTGTAGAAGACAGTTTGCTTAAATACATCGCTGAAATCACACTCGCCACCCGCAACAGTCCCGCCGTTTATCTGGGGGCTTCGCCGCGGGCTTCGGTCGCCTTGCTGAATGCCTCCAAAGCATACGCTTTGCTGCAAGGCAGAGATTATGTCATTCCTGACGACATCAAATACATAGCCGTTCCGGTGTTGCAGCACCGGCTCATTCTTTCTCCGGAAACCGAAATGGAAGGACGTTCGGCGGGAACCATTGTCAAACGATTGATTGAAAAAATAGAAGTTCCCAAATAATGTTTATCCGCAAACGTCTATATCTTGTTCTGAGCTTGATTGTCCTTTGCTTTGTTGCAGGACTTCGAAGCGACTTCCTGTTCACGGTTGCACAACTCTCTTTGTTGCTATTGGTTGTTTTGTGCCTGTATGAAATCTTTGTGTTGTTTATCGCTAATAAAAACGCCATTCAATGCAGGCGGGAATATCCCGCACGGTTTTCAAACGGAGATGAAAATGAAATCACCCTGCACTTGACCAACACCTATCCTTTTGCGGTTTCATTGGAAATTATTGATGAAATTCCGGCAATTTTTCAACGGCGAGACCTTTTGTTCACATTGTCGATGGATAAACAAGCCGATAAAGTATTGAAATACAATCTTCGTCCTGTGAAACGCGGCATCTACGCTTTCGACCACATACAGGTTTTCGCAAGTACAAAACTCGGGTTAATCAGCCGGCGTTTCAAAACCGGAGAACCCTGCGAGGTGAAAAACTATCCCTCGTTCATTTATTTAAAACAATATGAAATCATAGCCACATCTAATAAATTGGAGCAAACCGGAAATAAAAAAATCCGCCGTATCGGGCAAATGATGGAACCCGACCAAATCAAAGACTATGTAAAGGGAGACGACTACCGGATAATCAACTGGAAAGCAACTGCTCGCCGCAACAAACTGATGGTGAATGTTTTTCAGGAAGAAAAAGCACAAAACGTGTATTGCGTTATCGACAAAGGACGCACCATGCAATCGGCATTCAACGAAATGACTTTGTTGGATTATTCGATAAATGCAAGTTTAGCCATTGCATACATAGCGATGCTAAAAGGGGATAAAACCGGCTTGCTGACTTTTGAACGGAAATTTGAGACCTTCGTCCCTTCCTCGCGAAGCTCCATGCAGATGAATCGCATTCAGGAAGCGCTTTTTCACCAGCAAACATCTTTCATGGAAAGCGATTTCCTGTCTTTATACCAACAAATAAATAAACAGGTGAAAAATCGCGGCTTACTGCTTATATTCACCAACTTCGATTCGGTTGCGGCAATGCAACGGCAGCTCCGTTATTTGTCGATGATGGCTAAAAGGCACAGCGTCTTAGTTGTTTTCTTCGAAAATACCGAATTGGAATCACTCACCGGACAAAGTCCTGAAAGCAAAGAAGATACATACGAAATGATTATAGCCGAAAAACTCGCGTATGAAAAAAGATTGATAATTCATAAATTACGTCAAAATAATATCCTTTCTTTACTCACGCACCCTAACGAATTAACTGTCAATGTAATAAATAAATATTTAGAGATAAAAGCAAGGGGGAACTGGTAAATGGTAAACGGTGGAGGACTGATTTATTGCGAAAGAAAAGAGCGAAAAACGGGGTTCGAACCCGCGACCCCGACCTTGGGAAGGTCGTGCTCTACCAACTGAGCTACTTTCGCATTCGGTCTGCAAATGTAACATTTTTTTTTGTTTCTACAAAACTTACTCCGCATCGAAAAAGACATAATTTTCTGTATTTTTTTTGTAATATTGATTACTTATTGGAAAATAATATTACCTTTGCATACTGTTTTTTTAGAGTTGACTCTTAATTGCACATTATTTTATAGTTAAAAAACAGAAGAGATTATTGAGAAAAACAACAATATATTAATTTGTTCAAGTGGTTGATTATGAAGAATCTTCTTATTGAAAAGTTGAGCAAATACGATGCTCCGCAAAGGGTGAAAGCAATAGGGCTTTATCCTTATTTCAGAGTCATAGAAAGCGATCAGGATACAGAAGTTGTTATAAATGGGAAAAAAGTTTTAATGTTTGGATCCAATGCCTATTTAGGCTTAACCAATCACCCAAAAGTTAAAGAAGCCGCGATCGAAGCAACCAAAAAGTACGGAACCGGAATGGCAGGTAGCCGTTTTCTCAACGGCACATTGGATATTCACCTGCAATTGGAAAAAAAATTAGCCGATTTTTTGGGAAAAGATGATACAATCATATATCCAACAGGATTCCAGGTTAATGCAGGAGTGGTTTCTTGCCTGACCGGTCGGGAAGACTATATTTTATGGGATGAATTAGATCATGCTTCTATCATCGACGGACACCGCCTCTCTTTCTCTCAAAAGCTGAAATTCAAACACAACGATATGGATTCGTTGGAAAAGCTTTTGCAGAAATGCAGTCACGATAAGGTTAAATTAATCGTTGTGGACGGCGTTTTCAGTATGGAAGGAGATATAGCAAACTTGCCTGAAATTGTGCGATTGGCAAAAAAATACGATGCCAATATCATGGTCGACGAAGCGCACAGTTTGGGTGTATTGGGACGACAGGGACGAGGCGTTTGCGACCATTTCGACGTACTTCCCGACGTGGATTTGATTATGGGCACATTTAGCAAATCGATGGCTTCAATTGGCGGTTTTATTGCTTCTTCCGAACCGGTTATTAACTTTTTGCGTCACAATTCCCGAACTTATACTTTCAGCGCCAGTTGTACGCCCGCGGCAACAGCAGCAGCAAGCGCCGCCCTCGACATTATGATTAGCGAGCCGGAAAGAATAGAACATCTGTGGAAATTGACCGATTATGCTTTGAGAGGTTTCCGTGAAATGGGATGTGAGATAGGTCATACTTCCACACCCATCATTCCTTTATTTATCAGAGATGATGCAAAAACATTCCGCGTAACAAAGGACTTATTTGATGAAGGCATTTTTGTTAATCCGGTTGTTTCTCCGGGTGTTGCCCCATCAGACTCTTTGATACGGTTTTCTTTGATGGCCACGCATACTTTTGAACAGTTGGACTATGCCATGGAAAAAATTGAACATTGCCTGCAAAAAATAGGTGTTTTACAAAATTGCGTATTAGTCTAAACGCAGGTTAAATTCCTTAACCAATTTATTCAGCATAGGGTTTTTATCGATCATATACGTATACTTTTCCCTGTCGGTGAAGGGAATGTATTCGCCGTTGTCTTCCCTGATCTGAATGTCAATCTTGATCCTGTTGTTTTTTAGCGTCTTGAAAAGATAAGTGTTTATTGTGCTGATATTCTGTTGGATGTATTGCATTTGCTCCTCATTGACAGCAAATATTTCAATGGTTTCATCTGCTTTTATTTCAGGATACATATAGGTCATTATACTTTTCAGGTGTTTATCGGTTATTTCGTTGGAACAATTCATCCATGCTTTTTGCAACTCTTCCACTGTAAACGGCTCTGCTTGATCCTGTTGTAATTCACTGTCAATATCATGTATAGTAGCTTCCATTTTTACCGCATCCTCTTTGATTCCTACCCGTAGGATACTCTTTTTCAAGGATAGTTCTTTAACAGGCTCATCTTTGGGTTCTGACTCCTTGGTTACCGTAGCCGTTTGCAAAGTATCCGGTTTTTTCGAAACAATCGCATTATTCGCGGATTCCGGTTGCTTTGCAGAAGCAGAAAATTCCTTAATGGGCTCAATCAGCGTTTTTTTTTTATCTGCTTCCAAAAGAGGATTACCGTTTAGCTGGCACAAACGAATGAGAAGTAATTCAATTGAAAGTCGTTTATTTTTACTGATTCGGTAATTTAAATCGGTTTCATTGGTCAAACTTATTGCTTTATACAACAAAGATTCTTCGCACCGAGCTGCCGATTCTATATATTTCTGCTTAACTGTATCACCTGCTTCAAACAGGACAATGGTCTGTGGATCTTTGCAGACCAAAAGATCTCTGAAGTACAATGCCAAACCACTCAGAAACTGTTGCCCCTCAAAACCTTTACTTAATACTTCATTCAACAGCAACATACTCTCTCCAACTTTTTTTTCCAAAATCATATCTGTCAGTCGAAAGTAATAATCATAATCAAGCACATTTAGGTTTTCAATAACAGTCCGGTAGGTCACATTTCCCTGAGAAAAGCTCACCACCTGATCGAATATCGACAGGGCATCACGCATACCACCATCAGCCTTTTGAGCAATCACATTCAGCGCTTCTCTTTCATAAGCAACATTTTCCTGAGTAGCGACATATTCCAGATAATCAACGATATCATTGATATTGATACGGTTAAAATCATATATCTGGCAACGTGAAAGAATGGTTGGTATGATCTTGTGTTTCTCTGTAGTAGCCAATATGAATATCGCGTGCATGGGAGGCTCCTCCAAGGTCTTTAGGAAGGCATTGAAAGCCGTCTGCGACAGCATGTGTACCTCATCAATGATATAGACTTTGTATTTCCCCAGTTGAGGTAAAATTCGCACCTGATCGGTCAATGAACGGATATCATCTACCGAATTGTTGGACGCTGCATCCAATTCATGGATGTTTAACGAACGGTTTTCGTTGAAAGATCGACAGGATTCACAGGCATTACAAGCTTCGCCGTCGGAGGGTTTTTCAAGACAGTTGATGGTTTTGGCAAAAATTCGGGCACAAGTGGTTTTTCCTACTCCACGAGGTCCACAGAACAAATAAGCATGCGCCAGTTTACTACTCAGAATAGCATTCTTCAGCGTTGTTGTTAGTGATTTTTGACCAACCACCGTTTGGAAAGTACCCGGCCGGTATTTCCTTGCCGAAACGATATAATTATCCATTTTAAAAAAAATTTGATACAAAGATAATCATTTCTTCAATTTTTACTACCTTTGTATCGGAATTAATAACACATAATTGTTATGGAAAAGATAATTTATTTTTTAAATAAAATCAGGTGCAAGGTAAATAAGTATCACATAACCGTTGTTGTTTTTCTTGTTATCACATTTTTTGTAGGAAATAACACGCTTTTGGATGGCATTCGCTACGATGCTAAAATTAAATCTGTACGAAAAGATGTAGAAAATTTAAAGAAAGAAAATGAGGAAATGCTCAATCAGTTGAGCGCATTGCAAGGCGACAGGGAAGATCTTGAAAAATTTGCCCGCGAACAATTTCTTATGACAAAAGACAATGAAGAACTGTTTCTAATTGTCGAGTAAAATGACGGCTAAACTTACCAACTACTTATTTATCATTGCATCTACAATTCTGTTGCTGTCTGCCGTGTTATACATAACCGAAGGGCAATGGATTTCTCAAAAGATTGTTGATTACGCCTACGCCGTTTCCGGCGCTGTAATCGCAGTAATTTTCCTGTCAAATCTATATCAGGGGAAGAATCTTCGTCTAAAAAGGCTAAATATACAGCAGGTTATAGCCGCCATACTACTCCCGGTTTCTTCCTATTTCATGTTCAACCGGCGAAATGGATGGTTTGTACTCCTTTTGGTTTCCGCCTTTCTTCAGATTTACACAGTGATAATTAAAACTGTTGAAGAGAAGAAAGAAGGGGCTTGAAAGTATTATTCAGGTTTTTCGGCACACAATCCCTTTCTGCTCTGTCGTTGCTGAAATGTGGGTTAAAACTGTTTTCATTCATTTCAACTTAAACCTTACACTTAGCAAAAAACTTCTTGGGCGCAGATTATATCTGTAAAAATAAGTACTTAAATCAGTATAGGAAGCCGAAACATATTGTGTGACATTAAACAGGTTGTTACATTCTAATCCCCATTCTGTTTGTTTGTTTTTGTAACGCAACTTAGCATCAAAAAAAGTCGTGTTGCGATTATTCACCGCACTGTTATAACGGTAATCTCCATTCAAGTTTATACTGAAATACTTGCCTGGATTAAGCCAAATACTTGCCGTATGATTCTGACTACGGATGGAGGGAAACCGTAGAGATAATATATCTTCTGAAAAACTCCGGCTTTGCGACCATCCGAAACGATAACTCAAACTTATTAACTTGGAAGGAGTCGTACCGATAGACGAACCTGCGCTGTAGCTTTCCGAACGATAGCTTAGTATTTCATTTTGTATGAATTGTTCTCCCCTGCTTTCGTTATAACCTCCCGACATATTGATAGTTGTTTGCCAGAAACTATAACCTTTGCTACCGGTAAAACTGAGTCCGTAATTCTCAGATTGTGCAGGCTGATCAATGGTCGTCTTCACCTGCATTATGCCATTGTAGTCGAAGCCGTAGAGCATGTTACTCCACGACTTTCCATAGTTGACGCCAATGTTGAGAAAGAGCGCCCGAAATGCGTCTCGGTATTGCAGTGAAGCGTTTGTTCCTCCTGAACGTGATTCAAACAGTCGGTGAATTGTATTGCGGCGCAGATTGCGGTACGAGTGCATGATGTAACCCGTGTAGGCATCATTCATGTTGCCATAGTTTTTGCTGAAATTACCACCTGCTACGATACTCAGTTCGTTTGTCAAGTCGAAGGAAGCCTTAAGAGACGGATTGATTATCCAGCGGTTGTATTTTGTGAATTTGTCCGGTATCCGGTCGTTTTCCGTCAGTGTGTAGTTAACAACAGGAATCGCAAGGCTTGCTTTAAACTTTCCATTATTGTTGTATGTGTAATTCTGGTTCACTCCTGCCTGATAAGTGTTAAACCCAAGGTCGTTCTTCAGGGAATCGGCAGCGGGAACAAACCCGCCGAGAGTGTCCGTTCCGGTTAGTTCGGTATTCAAACCCTTCAAATCCACGCTTCCCCAAAATGAATAATCCATGTTTACATTTTTTATTTTTAGCCCGTATGAAGTCCTTAGTGAAGAAGAAAAATCATTGGAAACCACACTTTGTTCTAAAGAAACCAAGTTGTCGTTTCCGAAATAATTTGCCGGAGTAACCGTCAGATTGTGGGGACTATGGATGTAAGCCATTGAAAAATATATTCTGTAGCTTTTTTTTCCTATGTTTTTGATTAAATCCAGGGCGTTGTCCACCGAAAAAGCGGGCTTATGCAAATATTGCGACAATGTTTCGTCCATATTGTCCACATTGCTTCGCGTAATGCCCGTTCCTCTTTCATTGTTCCAACCTCCTTTGATATTCAACGAATTGTTGAAGAACTTTTCTTTGGCATTGGAATTTAATTTAAGCGCCACTTCCAAATTGTTCGTCTTGGTCAGGCTTTTGACATCTTCTTCAATCCTGACGAAAGTGTCGCCGGGCAGAAATTGCTCGGAAATCGAATAGCCTTCTTTTTCCACACGGTCGTTGTAGTAAACAGCATTTAGCGTCATTTCCAAGTCTTTATTCAGTTTAAACAATTGGTTCTCGGTGATACTGTTTGATATATTGTTGAGATAGCGCTTCTTATCTACCGGTGGAGTAGAAGGTGCGGAAATGGACAGCATACTGATGTTGTAAGGGCTTACATAGTCGTAGTCGTAACCATTGTGCCAGCTGATTTCCGAACTCAAATCCCCTCCGGCATTATTACCTTTGTAGGTAGTCATGTTTTGTTTTCCGGCCGAAAAGTACATCGCAGCTAATTCGGCATTCCACATTGCCGGTTCGTAGCCTGCACCGGCCAAGGCGGTCAAAATCAATTTTCCTTTGGCGCTATTCTTCAGTTTAAGGTTGATTGCTGCGGCATCAGAAAAAACTTTGTCTGCCAGCGCTTTGATGGGTTGGTGATTTTCCAGAATCTGAACGGTCGCTACATCGTTGGCTTCAATGTTTTTGGTCGCAATACCATAACGCCCCTGTAAAAGATCAAGATTCTCGATATAAAACTTATTGATGGGTATTTTGTTGTAGGTGATGGTTCCGGATTCATCCACATGAATGCCCGGCATCTTCTTTATTACGTCTTCAATGGTGCGATCGTTTTGTCCGGTGTATGCACCGACTGAGTAGTTGAGTGTATCACCTGTGCGGCGGATTGGCGCTGCAATGACGGCAACTTCTTTCAACTCAATAGTTTGTTTTCTCTTCTACGCTGAAATTGACTTGTCCTGAGCGATTGGGTACAATACGGCTGTGTTTCCCTACAGAAATGCCGGAAGCGGTAACCACAAGGGAATCGGCTGTTCCCTCGTAGGTAAGGCTGTATTTCCCTTCACTATCGCTTGTCGTAAATCCTGCAATCGTGGCGCTTTCTTTAGCCTGCACAGTGACACCGACAATTAAAGGCTCGCCTTGCATGTTTTTAACCGTTCCGGTGAGAGTAGTTTGAGAGTGCACAAGCGATGGAATAAGCAAAGAGAAAACATAGAGAACTACCCACTGTTTCATTCTATTCTATTCTATTCTATTTTATTCCAATTCTAATGGGTTGTATGGAGCCTGTTCTTCGCGGTATGTCGGATCTTCACTGCTGAAAACAACAATATCTCTTCCCGTTGTTGATAGTAACAATTGATGAAAATTCTCCTGCACCTCTTTTTTTGTTTTCCGTAACTTCAGTCTGTCTGTTTTATTATACTTCTCAAACACCTTATTCATTTCGACAGGAAATTTTTGTTTGTGATTTTCGATTCCAACACATTCAAAGGTGAACAGATTATCCCCGTCATACGCTTTTAGAATCAAACCGGGTAATCCTCCAAACTTCCATGGACCGTTGTTGATCGGAATATCAGTCGTAAACCATGCCGTATAATCCCTGCCGCGAAACCGGCATGTTGCTTTCTGGCACGAATATCCGGCAACTGTCAATGTTTCATCAGATACTACCCAATTTTGAACAGGAATGGATTCAGAATATTGAGCATTATATTTATCCAAACCATACGGCATACGGGCATACTCCGTCAGTTCACCGGTTAAGAAATCTTTGAAGTATTCCGAAAACAAATATTCTGACCACCCCTGAAACTTGCCATCAATAATCATTGTTACTCTTAAATTGCTTGATAATGACTCCAGTGCTTTTGGGTCAAGTTTCATTAATTCGTAGGTAGTCGTTGAGTCCGTATTGAAAACAAAAAGACTGTAATACTTTGAATATTGAGCGCCAATTTCAAGACGCTGTAAATCGTCATACGTTTCCAACTTTTCTAAATCAGTGGCATTCAGTGCATAAAGCACCCTAATAAATCCGGAATCAATTACGGATGTTTTGGAAACATCTCTGCAATCCGGAGGCATGGGATTCATGTATGTTGAGTTGTAACCATAAGGAGTGTGTAGTTTCTTGACTGAGTCTGTTTGAGTAGTACCTACCATTATAGAAAAAGCAAAAAATGAAAAGATGAATAATAGTTGTTTCATAATACAGGGGACATCTAATAATTATTTTTTCACATTTTGATTTTTACAAAGCGTCGAAGTCCGTTAAAAACACTGCGAAAAATCACTACAAAGTAAGTTAATCTTTCTAAGATAAACAATATTTTTATCGAAAATTTTTCTATCTATTTATCATTATTTTATCTATCTTTCCTCTGTAAAAAACATTTTTTCATTCAACCCGTTTGGAAAGATACGTTTTTTCATGTACTTTTCCCCTATAAATTCTTTAGATTGCTTCGCTCCGCTCGCAATGACGAAAACAATATCTTAGCGTCACTACGTCATTGCGAATCGCGTAAGCGATGAAGCAATCCAGCATAATTTTTATCCGTTTGTGTATAATTGGGGATTTTATGCTAACTTTGCCTTTAAGTTAATTAAATGATGGAACTCATACAAAGCGTCCAAAACAGCCGGATAAAGAATGTGCAAAAATTGTTTGCCAAATCGAAAGAACGGAAAGCGCAAAATCTTTTTGTAGTTGAAGGTACGAGGGAATTGCAGTTTGCAATATCTGCTTCTTATTCCTTAGAATCCGTTTTTATCTGTCCGGAATTATTTTCCGATACTGATTATCCAGAAATACAAACAGAGATTCATACTTCCAACCGGTTTGAAGTGTCACCGCAAGTTTTTCAAAAGATCGCCTATCGCGAACATTCCGACGGAATAGTGGCTTTAGTCAGACCCAAGCCGCATACATTAAACGATCTGAGTCTCAATGAGAATCCGTTTGTGATTGTGTTGGAAGCCGTAGAAAAACCGGGGAATCTGGGCGCTATTCTCCGCACGGCCGATGCGGCAAAAGTGGATGCGGTAATCGTCTGCGACCCTTTGACAGATGTTTATAATCCCAACATTATCCGGTCGAGCATAGGGTGTGTATTCACGGTCCCCTTAGCGATTGCCAATCACTTCGAGGTATTTTCATTTTTGAAAGAAAACCGCATACGGATTTTTGCCGCCGAACTGCAAGCATCCCAATGGTATCAGGATACGGATTTTACCGAAGCTTGCGCCGTTATTATGGGAACGGAAGCCGATGGATTGACTGAATTTTGGATTGAGCAGGCTGATGCAAGGATAAAAATCCCCATGCGTGGACAAATCGACTCGTTGAATGTGTCGGTTTCAACTGCTGTGTTGACTTTCGAAGCCATGAGGCAACGCAGATTTATCTAAACTGTCACCCGTAACTCGTAACTTGTAACTATCTACTTTAACTACTTACTTAAACCATTTACTTAAATAATTTACTTAAACCGTTTCTCCAACTCCTCTTCGCCGACAATTGAAATAATACATTTGCCATCCGGTGTATAATTGGGTCCGGTGGATGCAAAAAGGTTGGCAATCAAATTTTCTGCCTCTTCTTCAGGTAAAAACTTGCCATAGGGAATTGCCGTTTTTTTAGCCATGGTTAGCGCCAAAGATTCCGAAATTTCTTCTTTTACTTCACATCCGGTTTCCAAGGCTTTACCGGTCATTTCCTGTAAAGTTTCAATGATGTTGGTATTTTCCAAACCGGAAGGGATTCCATTGATTGAATAGGCATTATTACCTAAATCGGATAAATCAAAACCTATGTATGCCAAATCTTCTAAGAGATAAGGCAGGATAGTCGCTTCTCGAGGTGTGAATGAAATGATTTCGGGAAACAAAACGCCTTGAGATACTCCCTGCTTTTTGTTAATCTGTTGTAAATATCTGTCATACAAAATACGGATATGCGCCCTGCGTTGATTGATAATAACCAATCCGGATTTCAAGCTTGAGACGAGGTATTTTCCTTTGAAAGAAAAAAAGGTTTTGCGTTCATCTGTCCGGTCGGCCGGTATTTCCATTTTTTTCGGATCAGAGAGTTGGTTATCGTAAAGTTTTTCCCAATTTTTTGGCAGAGTTTCTAAATATTTTTTGGGGCTATAAGGCACATACCCCTGTTGATAATTAACTTTTGGCGTTTCCGAATAATCAGGATTTTGCACATAAACCGGCATTTCTATTGCTTCTTCCGTATTAAATTCGAGGCTGGGTATTGCATCGGATTTTGCTAAGGATTCTTTCACTGCCGAATGGATTATCAGCCATATTGCCTGTTCGTTTTCGAATTTTATTTCTGTTTTTGCAGGGTGGATATTGACATCAATACTTGCCGTATCAACTGTCAGGTATATAAAATAATTGGGTAATTCTCCTGCCGGAATAAAGGGTTCGAAAGCTTTCATTACTGCTTTGTGAAAATACGGATGCCGCATATAACGGTTATTCACAAAGAAGTATTGCAAATAAGCATTTTTTTTGCTTGAATGTGGCGTACCTATATAGCCGGAAACGGAAACCAATGATGTATCTACTTGTAAAGACAACAGTTGAGCATTCAATTTTTTCCCAAACACATTGAAAATCCGTTGACGGATGGTAGAAGTCGGCAGATTGAATATTTCGATATCATTGTGTCGAAATGCAAATGTTATTTGTGGATTTACCAAAACGATCCGTTCTAATTCGGTAATCATATTTTTCAGTTCCGTTTCATTCGTCTTCAAAAATTTCCTCCGTGCCGGCACATTGAAAAAGAGATTTTTTACCGAAAAAATACTTCCGGGAACAGCAGCAATCGTTTCCTGTTTATCCACTTTCGAGGCAGAGACCTGTATCAGCGTACCGGTAATATCTTCTTTCCTTGCGGTTTTCAACTCTACTTGAGCAACTGCTGCAATGGAAGCCAGAGCCTCTCCACGGAAACCAATGGTTTGCAGAGCAAATAAATCATCGACCAACCGGATTTTGGAAGTGGCATGACGCTCGAAAGCCATGCGGGCATCTGTTTCCGACATACCTTTTCCATTATCGATGACTTGAATCAATGTGCGTCCGGCATCTTTTGCATTCAGTTGAATGATTGTGGCTCCGGCATCAATTGAGTTTTCAATAAGTTCCTTTACTACAGATGCCGGCCGCTGAATGACTTCACCTGCCGCTATCTGGTTAGCAATCGAATCGGGAAGTAAATGAATAATGTCGCTCATGGTATTTATTCTTGTTGAGAACGTTGTCGTGGTCTTCGGGGAGGTGAAGGGATATCTTCTGCGTTCATCTCCGTTTTCACGAAAATATCTTCTTTATTTTTGGGGCGAAGGTAGTTATAATCCACAAAACCCTGCAAAAATTTGTTTTCCGGTGATAAATCCGGAATCGGAATGATATCTGATACCGGATCCGGATGCAATACAAGCCTGAGAATTTTCCTGTTTCTAATCAAAAAAGATATAAAAGGAGCGGCAAATTTAGTCAGCTGCAAAGGTGCGGCATCTATTTCATCGAGGTTATAATATATCATTTCTCCATTTCCTTCTACATCTATTTTATACAGTTCTCCTGCTTCAAAATAAGCCGTTAGATTTCGACCTTTCAACTGATTATAATATGTCGGTTCGATTTCTTCCAGCGCAAAAGCATAGTTCAGCACGCGCATTTCTTCAATCGTGCTGTCGTTGAAAAGAATATGTATGGAATCGCCGTTTATTTGATAGTTTTCATTCCAGAGAATTGGATTTTTGAATAATCGCATAATGGAATCGGCGGTACTGTATTGCATGGAATCGCAAACGCCTTGAAGGTCTGTTCGATAGAATCGAACGCCGTAATACGCTTTAATCTCCCTGATTGAATCAATGGTTCTCATTTGCAAGGTATCGGCATGGAGGTAGGCCGAATCCTTTTGAGAATATTCGATCATTTGCGCCCGTCCGGTAGCAAATGCATAATCGGTTTTTTCATCATAAAAACCGTAGTCGCCCATAATGATTACTTTTTGTACGGTATCGTTAAGGATCATGTCGCCAAATGCTTCTACAAAACCTTCCGTACGATAATAAATCAATGAGTCGGCTGTGATTGTTTTGGTGTTGTCTTTACTAACCACTACCGAGCGGTCGAATAACATGGATTCTTCTGTGACCGTATTATACCATCCACGATCGGTGTAAATATAACCACTGTCCGATTCAATGACTGTGGGAGAGATAATTGTAGCAATTTTTGTTTCCGTATTGTATGCTAATGAATCGGTAGTGAGTATGAATTGGGGATTTTCCAACCTCACTTTGTCTCTGAAAAAAGCCATTTTCGTATCGGGTGCGTATTGTCCGTATACGGAAGTTAATTCATTCAACGAATCAATCAGCATACCTCCATCGAAGTAAAAAGCCAGATTATTTTTCCGGTCGTAGTCGAAACTATCCGTAAATAGCGTGACTTCATTGTTTTCCATTTTGACATTCTCGCGCATTTTCGCTATCCTGGTATTTGCCAAATAATGCAGATAATCGCCATAAATAAAAAGCGTATCGCCCTGTTCGATACGTACATTATTATAGGCATCCAAAGAATTGGTTGTATGAGATAAAAGAGCGCTATCGCAATACATAAATGTACTGTCGTGACGAAAGATTAAATTTCCCAAGTAAATATGGGCATCAGGTCTGAGATTTTGGTTATACTCTATTGAATCGGCATGTTCCATATACACCCTTGTTGCTGTAGTATTATTATTCGGAGGCGGCTGATTTTGTGGTATTCCGAAGAATGTAGCAGCAACAAAAAGCGTCAGGAATATACTTATTTTTACAGCGTTATTTTTGGATCCATCCATCTCTTTCAAAATCGCAATTTTTCCAATTATCGTTGATGCGGATATAGGTTTCTCTTTGTTTTTTTGCTATCCATTTATTGATGACTTCTTCTCTTTTTTCATTCTCTGCCATTGCTTTCAAGGTTTGAATATCTTCGGTTAAGCTGGCTTTGTGTCCCTCAATACGGGCTTTTAATTTAACAATTGCCACCATTTCTTTTCCGGTTTTTGCGTTTAGCATTACAAAGGGATCTGACATTTCTCCTACTTGCAAGGTATTCACTGCTTTTGCAATTTCCGGAGGTAATTCCTGCATTTCAAATCTTGCAGTTCCACTTCTTTCAGTCATATTAGGCATGTAGACTGTTGGGGTATTGACCATCAAACCTCTGTTATTTTTTGTGTCCTTATCTGCCGAAAAAAAGTAAGTCGCATCCTCAAAAGTGAATTTAGATGCAACAATGTCGTTTCGTAGGGAATCTAATTTTTGTAAGGCCACATCTATTTCATTCTTGGATACATAGGGGCGAAGCAGAATATGACGGACATTGATGCGGTCTCCCCTTTTCTCGATCAACTGAATAATATGAAAACCGTATTCCGTTTCCACAATACGGGAAACTCTTCTTGGGTCGTTCAAGTCAAATGCCGCAGCTGCAAATTCAGGCACCAACTCGGCTTTTCCTCTTAATCCTATTTCACCACCTTGCAGCGCCGATTCTTTGTCTTGAGAGTAAGTTCGCGCCAAAGAAGAAAATTGCATACTTCCATTGGTAACCTGCTCGGTATATTCCCTCAAACGGCTTTTAATATTGTCTATTTCTTCCAGAGCGGGTTGCGGTTCCAAGGTAATAATTTCAACTTCTACCGTAGTTGAGATATATGGGAGACTATCTACGGGTATTTTTTTATAGAAAGTCCTGACTTCTGAGGGAGTAACTTTCACTTTACTTACCAAATCATACTTTACTTGCCTAATTGCTTCCTGTTCTTTAAGCGCATTACGGGTCTCCTCTCTGTAAGCATTTATCGACTTGTTGAAATATTCTTCTAACTTTTCCTGCGAACCAAAATGGGATATTACATATTTAATATGGGCATCCACCTGACTGTATACTTGTGAATCGGAAATTTCGATACTGTCTAATTTTGCCTGATGCAAAAATAGTTTGTTTATGGCTAATAGTTCAGGAATAAAACAATAGGGATCGCCCATCAATCTTTCTCCTTGCATTTGCATATCCAACCGCAAGCGTTCTACATCTGATAACAGAATGGCGTCATCGCCGATTACCCATATCACTTCGTCGACGACATTGGTTTGGGATTGCATTTGTGTCTGAAATAAAAATCCGTTCAGACAAATTAGTATAAATAAAAAACGCTTCATATTTCTTGTTTTATTGTTGTTTCATTTTGTAAATTATTCATCGTAAAAATGAATTTCTCCTTTTGCTAACGCCCTTTGATACAAATCCGCTTCTGTTTTTTTTAGAAAATCAATTTTTCTGTGATTAATAATTATTTCGCGAATGGTTGTTTTTGCATATTCAAAAGGGGCATTCTCCCCCGGCATTAAAAAATCAGTGATGTTTAAAAAATAGATATTACCATTGCCTTCTTTCTCCATCGTTTTTTTCCGCACCGTTAAATCTTCTCTACTCAGGATTTCTTTCGGCAATTTATCAATCAAATCGTTAAAATCAACCCATCTATCCGTGAAATATTCAAAAACAGTTATGTTGTATAAGCTGTATTCTTCCAATTTATCCCTCGAATCGGGAGTCGTCAATTTATACCACCTTCTTATTTCATTAAGCTGAGGCGCATTAACAGGTACTTTTAAAAATAATCCTTTCACCAATGGCCTGTCCAACTTTAACTTATCCTTGTTTAAATTATAATAATCATACAAGGATTGTTCATCTATTTCGCTTGTCAATCTTTCATTAACCAATTGTTCCTCATACTGATATATCATCAATGATTTCCGGTAATTTTCAACGAGACGCTCCACATTTTCCTTATCATTGATATTTTTCAGCGCTACATTATACAATAAATTCTCACTTATCCACGAATGGATAAAATGCTCGGCAGCGATAATACTGTCTTCGGGCGACAATCCCGTCTGGATGATGTCGTCCAAATCGCTCTTGTACAATATTTTATTTCCTACTTTTACTAATGCGTCGGCGTTTTTTTTGTTTAAATTATTATTACAAGCTCCTGTGAACAAAAAAACAATGATTATAGGAAAAAAACACCTCATAAATGGGATAAATATATCATTTAATTGTATTAATAATATCGGTAAAAATAACTACTTCATACTTTTCATTCAGTTGTTTTAACCACATTTCTTCCAAATAATTTTGATAATCGGCAATCACTTCGCCCCGAATATCCAAATAGGTTTCAGGCGATTTCAGGAGTTTCCCCAAGAGGAAAAAATCCTGAAAATCGGGCGTTCGTGTAGCTTTTCCGGAATTAAAAGCCGCTTCATCAATAAAAGCGTTGTCGCCTTTCTTGAATATTCCTTTTTCCACTTTCAGGTAAGCCACATCTCCAACTATGTAATTATCAAGCAAATACCGTATAGCGGTATCCGGGTCTTTTTTGGATATTTCTTTTTGCATTTTCTTTTTGGCTTGGGTATCCTTTGCCAAAACGATATATCCCCTGTAATGCGGCTCACTCCAGGTATAGTTTTTCTTGTTTCGATTGAAAAAAGCAGTCAGTCCCTCCGTATCTTCGGATGCTCTTCCCCAGACATCTTTGTTACTTATTTCAAACATCAAACTGCCATCTCTGTATTCCTGAATTTGATTTTTGAACTCTGGATACTTGCTTTCCAAGGATTTATCTTCAGCATCCAACAAGCATGCATATTCAAACCACAGTAAACGATCGATCAAAAGCTCTGTTGATAGAGTGAAAGGCGACCGGCTATTTTTTCTAAGGTAATTGATGAAATCGACAGAGCTGAAATTTGTATCTCCGATTGTAAACAATGGGATATTTTGCGTTTCAAAATAAGCGAAGAAGGCGCTGTCTGTGGGATAAACCGTATTCGCTTTTGATATAAGCATTTGATATCCTTCATCGTTTTTGAGAAATCCATATTCTTTTTTCTTTTTATCTATTCCCGTTTGATGTATTTGCAGATAATAACCACCTGAATTCATTGTAGATTCAATATCTTTTCGTTTGTCTTCGATAGCTAAAGGTTTTCTTTCCAATAGTTTAACTATATGAAATCCAAACTGTGTTCTGAATGGTTTTGAAACATCGCCGATTTCTTTCAAGTCAAAGGCAGCATCTTGAAATTCCCTAACCATTGCTCCATATCCAAACCATCCCAATTCTCCACCTTTGGGAGCGCTACCCGGATCTTGGGAATTTTCTTTGGCTAAGGCAGAGAAATCTGCTCCATTCTTTATTTCATTGTATATTCCATCCATTTTTTTCTTTGCCTCGTCTACCTGTTCTTCATCGGCATTTTGCGGGCAAAGTATTAGAATATGCGCAGCATTGATTTGATCGGATACTTCTTTTTTTGCATGGACTTTCACAATGTGATATCCAGCATTTGTACGTATCGGCGGAGTAACTTGATTAACCGGTGTTGTGAATACCACATCTTCAAAAATAGGATTGAGCATTAATCCGGCAAACCACCCCAAATATCCGGGGCGTTCCGATTTGGCGATATTGGCATCTTCGGATACTTCCGCTGCTACTATCTCGAAATTTTCTCCTTTCAAGAGGCGATTTCTTATCTGGATTGCTCTGAGGTAGGTTTCAATCGTATCCGATGGTAAAATTTTAAAACTGTTATTTCTTATACTTTCAGGAAAGGATATCTGGATATGGCTGATTTCATTTTGTTGTTTTATCCTGTTGAATTTCATTTCGATTAAATCATCGTCTGTTGGTAATGCCTCCAAATAAGGTTTGGCTTCAGATGAACGATAACCTGATAATTCCGATAAAAACAACAGGGTTGTATCCATACCTTGTGCTTCAGCTTCAGCCACTTTTAGCTTTAAATTCTTAAACAAAGCGACATAATCACTTAAAGTCAGTTTATCAACAACATCTTCAGTATTGTATTTATGATAAAAATACTCAAATTCCGATTTATTGAAATTCTTGCCATTGATTGACATGATTACAGGGTCGTTATCTTGGGCAAAGATGCCTGCTGACAACAGGAACAGAAACAAAGTAATAAAGCGTGTTCTCATTTTATTTATCTAAAAAAATAGTTTATCCATAGTATAACGAAAAAAAGCGTTATTTATTGTGATTATCCTCTTGTATAGCTGTAATTCGGTGCTTCCTGCGTGATTGCCACATCATGCGGATGACTTTCTTCTATTCCGGCATTTGTGATTCGAGTGAATTTTGCTTCATGCAGCGCTTTGATATTGGCAGCTCCGCAGTAACCCATTCCGGCTCTCAATCCGCCAACCATTTGATAGATAACTTCATATAATGAGCCTTTGAAAGGCACCCTGGCTGTTATTCCCTCGGGAACCAATTTTTTAATATCGTCTTCTACATCTTGAAAGTAACGGTCTTTTGATCCTTTTTGCATAGCTTCCAAAGAGCCCATACCTCGATAGGATTTGAATTTACGACCGTTGTAAATAATTGTTTCCCCCGGCGATTCTTCAACGCCCGCCAGTAATGAGCCCATCATAACCGAATAGCTTCCTGCTGCTAAGGCTTTTACAATATCGCCAGAATAACGCAGACCTCCGTCGGCAATCAAGGGGATATTTTTTGATTTCAAAGCTTTGGCAACTTCATAAATAGCCGACAATTGGGGAACGCCCACGCCTGCAATCACACGTGTGGTACAAATGGAGCCGGGTCCAATGCCTACTTTTATAGCATCGGCGCCTGCTTCAGCTAACAAACATGCAGCTTCTGCTGTGGCAATATTTCCAACCACTACATCTATTCCCTGGAAAATAGCTTTTATTTTTTTCAGGGTGTTGATTACGTGACGCGAATGTGCATGTGCCGTATCCACAACAATGGCATCAACTTGTGCACTGACTAAGGACTCAACCCTGGATATGGTATCGGGCGTAACCCCTACACCGGCAGCAACCCGTAACCTCCCGTTGCCATCTTTACAAGCAAATGGTTTGTCTTTTGCCTTGGTAATATCTTTGTATGTAATCAACCCAATCAGTTTGTTTTCGTTGTCGACCACCGGCAATTTTTCGATTTTATACTGTTGAAGTATTTCGGTTGCCGCTTCCAAATCGGTAGACTGATTGGTTGTAACTAAATTTTCTTTCGTCATCACTTCATCCACCGATAGTTCCATATTGCGCTGGAAACGCAGGTCGCGGTTGGTTACGATACCCACCAAATAATTGTCATCGTCCACGACCGGTATTCCACCGATTTTGTATTCGGCCATCAATGCCATGGCATCTCCAACCGTTTTTCCTCTTTTGATACTGACGGGGTTGAAAATCATTCCATTTTCGGCACGTTTCACAGAACGCACCTGTTTGGATTGTTCTTCGATACTCATATTTTTATGAATCACGCCAATGCCTCCCTCACGAGCAATCGCAATGGCTAACTTGGCTTCCGTTACCGTATCCATAGCAGCGGAAACCATAGGAATATTCAACCGAATATTCTTCGAAAATTGGGTTGAAAGATCAACTTCACGCGGTAATACCTCCGAATAGGCGGGGATCAACAATACATCATCGAATGTTAATCCCTCCAATACTACTTTATCTGCAATAAATGACATAGAAAAAGGTTTAAAATTTATTGCGTGCAAATGTAATTATTTTTTTTGATTAATTCGCTAATTCGGAAATAAATTTAATTCTGACGAGCCGAATTTCTTCTTCGGTATATTCAACGCCTAATTCTTCAATTGCTTCATCCAAGCCGTCTGTTTCCGATTCTTTGAAATACAGATACATATCTTCGATGTGATCTTTGTCCATCACGTCGTTAAGGAAATAGTCGATATTGATTTTGGTTCCGGAATACACAATTGCTTCTATTTCGTCGAGCAAAACATCGAATTCTAATCCGGTAGTCATGGCAATATCGTCTAATGCCACTTTTCGGTCAATGCTTTGTACAATAGATATTTTGAGTTTTGATTTATTGGCAACGGTTCTCACGCGCAAGTCTTCCGGACGTTCGATTTCATTTTCAGACACATGACGCTTGATCAACTCAACAAATTCTTCTCCATAACGTTTGGCTTTTCCTGATCCTACGCCCGGTATATTTTGCAGTTCTTCGACTGTAACAGGATAGGTGGTTGCCATTGCCTCAAGCGATGGATCTTGAAAAATGACATAAGGAGGCACTTCTAATTTTTTCGCCAATTTTTTCCTCAAATCTTTCATCATGGAATAGAGAATCGGATCTACAGCACAAGATGCTCCTCCGCGTACGGGTGTTTCATCGGCAGCGTCGACTTCTTCAAAATCATTGTCTTTGGTGATTGTAAACGAAGTTGGATTGGCCAAATATTTCCGGCCGGCTGAAGAGAGTTTCAGGAGTCCGTAATTTTCAATATCTTTACCAAGATAACCGGCGATCATTGCCTGACGGATAACAGCATTCCATGTTTTTTCGTCTTCATCTTTTCCTGATCCGAAAATATCTAATTCATTGTGTTCATACGACAGTATTTCCGAAGTAGTTTTACCCCGAAGTAAGTTGATGATATAATCGGCCTTGAATTTGTCTTTTAATAAATCTACCGTTTCCAAGATTGAGATCAACAGTTCTTTTGCTTCCACGTGTATTTTTGGATTCAGACAATTATCACATGATCCGCAATTATCTTCCATATATTCTTCGCCAAAATAATGCAGTATTACTTTTCTTCTACAGACCGAGGTTTCGGCATAAGCCTTTGTTTCTTCCAGCAATTGCCGGCCAATTTCTTGCTCTGAGACATGCTTTCCCTGCATAAATTTTTCCAATTTTTGCAAATCGGCATAGGCATAAAAAACGATGCACTTTCCTTCTCCTCCGTCTCGTCCTGATCGTCCTGTTTCCTGGTAGTAACCCTCTAAACTTTTAGGAATATCATAATGAATTACGTAACGTACATCCGGTTTATCGATGCCCATTCCGAATGCTATTGTAGCAACAATAACTTCGGACTCTTCCATCAGGAATGCATCCTGATTTTCAGAACGGGTTTGTGAATCCATTCCGGCATGATAGGCCAAGGCATTGATTCCGTTTGCTTTCAGAATTTCCGTGAAATCTTCCACTTTCTTCCGCGACAGACAATATATGATACCCGACTTCCCCGAATTGGCTTTGATAAATTTGACAATTTCTTTGTCTATATCCTTACCTTTTTGTCGCACTTCGTAGTATAAATTTGAACGATTAAACGAAGACTTAAAGACTGCCGCATCCATCATGCCCAAATTTTTCTGAATGTCGTGTTGAACTTTCGGAGTTGCCGTAGCAGTGAGCGCTATCAGCGGACGCCGGGAAATCTCATTAATTATAGGTCGAATGCGCCTGTATTCGGGGCGAAAATCGTGCCCCCACTCCGAGATACAATGTGCTTCATCTATGGCATAAAACGAAACCGGAACCTGTTGCAGAAATTCAATGTTTTCTTCTTTGGTTAACGATTCGGGAGCTACATACAGCAATTTGGTTTTTCCCGACCGTATATCGTCTTTCACTTTGTCTATTGCCGTTTTATTTAACGAGGAATTGATGAAATGAGCCACTCCATTGTCTTCACTGAAATTCCGCATAGCATCCACTTGATTTTTCATCAGGGCAATGAGCGGCGAAATTACTATCGCAGTGCCCTCCAACAAAAGTGAGGGCAATTGATAACAGAGAGATTTCCCTCCTCCTGTCGGCATTAGAACGAAAGTGTCTTTTCCGTCCATCACACTGCGGATTACATTCTCCTGATTGCCTTTGAAAGTATCAAACCCAAAGTGCTTTTTAAGTTGCTCTATTAAAAAATCTTTCTTTGCCATATTTCTAAAATCGGATTCTTCATTAAGCAAAGTTATAGCATTGTTACGAAATAATGCAAACTTTTTTCATTTTTTTTTATCTCTCAGTGATTTTTTTTTTCAGAAAGGTCTTGTTCAGGCGGATCGCAGCTTGGAAGATGTTTCAATTTTCGACTTTGCATATTCCAAATCCACGAACAGTTGCGTTACTCCGGACGAAGGCAGTTCGAACATGGAGTCAATCATAATATCCTCTGTTATAGAACGTAATCCTCTTGCCCCCAATTTGTATTCGATGGCTTTATCTACAATATAGTCGAAAACTTCCTCTTCAAAAGTCAAAGCGATATCATCCATTCCAAATATTTTTACGTATTGTTTAATAATTGCATTTTTGGGTTCGGTGAGAATCGCCCGCAATGCTGTTCGATCCAACGGGTCTAAGTAAGTAAGAATAGGCAGTCGACCAATGATTTCAGGAATCAATCCGAATGACTTCAAGTCTTGCGGAGCAATGTATTGCAATAGATTATTTCGGTCTATGTGAGCAGATTGCTGTATGGATGTGTATCCTATTACCCGTGTATTCAAGCGCTGGGCGATTTTTCGCTCTATTCCATCGAAAGCGCCTCCGCAGATAAACAAAATATTTTTTGTATCCACAGGAATCAATTTTTGTTCCGGGTGCTTCCTTCCTCCCTGAGGAGGAACATTCACAACCGATCCTTCCAACAATTTGAGTAAGCCCTGCTGCACGCCTTCCCCGCTCACATCGCGGGTGATGGACGGATTGTCGCTTTTTCGGGCTATTTTATCAATTTCATCAATGAATACAATGCCTCTTTCGGCCGATTTCACATCGTAGTCGGAAACTTGAAGCAAGCGGGTGAGGATACTTTCAATGTCTTCTCCCACATAACCGGCTTCTGTCAGAACCGTTGCATCTACGATTGTGAACGGAACTTTCAAAAAGCGGGCAATGGTTTTTGCCAACAGGGTTTTTCCGGTTCCGGTTTGTCCGACCATAATGATGTTCGATTTTTCAATTTCCACATCATCTTTATCGGGCTTTTGCATCAAACGCTTGTAATGATTGTAAACCGACACGGACAGATAACGTTTAGCCTCGTCCTGTCCGATAACATATTGGTCTAAAAAAGTTTTGATTTCTTTCGGATGCGGCAAGTCTTCTTTTGAAAAGGAAAATTTACTTCCTTTTCCCTTAGAGTCAACGGTTTCCTTAACAATATCATGTGCCCGTTCAACACATTCGTCGCAAATGTATCCGTTGATGCCGGTGAGCAACATCTTCAATTCTTTTTCGGGACGGCCGCAAAAACTGCACTGTTGCTGGTACTTAGCCATTGTTAATATTTCTTTTATTTAAAACCTGATCGATCATACCGTATTCTTTGGCTTCTTCCGCCGTCATCCAAAAATCACGATCTCCGTCTTGCAGCACTTTTTCAAATTCTTGACCTGAATGATCGGAAATAATTGTATAGATTTCCTTTTTAATTTTTACAATCTCCCTTGCGGTAATTTCGATATCGGAGGCTTGCCCCTGCGCTCCGCCGAGCGGTTGATGAATCATCACACGCGAATGCTTCAACGCCGAGCGTTTGCCTTTTGCTCCCGCAACCAATAAAATGGCAGCAAAGGAAGCAGCCATACCCGTACAGATAGTGTTGATATCACAACCAATGTATTGCATAGTATCGTAAATACCGTAACCCGCATATACGGAACCTCCGGGAGAATTGATATAGAGTGAAATGTCTTTCCCTGTATCTGCCGAATCGAGATACAGCAATTGGGCTTGAATCACATTCGCCGAATAATCGTCGATTTGCGTTCCCAAAAAGATAATGCGGTCGGCCATCAAACGTGAGAACACATCTAATTGAGTAACATTCATTTGGCGTTCTTCCAATATGTAGGGATTCAGATATTCCCGTTGTGAGCGAATAACGTCATCGAATACCTGACTGTTTATTCCTACATGTTTTACTGCGTATTTTCTAAAATCGTTCATTTTTTAAATTATGCATTTCTGTTATTAAGTTCATTTTATTTTGCCGTCGTTGACGGTGTATCAAAAATCTTTTTTTTGACATTTGTCATTGCGGGCTTGACCCGCAATCTCCTGATAATCAAATTCGATTTTTCAGGGGATCCCGCGTCGAGCGCGGGATGACAGACTTTTTCAACGCTCGCAATGACGTTATACAAATAACTTTTGAAAATCTTCTATACTGATTTTCTTGGATTTCAACGTTATTTGCTTCTTCAATACTTTCATTAGTTTATCTTCAAAAATCTTATCGCCTATCGAGCGGTAAGTTTCTTTCTTTGTCAGCATCTCTTGCGAATATTTTTCTAAAACATCTTCGGGAATGTCATACATACCGTATTGGGCAAATTGGGCACGGATAGTTTGACGGGCATAATCCAACAATTCGCCATCCTCTATTGTAATTTTGTTTGCTTCAATCAGTTGCTCCTTAATCAAATGGAATTTCAAATCATCTACCATTTTCGGATACTCTTCTTCGACTAATTCTTGCGTCTTGTTTGTATCAGAAGCCAACAGCCAGCGTTTCAGGAAAGCATCGGGGAGTTGCATTTCGGACGCTTTATCAATCAACAGTTTGCGTGCATCCAAAATGAATTTGTAATCGCTTTCGGGAATCAATTGCTTTGACAGATCTTCTTTTATCTTTGCACGAAAGGCTTCTTCCGTTCCAACCGTTCCTGCTCCGAGTGTTTTATCAAACAATTCCTGATTGAGTTCTGCCGCTTTGAAACGCGAAATTTCGTTTATTTCGAAAGAAAAATCGCCGGTGCAATTTTGCACTTCTTCTTTTTTAATATTCAGAAGAGAAGACAATTCGGCTTCATTTCCATCATAAGCCTTAAAAGGATTAAATACAATCTTTGCGTGTAGATTTGCGTTCAGAAATTTTACTTTTTCTTCTTCATTCTTCAGATAAATTGGCAATAAAACCGCTTTTTCTTGAGTAATACCATTCGCTTTCGGTTCTCCGTTTTCATCTAATTCGACCAAATTGCCTTTGACTAAATCATTACCTTCGACCGTTTCCACCATTTCGTGGCTACCATATTTAGATTTCAGATGTTCGATTTGCTTGTCAATCATTTCGTCGTTTACTTGAATCTGATAATACGGTACTTTGTCTTCTTTTGTCAATTTGACATCTATTTCGGGGGATAGACCAATATCGAAATTAAAAGTAAAATCTTCCTGTTTATCAAAATCAATTGCTGCCTGATCTTCGGCGGGTAAAGGTTCTCCCAGAATACTCAGTTCATTTTCCTGAATATAGTCGGAAAGGCTTTTGGATACTATTTTGTTGATTTCTTCAACGAGTATGGATATACCATACTTTTGACGCAGGAGCGAGGGGGGAGCCATGCCTTTGCGAAACCCCGGCAGAACGGCGTTTTTCCGCAAATCTTTCAGCGATTTATCTACTTCCTCTACATAATCGGCTTTTTTGACCTCAATACTGATTATCCCATTCACCGAATCTGTTTTGTTTAATGTAACGTTCATTATTTATCTATTATAATTTATTTATTTTCAAATTTTTATCTTCTACATTTTTTCCAATTGTTTGCAAATGAATCCACAAAGGTACGTGAAATTCTTTGAATAACAAACAGACAGACAGATAAAAATTATGCCGGATTGCTTCGCTTCATTGCGGGTTAGTTACGAGTTACAAGTTACCTCATTTCCACCTATCGCGTCGTTATAATCAAATTTTATTTAATATTCTAACAACCAATCAATTACATTTATTTTTTGTATTCCCTTATAAGTTGTTACAGGCTCAACATCGGTAGTAAGTAAAATTCGGCGATTGAAATCCTTAATCAACTCAAAAGGAAGCATTTCCCGCTCAAAAGTGCTTTGTTCTTTTGCCGTCCAAGCCACCTGTATGTACTCTCGCTCTCCATTGGTTTTTCTCACAACAAAATCAATTTCCGTATTGTCGGCTTTGCCAATATTTACCTGATTTCCACGCCTTAACAGTTCCAAGAAAACGATATTTTCCAAGTTATGTCCCAAATCGGTGTTGATTTTGTCGCCGAGAAAGAATTTTTTCAATCCCAAATCAACGGTATAATATTTTTCCTGTGTCATCAAAAGTCCTTTGCCTCGCAAATCGAAACGTTTGACTTTGTAAAACAGAAACGATTCTGTCAAAGCATTGATATAATTTTCAACCGTATTGTGCGAAATGGAAAGTTTATTGTTGGTTTTAAGTGTGTTGGTTATTTTTTTAGGGGAAATAATGGAACCGATAGCATCAAAAAGAAACGCCGTTGTTTTGTAAAAATGGTCTTCGTTTCGCCATTTGTTGCGCACCAACACATCTTTTTGAATAATGTTTTGAATAACATCCTGAATGTAATTTTTAACGGAGTTTTCAGGCAAATCAAAAAGACCCGGCATTCCGCCGGTATCCAAATATTTTGCAAACAATAAATCGGTTCGGGAGGTATCTGCTTGTGTCAAAAGAAATTCCTTGAACGAAAACGGCAAAATATGAATGGAAATGTAGCGACCTGTCAGTAATGTTCCCAACTCACTCGAAAGCAAATAAGCGTTTGAACCTGTGATATATACATCAATGTTGGGTTTTACGTAAAGCCCGTCCACAAGCCGCTCAAATTCTTTCACCTGCTGAATTTCGTCAAGAAAAACGTAACAAAGTTTGGATAAATCCAACCGGTTTACAATATGATAATACAAACCTTCAAAATTGTTTAACCATTTATGGTTTTCAAAATCTTCAAAATTTAGAAAAACAATCCTATTTTCGCCTACACCATTAGCAATCAAATAGTCGCGAAACATTTGCATAACGGTAGATTTTCCGCAACGTCTAACGCCCGTAAGCACTTTTATCAGGTTTTTATCCCGCAACCCGATAAGCGTGTTCATATAATCTTTTCGTTCAATCTGCTTCATTTTATAGACCAAAGTTTGATATTTTTAAAAGTTTGGTCTGCAAAGATACAAATTTTTTATAAATTTTTCAGCCCCGCACACAAAAACGGCTACACCTCGAATAACACAGCCCGTTCCATCGCATTAAATCACTTACTTTAAATCTACCTATTATTTGGTTATTAAGTATTTCTTTGTCTAATATTAGTTCGATATAAGAAAATCTCGTTTCGGTGAAAGCCCTAAGGGCTAAATAGGGTCGAAATGTATTCTTTTTCTATTGATATGGTTGTCCTGACGGACAACACCCGTCTCCTCACTTTAGCCACTACATTGTTGATAAAATATCATAAATAGTGTTTACTGCTATTTTACAACAACATAAATCAATATTGATAAATATAAATGTATATTATTTATCATTATTATACAAAATGTAATAAATATTACATTGTTTACTCAAAAATAAAACTTACCTTTGCGGCCGAATATCTATCTATATGTGTCTATATATTTATATGGGCGCGATAAGAGTATGTCCTTCTGATTCTTCACACACAGGCAGGACGAGTAAAAAATGTACCCTTTGAACTGAAGTCGGTGTGTCTGATTGCGCAACGCGTAGCGGCATTGTGAGATAATTATATAATTTAAACGGACATTTAAATTACTAACATTAAATATATTTACTTTTTATGAAACTTAAATTATTCTTTTTATTTATGGTATTAAGCGTCCTTAGCGTAAGTGTACAGGGACAGGTAACAATCGGGTCTATTGAAGTTCCCGATAAAAATTCTTTATTGGACTTGAAAGAAAACAGTACAGGCACTTCGACCAAAGGTCTTTTGCCGCCTCGTGTTGCCCTTCAATCAACGACTTTGCCCAATCCGCTGTCGTCGCCCGTAACCGCAGGAATGGTTGTGTATAATACGGCAACGGCAGGCGATGTAACCCCCGGCTATTATTATCACGACGGAACCAAATGGTTGAGAATGGCAACCGACGGTGCAGTTGCTGCGACTGCGGGACTGAATTTCTTTTATATGCCGGCAATCATCTTGCCGATTGACCCTGCCGACCCGACTTACAATGCGGGTACTGAAACATTTACGGTTGATTTGTATGCCCGCTATCAGACACAGTTTGCTACGCCTCCCGCTGCAAGCCCGAATGCTGCGTCTGCCCCATTGCCGCTGTATGCCAAAGGCGACCTGAAATATTTTATCACCTATTACGACAGTGCGGTTTTCAGCAGTGTCAGTGTGAATAACGATGGCGTAATGACCTATAAATTAGTCGCATCGCCTGCCATTACGGAAAAAACTTATATGAACATTATATTTGAAGTTAAATAATTGAAACTCGAATAGATAATTATACTGAATATATGAAATTGCTTTATATAACACTACTCATAACAGGTCTGTGTATATCATCCACTTATGCTCAAACGAATGCCGCGAAAACGGTCAATTATTCGTTCGACAAAGCGAGTATAACAGTCTGTAATTATGATACAAAGTCGGTTGTATTTTCGCGCGTTTTCAGCGATACAACGGCTTTGCAGGAACTGAACGAACTGTCGTGTCCTTTTAAGCCTGTTTTTCTGCGGGCGGAAATAAGGGAGGGTATTCTCATCGCTTGCGAGTTGTGGAACGACCACAGGGAATACAACGCTCAAGAAAACGGCAGAGTGCTGATTCCGGTGAAAGATATGGAAGGAGCGGAGTCTTATGCTCTTCCGCCAAACTACCGGTTAGAGATAGAAGGAAATACGGCTACTTTTTCGTTTTCCTCACCCTACGGAAACGAGATGTATGATTTCACGCTCGAAGACAGATATGTGATAGTCCTCAGTAAAGACGAATTTAAGTAAAAAATGATTATTGTATGAAAAAAAAATGGATTTTACTTCTCGTCTGCATCTGCGGACTTTTTCTCGTGCCGATGAATGCGGCTGCTCAAACTTGCAGTGAAGACTTTACGGTAAAAACTGTAAGCACCAACTCGACCTGTCTGTCGAACGGAACAATCACCGTAACGCTCGAAGGCAATACCTCGAACTTGACCGGTATAGAATACGGATTGAGTTCCGATGGATTTTCGATTAGCCCGCAGGCAAACAATGTGTTGCAGAACATACCGGCGGGGAGTTATACGCTCACGGTACGTGCTTTCTGTTCGGTAGATGTGAATTTTACCGTCATTAAGGTAATCAACAATGTTGTGGTCGGCGGCAACTATCAGATACCGCAAGCCTCATACAACATCAACACTTCACGCAAGTCGTATCCGGGTTGTGCTTCGGGCATCATTGCGATTGATGTTACCGGCGGCAACGGAACGTTTACGTTTGAAATCGTTGCTGCACCGGCAGGCGTTCCACTTGGATTTGTTACGCCCACACGAAACGGCAACGTTTATACCTTGCCGGGTATGTATCCTCCGGGTGATTACAATATTTTAGTCGATGACGGATGCTACACCTCATCTGTCCATATTCCATTAGATCCCGTTTCCGTACTTCCAAGTTTTTCTAATGAGACTCAGTCGGCTTTCCGTGCAGATATGGATAACACGCAGAATTCGTGCAGTTTTTTGGGAATTATTACCACTATTTCGGATGCTTCGTTAGGTAATGCTGACATTATTCGCTACAGAGCAAACGGTATGTATGAAATCGGCGCTGCCCCCATCGGTGGAGGAATGCCTACGCAATGGACAACGTTGAGCAATTTGCAACTTCAAAATCAACTACTGAATATATCGCCGTATAAAATTTCTGATTTTTACGGCACAAGCACAACTCCCACCATCGAAATCTATATACGGGTGAAAGACTGTCCGACTGCATACAGGAGTTTTCAGACCTATGTCAAAAGACCGATAGCTAATAGTATACAGATTTTTAATATCAATTGTGACAATGAATTGCGAGTTGTTCCCTGGAGCGACTCCGATGGTGTGTTTTGCTATCCATTGACCCTGAATGTAACCGACTCTGTCGGCGGATTGATATACACAACGGCTAACTATGTGCGCAGCACAGACTCGAACACTCCAATACCGCTCGGCAGTTATGACGGAAGAATTACGGCAACCTTCACCGACCAGAGTGGCACAGCAGTTTCGGATTCACGTATCGCCACTTTTTCGACCGGACAAAGTCCAATTCCCTCCTGCAACAGTTATCGACTGTTTATTAGAACAGGAGTTACAGGTGGAAAAACCATAAATTGTTATTCTTACGCAGGCATATTGATTATTAAGGATTCGGATGGAAATGAAATCGCTCGGGAAACGATGCCGCCGGGTGTCGCCGGCGCCGCTTACGCATACTACGCATCGACCTACAAAATGCAGTATGGAATTAATTACCTTGTACAATACGAATATCCGAATGGAAGCAGGAGCGCTGAAACTCTAATCAACTTCTCAGGTACCACCTACTCTCTTAATGTTAGTATTGATAACGGTCAAGATGCTCATAGATGCTCTGTAGATGTCGCACGTTTCAGAATTGAGTTCTCGTACAGTGGCGTTTCTCCCCGTTTTTTGCCGGGCGCTACTGTCACCATTACCGGTCCGGCAGGATACACTACCCAGACTCTTACCACAGGAGAGGCAAGTTCAGGTACTGACAACTTTTGGTTTTATACAACTCCGCCTACATATCCGATGCCTCCGGGTTTATATACGATTGCCTACGACGACGGAGATTGTATCCGCACCGTAGACTTTAATAACCCGGGTATCTACAATTATGAGAATTTTGGATATACTTCGGAGCAAACCTGTGCAGGATTGCTGATAACGCCAACCGGAAATATCACTTATCAGGGAGTTGCAACCGATACTTATTATCAGTTTTCCGCCGGACCTGCCGGCTACAGCAACACCGTGATTGCTCCGGGTGGAACGCTCCTAATGTCCACTCCCGGCACCTATACGCTGGGTATCAAAACCCAAAACACTGCTACTTCCTGTGTTCTCGGTACACTGCAAATTTCTTACAACCCGCAACCCCTGATACTCGACCCCGACATTACGGCTGCCTATGTCTGCGTGGGTGAATATGTCGGCAATATCATCATCAGTGCAAAAGCATTGAACGGCGTGCCGCCCTTTACCTACAGTATTTGGGACGAAACCAACACAGTGAAACAGGATATTCCGGATATTGTAACAGACGGCATCGCCCATTTTGAGTTTGGCGAGGTAGAAGGCACTTATACCATCCGCGTGAGCGATGCTTGCGGAAACAGTTTCGGTCAGCAGGTGTATGTGAACAACTTAGCAACGCGGCGTATTGTGTATTCGCCGGGCAGCACTACGGTGTGCATCGACGGAACAGTCGAACTGAAATGTATCACTTTGGGTAATACGACTTATTCGTGGACAGGTCCGAACGGTTACACAAGCAGCGAGCAAAATCCGACGCTTGAAAACCTGCAACCCGATATGACAGGCTGGTATAAGGTGAACGTTACTCCGGAATATTGCGGCTCTACGGTGAAAGACAGTATCTACGTTACCGTTCTTTCTCCTCTGACGGTTTCCGCCGCTGCAATCGCCGAATATGAGGCTTGCTCCGGCAGTGCCGGTCCTGAGATGAACGGTGGAACAGTGTCGGGCGGCGATGGCAGCCACACTTACAAGTGGCAATCGAGTCCCGACGGCGTTTCGGACTGGACAGACATCGCGGGTGCAACAGGAAACCCCTATGCTCCTTCCGCCCAACTGGTGCAGAACAAAGTCGTCTATTACCGTATGATCGCAACCAATATTTGCGGCAGTGCATTCGGCGATCCGATACATCTGACGATAAAGAACTGCGGTGTTCCCGTCAATCCCCATCTAATGAACAGGACGCAACGGGAATAGCCGGAAAACAGTACAAGTATTAAAATTAGTTATATAATTTAACCAACAAGTAAAAAATCATAAATTTGTTTATCACCGGACGACGGGGTATGTCTCGAAGACAGGCTCCGTCGTTGTTTTAAAAAGGGAAACGAATATAAAAACTGCACTCACTCGAACCGAATGGTTTTTGCCGGTGAAATATTGGCAACCAAATAGGAAGGTACTATCAACATAAGTAATGTTACAAAAAGCGTGCCAAGGTTTATCAGCAGAACCGACACAATAGAAAAGTCAATCGGAACCTTCGCCAAATAATAGATGTCCGGATTGAGTTTCAATATTCCGAAATGATGTTGTATCAAGCAGATACTTAGTGCCAAAATGTTTCCCAAAAGCAATCCTTTTCCAATCAGAAAAGCGGAAAGGTACAGAAAAATTTTCCGGATACTCGTATTGTTTTGCCCCAAGGCTTTCAGTATGCCAATCATATTGGCTCTTTCCAAAATAATGATTAGTAATCCGGAAATCATTGAAAATCCGGCAACAAGAAGCATCAATGTAAGAATTACGACTACATTCATATCCAAAACGCTCAACCAGTCGAAAATTTCCGGTTTTCTGTATTTGATGGATTGACTGAGATAGGTGTTGTCCAAGCGGTCTTTCCGCATTTGGAGTTCAAAATACAGCGAATCAGATGTTGCATCTAAACGGTTGTAATCGTTCACAAAGATTTCCAAACCGCTGACCATATCTTCGTCCCATTGGTTCAATTGACGGATTTGTTTTATATCCAACAATATAAATATCTTATCATAATCCGAAAAGTAGGTTTGGTAAATTCCTGTGATGTTGAATTTTCGGGCTCTCACCGGCTCTTGGATAAAATAAGCCAAGAACGAATCATTCAACTTCAGATGCAGTTTATCGGCAATTGTTTGAGAAATAATCACTTCCAAAGTAGTTGAGTCGGAACGAATATTCGGAAGCCTTCCTTCTATCAGATTGGATTGGAAAAAATCCCAATTGTAATGTTCGTCAACGCCTTTGAAGACAACACCTTGAAAATCCTCGTCCGTTTTCATAATACCCGGCTTTGTGGCAAACTTTTCGACCCGAAGAATGTTGAAGCGGTTTTGCAATTCATTCATCAAAGTATCGCTAACGGCAACCGGTTTCATTTCAAAGGAATTATTGATTTCAAAATTGGTGATTTGAATGTGCGAACCGAATCCGACAACTTTCGCCCGAATTTCTTTTTTGAATCCAATTACTATTGCCACAGAGAGAATCATAACTGCCAATCCAACGGCTATGCTGATGACGGCGACACGAATAGCCGGCGGAGAAACATTTTTGTCCTTTCCGTTGTTCTTGTGTATTCGCCGGGCTATAAAAAATTCGACAGACATTCTTGGCAATTTTTGTTTTTTCAAGAATTTGAAATCCTTATTTTTTCTGAATTTGGTTACAAAAGTACAAGAATCCATTGTTATAACAAAATTAATAATTACTTTCGCAGGAAAAAATTAAGACTATGACATTACTCAAAGAGATGCCGGTTCGCGTTGCTTTATTTTTTTTATTTTTCTTCTTGATTTCAACGAAAATATCTTCCCAAGAGCAAATACACAATCAAATTATCTATGGAGATACACTTATTTTTGACTCTTCGTTTCTGCCCCTTGTTTTCGATGGAAGGAATTTGGATATATTGGGTCCGCTAACGCCGGAATCTTCCTTGATGAAACCGTTGATTCCTCCCTTTCGCATTTCTAAACACCGGCTATTTGAGGATATACATCAAAAAAACGCACTTAGAAAATACACCTATAATTATCTGATAAATAATTATTTAAAACAAGTAAAATACACATCTGCCGATTTTTCCGGCGAAGTAGAGACCTTGGAAAAAATACCCTCGAATGTCTTCCAGCACATATTCAAAATAGATTATGATTTGGGCATTAACAAGGCAAATAAGCCCGACCGTTTTCGCCCCAAGCGAAGATACTGGATTTACTCCGGTAATCATAAAATTCAACTTTCGCAGAATTATATTTCGGACAATTGGTATAAAGGCGGAATGAATCATTTGAATCTTCTCAATATGCACAATATGACATTCAATTATTCTAAAAATAAGTTCCAAAACAATAATACTGTTGAATGGCGGCTGAATGTCTTTACCAATCAAAATGATACAATTAGACACTACCGCATTGGAGATGATGTGATTAGAACATACAGCAACTTTGGGATTCAAGCCGCTAAGCATTGGTATTATTCAACCAATATTGAAATAAAAACGCAATTATTTAAAAATTTCATAGAGAATGCTGAAAATCCGATTTCCTCCACTTTTTCCCCATTTTACATCAATGCAGGTCTTTTGGGTATGCGATACCAGATAGATAAAGCGATTCCCAAAGTAAGGGGGAGAAAAATCAATTTCAATGCTGATATTTCGCCTTTATCCATTAGTTATATTAGTGTTATGAACAAAAATATCGATTCGAAAAGGTTTGGTATTGAAGAAGGACAAAGGCATCTCACAAGTTTTGGTTCAACAGTGAATGCCAGATTAGTGTATAATTTTAATAAAAGCGTCAATTTTACTTCCCGTTTTCACTATTTCACAAACTACGAAAGAGTTACGATTGAGTCGGAAAATACCTTGACCATGCCCATTAACCACTATTTTTCCACTACCATTTATCTGTTTGTCCGATTTGATGATAACAGCAATATTATTCCGCATGAAAAATTGGGGTATTTTCAATACAATGAACTGTTGAGTTTCGGATTTAATTATAATTGGTAGATGTTCAACCGTCATTGCGAAGGCGTTAGCCTGAAGCAATCCGGCTGGAGTTGAATCAAAAGCCTTTTCGAACGTGGATAAACGCTGTAGATTGCTTCGCTCCGCTCGCAATGACGATGGATATGTTGCAACGACAAGAGTTTCAACCCTGTCTCCTGCGAAATTCGGAACAAACAATAGCCGTTGCCGCCGCCACATTCAGCGATTCGGTTGATTCGGATTCCGGAGGATAATTGGGAATATAAAGTTTGTGGGTAATTCGCTTTTCAACGTCAACGCTGATTCCATTCCCTTCATTTCCCATAACAATCAATCCGGAAGACGATAACGATTCCGCATAAATATTTTTTCCTTCTAAAAAAGTGCCGTAAACGGGAACATTTCCCATATCGCTTAACCATTCGGGAAGCGAGGTGTAAAAGACTTTCACGCGGGCAATTGCCCCCATTGTTGCTTGAATCGTCTTGGGATTATACACATCTGCCGAGTCCGGAGAACAAATCACTTGATTGATGCCAAACCAATCCGCCAATCGAATAATTGTTCCCAGATTGCCCGGATCCTGTATCCCGTCCAAAACCAAACCCAATTCATTTTTCAATATTTCGTTGTCCAAAATCCAATCCGGTTGACGAAAGACAGCCAAAACATCTTGCGGGGTTTTCAGTAAACTGACTTTCTCTATATCGCCCTCCGCTGCAACAATCAATTCTTTTGCGGGAATATCGCCTTGTGTCGCTAACCAAGAGGCTTTTGCCAACAAACATTCACACTCGAAAAAGGGCAAAATATCAACTACTAATTTATTTCCTTCTGCCAAAAAACAAGCGGATTCATTGCGGAATTTTTTTATTTCTAACGAGCGGATAAACTTAATTTTATTCTTACTTATCATTTTTTAATTGTTTTTTGCAACAAAACTAAGAAACTATTTCGTAATTTTGCTGCAAATTTTAAAAATAGTTGCACGAATGAGAATTTTTCGCGGGTTTTATTGGCTGATTCTACCGATTATAGGGGCATTATATTCGTGCAGTTCCACCAAATTTGTCGCAGACGGAGAATACTTGTTAGACAGAATCAAAATAGAATCGGACATTCCGAATTACAAAACCCTCGAATTGAA
>Ga0082212_10001083_pt1 | contig 39883 bp, 33 predicted proteins | sample TergutNt197P3_FD_71548 | JGI IMG/M metagenome (GOLD analysis project Ga0082212, IMG submission 71548) | Neocapritermes taracua P3 segment gut microbial communities from Petit-Saut dam, French Guiana - Nt197 P3 | ecosystem: Host-associated > Arthropoda: Insects > Digestive system > Gut ...
CAAGAGGCTCGATTTTTTCCTTTCCCGAAGCGCTCCAATATAGCGCTTTTGATTCGGTAATCTGTGTTACCCATATAAATTCGCCTTTTTTTAAGTGAACGATTGCTGGAACATTCAAAGCACGCAATTTTTCTATTGTAAGATTCATCACTACATGCTTTACTTTCCATGTATCCAAAACATCCGATATACATCTAATGGATGGGTATGCGGGATTTGAATTAATCTCCTGCTCTAATGTATTATACGTTATTGGAACACTGTATGCTTTAAGTGCTTTATAAATCGTTTTCGCAATATTTTTCGACATGATTGAAATTATTTTTGCTACTTTTCTAATTGACAAGATGCACTAATACACTTCCAATCATATCCTCCCATGACATGAGTTTGGGCTTTTTTACTCAGAATGTCATTTTGATATACATTCGCATCAAGTAATTTAAATTTCTTCAATGTTTTCATAATTAAATATTTTATGAATTTGATGAATCTTCTTTCCCTTTCCGCATAGAGACGAATATTTGCCATTTATTCATACTCATACCCTTTTTCCCGACACGCGGTAATGCCGAGGGAATCACGATGTGTACATTAGCACGAAAGATGATCAGTATTAATGTCTTTGTAACATCCAGCATACAACGTTTTGCCTACTTTCTTCCATTTTCCGACACGCAGTGATTATACGATCCGGAGCCGCAAGTCCTCATTATTTCGTTTTTCACAAAGGAAAATAACGTACATTACCGGATTTAGTTCCGGAGGTTGAGTGGACCATTCAACTCTTATCCCACTCCTGTGACGATTTACGGCAGACAACAGGAGCAGGACTTCTGAAACTGCCCTCGTAAAGAATTGCAGTCTGTGCAATTTAAAATAGCCGGTTGAAATTGGCAGACCTGATTTATACAATCGGTCAAAGGTAATATTTCTTTTTCTTTTCTCTTGTGCTTCTTGTAATTGGGTTCGATGGATTTTTTGGATGATTCGGCTAACATTATAATACCTGTCCATGATTCAATGAATTTGGCAATCGATAAATCGTGCTTTGCCCCTTTCCATAGAAAAGAGACTTTATCGGGTTCTACATTACGAACGGCTACAAAGTCGCTACTGAATTGGGCGATGAAAGGGGTTTGGATTTCTGTGATATCATTCGCTTTATCAAGAATACGTGTAGCAGCATTTTCGACGCCATAGTCCGATAACATCTTTGACAATCCGTACAAATTGTATTGATACGGATGTTCATTGAAGTATTGGTGAGACAATGATTCAGTATGTTTTACTCCAAGCAAGCCAAGATAATTTACAAAAATGTTCTTCCCCATATCTTTCATTCTGATTCGGTATAAAAATATTCATCAATCAATTTGCAAAATACCGAAAAACAAATGGTATATGAATGAAATTAATTGGATATTTTTTTCCCAATTTTACGGTCAATTGGGGAATATATCGGATAGGTTGGTCTAAACAGATAAACAAAGTGGATGTATCAATCAGAACGGGTAGCCCAAGGCGAGGTGGATGCCGAGACCGTCCCGGAAGGAGGGGGAGTTGAAGTAGCGTTTCTTCTTTGTGTCGTCGGTTCGGGTGTCGTAGGGGAAATGGAGGGCGTAGCCGAAATCAATGCGGAAAACAAGCGCTTTCATGTCGTAACGGAAGCCGACGCCGGTTCCAAGGGCTATGTCGTTTAATAAATTTTTAAATTGAAAGGTGCCTCCGGGACGCGTTTCGTCTTCGTGAAGCAGCCAGATATTGCCTGCATCTAAGAAAAAGGCGATGTCCAGGTCGCCGACAAAGGGACCGCGGTATTCGATGTTGCCTTCCACTTTCCAGTCGCCGTTCTGGTCGATGTAGGAATAGGGATTTTTAGAGTCGGGCTTGAAACGGCCGGGTCCGATGCTGCGTATGGTGAAGGCGCGGATGCTGTTGGCGCCTCCGATGTAAAAGCGTTCCTGATAGGGTGCGACAGAGGAATTGCCGTAACTGTAAACGATCCCGCCTGCGGCGCGCATGGCAAGCCGTTTACCACGGGCAAGGTAGCGGTTGTAACGTAACTCGGTGGTCACTTTCAGAAATTGGGCGTATGGATTGCCCATCACACTTTTCCCTTGTTGGCTGAATTTTTCCCCGAACACCGCATATGCGCCCGAAACAAGATTTCCGGCTTCCGTCACTGTAAAATTCCACCTCGTCTTGTTGCGCTCCTCCTGAATGGAATCGTTGCCCAGTGAATACGAATAGCCGATGGACGGGATAAACTGGTCCTGCAAACTCTGGTATAACGACGGGTTCATATATACGATATCGTCGAAAGCATGTGTGGTCTTCTGTAACTTGTTGAATACTAACTTGAATGGTGTAAATGTATGGGAGCGTATGTAATTGGGATGAAACTCGTAGTTCAGACTTGTTGCGAAGACCAACCTGCGGTAATAACTTGCACGGTTTAACATACTAAAATCCATGTCTAAATGGGTGACGGCTGAAAAATCGTACGCCCGCTTGCCTATTTGCGGCAAGACAAGTCGCGGGAACATGATGTCGCCCTTGACGCCCAACTCGTAATTGTTGATGAATCCGGTGTTGTCGATCAGTTTGCGTCCGGTGTTCCATTCGTTGGAACCGTAAAGTGATCCGGTCACCACTTCACCGCCGCCAAATGCATTGCGCCGTACCAGGCTGAACGATGCCCCGGGTCCCGCATAGTTGTTGTCGTTCATCGTAGCTTTCGCTTCGATGACGGCGTCGAACGGGTAATCATACAGGGCGTTGATACGGACTTGCAGGGTGTCATTGACGAGTGAGGTGTCGGCCGGTGTGTACCTGATCTCCGTAAAACGGAAAATGTTGAGACGGTTGAGGGCTGTCTGCGTTTCGGTCTGACGTTGCATGGAATAGAGTTCGCCACTTTTGAACTTCAACTGGTCATGGATGATACGGGGACGGGTGCGTAGTTTCCCTTCGTAATAAATCGTCAAATCTTTATAATGGACACTGTCAGTCGGCGCTTCGTTGTCGTATCCGTTCAGATAGCATGTGATATCGCCAATCCGCCAGGGGCGCAGGATGGAACGGGGCGAACCTTGCCGCAAACCGGCACGCAGGTTGACGCGATGGGATGTTATTGTGGTATCTGCCTGATAAACGACATATTCGGGACGGAAATAATAATATCCGTTGTTACGCATGATCGCCGTGATACGTTGCCTCTCGGCTTCCAGCCTGTCGATGCTGAACAGATCGCCGGTACGGATCAGGCGATCCGCTTCGTTCAGCGTGAGCAGTGTGTCACCACGGTTTTGCATGCGTCGCCACTCAATCGAATCGAGTAGATAGGGTTCGTTCAGCGTTATGTCATATTGTATTTTTGCTTTCAGCGAATCTTTCTTATCCGGAACGACAAAATAATCGACCGCTCCGTCGAAATATCCGTTTTCGCGCAGTATATTCTGTACGATTCTGGCGCGTGTTTCGGGTCGGACGGAGGAAACCAGAACAGGCCTGTCAGCCAGCCAGTTCATCAGCCACCGGTTGAATGAGCCTTGTTTGTGGACATTGGACTGGTAAACCCAAAGCCCCAGGGGGAAAGGTATTCTTGTAAATGAACTGCCGAGGAACGCATTGTTGGGAGGAAATGACAATGCCTCGTCAATCCGGTCGAGTATCTCGTCGGCAACAGCAATGCTGTCCTTATCCGTGATGTCGATGCTGCGAATGCCGGTATACAGGATTTCGCCGGAGGGCAGGTTTTTTGTCGTGGAGCAGGAAACGACCGGCAGCATGAGCGCAAAGGCAAGAAGTCGGATAAGCGTGCTACTCATGATGATTTCATGTAAATTAAAAGTGTTATTCTTCATCTTCATCACCATCGTCTTCATTTTTTGTCAATGCAACATTCCGTTTCCTGAAAGTAAACAGGTCATTCAGGCGTTTTAATTTACGACGGATCGTAAAACTGGCGCCGTATTTCGTGATTTCGTTCTCGAAGGTGTTTTCGTATTCGCGGCTTCGGAACAGTTTTACGGCTCGCGAACCGTCGGTATCGAGGCGGTATCCGAAGGATATGTCGTCAGGAAAAAACTTGTTCCCGTAAATAGGGTCTTGCGTCGAGTAACGCAAGCCTAATGTTGTGTTGAAGCGTTCGTTAAGAAAGTCCTTGTAGAAACGTCCGATATAATCGATGCGCCGTCCCATTCCCTCCGTTCCGTCGTATGTGTTGACATCGAACGAAACGGGAATATCTCCCATTAAATTACCCAGTATCTGTTTTATCTCGCGCTGCAACAAATTACTTAATGCCGCGCTCACATTCATGTTATAGTTTCCCGTACCCTCGCTCGACAGGTATACGCCCGTCACAAGCAGACTGATTGCCTGCATGCTCCGCGCTTCGGCGCCCATCGACGACAGCTGATTCTGTATGACGGCGTCGTTAGGCGACTCCAGCACGAACTGCACTGAAACGTCATCAAGGTAATCCTGTAACTGAATGCCGGTATTAAAGTTCACCATTCGCGATTGACCTCCGAAATTGACGGACGACCGTGCACGGGTATAAGCCGAGATATTGAGATACGGATTCATCGGATCGCCGCTCCAATCCACATAACCGCCGTTTTTAACCATAAAATCGGTCAGGGGAATAACCGGAATGGCATAACGGATCGTACCGTCGGATAACGTATATCGCCCGTTCATCCTTAAATCGCCCTGTGTCGTATATTGTATGGCTACATTGCCGCCGCCCCTCAAATCTAAATAATTCGACTGTGCATCATCCAGATCGATACGAAACCGGACGACAGGGTCAATGCTGATGTTCATCAGGACATCGGTACCCGCATTGACAACGCCTCTCGCGGTGTTGGTTCGACGCACCATCCGGCGGGGCAGCGTGTCTGCAAGATAGGTGAAAGTGACAAGGTTACTGAAATTATCCTGTACTTCGAGTTGCGAATCGGACATCGTATAAGTCATGTTCGTATTACCGAGGACATGAATATTTCCACGCATGCGCATGGCCTCCAGCGACCCGTTCAATGTCGAGTTGACATTCACAAATAAACGACCGTTAGCGATGCTTCCGGGCGTCTTACGCAATTCGAGCAGTTGCATGTTGGACGCCGTCATCGTCAAATCGACTGTAGGGTTGGCTGTGTTTGTCGCATCAATGACGCCGCTAACGATTAACGGTTGATCGTTTTGTGCACGTATCTTAAACTGATTCAGGTTGATTTTGTTATTTTTCATCCGAACCGGCTGTTCGTCAAAATAGAGGGTGGTTGCCGACGGGCTAAAATAGGCAGTTCCTTTATCCAGGTGTAATTCACCGCTTAGCAGGGGGTGCGCGTCGGTTCCGGCGATATCAAACATTCCATTCAGGCGACCGTTCAACTGAACGAGCTGGTCAGGTATCATGGCATTGACGATATCGACCGGTAATTGATTGACAGAGATAAAGCCGTCCAGTTTGCTTTCATCCTTTCCCTCGCGGTACACAACCGAAAGCGATGCTATTTCCGACATTTCATGGAAAGCGTGCATATCGATCTGATGCGCACCTTTCTCAACAGGTACATAGGTAATGTTCAGCAACAGTTCTCCGACACGCCCGTTTTCATAGTAAAAATCATCAATGTCTCCATCGGCGAATACCATAAACGATGTTTCCTCAGGTACATACTTGAATGAGATATTCAATAACCCCCGCAAATCGGGCAGTTCGGTAAAGCCTTTTGTGATTTCCTGCAAGTTGATTTGATTCAATTCGATCATCATTTCCGTTGTTGCTTCGTCCTGCTGTGCGGAATGAATCCAAATCGAAGACTGGGCGTTTCCCTTTAAAAGCAAATCTGCTTCCATCTTATTCCGGTTTTTTAAGCGGAAATAATTATCTTCATTCACCGTAAAAGGCAAAAAAGCGATGACCGTTTGCTCCGGATAAAAATGAAAATCAAATCCTTCGGGTATTTTTTTTGCATTTACGCCCAGATACAGTCCTTTTTCACCGTTTCCATTCGTGTACGAAGACAAGATATCGACTTCATTTTGTCGAATAGAACCGGATACGTCAATCATAAACGGGTTCTGATTGCGAAAACGGTTTTTTGTGACGCCTGCCACAAATTGTAAGCCCAGCGTGTCCTGCCACGCATAAAACTTGATCGTGTCAATTTTAAGCGTGTCCTTTACAAGCGCAAAAAGCACGCCGTCGACCGTTAATCCTTCATCCGGTGAGCAGACTGCATCCAACCGCAAAGCATCGAAAAAAGTGTTATATTCCTGCAGATAGTTGGAGACCGGATTATCTTGTCCGGCGCTCATCTGCATGGACAGTTTCGGAAAATACGGGCGTAATGCTTCGATGTTAAATGTAGAATCGAGCTTAAATTGTCCTTCTGCCTCATTTGCTAACAGAGTCAATTGGTTTACAAGCGAATCCATGCCGGAATGTCCTGCAAGCATGACATGCAGATCGCCCGCATAAAACGTTGCATACGTTGTATCGATGTCCGAACGGAAAGCAAACGTTATCATTTTAGGCGCTATCATTTGATTTTCAAGGACAAGGTTCCAGTTTCCCAACGTCACATCCAGTGTATGCGTCCTGTCGAGATCGGTTTCAAACGCTGAAAACAACTGAAAAGACGTCGACAATGGGGATTCTGTCAGTTTCAATCCGAAAAAATCAATCGAATCGACATCGGCAGTGATCATTCCCCTTACACTTTCTTTCAACAATTCTCCGTCAATCGAAATGTTTCCTTTCAACAGCGGATGCGTACTCTCCAGCGTTACTTGTAGCTGATTACAATCCAGACCGGCTGAAAACGTGATATTGTCGGAAAAAGTCAGGTTTCCATAAACCAGCTCTTTGATCCTTCCTTCTATTTTCGAATAGGTGAAAGCATCATATATATCCGTACCCTGCCCTTTTGCACGAAATGAGGCGCTCAGCTTGCGGATAGAATCGTCGGGCATGAAATGAACAGGCTCCAGACTGTCGATCCTGAGGTACGCGTTATAATTTTTCGTCGAAGCGTTGTAATTGCCCGAAATACGTATCTTCGCTGCACTTTCTGCAAATACCGTCTGCGTAGTATACAGTTCTTTTTCCAAAGCCAGGAATCCTGACAAGTTCATGCTGTCCGGTATTTGAAACCGTTCGCGCCATGCGGAGGGAAACATGCCGGCAACAAAATCCATGTTTTGTGTTTCAACTTGATAATCAATCCTTCCGGATCGAAGATGATCGTCGTTCAACGAAGCGCCTGATCCCGTCAAATGGAAGTTGAAAGCGCCGGACAGTTCGCCATCAAGCCTTAGCGCCGACAAATCTTTCAGATTACCGACTGTAACCGCTTCGATCGTCAGAATCGTATCCGGTAATCCTGCCGGAAAATCTTCCGGCAGAAACCCTGTCAGGTAAAGTATATCCTGCTTGTGAACACGCGCCTTTGCGTTAATCGCAAACTGTCCTTCCGGCTTGCGATCGTCGATTGACGACCAGGGGACTTCAACTTGTAGCTGCATCGTCGAAAAAGGCGTCTCCAACTGGAAATCAGGAATTTTGAGTTGTTCGCTGTTTATTATTACATGTCCGGATAAAGATTTCACTATAAGCCCCGAACGTTCTTTCGCCGCACATTCCCGGATGACAGCCGACAATCCGCCATCTCCTTCATAACACAACGAATCCGAAGTCAGTACAAGCTCCGTCAAATGGATATGCGATGCATCCAAACCTGTCGACGTCACTTCCTCCATGTCGGAGCCATAAGACAACATTTTTATATACGCACTGACGGAAGAAGCGCGATACAGGTCGGCGCCCAGGTCGACAAGCCCGTCCGAAATAACCGCCCTGTCGAGTTTTACATCTACATACACCGAATCGCACGGCATCCGGCAGTCGAACGCTATGTTATTCATTTCAACATTTTTCAGGTTGAAACGCCAGTTCACTGCTGCTGTTGCCGTATCTGCAACGGTCGTATCACATAAATACATATATACATCCGCATCGGATAAAACCGCCTGATTGATCCAAACCTGTTCCCCGTTCAAATTGATTGAATCCGCCCGAAGGAATGATTTTCCTATGTTTCCCCTTATAACAATGCCCTCCAACAAGTTGCCCGTGTTCAATTCGAGTGATTCCAGAAGTAGTCCTTTCACCGAAATCCGACCTCTCATCAATGGTTTCAATCGAACGCCGACCGTCAATTTTTCAAGCTGAACCGACAGTTCATTCTCCACGTCTTTGACAAACGCATTGCGAACCGAAAGATTCAACGGAAATGACAACCTGAGATGTTCGAAACCAATATCCCACCCGGTAGATATGGAGACATAAGACATGGTTTTCCTGACTGCCGTGTTCTGTACGGCAGGTACATACAACAGACCTGCTACCAGTAGAAAAAGCGCTACCGGTATCAAAACAACTATTCCAATTCGTTTCAGCCAGGTATACATTCGGTTATCCATTAAACACTTTCAATTTACGCGCCTTGTCCTCTTGATTCTTTACACGCAGGTAACTCCTGTAACTGCTGAAACCGGCCATCAGCACAAGTTCCAGATTGGCAACTCCCTTGTGTTCGGGCGAGTGACGCAGGCGTTCAAGTTCTTTCAACCGGTTACGGTTAATAAGGCGACTGAAGTTCATTTCATACGTCCGGTTTATAAAAGTCGACACATAATTACGGTTCGTATGCAGGTCGACAGCGACGTCGGTAATCCGCAAATGCGGGTTCAGGTATGGTTTCTTGTCGCGTAAGTACCGGGCAAACCGTTTCGGATCGATCTCGGTTACGTTGACCGGCAGGTTTTCATCGTCGGGCACGATAATAACATAATTATCTGAAAGCAGGTTATAGCACAAAATGGTATAAACGAAAAAAGAAGGTACTACCCCCTGCATGGAGAAATAAAAATCCGAAAAAACATCCATATTGAACAGTAAACCTGCAAGTGGTACGGGGATGGTTATAAGTGTCAGCGATAGCATAACTAATAGCCAGTTCAGCGAAGTGCGTTGCGTATCTGCGGAATAATTCTCAATATTACGCCTGTAACGCCGTATCCGTAACAAGCCAAGCATGGGATACAGGGAGTTATAAACAACAAAGACAATACCCGTCAGTGAATATAACACTTCAAACCAACGGTTGCCGTTGTCGCCGCTATAAATAACGGCTTCCTGCTGATGAAAAGGAACGGTCAGATCGGTTGCTAACGAAATGGCTGTCAACAGGACCGGTACAACAAAGTGCAGGCGATTGAAATGTTTTTTCTGTCCAATAGCTGTAATAATATGGACAAAGCGATAAATCAGAATCTGATCAAGCATCAGCGTTAGCAAAAAGACGGAAGTGTAACCGACAAACGCTTTATGATTGGCAACCTGAAGAACCAATCCAAACCAGCACAATGCCGCAACCATAAAGGTAAACGACAGAAAAATCCGCAACCGCTTTTCCTCCCGGCTCTTTTCCGTGAACGAAATATCAAGTAACAGCATCACCAGATATACAAGCGCACACACTGCCGGCGCTGAAAATGCCAATGCCTGTATCAATTCCCTATTCATCGAAAAAATTATTAAATAATAAAATCATACAATTCATAGCTTATTTCTCTGCTGCAATGGCGCGGTAATATTGACGTAATTCAGCGAATCCCGCTTTTGCAGACAGTTTGGCAATACTCTTACCCTTGTTTGAAGGCAATGAAATCAAGCGTTCGAGTTCCCGTAGCCGCCATTGATTAACAAAACGGTTGAAGTTAACGCCATAGTTCTGATTGATAAAAGCCGACAGGACGCTACGATTAACATCCATGCCTTCCACCAGGTCGGTAATTTTAAAATCAGCCTGCAGGTATGGCTTTTGTTTGCGGAAATAGGTGTTTAGCTGATTTCGGGTCAGTTTGCCCGCAAATGACCTGCGTCCGTCTTTTTGTCCAGCAATCTCTTCGATTTCGCCGATCATTATATTTTCTCCATGCTTATCGTTTCCCACCGTCGATTTGTCAATAATTACAGGTTCGACATGTAGTGCATACAACAGATACTTTCGACGAATAATGAGGAAAGTAAGCAACATATATTGTGCCGATATGGATAGCGCAGCGATTGCCGTATATATGGAAGTAACGATACTGCTTCGTGGCATGATTACCGACATGACAGATGAAAACGCTAAGATCAGCGACAGGATAATCAGGAATATCACCCATCGGGCGGGTTTGCGCGCAAGACTGTCCGAATGACTTGCCTTGCGGTAATAGCGCACCAGAAGACGGGCGATAAAACAATAATACACAAGTGTAAAGATAAATCTCAGTAACGGTTTTGAGGTGAACAGTCGCGAATACAATGCGTATTCACCTGCAACAGACAAATCCCTGCTTTTTACAATCGCCTCCTGTACGTCGAAAGGAACGCACAACGACCATACCAAAAACACCGCCCCAATCAATGCAGGCACCAGATAATGCAACGACGGGAACTGCTCTTCCAGTTCTACCCGTGTCATAAAACGAATCACACGGAAAAAGAATACCGGAGTCAAGATGAAACCTGCAAGGCAGGGGATATTCAGAACAACAAACACTTTCGGAAAAAAGATATAACAGAAAACGGTAAACCACGACAGGAAAGTCATTAATAAATACAGGATATGGATAGACTTCAAAATTCTCTCTTTCGCCGTAAGGCAATTACGGCGCGAAAAAGCCATCAGTGCTATACACGCACAAGCAGTTAAGGCCGGGACGAGTATGATAAGCGTGTTCACATATAATTGAAATCCTGTCACAATAAATGTATTTAAAAATACAAAGATAACACTTTTTTAATGAAAGATAAATTATAACATTGTTTTTAACATTGTTTTGAGATTATTGTTTTCTGTTAGTCCTATTTATTATGAATACAACGATATGTTGACGGGTTTTTTTTGACTCTTTCATATGTCAAATTGTAACAGGAGTAAAAGAAATTGTCAAATTGTCGCATGAAATTGTCTTAAATTACGATTTGACACATTAAATTTTGTTGATTTGTCACCTTGGATAATTTTCCATTCATTACCTTTGCAATCGTTTTGATGAGAGGAACAACATGAATTCGGATTTTTAAACTTATTATATACATTGAAGGGTTACTTATGATTTTTGCCATTTACACATTTTTGATTGTTATCATTGTGATTCAGTATTTCCGTTACCGGATTTTAGTAAAGGAAAAGACACACGACATTTTACACCGGAATAAGGAGCAAACCCGGCTTGCTATCGAACTTGAACACGCCTTGAGAGAGAAAAAAAACCTGGAAGACATCGTGCAATCGTTGCTTAGTGATGAACGCTATTCTACCGCACGAAAAGTTAGTTAACGTGATATAAGCATCACAAAATCTTATCGACTTTATTTATCAAAGCAAATACAAAAAAAGTAAGCTTATTTTGTATTTTATTCGGCTTGCACTATCTTTGCACAAAAATGCAAATTCTAAGAAATATGAAACATCAAGCAAACTGCAAGTCTTTTGTAAATCAAGTGATTTATCTTCTTTTCACGTTTTATCTATTTTCCTGTTCCACCACTCGTTTTCCTGATAACGGTGTTGTCGATGTTCCGGAAGATTGTTTTGGCATCGTTCATTGCTCGGAGTACGGTATTATGAATGAAATGGGGGCTGTATGGACGCTCAGGACTTTTAACTGGAGCAGTATCGAAAGGGAAAAAGGTCATTTCGATTTTTCCGGATATGATGCTTATGTAGATGGAGCAAAGGCTGCAGGTAAAAAAGTCATCGCGGTTCTTGCCTACCAAACCGACTGGATTTTTCCTAATGGCGAAAGCAAGAAATACATACCGCCGGAATACATTCCCGACTTTCTGCATTATATTGAAGAAACAGTCAAGCATTTTCAAGGAAGGGTGGATGTGTGGAACATTTGGAATGAACCCAACATCTTTTTTTGGAAAGGTACCGACAGGGAATTCTATGAATTATCAAGACTCACAGCCCTGAAAATCAGGGAAACCGATCCCGACGCCTATATTGTTGGCGGTGCTTATTCGCGCGCGCCCAAGCGATTCATAAAAAAAATGAATGAAGCCGGCGGCATGAAGAATCTGGACGGTCTGGCTTTCCACCCATATGCACGCAATCCGGCAGGAGCCATGGGGGTTCACGACAGATTTGTTAAAATTGCTTCAGACATCAATTTTAAGGGAGATATCTGGATTACAGAAATTGGTCATCCCACCGGCGGGATGTATCCGCATAAGACTACACTCGAAAAATTACCGTCTTACGTCGTAAAAGAATTGTGCGGCGTTGCGGCGCGGGGTGTAAGAGCCACCTTATGGTATCAGTTGTTTGATCATTATAACAAGGGAGAGGTGCCGAAACGTAAACCGAGTTGGCAAAGTTCGGAGGATTTTTTCGGATTGCTCTATCCAAACCTCCAACGCAAAGACGCTGCCTATGCATACGGACTATGCGGCAAGTTTATTCCGGGTTCACGCTATACGCCCGGATACCTGAAAAGAGAGCAAATTCCTTCTTCCATCGTTTCCGTCTGTTTTCTGAATGGCACATCGGGATACAATACGCTTGTAGTATGGAATGACAGGAAAAGGATTAAAGAGGCCACACTTTACCTGGATGCACCGGCAATGCTTTATGATATTACGACAGGCAAGGGACGACCCCTGGCTGCCGTGACTTCGCTTGAAATAGGAACGCAACCCCTGATAATCACTTGGCAAGGTATGGAGGTACCGCGTCTTTCCATGAAGAAGTAAATGATAATATCATGATAAACGGAAAAGTCATAACGATTGTGATGCCTGCTTATAATGCAGAACAAACGCTGAAAAAGACATACGACGAGATACCCTTCGACATCGTCGATCATGTTATTTTAGTAGATGACGCAAGCACGGACAGTACAAGCAAGCTCGCTTGCAGTTTGGGCATCCAGTACATTTTACGTCATGATGACAATAAGGGTTATGGTGGTAATCAAAAGACTTGTTACGACAAAGCCCTCCAAATTGATTCCGACATTGTCGTTATGCTACATCCCGACTATCAATACACTCCCTTGCTGATTTCGTCCATCTGCCATATGATGGCAAATGATTTGTATCCTGTCGTCATTGCGTCGCGCATACTCGGAAAAGGAGCGCTGCAGGGAGGTATGCCTGTTTATAAATATATTGCCAACCGTTTTTTGACCTTCTTCCAGAACATACTGATGGGACAAAAACTCAGCGAATATCACACCGGATACAGAGCCTTTACGAAAGAAGTACTGCAATCGGTCAATTATCATGTAAATTCGGACGACTTTGTGTTCGACAATCAAATGCTGGCACAGATATTCTTTAAGGATTTTCCGGTTGGCGAAGTGAGTTGTCCGACGAAATATTTTAAAGAAGCGTCGTCGATCAATTTTAGAAGAAGTTTGAAGTACGGCTTTGGCGTCTTAGGTGTTTCTTTCGCCTTTAGACTGCAAAAAATGAAAATCTGTAAATTCAAAATTTTCAGTTGATTATGGAAAAAAATAAAACACAACAAAATTTATTGATCAGAATGGATTCCTTTTTTGAGAAACACATGACATTTTTTCTCTGGTTGTCGCTTTCACTTGGCGCAATCATCAGTTTTTTGATGTTTGATTGCAAGGTCAGCCTCAGTGGAGACGATTGCGACTATATCATCAATGCCCAAAATTTTATAAAGCATTTCACATATCCGGGCGGACGGGGCGCTTTGTATCCGATTGTCATCTCTCCATTTCTTATCGGCGGCTTGAATCTTATCCTGTTGAAATCACTGTCAGCGATTTTTATTCTGTTATCCATGTGGCTGATGTACAAAAGTTTTCACGGTAAAATACCCTCACCGGTATTAATGCCGGCTTTATTGATATCGAATCTATGTCCTTATATTTTCTTTTATGCAAGTTATACGTATAGCGAGCCATTCTTTATGCTTACGCAAGCGATATTCATCTATTTGTTTTCAAAATATTTCGTAAATAATGAACAATCAATTTCGCCGGAAATAAAAAGAGACTGGAAAAAATTCGTTTTCATTGGTCTGTGTTTCCTTGCCATGGGGCTTACAAGAACAATCGGGTTTGCCGTGATGGGGGCTGTAATTCTATACTTCGGTTTTCAAAAACAATGGAAAAACCTGCTCTATTCGTTTTTGTCAGCAGGAATTATATTAGTGATGTTCAATGTTTTGAAAGGAATTATTTGGCCGGAATCCGGAGCAGCTTACGATATTAGCAATTATCTGGCAAAGAATTTTTATAACATAGAGCAGGGCATGGAGGATTTTCCCGGTTTTGTAGACCGGTTAGTCGTTAATTCTCATATATATTTAGCCGGATTTTTTTACCGCTTTCTTGGGCTTCGCCCTCCCGTCGATGTCCCTACTGACAACATGCCCCTGCTTTCGGTCTTCACCTATATCTTGTTTTCAGTTTGCCTGCTGGTTGTTTTCAAAAGAAACAAACTGTTATTATTCATAGGATTATACGTGGGAATAATGAATTTTGCAAGTTTCATTCTCCTACAGACACTTTGGGCGCAGGACCGTCTGATAATGATTTATTATCCGTTTATGTTATTGTTTATTTTAGGGAGTCTGTATCATTTGTTTAAGGACAAATACCGTAAGGTATCATGGATTTACCCTGCTATCCTGGTTATATTATTTATAGGAACAGGGACGCACTTGAAAGTCAAGCTTGAAAAGAATCTGCCGGTACTGCAACAAAACCTGTTGGGAAACGACTTGTACGGATTAACGCCCGACTGGGAGAACTTTATCAAAATGAGCCGGTGGGCAAATAAGAATCTGGATAAAGATGACGTTATCGTAAGCCGTAAACCTTCAATTTCTTATGTGTATACCGGTCGGGAATTTGCAGGTATCTATAATGTGCCTTTTGTATACATAAACGAAATTGTGAAACAACACCCGAAAGAAAAAGACGATTATTATTTCCTTACGGTTGGATTTACATCCGATCAACAAATGGCGCTGATAAATAAATATGTTTCTGATTTACAATATGTATTTGTATCAAGAGTTAAAGATAAATTTGCTATAAACGATCAAAAAATCATGTCGGCTATTGTGTATAGAATCAAAAAACAATTATTAGATAAGGAAATACTCGAAAATTTAGAAGAGAATAACATAATTTACACGTTGGATTATGAACAGTTCCTAAAACAATTTATTGATGATTATAGCACTGACATTCAAATAATTGATCCTGATATGCTTCTTGATAACATTAAAAGAAACCATTATAAGTATTTCATCCTGGCAAAAATACGAATCTACACCCCTCAAAACACGGGGCGTTTTATAAACACAATTCATCAGTATTTATTTTTTATTCAGTTGAAGTACCCCGACCAGTTCGAGACCATTCACACAATCGGAAAAGATGAATCCTGTGAGTTGGCTAAATATGTTGGAAATTATACAGATAGATTATGACTGCAGATAAAGGAAAAACAAACAAAAAAAAGTCGGTCGAGACAATTGTGATACCGGACACAGGTAAAATTCAACCACAGGCGATTGATTTTGAGAAGGTTGTATTAGGCGCGCTGATGCTTGAACGGGATGCCTATGCAACGATTAGCGGGATTTTACGACAGGAATGTTTTTACGACAAAAAACATGAATTGATATTTGAAGCCATCACCGACTTGGCAGTAAGCGGTAGACCGGTCGACATGCTCACCGTGACCGAACAGTTGAAGAAAAATGGAAACCTGAAGGCGGTCGGAGATATGGCATACATCTCCGAATTGACGAATAATGTGGCTGGGACCGCTCATCTTGAATACCATGCAAAAATTATCGCGCAAAAATTTCTTTCCCGCGAACTCATCAGATTCGCGGGATTAATACAGGGAAAAGCGTTCGATGATTCGATTGACGTGGACGATCTGATGCAGGAAGCCGAGAGTAAACTGTTTGAGATATCGCAACGCAACATCAAAAAAGATGCCTTACAGATTAATCCTATCATAAGTGAAGCCATCAGCGCCATACAAAATGCCGCACGAAAGAAAGAAGGATTAAGCGGATTAAGTAGCGGGTATATGGCCTTAGACAAGATCACGTCAGGCTGGCAAAAATCCGATCTGATTATCATTGCAGCACGACCGGCAATGGGTAAAACGGCGTTTGTCTTGTCCATGGCAAAAAATATGGCTGTGAATTTCAAAACGTCCGTTGCCATATTTTCGCTCGAAATGAGTAATGTTCAATTAGTCAACCGGCTGATAACCAATGTATGTGAATTGCCTGGAGAGAAAATCAAGAGCGGTCGGCTGGAGCTGTATGAATGGGAACAACTCGACCATAAGATTACCGAACTGTACGATGCACCCATATATGTGGACGATACCCCCAGCCTGTCCATTTTCGAAATACGGACAAAAGCACGCAGATTAGTTAGGGAACACGACGTCAAATGTATTATCATAGACTATTTACAGTTGATGAACGCAAGCGGAATGGAGTACGGAAGCCGTGAACAGGAAGTGAGTAAGATATCCCGCTCACTGAAAGGACTGGCAAAAGAACTGAATATCCCGATCATCGCACTTTCACAACTGAACCGTACCGTCGAAGGACGCGAAGGCAAACGGCCTCAACTGTCGGATTTGCGCGAATCGGGCGCTATCGAGCAGGATGCCGATATGGTTTGCTTCATTCACCGTCCCGAATATTACGGTATCAAAGAAGATTCAAACGGAAGAGACCTGACCGGTTTGGCTGAAATAATCATTGCAAAACACCGAAACGGCGCTGTCGGCGATTTATGGCTGTCATTCAAACACAGTTACGTCCGATTTGAAAACCTGAACGAGTCGGGTTTTAGCAGGGTATATGATTCAAAAATGAATACTGTTCACGATACATCCGACATAACGCGGCAACCGATAGGAAATAATGAAGATTTCCTCCGTCGTACACAGGATGATGTAGCCCCGTATTAATGAATATGTAATCTTTTTTTTGCAAAAAGTTGATTTTTTTTTCGTTTCTTTGTGCCATCATATCAAATGGGAAGAAGTACTAAATTAATAATGTATGAAAAAAATTGTAACATTCGGAGAAATCATGTTGCGCCTGGCGACACCCGATTTTCTGCGATTCTCGCAGGCAAAAGAGTTGGTTGCCACATTCGGTGGCGGTGAAGCCAATGTTGCCGTATCGCTCGCTCACTTCGGGCTTGATACGGAGTTTGTGACACGTCTGCCTAAAAACGATTTGGCGGAATCCTGCCTGATGAATTTACGTTCACATCGCGTAGGCGTAGACAGGATCATACGCGGAGGCGATCGTCTCGGTATTTATTTTCTGGAAACAGGCGCGGTGGCACGCGCTTCGAAAGTGATTTATGACCGTGCCAATTCGTCCATCGCAACCATCGAAAAAGGGATGATCGACTGGAAAGAAGTGTTTAAGGATGCACAATGGTTTCACTGGACAGGCATAACGCCCGCAATCTCGCAGGGTGCAGCCGACGTGTGCCTTGAAGCGATTCGGACTGCCAACGAGATGGGCATAACCGTTTCATGCGACCTCAATTACCGCAAAAACCTCTGGAAATACGGAAAAAAAGCAGCTGAAACGATGCCTGTGCTGGTAGAAGGTTGCGACATCATTCTGGGTAACGAGGAAGATTGTGAAAAGGTTTTCGGCATCAAACCGGAAGGATTCGACGTAACTGCAACAGGGGGCGAGGTTGACGCGGCTGAATTTGAATCTGTTTGCACGCAAATGATGAAGAAGTTTCCGCGCTGTCAAAAAATGATCGTCACATTAAGGGGAGCTATCAATGCCAACCACAACACGTGGGGTGGCGTACTTTATTCGGACGGTACGCTTAAACAATCGCAACGTTACGATATCACACACATTGTAGACCGTGTCGGCGGCGGCGATTCATTCATGGGCGGACTTGTTTACGGGCTGATCACCTACCCCGGCGACGACCGGAAAGCGCTCGACTTCGCTGTAGCAGCGTCGTGCCTGAAACATACTATCTACGGCGATTTCAACATGGTGACGGTTGCCGAAGTAGAAACACTGATGAAAGGCGACGGGTCGGGAAGAGTAAGTAGATAATAAAAATTATAAATTATGAATTACGAATTATGAACAATTTACAAACATCTGGAAAGATGACAAACTGGAGGTGGGCAATTTGTGGCTTGCTGTTTGTATCTATCACAATCAATTATCTTGATCGCCAGGTTTTATCACTTACCTGGGAGGAATTTATCAAGCCCGAGTTTCATTGGGATGATAATATTTACGGAAAAATTACGGGGCTGTTTTCATTGGCTTATGCTATCTGTCTGCTTTTTGCCGGAAGATTCATCGACTGGATAGGGACAAAAAAAGGATTTCTGTGGGCTATCGGCGTATGGTCGCTTGGCGCGTGTCTACATGCGGTTTGCGGGATATTTACCGAGTTTTTTGTAGGGCTTGGTTCTGCAGCCGAACTGGCAAAAGCTACCGGCGATGTCGCTGTGGTGATTGCAACAGTGAGCATGTATAGTTTCTTAGTTGCCAGATGCGTGTTGGCATTGGGAGAAGCAGGCAATTTCCCTGCGGCTATCAAGGTGACGGCCGAATACTTTCCGAAAAAAGACCGCGCTTTTGCAACTTCCATTTTTAATGCAGGCGCATCCATCGGTGCATTGGGAGCGCCTCTGACCATCCCGCCCTTAGCGAAAGCGTTCGGGTGGGAATGGGCGTTTATCATCATCGGTCTTCTGGGCTTTGCATGGATGGGTTTTTGGGTATTTATGTACGACAAACCCGAAAAATTCCATGCGAAAGGCAAACATGTCAACAAGCTTGAGTTAGACTACATTGAACAGGATAAGCAAACGGAAGTGACGCCGGTTGTAGGCGAGGAAAAGAAAATGCCGTTCCTGAAATGCTTTACTTTCAAACAGACCTGGGCGTTTGCATTCGGTAAATTCATGACCGATGGCGTGTGGTGGTTTTTCCTGTTTTGGACGCCTTCCTATCTGAAAAACCAGTTCGGCATCAAAACAACTGAGGGATTGGGTATGGCGCTTATTTTTACACTCTATGCCATCACAACGGTTTTGTCTATCTACGGCGGAAAACTCCCCACCATCTTTATCAACCGAACAGGCGCCAACCCTTATGCCGCCCGTATGAAAGCGATGCTTATTTTCGCCTTTTTCCCGCTTTGCGTATTGTTTGCACAGCCGCTGGCTTTTCATTTCGAACCGACACTTGGCAGGAGTGTGGCATGGATACCTATTCTTTTAATATCCATGGGATGTGCTGCCCACCAGTCGTGGTCGGCAAACATATTCTCGTCCGTTGGCGACATGTTTCCGAAAATTGCTATCGCCTCTATTACGGGCATTGGCGGAATGGCTGGGGGCTTAGGCTCCTTGATTCTGCAAACTTCTGCCGGTAAACTGTTTACCTATTCGGAACAAACCAACATGCAGTTTATGGGGTTCGAGGGAAAACCTGCCGGTTATTTCATCATCTTTTGTATTTGCGCCGTAGCCTATCTGATCGGTTGGGTCGTCATGAAATCATTAGTGCCGAAATACAAATTAATTACTGAATACTAATAAACATTTACTGACATGAAACATTTTTTTATTATTTTATCTGTAATGCTTATGTCAACCATGGGCATATATTCACAGGATTTTAAGGATATCAAACTGAACAATCCGGACAAATCGCGAGGTTCTGCCGTTATGAAAGCGTTATCCGACAGAGAATCTGTCCGCGTGTATGATGAAACGAAAGAACTTACCTTGCAGGATCTGTCGGATCTATTGTGGGCGGCAAACGGCGTAAACCGCACAGATGGAAAACGTACCGCGCCTTCTGCAATGAACCGTCAGGAAATCGATGTCTATGTCGTTAATAAAGAAGGCGCTTACCTGTATGATGCCGCTATCCATACATTGAAAGCAGTGACGCAGGGCGACTTTCGGAAAGCGGTAGCTGCGGGGCAGGACTTTGCCGCCACAGCGCCGGTATGTATCGTGCTTGTCGCCAATCTGGAAAAACTCGGCGATCCGACATCGGAAAATACACGTGTCACAGCAGGAATGGACGCGGGAATCGTTAGTCAAAATATAAATATTTTCTGTGCATCAGTCGGATTGGCTACCGTGCCACGCGGAACAATGAATAATGACGAGTTGAAAAGTGCGCTCAAGTTGTCCGAAAACCAGTCTTTAATGCTCAATAATCCGGTCGGTTTTCCGAAAAAATAAAAAAAAGACGCCCATGCCGGTATTATTTATCCTGCTATTTATAAGTTATTTATTAGGGAATATTTATGTGTTTGTCCGGGGGCTTCAAGCCCTCGGACATCTTTCATCTTTGTTTAAGGCAGTTTACTGTATTGTTTATTTGACAGGAGCCTTATTGCTCATTGTCATGATGTTCATGCGCGGATCAAAGCATATTCCGACATCATTGGGACATATCCTTTTCCAGATAGGTTCAGGATGGCTTGTTTTTATCCTGTATATGGTTATTTTCTTAGCCTGTACCGATTTGATCAGTGTTTTCAACCATTCGTTCCATTACGGGTTTCATATCTCTATATTTCTCACATTCAGCATATTGACGTATGGTTATATCAATTATCAACATCCATATAAACAAGTTATCAACATCATTGTCAACAAACCGGTCGCGCAACAGGATAAACTGAAAATTGTTGCCGTCAGCGACTGGCACTTGGGTTTTGGCACAGATTATAAACGATTGAAAAAAGATGTCGACCGTATCAATGCCGAAAAACCGGATCTTATCCTGATCGCAGGCGACTTGATTGATAACAGCGTAACGCCTGTTATTACGCAGAAAATGGATCAGGAACTCAATCGTCTTCATGCGCCGATGGGCGTTTATATGGCGCCCGGTAACCATGAATACATAAGCGGAATAAACCAATGTGTTGATTTCATTAGACAAACAAATATCTCCGTTTTGAGAGATTCGATGGTGACGCTTCCTTGCGGACTTCAAATCATCGGACGCGATGATCAAAGCAATCGCAACCGGTTAACTGCCAAAGAGTGGGCGACCCTGATCGACCCTTCAAAACCGATCGTCCTGATCGACCATCAACCAACATATCTGGCTGATGCACAACTGATAAAGGCAGACTTACAAGTAAGTGGACATACGCATGACGGTCAGTTTTTTCCATTTTCACTGCTCACAAAAGCCCTTTTCGACCTGAGTTATGGATATAAAAAGACAGGCGACACCCATTATTATGTAACTTCCGGCGTGGCGCTTTGGGGCCCTCCCTTTCGGATTGGTACCAACAGTGAAATAGTAGTTTTTGAATGTTGTTTTCAGTGTGATGCAAAATAAAAACGCATTATTATTTTGCATCGCTCTGAACTTGTACTATCTTTGCCGCCAAACCTAACGTTTATGAGAGTATTTCTTCAATCGATTTTCGGACAGATCCTATTCAGTTCCTATATTCTCTGGCGCGGACACCAGGCGCTTCCCAAAAAGAAACGCTGGCAAATACCGTTTGTGCTCGTTTTCGTAATGGAAATTGCCATCTTTTTTATAGGTTTTCTGTACTATAATGACTTGCCGGATAAGATATTCGTGCCGTTAATGATGATCTGTAATACATGGTATATCGCCTCCCTGTATTTGTCCATCGGACTGCTTGTACTTGATTGTTTTTATCTGATAAACAAAAGATGGGCCTGGTACCCGATGTTTATCAATCTCTATTGGGAAAAAACTAAAATTTTTCTGTTTTTCTTTTTCACAATCGGGATTACTTGTCTTATGATATTCGGATACAGAAATGTACGTTACCCTACGGTTCAACATGTCTATCTGACCATACCCAAATATGCGGAAGAACGCGACAGCCTCACGGTGGTACTGGCAAGCGACTGGCACATCGGTGAGATGATCGGGAAGAAACACGTTCAATATGCAGTAGACCTTTGCAATCAGCAGAATCCGGATTTGATAGTTATTACCGGTGACCTCATTGATTATGAACTCCGGTTTGCAGAAAGAAAAAAGATCGAAGAAGATCTGCAACAACTGAAGGCGAAATTAGGCGTCTATATGACGTTAGGTAACCACGAATATCGCGGCAACCGAATTGCCAAATTGCGGTGGATCGAAAAAACCGGCATTACCCTGTTAGTCGATTCTGTCGTTGCACCACCCGATTCGTCTTTTTACCTGATCGGGCGTGACGATTACATCAATCATCGTAACAGAGCATCTGTTCATACCCTGATGCAACAGGTCGATACCCTCAAGCCGGTCATCCTGCTTGATCACCAACCTAACCGGCTGAACGAAACCGCAATGAATCAAGTTGATCTCGCTTTATATGGACATACGCATAACGGTCAGGTTTGGCCCTACTCGTTGTTTTTGCACCTTTTTTACGAATGTCCTTACGGCTATTACCGCAAAGGGAAAACACATTATTTTATTACTTCCGGTGTTGGTTATGCCGGCCCGCCCTATCGGATAGGTACCCATTCCGAAATTGTCGTCGTCCATTTACGTTTTGATTATAACCAACTTATGCAGCAGGTTCAATGATGGTTGAATCTGTGGGGCTTCTTTTGAGAAAATCACTTGTAATAGGGTAGGCGCTCATCTTGTGGGTATCATAAGGCTGTAAAAAATCTTTAATTTCAGCTACTTGCAATGAATCTTCAAGCCAGCGCGCTTCGTTGTCGCGACTGATGATAACGGGCATACGGTAAGGATTTTTCCCACCGTTATGGATGGTTGCACATAACGGATTGGCATCAGTAGTCAGTATGGTAAACGATTGTACCGATTCACGCGTAGATGGATTTTGCCATATCTCCATGATACCGCCTAAAGAAAAAATGGCTTCGTCGTGCAAATAAATATAATGTGGCGTCACATTTTTGCCTGCATGCTGAAACTCAAAATAGCCCGTACTGGGAATCAGACAACGCTTTCTGAGTATCGGAACACGGAATGACGGCAGATTGAAAACCGTTTCCGATCGCGCGTTCAAATTCATTTTTCTTATTTTCGACGCATCCTCTCCGTTTTTTACCCAAGCGGGTATCAAACCCCAGCTGGCAAGTTGGATGTCAGGGCTTTTGCTGATCACAGGACAAACAGGATGTGTAAAAGCCGTAATCTTATACTGTTCATCCAGAATCTCCTGTACGATTTCGATGATATCGGTCTTACGGCCATACCTGTGCGCCAAGTCCAGCGCCCGTTTACTGTATGAATTATAGAAGCACATGTTACACCGTTTTGGGGAAATCCGACAAACGGGTTGTGTAGCAGGGTGATAGTCTTTCCTGTTTTATTTTCCATGCTTTACCGTCGCCCATGGCGGCAATTTTCAAAGTGTTTCTGCCGTAATAGTCGTTCACCCTGTCCATGACAGTCATCAGATTGTGATGTTTTTCCCTGTCGACGGTATCAAACAGATTGCCTTGCACGAATTTTTCAGAACAGATATTCATGAGCAGGACGCCGGCTTTCTTATAAAGAATCTTCGGGCGGAAAATTTTTTCCAATCCTTCCATCGCATACTGTATCAGTTCCTGCGTCGACTGCGTGGCTACGGGTAAGTTCATGATTATATGCCGGCTGTACTGTTCCAAATCTTCCCGGAAAGGATTAGAGTCCACAAAAACGAGCAGCGCCTTTGCGCATGATTTTTGTTTGCGCAGTTTGGCAGCCGCCATGCCCGTATAAGTTGCAACCGCTTCGCTGACAGTGGTATAATCAGCAATCATTTTACCGAACGAACGCGATATCATAATAGATTGTTTGGCAGGCGGCACATATTCCATGCTGATGCAGGGTGTTCCCCGTAATTCGCTCCATGTCCGTTCGCCGACCACCGTCATATGTTTGCGCACCCATGCCTGCGGGATTTCAGTGAAATCGTAGGCTGTCTTGACATTCATCGCCGCAAGTCGTTTGGCATGACGCCGTCCGATACCCCAGACATCGCCTATCTCGAATTTTTGCAACGCTTTGATCCGTTTCCCGTCCGTATCGATCAGGCATACGCCATGATATCCGGCATGCTTTTTCGCATATTTGTTGGCGACTTTCGCCAGGGTTTTGGTAGGAGCTATACCGATAGAAACGGGTATTCCCGTACCTTGTTTTACCGTTTGCGCAATCATTTCGCCATATTCTTTCATATTGAAATGCTCAAATCCGTTAAAATCAAGAAAACTTTCGTCAATCGAGTAGTCTTCGATTACGGGACAGAATCTTGACAGCAATCCTTTGACGCGTAACGACATGTCGGCATACAGCACGAAATTTGTCGAAAAGACCTTTACATCATGTTTTTTTACAATATCTTCAATCTCAAAGAAATTAGCGCCCATGCCTATCCCAAGCGCTTTTGCCTCGTTACTTCTGGCAATGGCGCATCCGTCGTTATTGGAAAGCACGATAACCGGTTTCCCCTCGAGACGCGAATCGAATACACGCTCGCAGGAAACGAAAAAATTATTGCAGTCCACCAATGCATACATGGTTAAAACTTCTTGATTGCATACCTTAAAACGCCCCAGCGTTTGAGTTCCTCGCCCTCGCGTATGATGATCGACGGAAAATCCGGATTTGAAGAAACCAGTTCAATATAACCGATCCCGTATTTCAGTCGTTTCAGCGTAAATTCGCCATTGATAGAAAAGACAAGAATTGAATTTTCGTAAGGTACCGCCAGTTTGTCAATTACCAACAGGTCGCCCTTGAAAATGCCATCGCCATTTTGGCTGTCGCCTCCGGCAATCAGGCAAAAAGTAGACTCCTTACTCTTTATCAGCAGTTTGTTAAAGTCAATGCCTTCTTCCACATAATTATATGCTTCGGAAGGAAATCCCGCCGCAACAAAGCCATAAAACGGCGCTTCCGAATCCAGCAACTCATCCGCAACCGGGATAAGTTTATTTAAAACATGATCAATATTTTCCATCTCTAACCTGCATAAAACACGTACAAAAATATAGAAAATCTCTGAAATGAAAAAATATTTTTCATTTCAGAGATTGATATTTTGCCACCCCACTTTTTTTATATACTTTTGCACCGTTTTAGGAGAGATGCCGGAGTGGTCGATCGGGGCGGTCTCGAAAACCGTTGTACCCTTTACGGGTACCCAGGGTTCGAATCCCTGTCTCTCCGCATACTTTAGAAGAAAAATATGTTTGTTTCATATTATTCACTGTTAATAAATATCTTATGAAAAAAATGACAGTCTTTTTACTGTGCAGTTTTTTCACATCAGTCAATGCGCAAGAAGTGTAATTAACGTAACAAATTATGAACAAAAAAGTTTTTTTGTTGTTTCAAAAAAAACTTTCTGTAAAAGATGGATTTTCTCGGATAATATTCGTACTTTTGCAGACTGTGATTGATGATACAACATTATATACTTAAAATTTAACCAAATGAATCAATTGATTGATCAGATTTCCGAATGTGTGGAATATGGAAAAGTGAACCTGATTTCACCCTATCCACCGCAAATGAAAGGACAGCCGGGTGCAGACGAATTAACCCGTCAGGCGCTTGACGAAGGCGTATCACCCAGTGACATCCTGAACCTGGCATTAGTTCCCGCCATGAATCGTGTGGGGCAAAAGTTTACCGAAAACAAGGTTTTTGTTCCGCAAATGTTGTTGTCGGCAAAAGCTATGTCGTCGTCCATGGCGCATCTCAAACCATTTTTCCAATCGGGCGAGGTGAAGCGTAAAGGCGTAGTAGTCATGGGTACCGTGATGGGCGACCTGCACGATATCGGCAAGAATTTGTGTTGCATGATGGTGGAAGGCGCCGGCTGGGAAGTGATTGACCTGGGCGTGGACGTGAAACCCGAACAGTTTGTCGCCGCCCTTGATACGCATCCCAATGCCATTATCGGTCTGTCGGCATTGCTCACCACCACCATGGTGAACATGGGCAAAATCATCACTGCTGTACGCGCCAAATATCCCGAGACGAAAGTGGCAGTAGGAGGCGCTCCCTTAAACAACGATTTTGCACAAAGCATCGGCGCTAACGGCTATGGGAAAGACCCGCAAGCATTAATTACCTGGTTGAACCAATACGCAGCGTAAAGATTCTTTCGTATGAATATGAAAGCATGGATAACGGAGATTATCCATAACCCTACACGCATTGCTATTCCCATCATGACACATCCGGGCATTGAGATGACCGGAAGAACAGTGCAGGAAGCCGTCACCGATGGAAAAGTACATGCTGAAGCTATCATTGCGCTAAACAAACGTTTTCCGTCGGCTGCCTCAACGGTGATCATGGATTTAACGGTCGAAGCCGAAGCCTTTGGTTGTGTCATCAATTTCTCAAGGGACGAAGTGCCTACCGTCGGTCAGCGGTTAGTGAACAGTTACAGCGAAGTACAGCAATTACCCGTTCCTTTGCTTTCTGCAGGCAGGGTTTCCCAATTCCTGCTGGCAAACCGGCTCACGGTTGATGCGATCACCGATAAGCCTGTGCTTGCAGGATGTATAGGTCCTTACTCCCTTGCCGGACGCCTGTTCGACATGACGGAAATCATGATGGCTATCTATTTCGAACCGGAAACAGTCAACCTGTTGCTGGAAAAATGTACCCGTTTTATCACTGAATATTGTCATGCGTTGAAAGATGCAGGTGTAAACGGTGTTGTGATGGCTGAGCCGGCGGCGGGTCTGCTTTCGGATGATGAGTGCAGGCAATATTCATCCATCTACGTAAAACAAATCGTGGATGCGGTTCAGGACGACAGTTTTTCGGTTATCCTGCATAACTGCGGCAATCAGGGACAATGTACGCAGGCGATGTTGCATGTCGGCGCACACGGTTACCATTTCGGCAATGCCATGAACATGGTCGAAGCGCTGGAAGCCTGTCCAAAGGATGTGTTGGTGATGGGTAACATCGACCCGGTCGGCGCTTTCAAAATGTCGACGCCGGAACAGATGAAACAGTCGGTTACGAGCTTGCTGGAGCAAACGTCCGGATACGGCAATTATGTCTTATCGTCAGGCTGCGATGTGCCGCCACATGTCCCGCTCGAAAACATAGCGGCTTTTTACGAAGCATTAGCAGACTATAACCGCTAACCACTATCCACTAACGGTTTTTTCATCCCGATTTGATGATCTGCATCTGGACGTTACGGTCGTCTTTGAGGAATGATTCGATATGGCGTTTTTTCTTTTCTTCTAAAATCTCGTTGATTGCAATGAGGATACCGGTTTCTTCCACATTTCCGAACTCATCGTTCAGTGATGTCCCGAAAGTGCGCATTTTTGGGGACAGACTCATATAAGCATTGACAAGGGGCGGTACGTTGATGCCAAGTTTTCGCACTTCCTGATTCAGTATTTTGAAATTATCCTTATAATCCGAATGGCAAAAGAGTTTTTTCAGCATCCTTTCGTCAGTATGTGTTTGTACAGGTTGTTTTGACGTAACAAGTCCTTCTTTGTCAGGAAAATGCAATTTCATGAAATACAATATCATATCACGCGCTTTGGGGTGGTATGAGTTGAACATGGTTACTTTTCCGTAAAAATATTTCAGCGTAGGGTCGATGACGGGTAATGCACCAAGCCCGTCCCACAGGTTATCCAGTATGAAAATACCTTTGGTTCGACCAAGTGTTGCCTGATAATCAAGTGAAACAAATGAACGTCCTAACTCCACGGTATACGGCAGGTAATTTGTCAGGAAGTTTTCGGAGAAATCGAATAAATGGGCGGTCGCGAGGATCGGTACTCCCTGCCTGTCGAATTTAACATCTGTCCCGCACAAAAACCGGTATCCGCCAAGAATTTCCTTTTCGGTCGGGCTCCACACGATGAGTTGCCGGTAAGGGCTTTCCATCGTGTCAAACATATCAATATCGCAGGATAGCCCCGTACCTCCTCCATAATGTCGAAAAGCAATTTCGCGTAGACGACCGATTTCGAACATCGTCTGCGGCGAATCGTGGGCTGTCACGACATATATTTCGTTATCAGACTTATTAGTACTTCTTAACCGTTTGTCGGGCGTCAGCTCCGACAGCAGACGTTCTCTGTCTATGGGCGCAATAATTTGTTGCATAACATGATTATTTAGCATTACATCAGTACATTTATCAATAAATGACGGGTGTTTTACGTCTGCAAATCTACATAAAAAACTGATTATATCAAAATGTGATGAATTTTTCGTGTGTTCCGGCGATATGTATAATGCCGACGTTTATATAATCGAATCTGAAATTCGACAAACATGCAGAGCGGCATTTCAGATTAATAAAAACGGGGGTGTTGAAAACTTTTTTATGGATTTTTCCCGTAAAAGATACGAATAATGTGTAATTTTACCCCTTCATTCAAGTTGTTACGGCATCTATAATTATATAAAAAACTAATAATGACCAAAAAAGAACAGAAGTATCATGTTCCGGCGTTGCTCGAAGCGAGCCTTGACGGGTTAAATATCTGTCCTTCGGGTGTATATGTAGACGTTACTTTCGGAGGCGGCGGTCATTCACGGGGGATTTTAGAAAGATTGGGACGCGACGGACGCTTGTATGGCTTCGATCAGGATGCTGATGCGGAAATAAACATTATTGATGATGAGCGGTTTACGTTTGTACGCAGTAATTTTCGTTATTTATCCAATTTCATGCGTTATCATGGCGAACACGAAGTGAGCGGTATCCTGGCCGATCTGGGTGTTTCGTCGCATCATTTTGATGATGAGACACGCGGATTTTCTTTTCGGTATGACGGCGAACTGGACATGCGCATGAATAATCGCGCCGGCATGACGGCTGCCGATGTGCTGAACCACTATACGGAGGAACAGTTGGCCACTGTTTTTTACAATTACGGCGAATTGAAGACTGCGCGACGGATAGCCTCGGCTATCGTGAAGCGAAGGGCATCGTATCCGTTGAAATTCGTAAATGATTTAGTGGAAGTTGCCAGTCCGTTTTTGGACAGTAAAAATGAAAAGAAGTATCTGGCTCAGGTATTCCAGTCGATCCGTCTGGAGGTTAACCAGGAATTGCAGGCTTTAAAGGAGTTGTTGTCGCAGTCGTTGGCTTTACTTGCCACGGGAGGTCGTCTGGCAGTGATCACCTATCATTCGCTGGAAGACCGTATTGTTAAGAATTTTGTCAGGACAGGTAACTTTGAAGGACATGTAGTGCAGGATATTTATGGTAACCGATCCGTTCCGTTTTGCCCGGTCGGAAAAGTGATTGTCCCTTCTGCAGAAGAGACAGAACAGAATCCGCGTGTACGAAGCGCCAAACTGCGCGTCGCAGTCAAATTGTAATGCAGGGGGTGAACATACAGGTTCGCCAGAAAATGTAAAATAAAACAGTATGGAAAGGAAAAAGAAGAAAAACCGGTTTTCATGGATAAGTAGCGTTCTCAGAGGCGACATACTGAGACCTGTTATCAAATATACGAAAATGATTGTGCTGATTGTCATTTTGATGTTTTTTTATATCAGCAACCGCTATACCTGTATTATCAAACTTCGGGAGATAGACCGTTTGCAAATGCAGTTGAAAGAAGTCAAGTCGGAAGCATTGGACCTATCGGCGCAATTGACAAGCAATACCCGTCCGTCGCAAGTGGAAGAACTTGTCAAACGTCAGGGGTTAAACCTTGAAAAAGCGAAAACACCCCCTTATAAACTTCACAAATAACATGTCTATCAAGTAAGAAAAGCATATGCAAGCAGAGAAAAATAATTCAGAAGATATTCATCGCGGGCAAGAAAAGAAAGCCGGAAATGAAAATGACGGAAGAGTATTATTTATCCGGTATCAAATTATCACGGCGCTTTTGGGAATTGTTGCGATTGCTATATTTACTTCCGCTATCCGGATTGGTGTGGTCGAAAAAAAAGAATGGTTGAAACTGTCAGACGGACTGAAACGCCCCAGCCGTTTGATTAATCCCGCACGCGGGACGATATTATCGAATGACGATCGGATCATGGCGACAAACTTCCCTCAATATTACCTGTATATGGATTTCAAGTCGAGCGCCATCCGTTTGGATTCCCTTACCGATTCCAAACGGATGAACAGCGTCGATTCGCTATCCTATTATCTTTCCAGAAAACTTAAAAACCGCACGCAGGCTGGGTATAAGGCGCATATTTTGAATGGTGTCAAATCAAAAAAAACCGATTATCCCTTATATGTCGAACAGGGCATATCACTCAAAGACTTGAAAGAGATCAAGACCTATCCGTTTTTTCGTCTGGGTACGTATCGCAACGGGCTTTACGAAAAAGAAAGGATGTTTCGCCGGAAACCTTTCGGTAATCTTGCTTCGCGTACCGTAGGGGATATCTATACCGAAATCGATGAAAAAACAGGTCTGACAAGAGGAAAAAACGGCTTGGAACTGCAATATGATTCATTGCTATGCGGGCAGGCCGGCTTGGGTTCCGAGCAACGTGTCGGCGGACGGTGGGCGACGGTTGTAGAAGTGGATCCTGTCGATGGAATGGATATCCGTTCAACCATTGACATCAACATCCAGGATTTGGTGGAAAAATCGTTGACCGACAAACTGAAAGAGCTGAACGCAGATAATGGTATTGCGGTGGTGATGGAGGTGAAAACAGGCGAGATAAAGGCTATTACCAATATGGAGCGTATCCGTTCCGGACAATATGGCGAAACGATGAATCACGCGGTGGCTGATGTGATCGAACCCGGCTCAACGTTTAAAGTTGCCGCGATGATGGTGGCGCTTGACGACGGGGTAGTCAATCCGAAAACGCCGGTGGATGTCGGCAAGGGTGTTTTTGTGTATGGTAAACGTACGATGAACGACCATAATTCGAACAGGGGCGGTTATGGATTGATCAACACTGAAAAGGCAATCTGGTACTCATCGAATATCGCAATGGCTAAGATTGTACTGAAAGGATATGAGAATAATCCCAAAAAATTTGTTGACGGACTTAAACGGATCGGAATGGAAACGGATTTGAAACTGGAAATTCCGGGCGCCGGTAAACCGAAACTTCGATGGCCAGGCGATCGGTTGTGGTCGCGCTATTCGTTGCCGTGGATGTCATTCGGCTATGAAGTACAGATACCGCCAATCCAGACGCTTGCCTTCTTTAACGCGATTGCCAACGACGGCAAGATGGTGCGTCCGATGTTTGTAAAGGACATCCTGAAAAACGGCAAACCGGTGAAACATTTTGATACGGAGGTGGTTATTCCCCAGATTTGCTCACCGCAGACACTAAAGATCATACAGGACATGCTGTATAATGTCGTCAATTATACGGATCCAACGCCGGCAAACCGCAATGGCACGGGAAGACCGGCGCGGTCGGATGTTATTACGGTTGCCGGTAAAACAGGCACTGCGCAGATTGCAAGCGGCGGCGCCTATGGCACTGGCGGGCATCGCGTCACCTTCTGCGGCTATTTTCCGTATGAAAACCCGCAATATACCTGTATTGTCGTTATTACCCGCCCACGCAACGGCATTGTTTCGGGAGGTGCGATGTGCGGTACGGTTGTGAAGGATATAGCAGAAAAAATATATTCCAACTGTACGGTACTGGACATGAAAACGGCGACCGGTGATCCGCAGAAAACAATTAGCCCATCAATGAAAAACGGCGATTATACAGCGTTGAAAAACGTGGCAAAAGGGCTTCAGATCAAGACAGACGACGTGAAAAATATCAAGTCGGGCTATGTGGCTTCAGTCAGTGATAACAATGGCGTGAGACTAAGAGAATTGCCGGTTGTCGATAATTTGGTTCCGAATGTAGTCGGCATGGGAGCGAAAGATGCCGTCTTTGCACTTGAAAACTGTGGTTTATATGTTTCGATTTCCGGCTACGGGAGTGTGATTTCGCAGTCGGTGACAAATGGTAGTAAGGTCGTTCCGGGCCAGACAGTAACGCTAACGCTTAAATGAATGATAGGATGAGACTGTCTGGATTAATAGAAATAGCAGGAATTACGACGAAAGCGTACCGGAATACAATCATCGATCCCGAAGTTAAAAGTGTCTGTAGCGATTCGCGGCAGGTAGCACAGGGTTCGCTCTTTGTGGCTGTCGAAGGAACGAAGGTCGACGGGCATGATTATATCGGAAAGGCGGTTGAACAAGGCGCAGTTGCCATCGTTTGCGAACATTTGAATACGATTGCGGATTTATACCAAATCGATGTGGCGAGTGAAAGTGATGTGGTTTTTATCACGGTTCCCGATTCGGCCGAAGCACTGGGACAGTTGGCATCTGCATGGTATGGCGAACCGTCGCGGCAGATGATGACAGTCGGCGTGACGGGGACGAATGGCAAAACGACGATCGCTACATTATTATATCATCTTTTCAGGAGACTGGGGTATAAAACCGGTTTGTTGTCGACGATATGCAATTATATCGACGACGAACCCGTACCGACCGAACATACGACACCCGATGCGCTGACAATACACAAACTGATGGCGCAGATGGTCGAAGCGGGATGTTCGTACGTCTTTATGGAGGTCAGTTCGCACGCGATCGACCAGAAACGTATCAGCGGCATTGATTTCAATGGCGGCATTTTCACCAACCTTACCCGCGATCACCTTGATTATCATCAGACAACCGCAGCATACCTGAAAGCGAAAAAGACATTTTTCGACAATCTCCCTGTGCAGGCGTTTGCCTTAACCAATGCCGACGAACCGAACGGGCGGGTCATGTTGCAGAATACTGCTGCGCAACGGCTGACCTATTCGCTCCGTACCGTGGCGGATTTTAAAGGTAAAATCATCGAATCGCATGTTGACGGTACGGAAATGGAAATCAACCGGCAGAATGTGCATACCCATTTTACAGGTCGTTTCAATGCGTACAACCTGCTTGCCGTCTATGGCGCGGCAGTGGCGCTCGGTGAAGACGCTGACGGGGTTCTCGTTGCATTAAGTGCGCTTCACCCTGTCTCGGGAAGGTTTGAAACAATACGCTCCCGACAGGGCGTCACCGCGATTATTGACTATGCGCATACGCCCGACGCACTCGAAAATGTACTTGGAAGCATCCATGAAGTATTGGGTGGCGGTGCGCATGTCATCACCGTTGTTGGAGCCGGTGGAAACCGCGATAAAGGGAAGCGGCCGCTGATGGCTAAGGAAGCAGTCCGCCAAAGCGACCGGTTGATTCTTACCTCCGATAATCCCCGTTTCGAAAATCCGGAGGACATCATCCGCGATATGGCAGCAGGACTCACAGCAAGCGAACGGGAACGCGCCCTTTGCATCACCGACCGGCACGAAGCCATCAAGGTGGCGATTGCATTGGCGCAGAAAGGCGACATCGTCCTTATCGCCGGCAAGGGACATGAGAATTACCAGGAAATTAACGGCGTGAAATATCCGTTCGACGACAAGGAAATTGTCCGTGAAATCTTTAACTCTTAACTTTCAATTTTCAACTTATTATATGCTGTACGACTTGTTTACTTATTTAGATTCGATTGATGTACCGGGCGCCGGTATGTTCAAATACATCTCTTTCCGTTCAGGAATGGCGATTGTCTTTGCCCTGTTTATCTCAACCACCATAGGGCGGAAAATTATCGATATACTGCAAAAGAAGCAGATTGGCGAAGTGGTGCGCGATCTGGGACTTGAAGGTCAGACAAGTAAGAAAGGCACGCCGACGATGGGGGGTATCATCATTATCATTTCCATTATGATTCCCGTCCTGCTTTTTGCACGCCTCAACAACATATACATTATATTAATGTTGATCACGACGCTTTGGCTGGGGATACTCGGGTTTGTGGATGATTATATCAAAGTCTTCAAAAAAGAAAAGGAAGGCTTGCACGGGAAGTTCAAGATTGTTGCCCAGATCGGGCTTGGATTGATTGTAGGCATGACGTTGTACCTGAGTCCCGAAGTGGTCATACGCGAGAATATCGAGGTCGTCAATCATCAGAATGTGGTGGAAGAAGTGCAGATTCATCATCAGGAAACCAAATCGACCAAGACGACTATCCCCTTCATCAAAAACAATAACTTCGATTATGCATGGCTGGCTTCGTGGGCAGGCGCCTGGAAAGAAGAGATGACCTGGCTGTTTTTTGTGCTGATTGTGATTTTTATTGTTACAGCGGTATCCAACGGGTCGAATCTTACTGACGGCCTCGATGGACTGGCGGCGGGCAGTTCGGCTATCATAGGAGGAGCGCTGGGTATTTTCGCCTATATGTCGTCGCACGTCCAGTTTGCTTCCTTCCTGAATATCATGTTTTTACCGGGTACAGAAGAACTTGTGATCTTTGCAACAGCATTTATTGGCGCTACGATTGGTTTCCTGTGGTATAATTCCTATCCGGCGCAGGTGTTCATGGGAGATACAGGGAGCCTGACGCTGGGCGGTATCATTGCCGTTTTTGCCGTTATCATCCGCAAAGAACTGCTGATCCCGATCCTTTGCGGTGTGTTTCTGGTTGAAAGCCTTTCCGTCATGATACAGGTGGCCTATTTTAAGTTTACAAGGAAAAAATATGGCGTAGGGCGACGCATTTTCAAGATGACGCCGTTGCATCACCATTTTCAGAAAGCAGGAAATGCAGGTATTGATGCGCGGATACAACGTCCGTTTCAGATTGTGCCGGAATCGAAACTCGTCGTGCGCTTCTGGCTCATCGGCATTATGTTGGCGGTAATCACGATTGTCACGTTAAAAATCAGGTAAGCGATGGGCAAACGGATCGTCATATTAGGCGCGGGTGAAAGCGGGGTCGGGGCGGCTGTCCTGGCACAAAAGGAAGGCTATGAGGTTTTCGTTTCCGATTTCGCATCCATTAAGCCCGACTGCAAAAAAATTCTCGACGACCATGCCATCGCATGGGAGGAAGGAAGGCATACGGAAGCGATCATATTAGAAAGCGACGAAACGGTCAAAAGTCCCGGCATATCCGGCAACGCCCCGGTCATACGGAAAATTATCGAACGTGATATCCCTATTCTGTCGGAGATTGAGTTCGCGGGGCGGTTTACACGTTCAAAGATGATTTGTATCACCGGGAGCAACGGTAAGACAACGACGACGATGCTTACAGGCCATATCTTCGAGGCAGCAGGGCTTGACGTGGGTCTGGCGGGTAATGTAGGCCGTAGCCTCGCCATGCAGGTCGCCGAAAGTCCGCATGATTATTATGTGATCGAATTGAGCAGTTTTCAGTTGGATAACATGTACGACTTCAAGGCGGATGTCGCTATCCTGCTGAATATCACGCCCGATCACCTGGACCGTTATCATTATGATTTTCAGGAATATGCCGATGTCAAGTTTCGCATCATCCAAAATCAGACAGCCGACGACACATTCATTTACTGGAACGACGATCCGGTCATCCGGAAAGGAATTGAAAAATTCAAACCCGGGGCGACAGTTTATCCGTTTTCCGAGCATTATACGCCGGGTGCAAAGGGTTATATGCAGGACGGGCAGATAATATTAGAAACACTAAAAGGAACATATATGATGGACAGAGATTTGTTATCCCTCAAAGGAACGCATAACTTGTACAATTCTTTGGCGTCGGGTATAGCCGCCAAAGCGATGGATATCCGCGATGAGAAGATTCGTGCCTCGCTGATGGATTTTTGCGGCGTCGAACATCGCCTCGAAATGGTCACGCGCGTGCGGGGTGTTGATTATATCAACGATTCGAAAGCGACGAATGTAAATTCTTGCTGGTATGCCCTTCAAAGCATCCGTACACCAATCGTACTTATATTGGGAGGCACGGATAAGGGAAACGACTATTCCGAAATCGCATCACTTGTCGGGAAAAAAGTACGCGCATTGATCTTTCTTGGCCTCGACAATCGCAAACTGCATGATTTTTTTGATGGTATGGCGTTGCCGGTAGCAGATGCGCTTTCGATGGAAGAGGCTGTCGCGAAAGCCTATCAGTTGGCTCAGAAAGGCGATACGGTATTGTTATCGCCCTGTTGCGCCAGTTTTGATCTTTTCGAGAATTATGAAGAACGCGGCAAACAGTTTAAAAAATGCGTTCGCAACTTATAACTCTTAACGCTTACCTCTTCATTCATAATTCATAATTATTTAACAATGGGATTAATTAACAGACTATTCAGGGGAGACCGTTTGACGTGGATCATTTTTATGCTCCTGTGTTTTATTTCGCTCATTGAGGTGTATAGTGCAACGAGTACGCTGGCTTATCGGGATACCCATTACTGGTCGCCAATTGTCAGACATGCCAAGTTCCTTTTGGGGGGCTTTGGGATCGTGCTACTATTAAATGCCATTCCAAGTAAATACTTTAACTACGTCATCTACCTTTTTTTACTGCTTCTTCCGGTATCTATCGTGCTGTTAGCGATTACGCCGTTCATTGGAGTGGATATCAACGAAGCCCACCGGTTTTTGTCGATAATGGGCGTTCAGTTTCAGCCGTCGGAATTTGGGAAGCTAACCTGTATTGTATTTGTCGCTTTTATGCTGGATTTGCAGAACCGTCTGTCGCCGAATAAAATATTTTGGATCATACTGACAGGCGTGAGTATTACTTGTGTTCTGATCCTGCCGGAAAATTTCTCGACAGCCTTTCTGCTGTTCACGGTATGCTTCCTGATGATGTTTGTAGGACAGGTATCGTGGAAGAAGTTGGGTATGGTTGTCGTTGCGCTGGCGTTATGCGGAGGTCTCATGTTTGTTACTTTCCGTTCCATGTCGGATGAATTTGCAGAGAAAAATTTGCCGGGGCGTTTTCAGACATGGAAAGGACGTATCGATGACTTCGGCAAGGATAAAGGCGTGAATAAATATACAATCAATGATGATAATTTTCAGGTCAGCCACTCTAAAATTGCGATTGCCCGCGGCGGTATCATCGGAAAACTGCCGGGTCACAGCGTTCAACGCGATTTCCTCCCGCAGGCTTATTCCGACTTTATTTATGCGATTATCATTGAAGAAACGGGACTGATGGGCGGTCTTTTTGTATTGATGCTTTATGTCATTTTAATGATCCGTGTAGCCGTCATTGCGAAACAATGCAAGAAGTTATTTCCCAAGTACCTTGCGCTTGGTTGCGGCTTGCTGATTGTGATACAGGCATTTATCAACATGGCCGTAGCCGTCAACCTGATACCGGTCACCGGACAGCCCTTGCCGTTGATCAGCCGTGGAGGGACATCAACGATGCTCACCTGCTTCTATTTCGGTATCATACTTAGCGTCAGCCGCTTCGGCACATTAATTGAGGAGGAAGTCGAGGAAGAAGTCGTTGTGGTAGAACAAATACCCGAAATAATAAATGAACCGTAAAATCATCATCAGCGGAGGCGGGACAGGGGGACATTTGTTTCCCGCACTGGCAATTGCGGACGAAATAAAAAGTCGTTTTCCGGATGCGGATATTCTTTTTATCGGTGCGGAGAACCGTATGGAGATGCAACGGGTGCCTGCTGCGGGTTATCGGGTGACAGGTTTGCCGGTGAGCGGTTTCAACCGTCGCAATCCGCTGAAAAACATCAGGGTGTTGGCACGGTTAGTAAAGAGCCTTCGGATGACGAAAAAGATTATTCGCGATTTTATGCCCGACATTGTCATCGGTGTGGGAGGCTATGCGAGCGGACCGGCGTTGTGGATGGCTTCGTCACTCCATATCCCGGTTTTGATTCAGGAACAAAACTCTTACGCCGGCATAACGAACAAATTGTTAGGAAAACGTGCCTCGAAAATTTGCGTCGCCTATCGCGGCATGGAAGCCTATTTCCCTGAAAACCGTATCGTGATGACAGGTAATCCGATACGTAAGGAGCTGGAATTGCTAAGTGAAAAATTGGATTCAAGGCACAAAGCGCATGAAACGTTACACGAAAACGACGGGGAGGCGTTACGATATTTTGGCCTGGAAACCGGCAAGCCTGTAATCCTTGTTCTTGGCGGGAGCCTGGGTGCCCGTACCGTCAATCAAAGTATTCAAAAGGGGCTGACGTCATTGCTCGATGCGGGCATACAGGTGATCTGGCAAACGGGGAAAATCAATTATGAATTAGGAATTAGGAATTATGAATTTGGGAATGGCGTATGGATTGCCGACTTTATCACGCGTATGGATTATGCGTATGCGGTAGCCGATCTGGTTGTGTCGCGCGCCGGTGCGGGGACGCTGTCGGAACTTTGCCTGCTGAAGAAAGCGGCGATCCTGATACCGTCGCCGAATGTAGCCGAAGACCATCAGACGAAAAATGCACGTGCGCTATCCGATCATAACGCGGCTGTTCTCATCCCCGACAATGAGGCGGAACAACAACTGGCGCCTGCCGCCATCGAATTATTGAAAGATAAAGAACGTCTGCACGTTCTCGGCGAACATATCGGCGGCTTTGCCCAGCACGACAGTGTTCAACGGATAGTCGACGAAGCAGTTAAATTAATTGAAAAACAAAGATGATGAACTTACAAGAGATGACATCCGTATATTGTATCGGCGCAGGCGGCATCGGCATGAGCGCACTTATCCGGTATTTCCGCGCTCAGGGGAAAGCAGTGGCCGGCTATGATCGCACACCTTCGCTCTTAACAGACCAATTGGCACACGAAGGCGTCGTCATTCATTTTACGGACGATGTCGCGCTGATACCGGATGCATACCGCGATAAGGATAAAACATTTGTGGTGTTTACGCCTGCTGTCCCTCCCTCACATGAAGAACTGACATACTTTCGCACTCATGGATTTACAGTTGTGAAACGTGCCGAGGCGCTGGGATGGATTACCGCTTCGATGCGTAGCCTGTGTATTGCCGGCACACATGGCAAGACAACGACATCATCCATGACGGCGCACCTGCTCAAGCAATCACCGGTCGACTGCCATGCTTTTCTGGGAGGAATACTGAAAAACTTCAACAGCAACCTGGCGCTTTCCAATCATAGTGACCTGGTTGTAGTCGAGGCCGATGAATACGACCGCTCGTTTCATTTTTTAAAGCCTTACATGGCTGTTATCACGTCAGCCGATGCCGACCACTTAGATATTTACGGCACACCGAAAGCGTATCGCGAAAGTTTTGAGAAATTTACGTCGCTGATCGGAAGCGGAGGCATATTGATAATGAAGAAAGGGATTGATGTAACGCCGCTGTTACAGCCTGATGTGCAATTTTTTACTTATGCTGCCAACGACGAAACAGCCGATTTTCATGCCACAAACATACGAATCGGCAACGGGGAGGTCTGTTTCGATTTTGTATCTCCCGATGTACGCGTCTCTGACGTGCAGTTAGGTGTTCCGCTGCGGACAAACATAGAGAATGGTGTGGCGGCAATGGCTTTGGCATCGTTGAACGGCGTTACGCCCGACGGGATACGTGCGGCAATGCAATCCTTTGCCGGTGTGGAACGCCGGTTCGATTTTCGGGTGAAGAACGACAGGGTGGTCTATATCGATGATTATGCGCATCATCCGCAGGAGTTGCATAGCTGTATACAGTCGATAAGGGAATTATACGAGGGACGTAAAATAACAGGCATCTTCCAGCCGCATCTGTACACGCGGACACGCGATTTTGCAGACGGGTTTGCCGAAGCGCTCTCCCCGCTCGACCGGCTCATACTACTCGATATCTATCCTGCGCGTGAAACGCCAATACCGGGGGTCACGTCGGACATAATATTTAATCATGTAAAGATAAACGACAAAACA
>Ga0082212_10001084_pt1 | contig 39882 bp, 29 predicted proteins | sample TergutNt197P3_FD_71548 | JGI IMG/M metagenome (GOLD analysis project Ga0082212, IMG submission 71548) | Neocapritermes taracua P3 segment gut microbial communities from Petit-Saut dam, French Guiana - Nt197 P3 | ecosystem: Host-associated > Arthropoda: Insects > Digestive system > Gut ...
GATTGCCAAGCGTCGCTACGGCATGAATTTGATCATGGCAACCCTGAGGGACACAGCAGAAACAGAAGCGGCACTTACTATCCTGGCCATGAACATAGCATATGTTCTAAGAGCCTTTTTGCGTCTTTTTACAAATCGTTATTTTCCGGATTACCAGAGCATTGTTGCTGATTTTTTTGCAGTAAGACTAAGAGTGGGTTTTGCACGTTGAGAAAGGGGCCTGTTTTTCAGCGGGCCCCAAATAAGATTCCATCGTCAATTTTTGTATTTATCCTTTACATATAATATGTAATTACGGACAATGGTGAAGGCTATCCTCTCATAAATAAGGGATTTTATAGGAATCAGCGGCACGCTAAGCATCTTCCCCTTTCTATTTACAGCCTACATGATCCTATATCCCATTGTTTTGACAGTTTTAGGCAAAAAACTCCGCTGGGGCCACAAAGCTTCCGAATTGTCATTCCGGGACGAGAGAGAGCAATTGATTGTGGCGCAATCAACCAAGACCGCTTATTATACCCTCATCGGCGGATTGATCACAGCCATATGCGCCCTAGGCGGTCTGCGGTTTTTCTCAGCTTTCTCCGGCATAACCATAAGCATCTACGCCGCCGCTATAATTCTGATGACAGCCTTGCTTGATGTTGCTGCCGCCGCTTTCTGCCTCAAGTGGTGTTGGGAGTATAGGAAGTGACCAAATCATCAATATTTTGTAACTGTTCTAACCATGGACACACTGGGAGTTGTCTCGGTCACGATCTTCCCTCAAGTCCCGAAAGCAAGACGCAAAAAGGCACAGGGCAGGAAATCGCCCTGTGCCTTTTTGGTATCCTAAACTCGAACAACCCAATAAATCAAGCACCGTTAACTCTCATAGGAGTCAAAATCATAAAAGGATACTTTGGCATTCTGTCCCAGAAGCCTTACATAGCCGTCCGTCAGGAAAGGATTATCGTAATCATGGAAGTTGAAGACCTCCTCGCCGTTCACCATGACGATGAAATGGTTCCCCTCCATGAAGATCGTGATCTCTATCTCCTGACCGGGCTGGAACCCCTGTATGATGTGATTCTTCAGATCAGGCCGGCCTCCCTGTTCTATCGAATACCCAAAGACATCAGCGCCGTTGCCGCCAGGTTTCCCTTTAGCCACTTCCACTTTCAGACCATTACTCGAATATCCTGTGAAAACAATATAGCCGCTGTTCCACTTGCCTGCGCCGGCTGTTTGCCGTACAGCCAGACCGGCGTAGAGAATGCCTGACCCCGGCAGGTTTTCCAGGGTATATTTGGTGGAAACGACACCGTCAACCACTTCCGTGTTCTTCAGCTGGGCACGGTAATAATTATTGTCGCCATTGGGATCACGCACCAGTTTACCCGCTTCGTTTCTCCAAACCTGAGAATTGTCGGGCAATTCCCAGTTGTTGATGTCACTGCAGGGATCCGCGTAAACCTTGAAGTCGCGGAAGGATGCCTCGGCGTTCAACATCAGAGGGCCCGCGTAGCCATAGCTGGAGCCGATAAACGCGTCGTCATTGAATCCGGTAATCCAGGCGTCGTCCACATAGACATCGATTCTGTCCCCCTTCATGACAACCGTGATTTCCATCTCTTTGCCGAGGGCGGATCCAAGGATGCTGTGCCCCTTTAAATCCGGACGAACATTATCAAAGGCGTCGCCGGCGGGGGTTTTCCCTTTTGCCACTTCCAGGACAAAACACTGTCTTGCCGTGTTCCATTTTACAAAAACAACATATCCGGTATTGAACACCCCTTTACCTGTATCCTGTCTTACCAGCAGACCGGTGTTACCGACGCTGCTGTTGATGGTCAATTTGGTGGAAACAACACCGTCGTTCACCTGAGCGCCCCTGTAATGGGCGTGTTTCCAATTGGATGTCGGATCATGGGTCAGCCGTCCGTCCGGGGTAACCTCCCACATGAAACTTTTGGCATCCCACTTTGTGATATCAGCGCAGGGATCACTTCTGTTGGCCTGGCCCATGAACTCAGGCGCCGGCTGGACGTTTAGGACTTTCGCCACGCTGGGCGTCGTCTGCCCGACCCCGTCGAAATCCCCGGTAAAGCTCAGCTTTGCGGCCTCCTCTTTGGGGGTTCCCACAGCCATGACCGTAAAGGTCACCCTTTGCTGACCTTCGGCGCCGGATCCTACTGTAACAGACTTTGTCGCTTCACCGATAATAATATAGTCATCGCTGTCAAAACAGCCTGTCACTGTTCCGCTGATTTCAAAATCATTAAAGTTATAGACCGCAACCTCAATCGTGGTCGGCTGATTTGTCTTCAGGATATACCCCTGAGCCCTTTTCACATCATGGGAACGGGATTCTGCCGGGAATGTCTGATCCAACACGATCCTCTGAGCCGGTGTAAAGGGTTTGGATGCGGGCGCCGTCGGTGTATGGGGCTGTGAAGTATCCTTATACGCTCCCGCCGGAATATCGCCCTGAACCTTCAGATAAATAGGATCTTTATCGAGAGAAATCCTGAATTCACCGTTGGCGGAGAAGACTGGCTCGGTCTCTCTAACGCCCATAATATCTGTCCGGATCCCTTCCGGTTTCTGCAGATCCAGCGCGACATCGTCCATCCGCTCATCGGACCAGAGCACCAGTACCGTATCGCCGCGATCCCGGAAAGCATAGCCATACGCGCCGGCAGACAGACTGACTTCACCGGCATACTTCGCCTCTCCCAGCACTTCTATCATGGCGGCCGCGGCAGCATAAGCGGCGTAAGGAGTTACCCAGCCCTGGTTGGTACTCAGGTTCCTCGTTGGGCTGAAACAACTCCAGTAGACGTTCGGGTAACCCTGATTCGTTTCGTATTCCCCCGGTTTTCCAGAATACCAGAAGTGTCTGTCCACACCGGTTGACAGGCTCATGGCGGCCGAGGTCACCCAATACCGCGCCTGCGCCTTTTGTTTGTCATAGCTGCCATCCAGTCCCTCGGGCGAAGCAGCGCCCTGGCCGGGTGAATACGGAATCGCGCCGCCGGCCTCAGTGAGCCACGCTGACGTTCCGGCGCCGTTGGGCAAATTGTTTTCCAATTCATTTTTCTTTTGCAGATGCAGCGTGTTTTTTGTCAGGGAGAGCATATGGTTATCATAAGACCCATCATATTTGCCCAAATCAATGCGTGGTACAGCCGGATTTGCGTTCGGCTGGTGGTTGTGGAAACTATAGATTTCCAGATAATCCATCACGCCGTTCTCAAACATGGTGTCCTGATACGAACCGTACGTGCCGATGCGCGGCATCATTCCGCCCATGGAAACAAGAGGATTGGGCATGGCAGAATCATGAAACCCAATGGACATGGCTTTCAGAACCGCCGCGTATCTGTCGGCGCCCTCGCCGTAACCGGTGCCGATGCCAAGGTTATCGAATACCGTGCTTGACGGTTCATTCCACAGCGCCCAGGCGGATATCTGATTCTGGTACCGGGTCCCTTTTTCCGCCGCCTCATTATAAGCCATACGCAAATTGCCCGGCAGCTTGTTCATATAAGCGTTCCGGAGATTCGTCGGAAGGCTCATGAACTGTTCATGATTATCCGGAAGCATATTGAATTGCTGTTTGGCAGCGTTACTGACAGCCGTCTCATCTTCAAGATTATCCTGGGGTAAATATCTGAGATCCGACAACACTTTGAGACCTTCCTGATTAAGATACCCAAGAGGAAGTTCAGCCTGGTTTAAGTTACCGGGAGATTGCCAGTTCATCCTCTGGCTGACCCAAGGAACGCCGCTGCGCCTGACGGCCCAGGCCAGATCAGCAAACATCAATTTGTAATTGGCCGCGTCATTCCACGAATTTCGAGCCGTTAACACTGATGTGTCCATTCCGAAGGGAGAATCGATGGCGGGATCCGAGAGAGGTGGAACCACAGCGAAATTGTCGGTAACTCTTTCACCCGGTACCCAGGCTTCTACAATATAATGGCCCGTATTCAGGCACCCCGCAGGAACTGTTGTCTGCAACTGTCCTGCCGGAACATAAGCGGTTCCGGTTCTGACCGGTTCGTGAAAATAATCTGTGATTGTCCAATTGACCCAGGAATCGGTGCCCGTCGCCTTTTGGAGGGTGATGTCAAAAATAAAATCGTCATCAGAGGTGAAAATGTTCATTGTCCCCGGGCCGGGATCTGTTCCCGGAGTCACTTTTGCGCCTTTGACATAATCCAGGCCGGACGCCGGAATCAGGATTCTCCACACGGCATGCAATGTGATGTCAATACCAGACGACAGAGTGGGACTCAGGCAAATCGGTCCGCTGGCGCTTCCCATCGCCCAGCCGACAAATTCCACATCCGTTTCGGCGGGAGGTGCCTGTGCCAGGGTAAATACCGGATCTTCAAAAGTCCCCGGGGACGCGCTGTTGGCATATTGCCGGCGCGTGTCTGCCCTATCTGTCAGTTGTTCACCCCCATTGAAATAAGTCAACGTGACCTGACGTTCATACAATCCGTAGTACGTCGGGGGAACCGCATCGGTGACGCTTACCGGAAAAGTCTGAACAGGCTCGGCATTGGCCGCCGTCTGGTCTTTCCCGCTCCACCCTCCGGGGGTCCAGCCGGCATATTCACCCTGTTCCGGAGGATCAGCCTGTCCTTCAGTATCATTGTTATAAATCAGCACCGGAACGGGCCGGGATCCGTTGATATCCTGGAAGTTCGCTGTCAGTTCTTTCTCGTAGATGGCGTACAGTGTTATATCTGAGGAATAGATTTGAAGATCATAAAAGGATACCCGGGTATTCGCTGCCAGAAGCCTCACATGATCACAATCGTCAGTTCGGAAGTCTGGATCCGTAAAATCGAAAACCTCGACGCCGTTTGCTTTGATGACGAAATGGTCATCCTCCATAACAATTGTGATCTCTACCTGTTGCCCGAGCGTGAATTCGGGTATTGTTATTCTCTTATCCGCCTGACCATCAAAAGCATCTCCGCCATTACCGGCGGGTTTCCCTTTGGCGACATTTACATACAAACCGTTGTTCTTACAACCCACATAAACAATATAGCCGCTGTTGTAGATACCAGCGCCGGCTTTCTGCCGTACAGCCAAGCCGGCATAGGGATTCCCCGGACCGGAGGGGCTGTCTATGGTGAATTTTGCGGAAACAACGCCGTTGAGGATCTGAGTGTTCCTGAACTGAGCGTATCTGTAACCATCCATAACCGGATCGCGCACCAGTTTCCCGTTCTCGATTCTCCAGATATCCTCCGGTCTCTGCCAGTTTTCAAGCTCATTGCAGGGGTCCGCATAACCAGGATCAGGCTGATTAACCCGGTCAGACGGCGACGGTGGCATAGCATGGCTCAGCCACCCCGTTCTCGCGTCCCTGTCCGTGTTCCAGCCGAGGAACTGCCAGCCATTCCCTTTATCGGCTGTCAGGGGGAGATTCAACGTCGCGTTGGCGGCGGCTTTCATCGGGGATGACAATACCTCTCCGGTATCCGGCTCGGTGCCGCCGTTGGCCCCGTAGTTGAATGTGACGGTGTATTCGTCATATTTCCATACGGCATACAGTGTGGCATCCCCGTCAATCGTTATGAGGCTGCCGGGATGATACCTGATGACGCCATCCGGGCTGTTCAGCGCCCAGTAATCCAGGTCCGCACCCGATTTGGTTGCGGACCTGACGGTGAGCTCCGGGTTCTTGTAAAGCCCGAGGCTGTTGATGTATTGTATCCCCGAGGTTGCGTACGAATCCTCTGCCAGTACGCCGCCCTCGGTTTCATAGCTCAGAGTGATTGGACGTTTATACAATCCGTAATACATCGGAGGAGCCGTATCCGTAATGCTCACCGGGAAAGACAGAGCCGGATCGGCATCCGGTTCCGTCGAGGCACTCCATCCTCTGGTCATCCAACCGGTGAACGGGCCCTGCTCCGGAGGCACAACTTCTCCCCCAGGGTTGTTGTTATAAATTGCCGCCTGAATCGTCCGATCTCTGGGTTCGGTTGCATTGTAGTCCCTGAAAACTACCGGCAGATTCTTTGTGTAGATGGCATAGAGCCTCAGGGGATCCGGCAGAGGCAGGGGCAGAGAACTCAGCTCTGTGGTTGCGTCCTTTTCGGTGTTCCAGCCGAGAAAATCCCAGTCTCCTTTCTCAGCGCCCTTCAGAGTCAGATCCACTTCAGCGGCGCTGCCGCCGTTTTCTCCGTAGTCATAGGTGACGGTATTCACTGCCGCGAAGGCATTCGGAACGACACATTGTGTACTCAAGAGCAACACAAAGGCAAAAGAGCACAGGAAAGCTAACCAACGTGATTTTGGGTTCATTTTTAACATCTCCTATTTTTTTTTGCATGGTTCGGTAGTAGACTGGGATGGCTGCTCAAATGCGGATTATGATTTAGAACTGATAAACCTTAAACTCTTTGAAGGATATCTCTGCATCCTGCGCGAAAGGTCCCACATGACCCGAAATGAAGTCATCGTCGTTGAACCCGGTAATCCATACACCATCCGCGTAAACATTGAATCTGTTCCCCTTCATAACAATCACGATCTCAACCTCTTTCCCGATCTCGGATCCGGATATAAGAAGATTCTTCAGATCTTTTCGGTCAGCAAGCCCGTCGCCCCCGTGTCCGGAAGGTATTCCTTTCGCAACATTTATGATCAAACTGTTTGTCCTGTCGCTCCAGCCCACATAAACAACATAACCGGTATTATACTGGTTTCCGCTTGTTTTTTGCCGTACGGCCAAACCGGCCCAGGGAATATCCGTGCCAGACAGTCGCTGGATGGTTATTCTGGCAGAAACGACGCCGTCAGTTACTTCAGTGTTCCTGAGGTAAGCGTATTGATAACCCGTTTTGCCCTCTGGGTCTCGCACCAGTTTCCCATTTTCACTCCGCCAATTGTTGTGATTGGTGGGAAACCTCTCCCACTTTTCAATGTCCTCGCAGGGGTCAGGATACACAATAATATTGTCAAAATCACAAACCCTGAAGTCGCTGAAGGATATCCGGGCATCCTGCGCCAGAGGCCCCACACAACCCGCAATAAAGTCGTCATCATTGAACCCAGCAATCCAGGCGGCGTTCACATGAACGTCGATTCTGCTTCCCCTCATGACAACTGTGATCTCCACCTCCTTCCCGAGCTCTGATCCGGGTATTATCAGGTTCTTAAGATCCGACCGGTCCGTAAACCCGTCGCCGCCATGTCCGGAACGTATGCCTTTGGCGATATTCAATATCAGGCTCTTATTTTTGTCGCTCCATCCCACGAATACTGTATAGCCACTGTTCCATTTCCCTGTATTGGCTTCTCGCCGCACGGTCAGACCGGCCCAGGGAATGTCTGCGTCAGACCGGCGTTCAATCGTCACTTTTGCGGAAACGGTGCCATTGACCACTTCCGTGTCCCTGAGATGCGCGTAATCCCAGGACGATACTCCTGACGGGTCATGTACCAGCTTTCCGTCCTCTATTCTCCAGTTGGTTTCCTCCGGAAACCTCTCCCATTTTTCGATATCCCCACAAGGATCTGCATACGCACCCTGACCGGCCTCCGATCCCGACAGGTATGTCTCCTTTCCCGCTTCCACAGAACCCACAGTGACTTGAGCCGCGCTGCCAACCACCACCGCCAGCAGCATGGTCAGCATGAGAAACAGGGATCCGCTGCGTTTGGCCGGCGTCAGCACAATGTTTTCAAAACGTCTTTTCAGATCTTTGGCGCCGGCGCTGAAAGAGGTGGTCAGCCCGGGCAGCCTCCTGGTTTTGCCCGGTTTGAGCGTCAGCAGAATCGACTCGCTGTATTCTCTGCGGCGGGTTCTGTCCTGCCCGCGGGTAACCAGTTCATCGCACACCAGTTCCAGGTCACGGTCGCCGGCCCGGTTCATCACCCACACCAGAGGGTTGAACCAGTGTACCGCGTTAGCCAGGTTGATGATCAGCTTGTACCACAGATCGCGGCGCCGGCAATGGGTCATCTCGTGGTGAATGACATGGCCCAGCAAACAGGGATCATAGGTCTCCCCGGGCAGAACCAACGCCGGACGGATCAGCCCCGTTACAAAAGGACTGCGTATCCCTTGGCATATCATAATCCGCATATCCGGATAGAAAGCCATTTCTTCCATAGTCCGGCGGACAGAACGAGCCACCTCCGCGCTGCCGCAGGGCCGCCACATTCGGCGAAGGGAAACACGGAACCACAGGGCTTTGATGCCGCCGACCAGAAGAAAAGCCACCACCCCCAACAGCCAGACCATGACCAGAAGATCCATCAAGGTCAAACCGGACAAACTATCGGGAGAAGCCGCTGCCGCACCCGTTGCCGGATCTGCCGCCGGAGTCGTCGCCGGAGTTGACACCAGAGCCGCTGATGGATCTGCTGATGGATCCGCCGCCGGATCTGTCGCCGTCCTCGACCTCTGAGACTGAGTCCAAAGTTCGGAAGATCCTCCCCCTGATTGCCCAATGATATCCTGCGAAGCTGTCGGAGAAGTCCCGATAACCACAATATCCGGGACAGAAAAAGCAAGGGGCGCTTTGCTCACAGGCAGGGTAACCGGTATCACCAGCCAGATAGCAAAAAACAGCCACACCCAATAACGCCACCTGGGAGAATACCGTCTGTTCATCCAAGCCGCCGCCGCTACAATTAACGCGGTCAGCACCCCGGCGATCAGCGAAACAGTGAACATTTTCGCAAAGATTATTTTCACAAGTTCAGGCATGTACAATCCTCATTCCCGTCCTTCACGGCCCAAATTCTCATCCAGAAACTCACGCAGTTCCATGAGCTCATCCTCACTAATAGCCCCGCTGTTATTCAGAGCGGAAATCATGCTGGTGAAGGAGTTGTTATGAATTTTCTCCAGGAAATCCCTGCTCTCCCGTTCCCGGTATGCCGCCCCCGAAATAATGGCGGTATAGTAGTTGGTCCGGGTACTGCGATCACAGTGGACAAACCCCTTCTCACACAATCGCGCCAGAAAAGTCATCACCGTGGAAAGCGTCCAGCTGCGGCTGGTGATCTGATCCAGTATGAAGGTCGATGTCAAGGGATGATCTTCCCGCCAGATGATCTGCATGATCTCCCTCTCGGTCTCACTTAGTTTTGGTTTGCCGGGTTCCTTGAAGCGTTTCGTCATTTTGCTTGATCACCTCCAAAATGTTATCATTCAGCAACATGTCTAACGTTATCATACAACCTACCCGGCGGCGCGTCAAGTCTAGATCAATAGATTTTACTTTGTAAAAATTTCCATTTTTATTGGTTCAATGTGTCAGTCCGGCAGCAACTCGTTAATCGGGCTATCGGACTACACATCTTCTTCCCCGGCCAACTCTAAAACTTCGGAGTAGATTTGTTTGGATATAAAGAATCCTTTTTTATGTAAATTCTCCAAAACAGGCCTTAACTGCTCAATTGCTTTTTGATGATTTCTCCATATAAGTCACGCAAAATATCAAGCTTCTGAATATTTGATAATGCAATGGTGAGTTGGAGGCAGATACCGCAGGGGTTGGGGAGCGGGAGAATCCAAGCGCCTCTCTGCCTGACGCAACCTCAAAAGGCGAAAAAGTTCGCGGGCTTTTGGAGTCTCCCGCTCACCAAACCCTACCTTGGGACTGTTACGAGCCCACATAATATCCATCTCCATTCACCATTAGGTTGCGGGAGAATCCCGCAGTGGATATTTCTATTTATTTTTTTGTCGCTTCCTGCACTTTTGAAATATGCACCCCGCCCACGCAAAACGTTTGCCAAGCCCCAACCCCTCTGCTAAAATAAGACTATATCCAGAACATTTCGACGAGTTTTTCAAGAGAAAACTCGTCGAAAGCTTGCTTGATCCCTATACCCTCTGCTTCTCGAACATCGTACCCCGAACACCGTAACACCAACCCCGAGTCATCGCCCAGGGAGACGCCACATGCAAACCTACCAAAACCTACAGCTCGACCCCTTCCAACAAGACGCTGTCGCCGCCATTGACCAAGGCCGTTCCGTCATCGTCTCAGCCCCCACCGGCACCGGCAAAACCCTCATCGCCGACTACCTTGTAGACAAAGCCCTGGCCGAAGACCGCAAAATCATCTACACAGCTCCTATCAAAGCCCTCAGCAACCAAAAATACCGGGACTTCTCCCGCCAATTCGGCGCAGACACCGTGGGTATCATGACCGGCGACATCGTTGTCAACCCCCAAGCCCCGCTGCTCATTATGACCACCGAAATCTTCCGCAACCAAGTCATCACCGGCGACCCCGCCCTCGCCGACTTCCAATACATCATCTTCGACGAAATCCATTGGCTTAATGATGAAGCCCGGGGCACCGTCTGGGAAGAATCCATCATCCTGGCACCGTCCCACATGCGGCTTCTGGGCCTCAGCGCCACTATCGCCAACGCGGATGAACTCAGAGACTGGATCAGCAGCATCCGCGGCCAGGAGCTCGTCCTCATTGAAGAACCCAAACGCAGCATTCCCCTCGAATACAGGTACTACACCCGGCAAACCAAATTCTGTACTTACCCTCGCCTGAAAACCTACTACGACAAAGCCCTCCACAACCTCACCCCCCAAGACTTGCGCGAAATCTCCCAGCTTTTCGAACCCACCACCCACATCGACCTCATCAAAGAAATCGAAACCGAATATTTCCCCTGCCTCTACTTCGCCTTCAGCCGTCGTCAATGCGGCGAAAAAGCCGCCGAACTCGCCGCCATACGCAATTACCTGAACCCCCAGCGCCGCCGGGAAGTCCGCGCCGAATTCATCCGGCAATGGGGCGCGGAATCCCAATGGTCCCCCTCCACCCGTCAGCTTTACAGCACCTGCAGCAAAGGCATCGCCTACCACCACGCCGGCATGCTGCCCAGCCAGAAACAAATGGTTGAAGCCCTTTTTCTGTCCCGGGCTCTGTCCGTCCTTTACTGCACCGAAACCTTCAGCGTCGGCATCAACTACCCCGTGCGGGCAGTCTGTTTCGACTCTTTGTACAAATACGACGGACACGCCTTCCGCGCCCTCAAAAATCACGAATTCTTTCAAATGTCCGGTCGGGCCGGCCGCCGCGGCATCGACCAAAAAGGCTTCTCCTTTGCCATTGCCGACTTCAACGAATTCCGCCGCAACCCGGTCCCCCGTTTCGACATCCGCCGCCTCGAACCCCTGACCAGCCAATTCCGGCTCACCTACAACACCGTCCTCAACCTGCTGGCCACACTGACCTCCGCCCAGATCCAAACCTACTTTCTCAAAAGCTTCGCCGCTCACACCTTCACACGCCTCCAAAGGGAAACCCAGAAAGAAATCGACGACCTAACCCTCCGGCTCAACCAAATCCGGCAAACCGCCTGCGACAAAATCGGCTCCCTGGCTTGTCCCCATGAATACGCCCCTCAAGCCAACGAACTCCACCGCCTCCGCCGCAGTTATAAACGCATGGACGCCCACCGCCGCCGCAAATCATACGGGCGCCGCCTTCACCAAAAAATCCGGCGCCTGGAAAACCTCCTCACCCAAGCCGGGCTGAAGGAACCACCCCCACCCTGTGCCAAACAGGACTACGGCACATGCCGGGACCTGAACAAACAGCGTTTGGCCATTCTAGAAACCCAAGAACACCTTAAAAAAACTCTGACCCTCTCAGACTCAGAAACCCTCTACAACCAATTCCTTGGCAAAACAGAACATCTCAAACAACTGGGCTACATCGAAGCGGCTGACGACGAAACAGATACCCATGAAACAGAAACCCATGAAACAGAAACGACAAACACCGTCCGCCTTGCCGCCCGGGGCAGCCTCGCCCGCCAGATCTATGTGGAAGAACTCCTCGTCACCGAACTCATTTATTCCGGTCGCCTGGATCCCCTTGACAACCCTTCCCTATGCGCCCTCGTCTCCTGCATCGACTACGAAAACCGCAAAAACGACCATTTCATCCGCCCCACGCAAGAACTCATCCCCTGGGAAGCCATCCGTGATATCATCACTTTCCTGCAAAGCGTCTGTGGTCCCGACACCGCACGATTCGACCCCCGCGTCGCCATCATCGCCCACGCCTGGAGCCAAGGAAAAACCCTGGCCCAAGTCCAGAAACTCTGCAACCTGGACGAAGGCGACATCATCAGTATCTTCCGGCGCACCATAGACCTCATGAGGCAAATGCGCGAAGCCCTGCCCCCCGGTGACCTCAGAAGCCGCCTCAGCGAATGCATGAAAACCTTGGACCGTGACGAAGCCGCTCTGGTGATGGGGAGTTGACAATGGACAATGGACAATGGACAATGGACAATGGACAATGACAATGGACAATGGACAAGGCTGATATCATTCAGCCTGTGGACTAATGGACAATGGAGAATGGGCAGTGGGCAATGGGAACTAAGGATGCTAACTGTTTTGTCCTTTTATTATTAATCCTTTTGTGAGGTTATGGATGTATCAGAAGTTAACTTATAAGGCTGTCAAAGAACTGGCCGCGCCTCAGACCTGGCCGGCCGGCGTTCTGCCGGTTTTGCTGGCCGCCACACTTAGTTATACGGTGTATCATGCCTTCGCTATTTTTCCTTTTGTCCTGCTGTTGATTCTGTCCGTTTTGCTGCAAAGCGCCGTCAACACCCTGAATGACTATTATGATTATGTGAAAGGAACGGACACCGAAGACAATTCCCTTGACATGAATGACGCGTCCATTATCTACAACCGGATTAATCCCAGAACGGCTTTGGGGACGGGCATGGTCTTTTTGGTTTTGGCTCTGCTGGGGGGACTCTATTGTGTCTGGTTGACGGGCTGGCCTTTGCTGCTTATTGGGCTCCTTGGGGCCGCCACGATTTTCCTATACTCCGGCGGGCCTCTGCCTATCTCTTATCTGCCCCTCGGAGAATTCATCAGCGGCCTGATGATGGGCGGCATGATTACCTTGGCCGCTGTCTATGTATTAAGTGGGTCGCTGTCTTTGTCCGTCTTATATTATGCTTTGCCCCTTATTGTCAGTATTGGCTGGATCCTTTTGACAAACAATATTTGTGATATTGAAAAAGATACCGCCGCCGGTCGGCGCACTCTCCCCATGTTGCTCGGCCGGAAAAACGCCGCCAGGGTTCTGTTGGGGGGCTTTCTGTTTATCGTCGCTGCCATCGCTCACCTGACGTTCTACAGTTTTCGTCCGGGTTTTTGGCTCGTATTGCCACTGCTGATTCATTTCGCGCTCTATCTGAAACGTCTCCGGCACATGGAGTATTCAGCCGCTAACCGCCGCGCCGCCATGCTGACAACTTTGCGGCTGGTCACCATTCTCAACAGCTATTATATTCTTACTATCTTATGGGCAGGTGTTTTTTCTGACTAGAACTGACCGCGAACAAAAAGAACAAAAAGTCCACGCTGTATTTCAAAAGATCTCAAATGACTATGACAAAATGAACGATATTATCTGTTTCGGTATGCACCGCAAATGGAAACAGGATTTGGTCAACAAAATCACCAAACAAAATCCTTTGTCCATTTTGGACGTGTGCTGCGGCACAGGCGACATTGCCTTGCAGCTGGCCCGGAGCAACCCACAAGCTAACATCTGCGGCCTTGATTTTTCCGGAAACATGCTGGCCGTAGCCGAAGAAAGGAAAGCCCAACTGAACTTGGCCAACATTCGGTTTCAGCATGGCAACGCCATGGCGCTGCCTTTTGACGACGCCTCATTTCAGTGCGCCACCATCTCCTTCGGCTTGCGCAACGTTCCGGATTATGAACAGGTTTTGCGGGAATTATGGCGAATATTAGAACCAGACGGCATGCTCTATTGTCTGGACAGCTCTTATCCGGAATCTCCTTTTGTTAAGCCTTTTTTCAAGCTGTACTTCAAGTACATCATGCCGGCTGTCGGTCATCTTTTTTCCCGCCACAAAGAAGAATACCAGTGGCTCAACGATTCCACAGAACAATTTTTGACAAAAAATGAGCTGCGCCAATTGCTCCATAAAGTCGGTTTTCGCGGAACCGCCGTGCACGCTTATTTTTTAGGCAGCGCCGCCTTACATAGAGGCACAAAATAATCCGCCGTAAAGAGAGGTCGTTTCTATGACACAAAACCCACAGAGCCCCTTCGACACCGCCCCTGTCAGAACACCAAGACCCGCTTCAGTCAGGACCACGGAACCGTTCACCAACAGGACGCCGCGGCGCATCTCTGCCAAAACCTTGGGCGCCGCCCTTCTCATCGTTCTCATGAGTTTCTTCCTCTTGGGCGCGGGCGGCTGCGGCGGCGCTGAAGCCGACACCTGCAAGATCCGTATCGGCCTCATCCCCACCGACGACAACACGCTCTTCTACGTAGCTGATTACGAGAACCTCTTTGCCCAAGCCGGCCTTGATGTCACGTTCATTGACTTTGCCAGCGCCCCGGAACGGGACGCGGCTCTGCAAGCCAGACAAATTGACGGTGAAATCACCGATCTTATGACGGTCGCCCTGCGCAAAAAAGCCGGGATCGATGTTGCCATTCTCACCCTCTGTCTTGGCGCGACGCCGGCGGAAGGCCCCTTCAGCCTGATCGCCTCACCCGGCTCCGGCATCAACACACAGGCGGATCTGGCGGGCGCCGGCATCGGTATCGCCGAAAACACCATCGTGGAATATGTGGCCACCCGGCTCCTGGATTCAGCCGGCATCGCGGCCACCGACCGCAATTTTATCTCGGTTCCCAAAATCCCGGATCGGCTCAACATGGTTATTCAGGGCACCCTGGCCGTCGGCGCCTTTCCTGAACCTCAATCATCTTATGCCGTCAGCCAAGGCTGCATCCGGGTTATCGACGACACTCAAGAAGACATCTCCCAAACGGTCTTCTTCCTGACCCGGGATCTTCTGACCTCCTACCCCAACGAGATCAAAACCCTTATGACCGTCTTGAGCCAAGCCCGGGAAACCTACATGGCCGACCCGGAAAAATATCGGGCCTTGATCACGGAACGTGTCAAAGTCCCGGCCAGCTTGGTCGATTCATACACGTTACCGTTATTCTCCTCCCCGCAGCCACCCCTTAAACCCAACTTCAATGATGTTATGAACTGGATGACAGAAAAGAATATTCTTACCCGGCCTTACACCTACGAAGATCTTGTGGATGTATCATTCCTCAGTTGACAGCAGGCTTGTCCTTTCGAGGATTAGGATTATCGAAAAGAAATGCGGGGGATAATTGTGATTTCGTGCCGTCATTGTGGGTTTGTTTACACACAGGGATCTTCCTCTGTTACAGTCTATGACAACTTTTCACTGGAAGTCGGTGCCGGCGAATGCCTTGCCCTTATTGGTCCCTCCGGTTGCGGCAAAAGCACGCTGCTGGCAATGCTGGCCGGCCTCAGGCCACCCATCCGGGGTTCGGTCGTGATTAACGGACGGGCTGTCGCCAGTCCGCGCCTGAAAACCGGTTTCATCCTCCAGGAATACGGCCTCTTTCCCTGGCTGACTGTTGAAGGCAACATCCGCCTCGGGCTGAGAATTCGCGGCACAGATATCCGGCAAGAACAGCCCCGGATTGACGCCCTTTTGGATGAACTGGACATCAGCGTCACCAAGAAAAGGTATCCCAGCCAGCTTAGCGGCGGCCAGCGTCAGCGTGTCGCCCTGGCTCGGGTTCTGATTCTTGATCCAGACCTGCTTCTTATGGACGAACCTTTCTCCTCTCTTGACGCTTTGACACGGGAATCCATGCAACAGTTGCTCCTGGGCATCCAAAAAAATCATCACCTGACAACCATCCTTGTCACACACAGCATAGAAGAAGCTGTTCTGCTGGGCACACGCATTCTGGTTCTGACCGCTATGCCGGCCCAAATCGCCGGCGAAATCGCCAATCCGCTGGCGGGGTCTCCGGGGTATCGCGCCAGCGAAGAGTTTTTCCTGCAAACAAGACGTGTGCGCGCTCTTCTGGGAAAGTCGCCGGGAACGGATCCAACACCGGCTGCGGCACATCAGGAAACAGAGGGAGGGCCTGCCCATGCTTAAACCAGCCAGCGACGGAAAGCGATGGAATGAACCGGCCACGCCGTCGGCCAAACGCACTAAACCGACGGATCCCACAAGCCCGACTCTCACCACAGCCACAATTTTCACCAAACCTCTCACCTATATTGTGACCACATTGATCCTGTTCGCCCTTTGGCATATTGCCTCCGTAAGCCTTAAGCAAGCCATACTCCCCACACCATTGGAAACCTTGGCCGCCTTAATCCGCCTTTTCGCCGACGGTACGGCCCAGCCCCACCTTTTCGCAAGCTTCTATCGGGTTTTCATTTCGATAGTCGTCTCTTTTATTATCGGTCTGCCCTTGGGACTGCTTATCGGTTACGAACGTCTTCTTGAGCGGCTCTTGTCTCCTCTGGTCTATCTGCTTTATCCCATACCCAAAATTGTCTTTCTGCCCCTCATCATGCTCCTCCTTGGTATCGGCGACACATCGAAAATATTCCTGATCGTTTTCGTTCTTGTCTTCCAAGTCATTATCACCACAAGGGACGCCGTCAAAAAAATACCCGGCGAGATGCTGGATTCTCTTTACGCCCTCGGCGGCAAACGGCGGCACGCCTATTTTCACGTCCTGCTGCCTGCCGCTTTGGCCGACGTTCTGACTATGCTGCGCCAAAGCGTCGGCATTGCTATCGCTGTTCTTTTCCTCGTCGAAACCTACGCCACCGATCTCGGCTTAGGTCACTCCATTATGAGCGCCCACGCCCGCGTCGAATACGCCGAGATGTTCGCGGCGATTCTCATTATGGCTTTCCTGGGTGTGCTGTTTTTTGCGGTTATTGATCTGCTGGAATGGCGGTTCTGCCGCTGGCGGAGGAATTGACAGCTCCGTCTACATAGTCTTGTTTGATTTTGGCGGCAAGGGCCAATACCCTTCCACTTGCGGGCGCAGCCCGTTTTAGTGTTATCCAAGCAGTCTGCCCGAAAAACACAATTTTTTACTATCGGCTATGGTCTCGATCCCTTATACTCAAAGACAGTAATGTATCAAACCAAAACCAGAAGAGGGAGGCATCACAATGTCCACATTTGAAAATTTTGCGGCGGGAAAACTGTATTTGCTGCCCAGTCCCACCAACGAAGCATTCCGGGTAACAGACTTGGCGTCCGCAGCTTGGTCACCCCACGCCACGTTTGAAGGGGTCGATCTCAAACACCTCATCACGGCCAAAGACACAGACGGCGCCTTGAGCTATCTCCTCGTGCGAATCGCGCCATACAAGAAGATCGGTTTGCACCGTCACGACAAACAACTAGAAACCCATGAAGTTGTTGCCGGAAACGGCCTTTGTATGGCGGCCGGGCAGAAAATCTGCTATGAAGCAGGCGTTTTATCGGTTTTGCCTGCCGGTCTTGATCATGAAGTCACCGCCGGCAGCAAAGGTCTTTGTTTGTTTGCGAAGTTTCTGCCGGCGCTATGATAGTGATCCACCAAGTCAAATAATCCTAAAATGATTTCTCGTCAGACTGATCCGCTGCGGCTTGCATGATAAAGGCTTTATATTGAGACGGCGTAAAGCCGACAACACTTTTGAAACACTTAATAAAATGGCTTTGGTCATAAAACCCCAATTCCGGCGCCACATTGACCAAAAGGCTTCCCCTTTCAATCATTCTCTGAGCCTTACGGACTCTGTTTTGCATCAGAAACTTATGGGGCGTCATACCCACATGGCGTTTAAATTTTCTAATGAAATGATACAGACTATAGCCTGCTTCATCAGCCAATTCTCTCAAGCCACCATGGTTTTCAGGCACACTCCATAAAGACTGAACGCTTGGGAAAACAGCGCAATCCGGTGGCAGCGCCTTAATGGTATACAACGACTCCGCCGCAGCCGCCAACGCTCCATCACTTACAGGCAAATGAAGCTGAGCAAGAGTTCGCGCGAAAACATGGCATAAGCTGTCCGCTGCCAAAGACTTGACAAGGTCTTTGCCCACGCAGATGGAAATCAAATCATAGTTAGCTGGCAATAGGAGGGCGTGAACTTGATACGGCGCCACAACAAAACTGCTGTTGGCCCGATAAATTTGGCTTACCCCCTGGTCTTTCAGAACAATCTGTCCTCTTCGAACCAACCCAATTGTGTAAAACGACACATGATTGTGGTCTTGATAGGTTATCGGCTTATCGCTTAAATGAATGATTTCCAATAGATCAGAACGAAAATAGGCTGCTGAACCGCAGGTTTCCATATTCATCCGGCGCCACTCCTTATGACACACATGGCTGGCAGTCTTCGCACAAGAGATTCTGTACGGAAAATCTACTCAGCACCTTTATCATACGCTCTCATTGCGGTGTGATGCAAGAAATCTTTATTCCAGGTTTTGCATAGCGGCGATTTCGCCAAATTTGTCGGCGGCGCTCAGGAACACTTCAACAAGCTGAGGGTCAAAGTGGGTCCCTTTGCCTTCAACAATGATCTTCACGGCCTCCTCATGAGAAAAAGCCCTTTTGTACGGTCTGTCGGAAACGAGAGCGTCGTAAACGTCCACAATAGCCATGATTCTACCCAGAAGCGGTATCTCTTCGCCTTTTATTCCTCTTGGATAACCGCTGCCGTCCCATTTTTCGTGATGCGCACCGGCCATAATTTTGGCGTAGTCCAAAAAAGCGTGCTCTGTTGTATTTTTTTTGATCTTCTCAATAACTTCTTCGCCAAATGTCGTATGTTCCTTAATCATCTCAAATTCTTCCGGGGTTAATTGGCCTGGTTTTAGCAGAATGCTGTCTTTGATAGCGATTTTTCCGACATCATGGAGTTGTGTAGACTGCAGAACCAGATCCATATTCCATGTGTCCGTTTCATCTTTATATAATCCCTGTTCCAGCAGCGTATTCAGCAAGATGCTCACATATCTCTGAGTTCTTTCTATGTGGCTCCCGGTAACATTGTCACGATATTCCACAAGTTCCGCCATAGTTTTCAAGACGGCGTTTTTCAATTCAACAACCGTTGTTGTTTTCATCTCCACCATTTCCTGGAGGTTGTTGTTAAAATTGACGAGCTCCCGATTCTGTTCCTGGACAAGCAAATGCACTTCTATGCGTTTGAGCAGGAGCGGCGGTGAAAACGGTTTGCTGAGATAGTCAATAGCACCCAACGACAAACCTTGCAGTTCGCTCTCGCTGTCGCTTCTGGCTGTAAGGAAAATAATGGGGATTTGTCGGGTTTCCTGTTTGTTTTTGACTTGCTGTATCGTCTCATATCCGTTCATTTCCGGCATTTCCACATCTAAGAGAATAAGGTCGGGGATATGTTTTTCCAGCCTTTTCAGGAGGCGTGCTCCTGAGTTGAATGTAAAAACGTTGTAGGCGTTCGTAAGTGTTTCGCTGCCAACTGTTAGGTTGGTTATATCGTCGTCCACCAAGAAAATAGTCCTGCGGTCTGAACTCATTGAGGGGTTCCCTTCTTTGTTATTGGAGCTGACTATAGGGTTTCCTGGAACTGCAAAAATTATTTCGTCTCAATCTGCTTGGAGCAGACGGGTGCAGGGCGGCCAAGCCCCGTGCCGGAGCCTTTCTCCGTGGCGGCGCGGGTCTAAGGCCTTTACGCGAAAAACGCAAATAAGGCAGCCTGCGTTTTTTTCCGCTCCAAGGCCTAAGACCCGCTGCCGCCACTCCCGAAAAGGCTCCGGCACGGGGCTTGGCCGCCCTGCACCCGTCTGCTCCAAGCAGGTTTCGTCTCTTTATCTGGACAGCTGGGGTTGCAGTTCGGACCGTTCGGACCCTCGATTCACAGCATCTATGCGCCTGCTCCAATATCCCTGTAAATTGCCTGTGAGTGGTTCCGGTTTACCAATCCCCGAAAAAGGCTCACGGTCAATATCCCTCAAAAGATTGTTGATGCGTTTCAGGGTCTTTCTATCCTGTGTTTGCCAGAAAAGATAATCTTCCCATGCATCATCTGTCCACGCTTTCTGCATAAGTCAATCCTCAATTAATTCGTGTACTGTTATTCGCCCGGCTTCTGCGTCAGCCACTGAGCGGGCAAGCCGCGCCTGGTTTTTCTCGCTGTAAAAGGGGTCGTAAATCTCAAAAGGAATTTTCCCGCTCACCAAACCCTACCTCGGGACTGTTACGAGCCCACATAATATCCATCTCTATTCACCATTAGATTGCGGGAGAACCCCGCAGGAGATATTTCTATTTATTTTTTTGTCGCTTCCTGCACTTTTAAAATACTTTTAAAATATGCACCCTGAAAGGTACTTGATTTGAATGTTGAAGGCGAATCGTGCTATCATTATTGCCATAGTTTTGTAGGAGGCAGGCGCCAACCGTGAACAAGATCAATCTATCCATGCTCTGCGATTTTTATGAACTGACAATGGCCGGCGGCTATTTGAAAAACGGCTTTCACCAGAAAACCGCTTATTTTGACGTGTTTTTTCGCTCTGTGCCGGATAAGGGCGGGTTTGCCATCGCGGCAGGGCTGGCACAGGTGATCGACTATATCCAACAGCTCCGTTTTGATCCTGAAAACATTGCCTATCTGCGCGGGAAGAAGCTGTTTTCTGAGGAGTTCTTGGAATATCTGACAACGTTCCGCTTTACGGGAGATATATACGCGGTCCCCGAGGGAACGCCTATTTTTCCGAATGAACCTATTCTGACGGTCATAGCCCCGGTGATTGAAGCCCAGATGATCGAAACAGCTATCCTGCTGTCCTTAAATCATCAATCTTTAATCGCGACGAAAGCGAACAGGATTGTTCGGGCCGCCCAAGGGCGCGCTGTATTGGAGTTTGGTTCGCGCCGGGCCCAAGGCGCGGACGGCGCTATTATCGGCGCCAGAGCGGCGTATATTGGTGGCTGCGCCGGAACTTCCTGCTCTTTGACCGATGAACTGTTTGGCGTTCCCGCCAGTGGGACTATGGCGCATTCTTGGGTGCAGATGTTTGATTCTGAATACGAAGCTTTTAGGACTTACTGCGAACTGTATCCCCATACTTCCACCTTGCTAGTGGACACTTACAACACCTTGAAAAGCGGCGTCCCCAACGCCATTAAAGCGTTCAAAGAGGTGCTTCTGCCCCAAGCCGTGACGAGTTGCGCCGTTCGGCTGGATTCCGGCGATATTTCGTATTTGTCCAAAGAAGTCCGCAAAATGCTTGATGAAGCCGGGTTGCCTGATTGCAAGATTGTCGCTTCCAATTCTCTAGACGAGTACCTGATCCGGGATCTGATTATACAGGGAGCTCAAGTGGATGTTTTCGGGGTGGGTGAACGCCTGATAACAGCGAAAAGTGATCCGGTTTTCGGCGGTGTCTATAAGCTTGCGGCGGTCGCGGATGCGCAAGGACACATTGTCCCAAAAATCAAAATGAGCGAAAACGTCTCGAAAATCACGAATCCTCATTTTAAGAAACTGTACCGTCTGTTTGATAACGACAGCGGCAAAGCCCTCGCGGACGAAGTGTGTGTATATGATGAAACGATCGATGAAACCCAACCCCATACCATCTTTGACCCCAACGCCACATGGAAAACGAAAACCTTGACGAATTTTACCGCTAAGGTACTGCAAGTTCCCATTTTCAAAAATGGTATGCTGGTCTACACTCCACCGCCTATCGACCACATTAAGGCCTATTGCGCCGAGCAGGTCGGCCTGTTGTGGGACGAAGTCAAGCGCTTCGAGAACCCTCATACTTATTATGTGGATTTGTCGCCCAAACTTTGGGACATTAAGCAGCAGCTCTTGAAAAACAATAGGTTGTGAGAGTCGTTCTCAAAACTCATCGGCGGGATCTTTTCTCCGCCGCTTTGAAGTTGTACACCGGCTTAATTCTTGCCACAATGTCAGCCGTCGGCCCAATCTGGCTGATAATCTCCTCCATGCTTTTGTAGGCCATGGGGGACTCATCCAGCGTATCGGGAACCACGCAGGTGGAAAAAACCCCAGACATTTCAGCTTGATACTCTTCCATTGAAAACTCATGAAAAGCCTTGCCGCGACTCATCAGTCGTCCGGCGCCATGGGGCGCGGAGCAGTTCCAATCCTGATTCCCTTTGCCAACGCAGATCAAGCTGCCGTCGCGCATATTGATGGGAATCAGCAGTTTCTCGCCTTCCAAAGCCGAGACGGCGCCCTTACGCAGAATCATCGAATCCGTGTCAATATAGTTGTGGATGGTTGTGAACCTTTCTCCAGCGTTCAGACCGAGCTCCACCAGGATGGTGTCAACCATAGCCTTGCGGTTCAGCATGGCGAATCGCTGGACAATTTTCATGTCGTAGATGTAATCGTCAAAAAGGCCGCCCTCAACATAGGTCAGCTCTTTGGGCACGGGAAGCGCTGACTGCCCTTTCAACGCCTTGACGGTGCTCTGGATCTCTTGGGAGCGCCCTTGGGCTTTCAGTTGGGCAATGACTTCATCCAATTGGAACCGGGCGTTGCCGCAGAGGGCGCTCAGCCCCTGAGTCTGATAGTAGTCCGCCACTTCATGGCCCAAATGGCGGCTGCCGGAATGCACCACCAGATAGAGCGCCCCGTCTTTATCCTTGTCAACCTCAATGAAATGGTTGCCTCCGCCAAGGGTTCCAATGCTGTGGACGGCGCGGTGCAGACTGACGTGCCGGGCGCAGCGCAGCACGTTCAAGTCGATTTCATTGGCCAACTTGTGAGGGCGCGAACGCACCTCAAAACCAGCGGGAATGGTTTTATAAATCGTCTCATCCAGCCGGGCAAAATCCATTCCGGAAACGTCGAGCCGGACGGTCTCCATGCCACAACCAATATCCACACCCACCATACCGGGCACAATTTTATCCGTGATGGTCATCGTTGTGCCGATGGTACAACCCTTGCCGGCGTGAACATCCGGCATAATGCGGATTTTGCAGCTGGCGAAGACCTCCTGGTCGCAGACAGCCTTGATCTGCGTGGCCGCCGCTTCTTCCAGCCGGGGCGTATAGCAGACAGCGTCATTGTGTTTGCCTCGTATTATTATCATGCTTTACCCCCACCTGCTCAGATCATAACGCCCTCAAATCATGAGGCTTTCGTTTTGCCATCACTCTGAATACGAAGTTTTTCACTCTTTTGTCAGCACTTTGATCACTTCGCCAAAATACATATGATGAAAATCCTGATCAGGATAAAACTCCGGTGCCAGCTTGAGGTCAACAAACTTAGCAGCGTCCAAGGGCTGATCGCCAAATAGCTTTCGGCAAACAAGAATGGTGTGGGCTTCTTCAAACGCCACCGTATCATCAAGAAAATAAGGCGTCAAGCCGCTTTCCCCGATTTTGTCCCCATCTCTGCCGGACTTTGAGCCCAAAAGCCCCAGCGCCTTCTTATATTCTTTCGGGTAAAAACTTAGCGTAAAGGAGTCCGCCCGATCCACAAACTCCTTGGTATATCTTTGGGGGCGGATAAAAACCATCGCGACGGGTTTGTTCCACATAGTTCCCATCATTCCCCAGCTCACTGTCATGGTATTATAACTCAGAACCGCCCGCGGGTCGGTTCCTGAGTTATTCAGAACCGCCCGCGGGTCGGTTCCTGAGTTATTCAGAACCGTCCGCGGGTCGGTTCCTGAGTTATTCAGAACCGTCCGCGGGTCGGTTCCTGAGTTATTCAGAACCGTCCGCGGGTCGGTTCCTGAGTTATTCAGAACCGTCCGCGGGCCGGTTCCTGAGTCATTCAGACCCCCCGCGCTCACCAGCGCCCACTCTTCGTGCAGCATGGCAAAGGGGTTCACTTTCAGTTCTCTTGCGTTCAATTCCATAAATGACATAGCTCTGTATCTCCTTCGCAATATTATTTGTTTTGGGATATACTCTCAGCCTTCCGACTCTCAAATTCTACTCCCTGCGCCGATGGGTGTCAATTTGATCGAGCTGTGAAAATCTCCGATAATCAGCATTAGCCAGCAAGTCCCAATCTCAATCCGACAAAAAAACCAGTTCTTGCTTCTGAAGTCTTCTGGACGAAAACAATCTCATCATATACGACAACAGCAAAGAGCAAGCAAGCAATGCTCACCTAATCTGAATTGCCTTTAACAGACCTCTTTAACAGAAAATGGTTCAACTCATAAACAGAATGGGCCCACTTGTTCATGAGTCGAACCAGATTTTGCGGTTTTTATTATCGTGCACGGTCTTAATTGAGGATTTGGATTAATCCTCTTCAGCCAGACCGAGCCCTGTGCTATTGCATAGCGGACAGGGATCTCGCGAGATCCACAGTAATATTGTCTGTGGTGTTAAAATCATCATCGTACCTAAGAATAGAGACACTCGTTCCTGAGGCGTTTTCCGGAAGCTCGTAAACAGCATAATAAAGAGAAGTCTTGCCGGGGTACGTTTTGCCACTACCTACCCCCGAAACTAACGCTTTCTCGTCTAGTTCCTTGGGAGGAAAGATTGTGGTTTTCGAAAAATAAACGCCATCAATACACAATTCCACATTACCCAGGCTTGGAGATCTTTCTTTGCTGTCCGTGTTGGTAAACTCATAATAGAGAACAACGACTCGCATGTTCATGTGTGCGCTGCTATAATGGGCGCCTTTGAACTCTACTGTACCAAAACCGACATCCATGATCCCTGTATTGGCCTGGATATTTTTTTGTTCCAAAGGTTTATAGCTGGCCACTTTGAAATCCAGGACGTGCTCCTGCTGGTTCTTTTCTATCCAATACACACTTCCTGTAACAGTACCCGTCACGCTTATATAAGAACCTGCTGCGGGGTATTCTGTGAGATCATCAACTTCCATTAAGAGCACTTGATCTATATTACGCGAAATACAGGCAGACTGGTAGAGATGATCTTCTCCTTCCAGATTGAGAGTCATGGGTTCGTCAAGAACACACACCGAGAAAGTAAGAGTCCCCGCCAATACGCCGCCTGACAGACTTTCCGGATTTGAAATATACTCGCTCAGATCACGGTAAAGCTTATCCAAGTCCTGCGTGACATTCTGCGATTCAGGTAAGGTGAGGTCTTTGATTTTTTCGCACCCACTGAATGAGATCAGGACAAGGCCTGATACAATAATTGATATCAACAGTTTCTTCATAACTTGTCTCCTTCTCAAGTAATGTACGTCATTTGTCATCACAGACGGTTCGACATATCCATCTTGAGTTTACTATAATCGATCCTATTTCGTCAATAAGCATTTATTGGTCTATTACAACATAGCAAAAGAGCAAGTCGGCCTTGCTCGGTCTGATTTGAGTCTTATTGAAAGTGGTCTACCAGGCGTTACTGGTCTACCAGGCGTTACTGGTTTGACTAATGAACAGAATGGTGGGCCCATTTGTGCATTAGTCGAACCGGGTTGCACAATTTATGTTTTCATACACGGATTCGTTTTTGTCAGGACCGCCTGTACTTAGGCAAATTTATGATATTTCTGTTCGTGCCTTTCAAGGCGTTTATCCCCTCGCGATATGTCTTCCCAAATATATTTAACATTGGCCTGAACATCTTTCATACTAACCTCTATGCTTGCTATACTAGATTCCATTGTGGTCTGACGGGCTTCCATTGTGGTCTGACGGGCTTCCATTTTGGTCTGACTGGCTTCCATTTTAGCCTGACTGGCTTCCATTTTAGCCTGACTGGCTTCCATTTTAGCCTGACGGGCTTCCATTTTAGCCTGACGGGCTTCCATTTTAGCCTGACGGGCTTCCATTTTAGCCTGACGGGCTTCCATTTTAGCCTGACCATCCTGTATTTGAGTGAGCATCTCAATAATTCTTTCTTCGTTATTCATACGCGCCTTCTTTCTGCAGTTTCACAAAACTTGCATTGCCCAGGTGAAAAACAATCATCTTGGGCTATTGTAACATGGATTTTATTTCGGTCTGAATTGAGTCTTATTGAAAGCGGTCAACCAGGCGTTACTGGTCAACCAGGCGTTACTGGTTCGACTAATGAACAGAATGGTGGGCCCACCTGGGATCGAACCAGGGACCAACCGGTTATGAGCCGGCGGCTCTACCGCTGAGCTATAGGCCCTCCTTGTGCAAGACTTCGCTTAAGGGGCGAGGTCTTAACGCTGCAACACAGCAAATGTTGAATCCCGTTTATTATGCAAAAATAGCATTTCACATCACATCAACTGTCCATTACCGACTGCCAATTAAATTGGCTCCTCGAGTAGGACTCGAACCTACAACCTACCGGTTAACAGCCGGTTGCTCTACCATTGAGCTATCGAGGAACACTCACGATCTCTATTATACGCAAAGCCCTATGGCAGGTCAAGTTTTTTCACAGACGAATTCAAAAATTATTCTTTACCGTTTTCCTCACTTTATGCCTATTGGAGGAGCCCATAGATTATTCTAAATAGTCTTTAAGTTTCCGGCTCCGGCTGGGATGACGCAGCTTGCGCAAAGCTTTCGCCTCAATCTGGCGAATCCGTTCCCTGGTCACTCCAAACTCTTTGCCCACTTCCTCCAACGTGCGCGGTCGGCCGTCGCTGATTCCAAACCGCAGACGCAGCACCTTCTCCTCCCGTGGCGCCAAAGTCTCCAAAACTTCCTCCAGCTGCTCTTTGAGCAAAATGAATGAAGCGGCTTCCGAGGGTGCCGGTGCGTCGTCATCAGGAATGAAATCTCCCAGATGAGAATCTTCCTCTTCCCCAATCGGTGTCGCCAGGGACACCGGCTCCTGGGCGATTTTTTGGATCTCCCGCACCCGGTCCTCTGTTATATCCATAACCCGAGCCGTCTCCTCCGGCGTTGGATCCCGCCCCAAATCCTGCAAAAGCTGGCGGTTGATACGGATCAATTTATTGATGGTTTCCACCATATGCACGGGAATCCGGATAGTTCGGGCCTGATCCGCAATAGCCCGGGTAATAGCCTGACGGATCCACCATGTGGCATAGGTACTGAACTTAAACCCTTTGCGGAAATCGAATTTTTCCACAGCTTTAATGAGCCCAAGATTACCCTCTTGAATCAAATCCAAAAAGAGCATACCGCGGCCCACATAGCGTTTAGCGATGCTGACCACCAACCTCAGATTAGCTTCCGTCAACTTACGTTTGGCCAGCTCGTCGCCATTCTCCATCAGCTTAGCTAATTCGATTTCCTCTTCAGCAGACAGCAGCGTCACCCGGCCAATCTCTTTCAAATACATACGCACGGGATCATCCACGCTGGCCCCTTCGGGCACGCTGATATCTATTTCCGTTTCCCCAGTGATCTCTTCAGCCAACACTTTGGCTTCCTTGTCAATGAGGTCTATATCGACAACATCGTCCACAACGTCGATTCCCAAGCTTGTGAGCTGTTCGTAGATCTCTTCAATCTGCTCTTCGGAAAGGTCCACTTTTTGCAGAGCATTAGCAATCTCACGGTAAGTCAAATTCCCCTTGCTCCGGCCCATCTCTATGAGCCCGGCAACGTCGCCTTCTTTTTGCCGCTCTTCTATTTTCAACGAGTTTCCCCCTTCCGTCGGGTTCTCCGAGACCAGTCTTTCCACCTCATTCTTAGCCACGACGCAATCGCTCCTCTATCTGTTTACATCTCAGGTTTTCCAACATCGCCCGCGCCATATCTTTGGCCTCCGCCGTCAACTCTTCCGTGGACCCCAAACACGCGAGTTCCTGTTGCATTCTCTCTATCTCAACCCTATTTTGAGCATTCAGCAAAGAATCCAAACAATCATTCAAAATTTCGTCCTCCCGGCCCTCGGCATACTCAATCTCCAAAATCGCCGCCAATCTCCCGCATATATCCGTATGCTCAGATTCCGCGGCCAATACCGCTTGAACTGCGCCTCCATCTTGCTGAGCCGTACCGGCGCTACCAAAGGATGAAATCTTGGAAATACTCTCAAAAATCTTCTTGTGCTCGCCTATGCTCCAAAACCCCTCACCCAGCCTGTTCACTACTCCTTCAGCTAATCGTGGGTCTTCCAGCAAAATCCGTAGAATTAGCTGTTCAGCCGCAAAGATTCCGGGAGGTACGGCAGACATCACAGGCCGCGTTTCTTCTATAGTATTTCTATTTCTTACAGAAATATCCTGTTTAGGCAAGAAATCTTGCTGCGCAAAGGCGTTTTTTTTGGTTCTTTTCCTTTTCGACTCAATTTGAAACAGTTCATGGCTAACAGCTTCATAAGTTACACCCAGTTCCTTCGCCATCAATCGCTCCATACTTTCCCGAACAATGGGGCTTTTGATTCGCATAACTTCAGGCGCCAGCTTCTGGATCAGACGCGCTTTATCCTCAGGGGCAAGCTCTAAGCGCTGGTTCTCAGGATCCCTCTCAGCCAGCACGGTCCTAAATTTGAACTCCAGATAAGGTTTCGCCTGTCGTCTGCGTTCCTCGAATTCATCCAGAGAAGCCGAAGCCAGGAACTCATCCGGATCCTTAGCCGGGCTGACATCGACGACGAAGGCGTCAACATCCTCAGCAGCCAACATCTCACCGGCCCGGCACGCCGCCTGCACACCGGCTACATCGCTGTCGTAACAAATATAAACCTTGGCGGCGTATCGTTTCAACAAGTAAGCCTGATCCCTGGTCAGGGCGGTCCCCAGCGTAGCGACAGCCGTTTTGCATCCCATCCTATGGGCGGCAATGACGTCCATATAGCCTTCCATCAGCAGCACATATCCTTTGGCACGGATAGCCGGAACCGCCAAATCCAAGGCATAGAGGCCACGGCCTTTGCTAAAAAACATCGTCTCCGGCGAATTCAGATACTTCGGCACGGCGTCGTCCAGCACCCGTCCGCCGAAAGCGATCACCCTGCCCTGCACATCCCGAATGGCAAAGATAACACGATGGCGGAACCGGTCATAGTGAGAAGACGCTCCGTCGGCTGGCTCACGGTTTTTGGCCACAACGAGACCGGTGGTCTCCAACTCCTGCGCCCCAAAACCATGTTTGCGCATCTCAGCCAGAAGCCCCGTCCAACCCTGGGGCGCATAGCCCAACCCGAAACGGTTCAAGGTATCATCGTCAATCCCCCTTGACCTCAGATAAGCTAAGGCCTCCCGGCCCTCCGGGCGCTGCAGGGTCCCTTGGAAATACGCCGCTGCGTGAGCATAGATATCCCGCCAGCGCTGCCGTAGGACCTCTTTTTCCCGGTCTTTCACAGAGGACTCCCGCTGTGGCAGACTCAGTCCTGCCCGATCGGCCAGAAGTTCCAGCGCCTCCAAAAAAGGATAATTCTCCTTCTTCATCAAAAACGTCAGCGCGCTGCCTCCCACATGGCACCCGAAACAATAAAAAATCTGCTTCTCCGGATTGACGCTGAAACTCGGCGTTTTCTCGGCATGGAAAGGGCACAGCCCTTGAAAATTCCTGCCCCGCTGCTTAAGAGTCACATATTCCGAAACAATCTCGACAATGTCGGTATGCCGCAAAACATTATCAATGAAATCCTGAGGAATATGCTCAGCCACGCCAAACCAACTTTCTCACTGCCAGTTCCTGGATAACCCCAACTCTCACCTGATTAACCCTACTCTCTCCGACCAACAAAAAATATGATGAACTCAAGATATGAGTACAAAATTCGCTAAAACATTCAATTTTCCTTCTAAATCTTTCTGATATGTTTGCCCGCTGAACATTTCCCGGTTATCGTCATACATTCAGAAGTTTATATTCTGAGCGGGGAATAAAAATTTCCTGAAAAAGAGAAATCGCGTGATTATCTGTACACCCAGCCAAATAATCCGTTACAGCCAATACCACATCCCCATCGGCCCACCGCAAAAACCCTTCGGGCAGAACCCCGGGATTATCACGGCAATATTTAAAAAGTTCCCTAATGATCATTTTGCCCTTGAAACGTTCCCGCAGCAAAAGACCGCTGTTATAGATTTTATCGAACATAACTTGTCTGAATTCCCCCATCGCGGCATAAACCGGCGGCGACATAGCAATGGCGGGCTTCTGCCAGGAGGCCTGGATCATATCTGTTGTCATTGATGTAATCATCTCCCTTGATGTTTCTCCTAAAATATCACGGACTTGTCCGGGCAGATCTGTCAGCGACATATAGCCCGCCCGCACCGCGTCGTCAAAATCATGGCATAAATAGCCTATCCGGTCACCGACACGCACAATTTGCCCTTCCAGAGTGTTGGGCTTGCCGTCGCCTGTGTGGTGAAGAATACCGTCCAGCACCGCCTCGGTCAGATTAAGCCCTTGGCCGTCAGCCGTCAGCACTGTAAAAGTCCGCAAAGACTGCCGGTTATGCTCAAAAGATCCTACGATCTCCGCCAACGCCTGTTCTCCGACATGCCCAAAAGGGGTATGCCCCACGTCATGGCCCAGCGCGATGGCTTCAATCAGATCTTCGTTCAGGCGCAGAGCCCGGCCAACAGTGCGACAGATCTGCGCCACTTCCAGGCTATGGGTCATACGCGTCCGGTAGTGATCCCCAGCCGGCGCGATGTAAACTTGCGTCTTATGCTTAAGCCGACGAAAAGGCTTGCTGTGCAAAACGCGATCCCGATCCCTCTGATAGCTCGTTCGAATAGGGCACCCCTCCTCGGGGCGAACCCGCGTCGCTTCGGCGCTTTTAGCGGCATAAGGCGACAGGATGGCGTACTCTTGTTGTTCGGTTTGTTGGCGGATGCAGGTTCCTGGATTCATCATGGGCAACTCCTAAAACGTGCTGACGCTATCTGAAATGTCCAAGAAACCTTACCAAACTTACCGAACACTAAGCGCGAAAAGTCCAGACGTCGCTTTGTCCCCCTTCGCGGCCGGTCGCCCGCTCTCGGAGATAGACATAGAACTGATAATCTTGTTGGGGTGTTAACTGAGGATTTATCTGAACTGTCAAAGTAGACGGGTTAACCATATCCACGCCAATGCTTCTTGATGTTCCGCCCTGAGTCGTACTCGAGAGAACGACAACAGCGGTAAACGCACTCCAATTGGTGACAGGTGTTCGAAACGTTATGAGCAGTCTTTGCCCCCCCCCACCCACGCCGGGATCATATGATCCATTGATGTTAGGCCGGGGAATGTCAAGTACGGAAGAAAACTGGGTAGGCGGTTTGTATGGAAGCTCCCTCTCCGACCAGAAACCGCGCTCAAGAGCCAGGAAGGTTTTTAATACAGACGGAACCCCCTCAATCGCCAGCAAATTGGGATTGTTGCGATCGACTTCGAGCTCAATCCATACATCACTATCTCCCTCGGGAGAACCGTTCCCGGGGCCAATTTCTTCTTTGACAAGGGCGGCGGGCGTCAACCGAACTGGCTTAAGACCCGACATGGCGTCAAACTTAATAGTCATAACATCAGCGGGCTTGGTCAAACTTGTCTGCACAGTAAGACCTTCATGGGCTTTCCCCATGACTTGATTCCACATGCCGGCGGGTATCGAACCGCCGAATTCGCCGCCATATTCCGTGCTTAGATAATGGTCCCCGTCACTGGTATCGTATCCTGTCCAAACAACAGCGGTATAAGCAGGGCTGTACCCGGCGAACCAGGCGTCCGTAGTTCCTGTACGGCTGCCGAAAACAGCAGCGTCCAGAGGGGCGGTCCCTGGTCTGCCACAGATATACCAATCGTCCAGTTTGGCCTCTTTCGCGTTCCCGTCTGTCACGGCGGAACGCATCATATCACTCACAACATAGGCGGTGGTTTCCTTCATGGCTCTGTTTGTCTTCACCTCAGCCTCTAACAGTACCCGGTTGTCGGCATTGGCAATTTGGGTAACACACCGGGGCTCCTTAATCGTACCCAAATTAGGGAAGGCGGAATAGGCCCGGGTAATTTCCATCGGTGTGGCGCCAAAGGCGCCTATAGCGTTGTTTAACTGGGTTTTTTCACTTTCTTTGAGATCAAGACCCAGATTTTTTTTGGCAAAATCCCAGCAATAGTCGACGCCGGCGTTTTGATAGAGCTTGACGGTATAGATGTTGGCAGGATTCACAATAGCTTCGCGCATAGTGATCAAGCCGTTGTAGCGTCCATTGGCGTTTTTAGGTGTCCAGCCGTCGATGGGAGCAGGTCCGTCGTCAAACACTGTTCCGGCAAAATAGCCGCCTTTTTCCAGAGCCGGCGCGTAAGCTATCAAGGGGCTGGCTACCGAACCCGTCTGGCGTTTGCTCAGTGTCGCCCGGTTATAAGAGCGCTTTTGGCTCGCCTGCTCCCGTCCGCCGACCATTGCCGCCACATTTCCGGTGGCGTTGTCAAGCACGATGATCGCGCTCTGGACGGGCCGTTCAGCCTCTTCGTTATCAGGAAAATTTTTCGCGTCCTTTACAGCATCCTCCGCGGCTTTTTGAATCTTGGGATCGACGGTGGTGTGAATGCGAAGGCCACCGTTGTAAATCAACCAAGCCAGCTCCTGGCCGGAACCCAGATTCTTCTCATAGGCGTCTTCAGTCAGCAAGTCGCTGACAACATAGTCGACAAAATACCGCTGTTCCGATCCGGCAGTCTGCCCAAGATTAATGGAAGCCGCGCCGCTTTTGACGTTATCCACGAAAGTGAAAGGCTCATCCTTGGCTTGGGTATGCTGATCGTCGGTGATGAGATTGCGGTTGCGCATAACATCGAGGACTTCTGTGCGGCGTGTCTTGGCCCGATCCGGATCAGCATAAGGGTCGTTCTTGCCCGGATCTTGGGGCAGACCGCAAAGCAAGGCGATTTCCGTAATGGAGAGAGCCGCGGGATCTTTGCCAAAATAGATTTGTGCGGCGGAACGCGGGCCGAAAGCGCCGTTCCCGAATATGAGATGCATCAGATAAGCTGTGATGATTTCTTCAGAAGTATAATTACGCTCGATTTGCGACGTTAGGATCGCCAACTGAATTGAGCGCTGAAAACCGCCGCCGTATCCAAGAAACGCGTTTTGGGCCAACAGTGATGTGGGCGTGTGGCCGTCTTCGCTGGCGAGCGCAAGCATTGTATCAATCAAAAGGGGCGGCAAATCTTCGTAATTGAAAGCCAACCGGTTCTCGATCGAATTGAGCCGAAAGAACTCTTGACCGTCTTTGTCATAAACGATAGACGGCTCTTTCATAGTGTCAAGCAAAGCGGGATCCCACTCCGGAATATCCATAACAGCCACCAGGGTATAAGCGCCGACGCCTAACCCGCCCAGCAAAAACAGCAGAACAGTAACAAGCAACGTCCTCTTAAGTATGGTGGCTTTTTTGCTCGCCGTATTAACTTTCTTAGCTTTAGAAGGTTTCTTTGGTTTGGGGGCGACCACAATCGCGCTACCGACAGCAGCATGACGCTCTTTGACGGTGGCACGACCGGACCGACGGGGCCCTTTAGCCTTGGGATCGTCTTGGTGGGGTTCGCGGTTCTGAAAGGCCGCCAACCGGGATGCTAAGTCTTGTTTGTTGCGGTCAGAAGCAGCCATTGTGAGTTGAATCCCTCCTCATGGAGCTTGTCGCGTAGAGTCATTATAGCATATTCCTGCGCAAATGTGGAGATCAGACCGATCAGACCCCAGCGTTCTCACCAGTTCAATAAAAGCAAGGACCTCTTGACGTGAGTATTATAGAGAAATTCTAACATTTCGTCTTTTTTCATTGGCTTCAATCATCACCCAACGCCGTAAGCATAGCCTGCAAGTCAGCTTCACAATGAATTTCAGGATTTTTTGCTTCTGTTCACGGTTGGCTCTTGCCAGTTGTGCAGCTTCGTTTTCCGCAACACGGATATCAATAATATATTTGATGATATTAAATTTCATCTGCTTGACAGCAAACGCTGCCGCTTTCTTTTGAGAATCGCTCGAAGCCTTTATGATGCAGATCTAACAACTCAAATAATTATTGTGCATTTTTCGTGTTTTTAGTTTTCCGTGTCTTTTTCAGGAGACCTTCAACCAATAAAGAGACGCCCAACACCACCCAAATGATAACGGAAGTAACTTGCGCTGGGGAAAGCCATGAAATAATCAATTGTCCCCGGTCATCAGCACGACCAAACTCTAAGCCGAAACGCAGGACAGAATAGCAGAGCAGATACCAAAACAAGCGGCGTTCTTTGATTTTTTTCTCAAATACAAAATAGAGCACAAATAGAGCAAGTGCTTCCAACTCGCGGGCGGGAAAATCAAATGTCAGCCCGAATAAATTGATTCCCACACCATAACAGCACCCGGATAAACTGCATCCGATACGTCCAAAAAAGTGAAATAACAACACAGATGGAATAATCTGATTGATCCAAAACTTGAAATCCAGACGGTGCGCCAATAGGAGCAGCGCCGATACACCGAAAAAACCCAGCATTCCATAATAGAACGAAAAGCCGCCCAGCGAGATTCTCTGAGCCAGCGGATATTGGATGAGTCCGGGGAATAAGAACCAATTAACGATATTGGCACAGGCGATTGCAGCCACCAGTCCAACGCAAAACGACCGCCGAACGCGCTTCTTGATTAGCGGGGTGCAGTTCAGCCTCTCTTGCTTATTTGCCAAGGAAATAAACGCAAGTAGAAGTCCTGCCAACACCATAAGCATATATATAGGCAATCCCCAATAAGCAAATTCTACAATGGGTTTCAGCATTATCCCTCGGGCTGTCAGTTAGCGTTAGGCGGTAAAATACCGCTCTTCTGTGCTTTCTTTTTTGCGGACAGTACACACCAAAGAGATATTAACCCAGCCACGATGTATAATATAATGGACAGATAATACCAAAAGGTATATTTAGCTATGAGCAAATTTTCTTCGGCCTGTTTGTTCACCACCATCGCCAGCACAATAAACCCAATCAAGCCCAAAGCTGAAAATCCTGTTGAAATCAAAAATAGCTTGCCATTGATAAATTGAAGATTCTTCTTAAACTGAAATGCCACAAACAACGCCGCCGGAATCAGCAACAAGAAAAGCGCTGCGATATTTCCGTCCACTTTATTTGACGAACCATAGGTTGACACAGTTTTTCCAAACGCGGTGTTCCAGCCGTTGAATGAAATTTCCACCCCTTGACAGCTTACCGAAAATAACGGCAGGAAAAATAAAACGCATAGCGCAACCGCTGCCACTTTGACAATAGCAGCGACTTTAATCCGATTTCCGCCAATGGCTATGAGCATATCATCCTCGGATGTAAAATCCAGTTTAATGGATTGCCCGATTGATGTTTTAGGTGCCGCTGATTGTTGCGCTGCAGTGCAGCTGGGGCAGGGAGAGCCGTCCTCCGGGATCGCATTGCCGCAGCGAGTACAGAATTTTGCCATACCGATACCTCTTTCTAAATTATTAGTCCTTGATTCTCGATTTAATGCTAATACGACGAACCTAGCGAAATGCTTTGCAGAACCCAAGCACTGTTTTCATACACAAAAATGAACTGAATGATCTGTTTTTGGTCTGTAAAAGTTTTTTCTTCAAGGGAAAGGCCAAACCAAGAATTATTGACCACCTTCACGGAATCAAAATTAACTTCCATTGAACAGGTATAGGTCAGCCCCTTGCTCATTTCTTTTTGATATCCTTTATCAGCAAAGGATTTTAAAGCAGCACTTTTATAACCGACGCCATCGTCATTCAATTTAACCTTTTTAACAAAATCATCATACACGCTTTTGATTTTATCCGCTTTTTCTGTGTCGCCGGTACAGGAAAGACCTAATGCGTCAAAACTCTTTCCTTCAATAGCGCCTAGGAAGATGCTGCTGTAATCGTCCTCAGTCTTTTTCGCCAAATCTTTGCAGATGCTTTCTTTCATGATCATCTTAGATACTATTGTACCATTACTGTTTCTGCTGATTGAAACCTTTTCTTCATAGTCTTCACAAAAATTGTTTATTACGGCTAAATGATGGGAACCCGCGAAAATCTTTGGGATTTTGTACGTGTCCATGTTTGCAGTATCGAAATCGTAATTGCTAGATTTATAATCTGGCTGCAAATCTGTGAGGGCGATACCATCAACGCTGACAGATGAGCCTTGCGGAACGGATACAGTATAACCAGATACCAACAGATTATCGATGTTCACGTTATAATCATCGAAAAAAAGGAGTTTCTTTTTGCTGTTTTTCACCAAAGTGATTGTCTGCGTATTCTGCGCAGAAGCTCCTTTAACAGCATATCTTACTGAGTAGGTCTTCGTAAAGCCATCATCAGAACCCATCAGATCACCGCTTATCCCCCATTGTTTCATCAGCTCTTTTTCTTCTTTGCTTATCTTCTCTTTTCCCAGTTCAGTGATGGAAAAATTCACAACGTCTCCTATTTCCTCTCCTTTTTCATTCATGTATTCTGCAAAATTTTCTTTATTCACAAAATCAGACGTGTCCAGAGCCAGATATTTGAACGCTTCTTCATAATTGCCGCTGGATACTGCCTTAAAGTATCCTTTTGCAATGCCTGACGGATTTGTAACCGCATTACCGATTGCAAAAAGGGCCAAAATAACAACCGCCAGCGCAACAGCTGCCGCCGTTATCATTTTCACCTTTTTGGGAATATTCTTTATTGCTTTTCCAACAGATGCAATTGAAAAATTAGAAGACGCATTTGCCGGTCTCAGTATTAAAGAATCATTAACAATCGGCTGATTATCTACCAGCTCAGCTCCGCAGAACTCGCAGTAGCCTGCGGCGGCTTCATTTTTCTGTCCGCACTCAGGACAGAACATGCCCTGTTGTTTTGCATCAATTGATGTTGACATGTATTACCTCCAAAAATGTACATATTGATAAACACATACGAATGCCAGTAAGCAAATTCTCAATAATAAAAAACACCAATCCTCCGACATAACGCTGCTATTGTACAACAAAAAAGGCGTTTTTGCAACGCCTCTTTTGTAAATTCTGCATTTTTCCCTCATTAACATAATCCTCGAAATGAAACTGCATCCAAGCTAATCCAATTTCTTCACACTCACCAACCCGCCTCTGCTGATATCAAGACTGGGCGACCCTTTGTATTCCACTGCCCCCAAACCGCCCGCGCTGATACGCAGGCTTTCGGAACAGCTAACTCTAACCATCCCGACACCCGCCAAATCCACCGCCGTCGTCCGCGTCTGCAGCGGCAAAGCATCCAAGTTGCCCGCGCCGGACATGTTAAGTTCCGCTATGTCGGCCTTGCCGGACAGTTCGAAATCACCCGCGCCGGACATATTAACCGCCAGCTTGCCCACATTAAGATTGGCTTTACCCGTGGCCGCGCCTCCGAGATTGAGGGTAAAAGAATCGGCGGTGATGGTATCGTACGCTGTAAAATCTCCTGCACCCCGCAAAGATAACCCCTCCAACACAGGCGTCGAAACCGTCAGCACAGGGATTCTGCCGTCAGACCAACCCCAAGGGATATTTCTTGTCGCGCGAACTGTCAAGACGCCGCCCGACTCCTCCACAACGATATACTCCCGCAGGTTGGCCTGGATCTCCAGCATAACTGTATCAGCAGGCACGGCATAATAACGGATATCACAGAGGAGTTCCACATTGATTTCAGCAATCTCCCCCACCGGGAAGGTATAGCTCTCCAGGGGACCCTCCCCCACAATTCCGCCGCCTCCCGGAGACAAACTGACTGTTACACAGCCGCTAAAACACACCACAATAAAAACAGCGCAGAGGGCCCAAGACAACATCCTTTTCATCTTCATAGATTAATCTTCCTTTCCATAAGCCTCGACGTCAGAACAAACAACACCGCCGCCTCAGCCAGGGTCAGCAAGGCATACACAATTGTCCCCACAACCCCACCAAGATAGATGTTGAAAAACACCCCGAACCGGCTAACTGTACCAAAAGGCGCCAGAACGATCTGAGACAAGCTCACGGCGTAGAGAATTCCCAAAGCCACCAAAACGGTCAGCAACCCTCCGGCGGGTTTTTGGTAGAACACTGACTTCCTGAGGGTCACACAGAACAGAACAATCATCACCATCAGCAGATACCCCGCCATCAACAGCGCGATGTTCAATAGCACGTAAAACACCTCGACCCCGCTCCCACGGATAGCCTCCCAAACAATGCCAACGCTGTCGCCGGCCAAAATAAGAGACATCCACACCTCGCCGGTAATCACAACGGCCATGGTCACAACATCCCACACCATCATAACGATAACGCCCGTTAACAAAGTCTGCCAACGCGGCACGGGAGTCAAGGCATGGAGGTAAGCCCCCGGCACAGCGAACATACGGCGGACAATCATAACATCGCCGACAATGTTTGCCGCCAGCATAACAGCAATAGCAATCCCGCCCAAAGCCACAGCGGTCACTTGCGCGGCAAAAGGAAGCCACCCCAAAGATCCCAAAGCGATAAAAATAAAAAACATGATAAAAATCACGGCAAAAACGCCGCCCCGGGCAGACAACCCAGTCATAAACGCGTGCTTAAATTGAGCCTTCACGGATGAACACCTCCAAATACGCCTGTTCCACAGTTTGATTGTTCTCCTCACGCATGGCGTCGCAGGCGCCGGTAAAGACAATCCTCCCCTTGGACAGAAAATAGACGCTGTCAAAAATACGTTCGATATCCTTAACAAGATGCGTAGAAACCAACGTGGACGCGCCCTCAGGCTGCAGCGCGAGAATCGCGTCAATAACCTTCATTTTTCCCACAGGATCGATGCCATCCAAAGGTTCGTCCAACAAATACAAGCGCGTTTCCCGGGAAAAAGTCAGACTGAGGACAAGCCGTTCCTTCATCCCCTTAGACAGGCGGCGAACATAAGTATCTTGCAGTTGATCCAGCTCAAGAATGCCCATCAGCTCGTCGGCGCGGGCCTGAACATAATCTGAATACATTTCCCGGTAAAAACCGAAGGCATCTCGCACACGCATCCACCCTGGGAAAGTCAACGCATCGGGACAAAAAGCAATGGTTTTACGGGCTTCCGGTCCGGGCTCAGCGCCCTCAGCATAGTGTATCCGGCCCGCGGTAGGCTGTAACAGTCCCGCCACCGTTTTCAACAAAGTGGTTTTTCCGGAAGCGTTGGGCCCCAGCAACCCCACAATCTGCCCTGCCGGAATGGACATGTCCACGCCGCGCAAAGCTTCGCAGTTTAAAAAATGTTTCTCCAGGCCAACGATCTCAAGAACCGGCTTCACAAGGCTCATCCCCTCTCATGTATGTCGTCATAAATAACGCGAGTTCATCCAGAATGTCTTTGTCCGCGCATCCCAGAGCGCGCATCTCTTCCACAAATCGGCGCAAGGAATCCTGAGCCAAGTCGCGACGTGTTTGATCCATCATGTTTTCATCCTCCGTAAAAAAATATCCTGTACCTCGTTTGCTGCTGATCAATTTGCCCCGTTCCATTTCCTGGTATACGCGCTGTATGGTGTTTGTGTTGACTTTGAGAAGCACCGACAATTCACGAATGGACGGGATGCGTTCTCCGGGGCGGATGTCGCCCCGGACGAAGGCCCGGCTGAATTGGAGGATGATTTGACGGTAAATCGGCATGCGGTCGTCAAAAGACAAACTCCATTGTTCCCACGATTGCATTGTTCCACCTCCTCATGTGTACCACTACACTATCACACTCTGACAGTGCTGTCAACAGGTTTGGCAGAAAAAATTTTTGCGGGTCGAAAAACCGAGTCGAAAAACCGTTATCCTATGTATTTGTTGCCCTGGCCGCGTTGTACACATTGGGCGTCGCGGTGACAACGATTATGCCACCGCGAGCAATAATTCATGAAAGTTCGTGCCTCAGCCTTCTCCAGCCTTTCTGGTTGGGGACTGAATTGATACAGTCTTTTGCGGCACAAACAACGCAGCCGCGAACAAGGCAAGCCCAATAATCAACATGACCAGCAACGGGACAATAACGCTGTTTTTGACGCCGCCGCCCATAGTGACCATGGCTCGAACCCCTTCTCCTAGGAACCGCTGGGGCATCCAGGGATAGAATAAGGTTCTGTACCAA
>Ga0082212_10001085_pt1 | contig 39875 bp, 33 predicted proteins | sample TergutNt197P3_FD_71548 | JGI IMG/M metagenome (GOLD analysis project Ga0082212, IMG submission 71548) | Neocapritermes taracua P3 segment gut microbial communities from Petit-Saut dam, French Guiana - Nt197 P3 | ecosystem: Host-associated > Arthropoda: Insects > Digestive system > Gut ...
GACGGTTCTAAGGACAGAAGGGGACGGTTCTATTTTGGCCTTTTCAAGGCCAAAATAGAACCGTCCCCTTCTGTCCTTAGAACCGTCCCCCTGACACACCCCCCTGTCCCACTCGTACCGTCCCCTTCTGTCCTCAGTAGAGGTGGCAGGCGCAGAAGTGGCCTTCCTTCTGCTCGACCAGAAGCGGTTCTATCTCGTCACAGACCTCGAGTTTCTTGTGGCATCGGCTTGAGAAGGGACAGCCGGGCGGCGGGTTGATGGGAGAGGGCACGTCGCCCTCCAGGATGATACGCTCGCGCTTCTTGGTGGCATCGACCGAAGGCGCAGCGGAAAGCAAAGCCTGGCTGTACGGGGAGAGCGGCTCTTTGAACAGCGCCTTCTTAGGTGCAACTTCCAGCAGTTTGCCCAGGTACATGACCCCCACTTGGTCAGAGACATGCCTGACCACGTTGAGCCCGTGCGCAATGAACAGATAAGTCAGCCCGAACTCTTCTTTAAGGTCATCCAGCAGGTTGAGGACCTGTGCCTGGATGGACACGTCGAGAGCTGAGACAGGCTCGTCGCAGATGATGAGTTTGGGGTTCATGGCAAGCGCCCGGGCAATGCCGATGCGTTGCCGCTGGCCACCTGAGAACTCATGGGGATACCGGTTGCGGGCGTAGTTTGCCAGACCCACGTGTTCGAGCAGCTCGTTTATCCGGTCTTCCACCTGGTTCTTGGGCAATAGCTTATTGGTGATGATAGGTTCGGCGATGATGTCACCTACCCTCATGCGTGGGTTGAGCGACGAGTAGGGGTCCTGGAAGATCATCTGGATATCACGGCAGTAGGGTTTCCGCTCTGCCGGTTTTAAGGCAGCAAGGTCGACGCCATCAAAGAAGATCGACCCAGAAGTGGGCCTGATGAGGTTGACCAGCATCTTGCCTATGGTGGTCTTTCCGCAACCCGACTCGCCTACCAGGCCAAAGGCCTCGCCTCGTTTGATCTGGAAACTTACGTCACTGACTGCCTGCACATAGCTCCGGGTCCGCCTGATACGGCTGGTGTCGCTGGCGAAGCGCTTGGTGAGGTGCTGCACATCCACCAGGATGTCGCTGTTGATTTGTCCGCTCATGAGCTGGACTCCTCTTCAAAGAGGAAGCAGCGGACCTTGTGGTCGCCCACCTGTACAAGCGGTGGCGACTCAAGGCGGCAGCGGTCGAAACACTGGTCGCAACGATCGGAGAAGTGGCAACCTGGTGGCATCTCAAGCGGGTCAGGCACCGAGCCCCGTATCATGTACAGGCGCTGAGAGTCGCCGCTGGCTCCATCAACGTCTGTATCGTCATCCTCCAGGCTGGGGATGGATTTGAGCAGGCCAAGCGTGTAGGGGTGGAGCGGGTGGTCGAACAGGGAGCGTACCTCGGCTGTCTCCACCACCTGGCTACAGTACATGACCACCACGTTGTCGGCGGTCTCGGAGACCACGCCCAGGTCATGGGTGATGAGCAGCACCGCCATGGTGGTTTCCTCGCGCAGGCGACGGATAAGGTCGAGTATCTGCGCCTGGATGGTGACGTCGAGGGCCGTGGTAGGCTCATCTGCGATGAGCAGTTTGGGGTTGCAGGCCAGCGCCATGGCGATCATGACACGCTGGCGCATGCCGCCGGACATCTGGTGCGGGTAATCGTGGGCACGAAGATGGGGCGAGGGGATGCCCACGCGATGGAGCAGCTCTATTGCCTGGGCTCTTGCCTGTCTGCGGTTCAGGTCTGTGTGTGTGCGAATGGACTCCACTATCTGGTCGCCCACGCGGTACACGGGGTTCAAGGAGGTCATCGGCTCCTGGAAGATCATCGCCATCTCGTTGCCGCGCAGTTCGCGGTATTCCTTCTCGGACAGCGTGCTGAGGTCCCTGCCGTTGAAGGTCATGGTCCCGCCGCTGACGTGCCCGGCGTCGGAGAGCAGCCCCATGATGGACAGAGCGGTCACCGACTTGCCGGAGCCCGACTCGCCCACAATGGCGAGGGTCTGGCCGGTATCAAGCTCAAAGCTCACGTCCTCCACGGCGCGGATCACGCCCTTTTTGATGGGGAATTCTGTGCAGAGGTTCTTTACCGATAACAACATGGCTTACCTCTTCCGCGTCTTGGGGTCGAGGCCGTCGCGTATGCCGTTGCCAAGCAGGTTGAACGCGAGCACGGTGAGCATGATGGCCAGGCCCGGGAAGGTCATGAGCCAAGGTGCGCGGAAGATGTCGGCTCGGCCGCGGCCAAGCATGTCGCCCCATTCTGCGAGCGGTGGTTGCACGCCCAGTCCTAAGAATCCCAGAGCCGCTGTGTCGAGGATGGCCATGGAGACGCCCAGCGTCGCGCGGACGATGATGGAGGGCAGGACATTGGGCAGTATATGGCGCAGGATGATCTGGAAGTCGGTGTCACCGATGATACGGGCGGCGGCAACGTAGTCGCTCTCCTTGATGGAGAGGATCTCGCTGCGCACTATGCGCGCGTATTCGGGGATGGCCACCAGCCCGATGGCGATGACGGCCTTCTCGACACCCTTCCCCAGCGCCGCCATGATGGCAATAGCCAAGAGGATGGAGGGGATGGCGAGCATCATGTCCATGCAGCGCATGATGATGGTGTCGGTGGCGCCGCCGCGATAGCCGGCAATGGAGCCGAGCAGAACGCCGGTTACCAGCGAGATCGCAACTGCAGCGAAGCCCACAGTGAGTGAGATCTGCGTGCCGGTGAGAATGCGTGTGAGGATGTCGCGGCCCTGTTGGTCGGTGCCGCACCAATGCTCCAGGGAGGGCGGCAGGAGTGCCTGGCTCAGGTTCTGGAGATTGGGGTCATAGGGCAGTACCTGCGGGAAGAGCTTGGTGACTATGGCGATTACCGCGAGGAGGATGATGAAGCAGAGGCTGACGAACGCCGCTTTGTTGGAATAGACACCCTCCCAGACGTCTTTCAGGATGCTCTCGTGTTTCTCCGTGTTCTTCTTGAGCGCCACTCCATCCAAGGTGGGGTTTGCGGTCAGCTTGGTATCAGCCATGCCGTCACCCCTCTTCCTTGTTGCCGTATTTGATCTTGGGGTCCAAGAAGGCATAGATGATGTCAACGGCAAGGTTCATGAAGACAAAGATGACCGCTACCAGCAAGACCACGCCCTGTACAACCGGGAAGTCGCTCTTCAATACGCTGTCAACAGCGAACTTGCCTATGCCTGGCCAGGAGAAGACCGTCTCAGTGAGCAGGGCTCCGCCCAAAAGACTGCCAAACTGCAGCCCGATGACCGTTGAGACCGGGAGCATGGCGTTGCGCAGGGCGTGCCGGATGTTCACCACGCGTTGCTTGAGGCCCTTGGCGCGGGCGGTGCGGATGTAGTCCTCGTTGAGCGTGTCGAGCATGCTGGAGCGGGTCATGCGGGTGATGATGGCCATAGAGTACAGCGAGAGCGCCAGCGTTGGCAGGATAAGATGCCGCAGGACGTCGCGGAAAGCCTCCATGTCGCCGCTCATGAGGGTGTCGATGATGAAGAACCTGGTCCCCCCGCTGGGTTCGAGCATGGGAGCCACACGCCCGTTTGAGGGAAGCACGTGCAGGATGCCCGCAAAGAGGATGATGAGCAGGATGCCGCTCCAGAAGATGGGCATCGAGACGCCTACCAGAGCGACCAGCATGCTGGCGTGGTCAGCTGCCTTGTTCTTGCGCACGGCGGCTATGACGCCCAAGGCGATGCCTATCAGGGCAGCAACGATAATCGCACAGATGGCGAGCTCGGCCGTTGCGGGGAAACGGGCGGCGATCTCGCGTGTGACGGGCTGGTGTGTGTAGTAGGAAGTGCCCAGATCGCCTTGGACCGCGTTGCCAATGAAGTTGACGAACTGGAGCCAGATGGGGTCTGCGAGCCCGTGTTCCACCCGCCAGGCAGCCATGGCCTCCTGTGTCGCATGCTCACCCAGTACCACTGGCGCTGGATCCGGAGCAAGGACGCGGGTGATGAGGAAGATGATTACGGAAACACCCAGCAGGACAGGAATCACCATAAGTATCCGTTTGAGGATGTACTTGAGCACAGACTCCCCTTATCCAGGTGTTATTAACATGAAACGAAGCCGGAGCTTATATCCCTCAAGGCAAGCTCCGGCTCCATTATAACTTCTTATCCCTCACTTGGAGGTAGCTTCAACTAAAATCAGGCATCCTTGCTGACGTCGCGCATGAGAGCGACTCCTGTTGGATGGTAGAAGAAGTTCTTGATCTTGGGATTCAAGCCACAGAGGTTCTTGGAATGGCTGATGGTCAGCCACGGCCTCTTCTCAGCTACCAGTTCCTCACACTGCTTGTAGACGGCATCGCGCGCGGGGCCTTCATTGGTCTCCAGCCCCTTCTTGATGAGGGCCTTGTAGTCAGCGTCATTGAAGCGGGCTACGTTCATGGCCCAGTTGGAGTCAGCCAGCAGGTTCATGAAGTTGTCCGGGTCGCCGTTGTCGCCCGTCCAGCCATAGAAGCAGATGTCGTACTCATCGGTCTGCAGCTTGGACTTATACGTTGTCCAGTCAAAGGGTGTGATGCTCATGGTCACACCTGCGGCAGCAAAGTAACCCTGGATCGTCTCGGCAAGGACTTGGCCGTTCTTGGTGTTATAGGGACGAGGATTGGAATAGGTCAGGCAGCTGAGCTTGGTGATGCCCTTGGCTGCCAGGGTCTCCTTGGCCTTTGCGGGGTCAAAGGGGCTGAAGGGGATGTCCTTATCGTACGGGGCCATCCAGATGGGCATGACGGTGTTGGCGGGGGTTGCATACTCGCCGTACAGCGTGGTGACCAGCTCATTGACGTTGACAGCCATGGCTAGCGCCTGACGCACCTCCTGGTCTGTGCAGACACCGCTGTTGGTGTTGAAGGCCATGTAGTTGATGGTCATGCCGTCCTCGGCGAACAGATTGTAGCCTGCGCCCTTGATCTGGTCGGCCATGGAGACGTCCACGCCGTCGATGATGTCGACCTCGCCGTTGAGAAGCGCAGTGACGCGCGTGGCGTTCTCGGGGATGACCTTGAAGACGACGTTCTTGGTCTTTGGCTTGTTCGCGGTGTCCCAGTAATCCTCGAAGGCCTCGAGCTTGACGTTGTCGCTCTTGGTCCAGGAGACGAACTTGTAGGGGCCGGTGCCGCAGGGCGCCTCACTCAGGTCGTTCTTGTGCGCGTCAAGCGCTGAGGGCGAGACGATGGGCGCGGCAATGCACATGGCCAGGTTCTTGAGGAAGGAGGCCGATGGTGTGCGCATGGTGAATTTGACGGTGTAAGGATCGATCGCCTCGACCGTCTTGACACCGATACCAGCTGCTTCCTCGCCAAAGACAAAGGTGGCATAGGGCATATCCTCGGTGAGGTTGGGGGCAAGCTGGCGCTCCACAGAGGCCTTGACTGCCTCGGCATCGAAGTCTGTCCCGTCGTGGAACTTGACGCCCTCGCGCAGCTTGATGGTGTAGATCAGGCCATCAGCCGAGATGTCGGGAAGCTCAAGCGCCAGGCACGGGTGCACCGATGCGTCACGGTCGCCGTATCTGTAGAGACTCTCATAGATGCAGAATGACGGCTTTGCGGACTCGCCGTCGTCAAAGAGCGCTGGATCCAAGGCGCGAGGCTCGGCGCCCTGTGCGTAGATAACCGTGTCCGTGGCCCCTCCGCCACCGCCACCGCCACCGCCACCGGCGTTGCCGCCGCCGCCGCAGCCTACCAGGTTGAACGCTCCCACACTTGCTGTTGCTGCAGCCAATAGCTGCAAGAACTTCCGTCTGTCGAACACATTCTCACTCATTGGAACTCTCCTCTCAAATCTTTCTCCAAATCTTTCTCCTTGTGATGTTTTGAGGCAATGCCTCCGTCACCCCCGGCTTTCGGAATTGTTTTGCCGGAAACTACGCGCAAAGACAATCGAAATAGTATAGTCGATTGGGAGCATTTACTCCATGCTAACCGGTTTTCCTCTGTGTGCGGAGCCTGGTTCAGAGTGGCGCGGCTGGGCAATTGTGTCTCATAAGCCTAAGCCTAAGCCTAAGCCTACAAGCCGAAACAGAATCCCCACCAGATAACCTGATGGGGATTCATGCATGTTGATTCATGAATGGTTGATTGCCTAGCCTATTTCTGCAAGCACACTGTCAGAGGGATGATTGGGGATAACCGCCACCACCTCATCGGCATACAGGAAGACTATCTCATCGGTATCATTGATCTCCCCGACCACCGTTGCAATGGCGCCATTCGCGCGTATCGCATTCAGGACCTCTTCTACATCTGCCGGATTGACATGCAGCAGATAGCGCGCCTGGGTCTCATTGATCAGTGTTGCCTCGGGTTTATTGTCGGCAGCTTCTGCGGTGAGCGGGACAAGCGCCAGGTCGATTCTGGCCCCCAGCCCGCCGTAACGCGCTGACTCGCACACTGCCGCACCAATGCCCGCAGCTCCAAGGTCGGAACAGGCATTGATCTTGCCTGTCTTGAACGCCGCCAAAGCCCCGTCCATTGAGGTTCTTTCCTCCTCGAACAAAGGCCGCGCCGGAAGCATCACGTCCGCGAATCCTGCTCTAAAGGCTGTGTCATTACCATCATTGCTGGTATTGCCGATAAGGATGAGTTTGTCTCCAACGTTTCTCGCCGGTTTTCTCAATGGCTCATCCGTGACAAGCCTGCCGACAACCGATCCGACAAGCGCCGGGACGATATCACCAAACGAGGTAGAGAAACCGCCAGCTACCACACCTATCCCTAATACCTCGCAGCCTTCACGGAAGCCGTCGAGCATCAGCTGCACCCTATCCATGCTTGTCATGGGCTTACAGTTGCCGCAGGTGCAGGTCTTTCCGTCACCAATGAATCCACAGGGGCCTACTAAAAGCTCATTCTCGGGCGGTTGTGTGCCAATGAAGTCGGTAGCTACCAGTGGTTCGCCGCCCATGGCAACCACGTCACGGGCACAGCCGGTGAGACAGGTCACCGCTGAGCCATAGGGCTCGACAACGCAGGGAGAACAGTGGCTCTCTGTTTTGAAGACCATGCGTACGCCCGTGCCTGGAATCTCGAATACGCCCGCATCGTCGTTATCAGCCGGCTCAACCAGGATAAGCCCTGGGTGCTTCTGGTTGACCTTGTTGTTGAGTGCTCCGAACTTGCTGAAATCGATTGTCTTGTCGGAGTTGTGGTGCGGGTGGAGAAAAAGTGCGTGCATCAATGCTTTCTCGATCTGGTTCACAAAGAATCCCTCCTAAATCTGAAGCCTGTCCTTGGTAGTTTGCCGATAGCGTTGGTAGCCCCTAAGGCAATCACAGCTTTCAATATAGCATTAAAACAGAGATTCTTGCACGGAGGCGAAGAGGTTGCTACGCAAGCAGCTGACGGCAGGGTGCCCAAGCACCCTGCCGTCAGCTGGTCGGGATGACAAGATTTGAACTTGCGACCTCTCGGTCCCGAACCGAGCGCTCTACCAAGCTGAGCCACATCCCGACAAGTGCAGTATCCTACCAGACAATCAGTTCAAACGCTATACTGGTGTTACTGTCCCGACCTATTATCAACAAAAGGAGTTGTATCGTCCATGCCAACCAGCGGTCTCAGGGAGAAACCCAAGCAAACCCTGCGCATCGTCGCCATCATACTGTCCGTGCTCTGGGCTGCCCTGATCTTTGGCCTGTCGTCCATTCCCGGCAGCGGATTCCCGCCCCACCCGGACTTCCTCAACACCGTCGCCCACTTCTTCCTCTACGCGATCTTCGCGGTTCTCGTCACCCTTGCCCTGCACAGCCCAAAACGGGCCCTGTGGAAGACCGCCCTCATCGCCATTGTCATCTGCTCCCTGTATGGGGCCAGCGACGAGTTCCACCAGCAGTTCACCGGACGGCACTGCGACGTCATGGATTGGCTGGTAGACACCATTGCGGCCCTGGTGGGATCAGCGGCGACCATCTGGTTCATCAGCTCGAGGAAAGTGAAGAGCAGCCGCGCTAAGGACGCGCAGAAGAAGAGCGGCTGACGATAAAGGCTGAGCTGACTTCAACCATCCTGCCCAAAACCGCAGATCGGTGCCCTGGGTTGCCGCGCTGCGCCGCCTCTGGCGGCTCCGCTCGCAATGACGGAGAGTTACACAAAACAGTAGACGGCTTGCGTCACCACTATTCGACTCGTAATGAAATCAGTAGCGGCAGGCGTTGTGCCACTTGCCCATGTTATAGCCGTAGCAGACGTATTCGCCGGGTTGAGGGGCGTGGATATAGCTCCCCCCTCCCATGTAGATACCCACGTGGCCCGGCTCCCAGAGGATGTCGCCTGGCTGAGCATCGCTGACCGGCAGCACTGAGGACGCACCCGAGCGCTGTGAGGAGTCGGTGCGGGTGATGTAAACGCCTGCCTGGGCATAGCACCACTGCGTCAACCCTGAACAATCGAACCTGTCCGGGCCTGTTGCCGCCCACACATAGGGACAGCCCAGACGCGATTCAGCAGCCTGGCAGATGATGTCGGTGACACCGCCGGAGAAGACCGGGACGCCGTCGCCCCAACCGCTGCCTCCGTTGTTCGCAGCCATCTCAGCCGCTGCTGCCTCTCGCTGACGACGCTCCTCTTCTTCGCGTTCCTTCTCCAGGAGTGCGGCTATCTCTGCCTCCATCGAGGCGAGCTCTGCCTCATAATCGGCGACGATCTGCTCGGCATGCGCCCTTATCTCCTCGGCCTCGATGAGTTTCTGGGCAGCCAGCTTCTCCTGTGCCATGTGATCCTCACGGGCGGTCTGCGCCGTGGTCTTCGCTGCTTTGCTCTGTTCTATCAGAGCCGCGTCATCACTGTTGAGGGTGTTGAGCAGATCCCAGGTGGTAGTGAACTCAAAAAAGCTGTGGGCGCCAAAGAGCACCTCCAAAAAGCTGAACTGCCCCTGCTTGTACATGAATGATGCGCGGCTGCCCAGCTTTTGCTGCAGGCGGGTTATCTCAGCCTCGGCAGCTTGCAGCCTCCCTTCTGCCTCTTCCATGGCTTCCAGGGCGGCATAATAGGCATCCAGGGCCTGGTAATACGTTGTGCTGGCTCTATCAAGCTCCAGCGCCCAGGCATCGAGCTTCTTCTTTACCTCGTCAGCTTCAGCCTGCTTTTCTGCAGAGCTTGGCTCAGCAAAGGCCAAAGTGGGGATAAAGGAGGTGAGGGCGCCTGCAACCGCAGTGGTAACCAGACCACCGGCAAATACGCGGCGGCTGAACAGAGACCCACACTGGTAGTCTTTGTCTGATTTTTTGTGGCGCATCAGATTTCCTTACTTTAATTAGGAAAAATGATACCACAATGCGGGGATTAAGGCAGGTTGTCAGTAGCGGCAGGCGTTGGTCCAGGTGTCCATATTCCAGGCATAACGCACCACGTCTCCTGTGTAGGGAGCGTGGATATAGGCGCCGCCGCCCATATAGATGCCCACATGGCCATACTTCCACATGATGTCACCTGGCTCTGCCTGGCTGACGGGAAGCACAGACGTAGCTGCTGCGCGCTGAGAGGTGTCGACACGGGGGATGGATATCCCCGCCTGCCGGTAACACCACTGCGTAAGTCCGGAGCAGTCAAAGGTATTGGGCCCAGTTGCCGCCCACACATAGGGACAGCCCAAGCGTGACTCGGCAGCCTGGCAGATGATGTCCGTCACACCGCCTGTGAAGACCGGGATGCCATCGCCCCAACCCCCACCGCCGCCGCCGCTGTTCATGCTGGCAAGCGCTGCCAAACGCGCGGCCTCTGCAGCAGCCTCTCTCTGGCGCCGCTCCTCCTCTTCCTTCTCCTTCTGAAGAAGCTCAGCGACCTCTGCCTCCAACGAGGCAAGCAGGGCCTCGCCCTCTGCCACTATCTGCTCAGCACGCTCCCTGATCTCCTCGGCCTCAGCAAGCTTCTGCGCGGCGAACCGCTCCTGTGTCGCGAAATCATCGCGCGCTGCCTGTGCATCAAGTTTTGCGGCTTTGCTCTGCTCTATCAGAGTCGCGTCCTCATTGGTGACCATATTGAGCAGATCCCAGGTGGTGGTGAACTCCGCAAAGCTGCGGGCACCAAAGAACACCTCTAAGAAACTGTATTGCCCCTGCTTGTACATGGAGGTCGCCCGAGCGCCCAGCCTGCTTTGCAGGCGGGTTATCTCTTCCTCGGCAGCCAGGATCCTGGCCTCGGCCCCTTCCATTGCTTCGATGGCGTTATCATGGGCTTCTATCGCCAGATAGTAGGTTGTGGTAGCCTCGTCAAGCTCCTGTCCCCAGGCTTCAAGCTTCCTGGTGACCTCGTCGGCCTCGGCCTGCTTCTCCGCCGAAGTAGGCTCAGCATGGGCCGCAGTGGAGATGAAGGGATTGAAGGTGCCAGCGATTACCGCAGCAACAAGGCCACCGGCAAAAGTGCGGCGGCTGAACTGGAGCCTGGTCGCGTTGTCCTTGTTCGATTCCTTGTCGTGCATGATAGAACTCCTCACAAGAAGAGGCAAAGTAGCGATAGATGGTTATTCATATTCCTGGTACGCCTTTGCGTACCCGCTGCTACTGAGCTGCTTCTATTTAGGTACAAATTCTCAAAATCGCAGACTTTCACCTGCAAATAATGCCATATTACTCCCATTTGGGCAAGTTTCCCAACGCCGTAAGCCCGCTGTTGCGGCTTTGTCACCTAGGCAAGAACGCCGTCAAAGAGTCTTCAGAAAGATGTCAAATCCGGCGTGCTGATCAGAAGAAGACCTGGTACCAGACGAGAAAGACGTAAACGTTCCAGATCTTGCGGCTGTTATCGGCTTTGCCGGTGCGGTGTTCATCTAAAAGCCTGACGAGAAGGTCGGTGTTGAAGAACTGCTGGGCGGTCTCACCCTCAAAAGCCAATCGCACCCGGTTGTACCAGCGATCCTCCTTGAGCCAGACGCGTGTGGGCACCGGGAATCCGAGCTTGGGCTTGGTGGTGATGCGCTCTGGCAGCACGTCGTGTGCGGCTGCGCGCAGGGTGAGCTTGGTGGTCTCGTCGTTGAGCAGGTACTCCAGTGGCAGGGTGTTTGCCAAGGCGAAGACCCGCAGGTCCAAAAGCGGCATGCGGCTTTCCACGCCGTGTGCCGCAGCCATGCGGTCACCCTTGAGCATGATGTCACCGGGCACCCAGAAGTTGTAGTCGATGTACTGCATCTTGTTGGTGTCGAGCGCACCGGCGACCTTCGCGTAGAAGGGCTGGGTGAGCGACTCGGGCGGTGGCGCCTTGACGGGCGCCTTGAGCAGGGCTTCGCGCTCTGCCACGGTGAAGAGGTAGGCGTTGGAGATGTAGCGCTCCTCCACCGTCTTGGCGGCGCGGTTGAGGAAGGACTTACCCTTGAAGCGGAAGGGGATGGCCCGTGCGATGGCGGCCAGGCCACGGCGCAGGCCGCGCGGTAGCTTCTGGAAGCCGGCCAGACCTAATGGCTCATGGTAGATGGGGTAGCCGCCAAAGAACTCGTCTGCACCTTCGCCGGAGAAGACCACCTTCACGTCCTTGGAAACCATTTCATGCAGGAAGTACAGCGCCACAGCAGAGGGGTCGGCCAGCGGCTCGTCCATGTGGTACATGATGCGCGGCACGCTGTCCCAGTATTCCTCCGCTGTAATGACGCGGCTGATGTGCGTCTTGCCCAGCTCGTCGGCGGCTAGCTTTGCGTAGGAGATCTCGTTGTACTTCACGCCGTCAGCTGTCTCAAAGCCCACAGTGAAGGCGCGCTTGCTGGGGTTGAGCGCCGCGATGTAGCTTGAGTCGATGCCGCTGGAAAGCAGCGAGCCCAGCTCCACATCACTGAGCATACAGGTGTCCACCGCCTGTTCGATGACCTGCTTCACCTGGTCTACGGTGTAAGCGAAGGGGTCTTCGTAGGTGAGCCCGCCCTTGGCCTGCGATGCTGTGTTATGCTGCGCCATCTTCTCACGCACCACGGCAACGGTGGTCGCAGCGGGCAGCGGGTCAAAGTAGCGGCGGGTTGTGAGCGCGCCTTCTTTGAAGGTGAAGCACTCACCCGGCGACAGCTTGAAGATGCCCTTGAAGAAGGTCTCAGGCAGGGCGGAGTATTGGAAACTCAGGTACTGTTCCAGGGCCTCGAGGTTGAGCTGGGGTGCGACGCCCGGGTACGCGAAGAGGCTCTTGATCTCGGAGGCGTAGATGAGGGTGTCGCCTCGCTGCGTGAAGTGGAAGGGCTTGACGCCAAAGAAGTCCCGAGCCCCAAAGGCGGATTGGGTCCTTGCGTCCCAGACTATGAAGGCGAACATGCCGTTGAGGCGGTCGAGCAGGGCTTGGCCGTACTCCTCCCAGCCGTGGACGATGACCTCCGCGTCTGTGTTGGTCGCAAAGTGGTGGCCGCGCGCCTTGAGCTCGGCGCGGAGCTCCAAATGGTTATAGATGATCCCGTCGCAGGTGACAACAACCGTGCCATCCTCATTGAGCAGCGGCTGGTGGCCGTGAGCGAGGTCGATGATGGAGAGGCGGCGAAAACCCAGGGCTGCGCCCTTATCGTAATGGGAGCCCTCATCATCAGGGCCGCGATGGGCGATGCGGTCCTTCATCGCTTGCAGGACCCGCTCCCTGTTCTCAACCTCGTTTGCAGGGCCTATGAACCCACAGATGCCGCTCATGCTTTGATTTCCTCCTAAGTAGGACAGAATGGGGACGGTTCTCAGGACAGAATGGGGACGGTTCTATTTAGTCCTTTTCAAGGACAAAATAGAACCGTCCCCATTCTGTCCTTTAATTGAAGTGATTATTGTACCGTGAAACTAAGGCAGATGGCGTCGAGCAGGGCGATGGCGGCGTGCTGCTCCTCGCGGGCAGAGAAAGCCAGGCCGTCGTGCGGGGCGTAAGCCAGGTACAGCTTGATGCGTGGCTGCTGGGCCGTGACCGATTCCAGCGCTGTTGCCAGGCGCGCGTTTATCGTCAGGTCGTTCTCGAAGACAACCAGCGGGACCGTCTCCTGTTCAGCAAGCGCATCAGACATGCCCTGGTCACCCTTTGTGGCCAGCATGTCCAGGTCAACCAAGGCTATGCCAGAGCTGAACAGCTCGATCATCAGCGTTGAGTCGTCCGGCACCTGTGCCAGCGATTGCGCGCAGACCACGCGCGAGGCCGAGGTGGTGGCCATCGCCAGGTTGGAGATGCGCTCCGCTATGCGACGTGCGACCTCGTCGGTGCCGTAGATGCAGATGGCAACGCCCTCCAGCGCCTCAGCCGCCCGGGCGAAACCCAACGACTGTACCTCCCTGAGCAGCGGGTCCTTGCCCTCCCAGGCGTGGCGCAGGTGGTTGATCGCACTGAAGGTCGAATACCCCACAATGCCGTCGCTGCTGAGCCCGGCGTTCTGCTGGAACTCGCGGACAGCCCGCTCTGTGTGGCCGCCAAAGATGCCGTCGAAGTTGCAGGAGAAACCCAAAGAGGCCAGGGCGCTCTGCAGGGTGAGGACATCGCGCCCGTGGAAATGCGGGAGGCGCAGGTAGAGCAGGCGGTCGCCAAAGGTGAAGGTCGCATCGACCAGCGCCGTCCAGGTGTCAAGGTCGACGTCGGTGCCAGCTGGCAGGCCATGGCGCTCTCTGAACCCTGCGACAGCCGCAGCGGTCACCGGGCCAAAGACGCTGTGCTGGGTCTCGCCGCCCAGATTGAAATCCAGCAGCAGCAGGCGCTCCTGCACGTCTTTGACTGCCAGCCCCTCGGAGCCTTGTTCTATGTGCATGAATTCTGTCATCGTCTAACCATCAGCCAGGGATACATCCCACAATTATACGCATTCTCAAGGCGCCTCAGTCCATCCGCTCTCAGTTCATCCGATTGATGAAGAAGTCAGCCATGGAAAGCAGCAGGTCGCGCGGTTTGCTGGGATTTAGGGACTGTGCCAGCTCAGCCTGCGCGTTGTTCACCAGGCCGATAGCGTAATCGCGCGCGAATTCCAGGGAGCCTGCCTGCTCCATGATGTCCACGGCAATGGCCAACATGGTTGGCTGCGTGGTGTGGGAGGCGAGGATGGTGACCAGCTCCTTGGACTGCGCGGAGTGCTGGATGGCATGCACGGCGATCAGGGTGCGCTTACCCTCGGTGATGTCGCTGCGGAAATCCTTCTTGACCTCCTCTTTCTTACCTATGAGGTTGAGGAGGTCATCCTGTATCTGGAAGGCAAGCCCGGTTGCCATGCCAAAGTTGCGCAGCACCTCAACCTCTGTGTCCGATCCGCCGCCCACAATGGCGCCCACAGCCAGCGGTGTCCCGCCGGAATAATAGGCCGTCTTGTGGGAGGCCATGTCCAGATAGTCATTAAGTGTCAGGTCAAAGCGGCCGTCGCGCGCCCAGCCGATATCCAGCGCCTGCCCCTCGATGGTACGCGTGGTCATCTCTACCAGCTCGCTGAGGACGCGCAGCTTGATGTTGTCCGGAAGGTTCTCATCATTGACGACAAGACCGGTGACCTGGGATAAGGCGAGGTCTCCCGCGTTGATGGCCAGGCCCTCGCCCTGGGTCAGGTGTATGCAGGGCCTGCCTCGGCGCAGGGTGGACTCATCGGCGATGTCGTCGTGGATGAGGGCTGCGGTGTGGAAGTGCTCGATGGCAGCGGCGGCGCTGCGCGCCAGGGTGGGATCGCCTCCAACCGCCTGACAGGCGAGCTCGCAGATAAGCGGACGATGGCGCTTACCGCCATTGGCGGAGTACTCCGCCAATGGCCCATAGAGGTAGCGCACCATATCCGGAGCCGCCTCCTGTTTGAAGAAGTCGGCCACCAGCTTGTTCATCCGCTTGGTGTTCCTGTTCAGATAATTCTCAAAAGCCATGATCGTCCCGAATACCTCTGTCTTGTTGTGATCCAGTTGATGACCCAGCGCGCTGGTTCAGCGCGCTGGTTCAGCAAGCTTTCCTTTGTGTTACCCGTCAGCTCACTTCAGGTTGTAGAAGGCTTCCCGCCCGGCATACTGCCCAGCCTCGCCCAGCTCTTCCTCTATGCGAAGCAGCTGGTTGTACTTGGCAACGCGGTCGGTGCGCGCCGGCGCGCCCGTCTTGATCTGCCCGGCGTTTACGGCCACAGCCAGATCGGCAATGGTGACATCCTCTGTCTCGCCCGAACGGTGGGAGATAACACAGGTATAGCCGGCCTGCTTGGCCATCTGGATGGTGTCGAGCGTCTCGGTCAGCGTGCCTATCTGGTTCAGCTTGATGAGGATGGAGTTCGCCACGCCCAGCTCGATGCCCCTGCTCAGGCGCTCGGGGTTGGTGACAAAGAGGTCGTCGCCCACCAGCTGCACCTTGCTGCCCAACCGGTCGGTCAGAAGCTTCCAGCCGTCCCAGTCCTCCTCGGCCATGCCGTCCTCAAGCGAGATGATGGGGTACTTCTCGGCAAGCGCCTCCCAATAATCCACCATCTGCTCGCTGGTGAGCTCGCGGCCCTCGCCCGCCAGCACATAGAGCTTACGCTTCGCGTCGAAGAACTCGGTGCTTGCCGGGTCCATCGCAAAGACGATCTGCTCGCCCAGCGTATAACCGGCACGGGCAACCGCGTCAGAGAGCAGCGCCAGGGGCTCCTCGTTGGTGGCGAGGTTGGGGGCAAAACCGCCCTCATCGCCTACAGCCGTTGAAAGGCCCTTCTCCTTGAGCACGGTCTTCAGCGTGTGGTAGATCTCAACGCACCAGCGCAGCGCCTCGGCAAAGCTGCCAGCGCCCACCGGCATGATCATGAACTCCTGGAAGTCCACGTTGTTATCGGCATGCACACCGCCGTTCAAAACGTTCATCATGGGCGTGGGCAAAAGGTGCGCGTTCACGCCGCCAATGTAGGAATACAGCGTCAGTTCGGTGGACTCAGCCGCAGCCTTGGCAACGGCCAGCGAGGTGCCCAGAATGGCGTTCGCCCCAAAGTTGCTCTTGTTAAGCGTGCCGTCAAGATCCATGAGCTCCGCGTCAATGCCCCGCTGGTCGCTTGCGTCCATGTCGAGCAGCGCGTCCGCTATCTCCTCGTTGACGTGGTCAACAGCTGCGATCACGCCCTTGCCCAGATAGCGGGCGTTTATTGTGTCCCGCAGCTCACAGGCTTCAAAGGCCCCTGTTGAGGCCCCGGATGGCACCGCGGCACGCCCAAAGGAGTAGTCATCCAAGATGACCTCCACCTCAACCGTGGGGTTGCCGCGCGAATCAAGTACCTCGCGGCCCCAGACATCGATGATATTGCTCATTGTCATTCCTCCATTCCTGTGTCCGTCTGTTGCGGACACTCGCTGCCCGGCCTTGCCTCCCCGTCATTGCGAGGAGCGCTTGCGTGACGTGGCAATCTACGCCAGCGCTTTCAGTGCTGCGTGGCTATCACAGCCACAGGTCCCTGCATTTCCTTCTTTTTCGCGTCCTGCCAAAGCGCCTCAAGCTCTTCTACCGAGCAGGCGGAGATGTGTTTTCCGCCCCTGTGCGCGCTGTCCTCCATGATAGCCCAACGCTCGCGGAATTTCCGGCAGGTTGCGCGTAGCGCACTCTCAGCGTCGATGCCTTCCTTGCGAGCGACGTTCACCAGCGAGAAAAGCACATCACCAAACTCCTCCGCTGCCGCGGCGCTGCCCTTATCCTCCGCGCGGTATTCTTCGATCTCCGAGAAGACCTGATCCCACACACTCGCGACATCTGGCCATTCGAAGCCCGCCGATACGGCCTTCCGGCTGATGTCCTGGGCCTGCATCAGGGCAGGTAGCGCACGGGGGACGCCGTCGAGCAAGCCCTCGCTTACCGTGTCGGCGCCTGCATCTGTGCCCCCACCCGTGTCTCTGCCTCCACCTGCGCCTGTGCTTCCGCCCTTGCGCGCCGCCTTCTGCCGCTTCTCCTCAAGCTTGATCTGGTCCCACAGGTCAAGCACCTTGCCTGGCGTCTTTGCCGCCTGGATGCGCTGGATCTGCTCGTCGCTGAGATGGGCGGCGGCAAAGGCTGCTTCGTCACCAAAGACGTGCGGATGACGCCGAACCATCTTATCGTTGATGTCACCCAGCACGTCAGCGATGGTGAACGCGCCCTTCTCGCTGGCCATCTGGGACTGCAACACCACCTGCAGCAGCACATCGCCCAGTTCTTCTCGTAGATCCGTAAGGTCATCGCGGTCTATCGCGTCAACAGCTTCGTAGGCTTCCTCCACCATGTTGCGGGCGATGGAGGCGTGGGTTTGCTCACGGTCCCAGGGGCAGCCCTCAGGCGAGCGCAGCTGCGCGATGGTCGCCGTGAAGGCCTCAAAGGCCTCTCCTGTATTAGTTCCTATAGTCATTGTCATGCCCTTCATAGCCCCTCGCGCCACTATCAGACCCCAACATATTATACGGATTGCCAGTATCTCCCGGGAGATGAGGGAAAGAGCGGCAGTGAAGGAGGGGGTGGCATATATGACAAAGGGTATTATGACAAAGGGGACGGTCCCTTTTGTCATATTGTCACCCCGGGCTTCATATGACAAAAGGGACCGTCCCCTTTGTCACCCTTTGTCATGAAGACCGGGGTGACAGAGAAACAAGTCTGGGGTGACAATAAGCCAAACCCGGGGTGATAAAGACAGTTCCTCCCTCCCGGCCTGTTTCGTAAGCAGAGGTGCAAGATGCACGCCACAGGAAGTCAGAGCATGGATTATACTAATCGCTATGGACACTGAACTGTTGACACTTGAAATCAAACAGGAGAATAATCCCGGTTTCACGGATTTTGGAAGCGGTAACGTCATCGCGCTGACAAGCCAGTGCCTTCGCTGCACACGAAAACCGACCTCCTGCACCATCTGCTCGGAGTTCTGTCCTACAGGAGCCATTGAGACCGAGCTGGATGGGCGCCCGCGTATCGACAATGCCAAATGCATGAGGTGCGCTGCCTGTGTGGGTATCTGCCCTGTCAACGCGATCGGCTGTACAACACGGACCAGCCAGCAGTTCACGCGTCATGCCCTGCAGGCAACGCTGCGCATCGACCATCTGGCGGTGTGTTGCGAGCGCACCTGTGGCCTGCTGCGCCTGAGATCGCATACTGATGAGCCCTTTGAGGCCCACCGGGCGCTCAGGCTTATCGAGGAGTCTAAAGCAAGCGACCACCTGCTTGTGGTGCCCTGCCTTGCCATGCTGGCCAAGGAGGTATGGTTCGCGATACTCAATGAGATCGGGACCTTGCGGTTCACAGCGCTCAGCGTCTTTCTGCCAACCGGGCAGTGCGCACAGTGCCCGGTGAACCTGTGCGACAACATCGAGGACCTGTTTGGGAAGGCGATCGTCACTGCTGAGCAATGGTCGGGGCATAGGGTTGGCATCATCACCAGCGCTGAGGAGCTTCCCCAAACCAGAAAGGCGAATGTCCGGGCCTATCTTGCCAGTGGTAATACCATGGACAGGCGTGGCATCTTCACCGGTTTTCTCGACGAACTCAGACAAACCTGGGAAGAGAACGCGGTTGTCGGCAACAAGGCGATGGATGAGGTGCAATACCAACGCGACCGCAGGAAGAGCTTCGACCGCACCCGTCTGTCCTCTGAGCTCAAGAAGCCGCGTCAGGCGAACCGCACTCCTATTGCTTCTACCAGCCGTTATGCTCTTGTGGAGGCCCTGGGGCGCAATGACCTGAGCGCAGAGGACGTACGGCTGTCCGTAAGTGCGACCGATAAGTCGAAGTGCACGCTCTGTGGAGATTGCATCGATGTGTGCCCAGTCAAGGCGCGTGCCTTTGATAAGGAGACAACAGAGGTGCTTGTCCTGGAGACCTTCTGTCTAGCCTGCAGCGCCTGCCTGCAGGTCTGCCCAAGTGAGGCCTGCTATTTTACCGAGATTGACGGCCGTTTGTTCCTGTTGGATGAGGCAGAGCTGGAGCAAAAGGCCACTGCGGGAAAAGGAGAGTAAAACGACGTTTTTTACAATGTTGTTATTTTCTATAGCTATAATGGATACGTGTTAGGCGTATCCTGACAGATACGACCATCTGGGGGATCTTTGTCAAAACAGGCGCCATCCATATCAAGGGCTGAACAGATCTCGGGCCATCAATTCAAGCGGTCCCGGCAGCGTTCCATGTTGATTGTCGCCGTGCTGTTGATCCTGGTCCTGGTTGTCACCATCATCCTGACCATCTACAACAACAACCGGCTCCAGGCCATCCTGGAAGAAAGCGTCGAATCCGAACTGATCGCCTCCTGCGTCGCAGCGCGCAACGAGATCGACATCGACCTGTTCATGTCCATCAACAGCTCCCAGGACTTCGACGCAAACAACCAGGCCATCCAGAAGAACATCCTCCAGCTGCGTACCCTGCAGCAAGGCGTTGGCGCCACCTATATCTATGCCCTCAAGGAGATAGACGGACAGTTCTACTTCATCTTGGACACCGACGAGGAGGCGGGGACTCTGGACAACCCCATCTTCGACCTCTATGAGCTCAGCCCCGTGCATGAGGCCGCCTTTGCCGGCCAGGACAGCGCGGGCATCATGAACGTCCAGGACGAATGGGGCAGCTATAACACGGGCGCCATCCCCATCTACCACGAGCACCGGATAGTGGGCATCGTGGCCGTGGACTTCGAGGACACCTACATCGCACGCAGCCGCATGACCGCCCTTCTCGGTACCATCCTCCTGATAGCCGTCATCATCATCGCCCTGGGCATCCTCTTCGCCTTCTTGATCGTCGCCCTCAGGCGCAACCAGAAGATGGAGGAGCACCTCTACCGCATGTCCAACTACGACGCGATCACCGGCCTGCTCAACAGGAACTTCTTCTTCACCTACCTCTCTGGCTGGAGCAGGAGGCACGCGCCTACCGACGCCAGCTTTGGCCTTCTGTTCATCGACCTAGACAACTTCAAAAGCGTGAACGATAAGGCCGGGCATGACACCGGCGATGACCTGCTCAAGGCTATCGCGACCTTCCTCAATGACCACACAGATATCGTTAACGAGAAGGGCGGGATCTACGGCCTGACCGCCCGCACCGGTGGCGACGAGTTCCTCCAGATCATCCCGGACATCTCGACGCCTGAAGAGCTGGAACAGCACGCCCAGCTCATGCTGAAGGACTTCTCAGAAGAGGCGGAATTGCAACCCTTTATCAAAGACTATGGCGTTGGCCTCAGCATTGGCGGCGCCCTGTTCCCCCTGCAGACCGAAGACTACAATGACCTGGTCAAGCTGGCAGACATAGCCATGTACAAGTCGAAGTTCGGTGGCAAGAACAACTACACGCTCTATGACCTGAGCATGGGTGAGGGCACCGCCGACATGGCGCTCACCGTCCGCACCAAGAAATCCCGCTAGGATCGGATCTGGGACCAAACCGAGGGAAAGTGCCGGTGAGCTGGCTCTTGGCCTGATTTTGTCCAGGATGACCGCTATACTGAAAGACAGCTGGTTCCCCTTCTTAAGGGGTGGAGCCGCTCTCAAAAGATGCGAGTAAAAGGGAGGATGACCATGCCACTGACTACAACAACAGAGATGTTCAAGAGGGCCTACGAAGAAGGCTATGCCGTTGGCGCATTCAATGTGAATAACATGGAGATCGTGCAGGGCATAACCGAGGCCGCCCAGGAATTGAATGCGCCGCTGATCCTGCAGGTCAGCGCAGGCGCGCGCAAATACGCGAACCATACCTACCTGATGAAGCTGGTAGAGGCAGCAGTGGCTGAGACCAGCATCCCCATAGCGCTGCATCTGGACCATGGGGCTGATTTCGATATCTGCAAAAGCTGCATAGACGGTGGCTTCACTTCGGTCATGATCGACGGCAGCCATCACAGCTTTGAGGACAATATCGCGCTGACCAAAAGGGTTGTGGAGTACGCCCACTCCAAGGGTGTCACGGTGGAAGGCGAGCTGGGGCAACTGTCGGGTGTTGAGGATGACGTCAACGTCTCCGAGGCGGACGCTTCCTACACCCGGCCAAGCGAGGTTGAGGAGTTTGTGGGCTCAACGGGCGTGGATTCCCTTGCGATAGCCATCGGCACCAGCCATGGCGCCTTCAAGTTCAAGCCAGGGCAGAAGCCGCAGCTACGCTTTGACATCCTGGAGGAGATCACCCAGTTGCTTCCGGGCTTCCCCATTGTGTTGCATGGCTCGTCCAGCGTCCCGCAGAACTTCCTTGAGGAGATCAACAAATACGGTGGTGATATGCCGGGAGCCATTGGCATCCCCGAGGAGATGTTGCGCCAGGCGGCAAAGAGTGCAGTGTGCAAGATCAACATAGACAGCGACATCCGCATGGCGATGACCGCGGTCATCCGCAAGCATTTCGCCCTGAACCCGTCACATTTTGACCCTCGTCAGTACCTGGCCCCTGCCCGTCAAGCCGTGAAGGACATGGTCGCTCACAAGATCAGCAACGTGTTGGGTTGTGACGGAAAGGCATAAGCGCCCCTAGAGAAGTGTCGCACAACCGCATATGCAACGGGAGAGCCCCAAGGGGGACGGTCCCCCTGACACACATGACAAAAGGGACCGTCCCCTTTGTCATAAAATCTTCTTGACAGCGGAACATAACATTGTTACACTGATGCTCGCAACAAAACATTGTTTCGCTCTCAAGAGCCCCACCCCACAGGATAGGAGGCGCAGACATGGAAGAGATCTCAAAGAAAGACCTGCTGAGCGAGACCGGCATCTCCTACGGACAGCTATACCGCTGGAAACGTGAAGGCCTGATCCCCGAGGACTGGTTCATCAAGCGCTCCGCGTTCACCGGGCAGGAAACCTTCTTCCCCCGCGACCGCATGCTGGAGCGCGTGCAGGAGATACTCGCACAAAAGGACACGCATTCCCTGGATGAGATCCGCGAGGACCTGGCCAACAAGGCACGCGTCTACCAGATCCGCGAATCACTGCTCAGCCTGTCCGACATGAACGAGGAGTTCGTCGACAGCCTGCAGGCGCCAGCCACGATAACAGAGTTGAGCTGGGAGAGCTTCGCGGCAGTTGTCGGCCTTCATGAGATGACGATACGGGCAAAGCTCAAGCTGGCCGAAGCCGTCTCACTCATCGACGACGCGCTATATGCCGTTGCCAGCAGCACGCAAATCCCCAGCACCATGACGCTTGCCAAGGCCGCAGACAGCTGGCACTTCATAGTCGCCTCACAGGCGACCTGGCTAGCAACAGACCGAGGCGTTTCCTTTGTCGAGACCCTGCAGGTCGCAGACGTCGCTACAAGGATACGTAGACTCAAGGATGAAAGGACAGCATGATGTATACACGTTATAGCGGAACGGGAAAATACGAACAGAACGCGAAGCAGGGAAAAAGCAGGATCGACGGGGTTGTCATCTTTCCTGGAGGTAGTTTCGACGAGCTGTCCATCAACGGCGTCTGCACCTCTGAAGGGCCGATAGAAGCCAATCTCATCGACATCGACGGGGTCTTCACGGCAAGCAGTGACATCCGCGCTGACAGCATCGACTTTGATGGGGTTGTCACCATCCATGGCAACCTGCGGGTCAAGAAGGCCGATGTCGACGGGGTTGTCACCGTTCGCGGCGTTAAGGTAGAGGCGGATTATATCAAGTGCGACGGCATCCTCACCGCTGAGAGCCAGGTATCGGCAGACGTCATCGAGGCCGAGGGCTTCATCAATGCGCGGGAGATAGTGGGCGACAGGATAACCATCAGGTCCTTCAGGAAAGCCGGCCTGTTCAAGTTTGTCATGAAGGTAAGAGAGGCTTTCACCGACAAGGATTTCTCCCGGGTCGACCTCATCGAGGCAACCAGGATCGAGCTGAGGGGCGTGCGGGCGAAGACTGTCAGCGGCCAGGACATCATCATCGGCCCCGCCTGTATCATAGACCGCGTGGACTGCACCGGCACGCTCAGCGTCGACCCTGATGCCACCGTCCGCGAGATCATCGGTGTAGTTCCCAACCAATAGGGTTCCAAGCAGAGGGGACGATCCCTTATCGTCCCCTCTTATCTGCGCACCGCCGCTTCCTCACACACAAACAACCGGGTGAATCAAATAGCATTCCTCTGCTCTTGGAGTATCATTTGTCCCAGGAGAAATATGGGATTGGAGGAAGTGTCCATGTACAAAGTCAAATGCACGCTGAAGGAGTTCATCCTTGACGAGGAAGCGCACCCCTGCCATTTCAACTACAAGGTTGGGGATGAGATCTACTACGACGGCGAGACCTTCACTGGCAGGATATGCCCCGGTCTTATCGCCTCCATGATGCCGATAGTCAACGGCGTCTTCCTTTTGGGTCATAGGTTCACCGAGACCATCGCCTTTCGCTATCGGGGGGCCGATGTACGTGACCCTGAGATGGAGAAATACGACGGCGTGGGTTTTCGCCCTGTTGAGGGTAAGGGAATCGCCCTGAACGCGTCTGCCAAGGGACGCGCGCGGGGCCATCATTTCGCCTGCGCCGACACACGGATACTTGCGCATTTCACCTGCGTGCCCATAGACCTCAGCGACTGCGAGTATGCCCGGCCGTTCTACAGGAGGTCTATTGCGGTCCTTGAGAAGATCGAGGCGGAGCCGGGTATCAGGACGGATGAGCTCCTCGACAGGTTCACCGAGTTCCAGAGGACCGGCATCGCGCCCAAGCTGACGCCCGTCTTTGTTGGCGTGCTGCTTGATGCGCTTGAAGACATGGGCTACATCAGGATAGAGGATGGGCAGGCTTATCCCTTGGGCAAGGAGCCGCCAAGCAGGCCGGTGTTCGCAGCTGACGAGGAGTGAGGCGTCTGCGGCGACAGGAGACCTGGGCTCATTGTTGCCTCTTCTGTTTCCTGCCCAGTGACAGCAGGACACCCAACAGGCAGAGCAGGGCAAAGACTATGAACGTGGTGTGGAAGACGCTCATCATGCCAGCGTTTCCTGCCTCGCTGATAAGTGCGTTGCCTATGGTGAAGTGGATGATTATGGTGATGACGGCCATGCTTGAGAGTTGTCCAAGCAGCCGCATGGTTGCGAGGATGGAATTGGCTACCGCATAGTCCTTTGGCGTGACGCAGGACATGGCAGCATTGGTGTTGGGAGACGAGAAGGTGCCAAAGCCAACACCCACAATCAAAAGGTTGACAACAATGAAGACAAGCGATGTGTCCTCATTCAAGAACAGGAAGAGCAGCAGAGCCACTGTGCAGATCGCCATGCCAACAGATGAGATGAGAAACGGCGACCGCTTGTCGGAAAGCCGTCCCATGATGGGCGAGATGATGGCCATCAAAGCAGGTTGTATGATAAGCAGGAGCCCCACGGTGTCTGGCTGGAACCCTCTGAGCACCACAAGATAAAGAGTGAGGATGTATGACAGCGCGCCTGTGGCAGCGTAGTTCAGATAGGCTGCGATGTTGGAGAATATGAAGTTGAGGTTGTTCTTGAACAGCCCTACAGCGATGACCGGTGAAGTAACCCGCAGCTCATGCCGGGCAAAGAAGAGCAGCAATAGCAAACCCGCCGCGAGTATGAAATAGGAATAGATGCTTTGGCCAAAAACCGTGAAGCCGTACATGAACGCGAGCATCGCGGTCATGTAAAGGGCAATGCTCACGGGATTAACCCTGCTGCCCTCTGTTGCCTGGTTTCTCACCTTCAGCAGCTTTGAGGTGCTGATCATCGCGATGACAAAGATGAAGAACGCCACAGAAGAGGTGGCAAAGAAGATCGCGTGCCAGGAGAAATAGTGGATCAGGAGACCGCCCACCACCGGGCCAAGCGACAGGCCGATATAGGTGCACATGGCAGAATAGCCCAGCACTCTTCCCCGCTGCTGTGCGGGGAACACTTCCATAAGGATCGCCATGTTTGTTGCAATGAACATGGCTCCACCTACCCCCTGGAAAATGCGCAAAACGATGAGCGTAGCAAAACTTGTGGCAAATGCACAGAGAAGCGTTGCAATCCCAAAGAGGATGACACCAATGGTGAAGACCCTGCGCCTGCCCCAAATGTCGGCAAAGCGGCCAAAGGGGACACTGAGCGAGATGTTCGCGAGCATCATCGCTGAGATGACCCAGGTCAGGCTTGTGGCTGGCGCCTGGAAATCCTCGCCGATAAAGGGAATGGCCAGATTCAGGGAGCTACCCGCAAAGGGAAAGACAAAAGAGGTGAGCATGGAGATAAGCAGCGTGGTTCGCTGCACGAGTTTAGTGTTGTCTTTGTTGTGTGTCACGCGTGCACTGCCCATGCTCTGCCTGGATCCTCCATCGAACCTCTACCCGGACTTCTCGTCAAGCCCTAGAAAACCCGGTTCATCAGCGGCTCGCCCGCCAAGAACCGTGCGATGTTCTCCCAGACCGTCTGGTTCACCCTGCCAAAGGTCCCCTCGGTGATGCCGCCCATATGCGGCGAGAACACTATACGCCTTGCCGCCTCTTCTGGAAGGTTCAGAAGGATGTTGTCAAGGGTCACCGGCTCGGGATATAGCGTGTCCAGACCCGCCGCAGCGAGATGTCCACAGACCAGCGCGTCACCAAGGGCCTGTGAGTCGACGATCTCCCCCCGTGCCGTGTTTATCAGGATCGACCCCTGCTTCATCTTGCCGAGGAAGACGGCGTCCACCATGTTTGCGGTCTCTCCCGTCACCGGCACATGCAGGCTGATGATGTCGCTGGTTGCAAGCAGGCTGTCAAGCGGTTCGAAGCGGGCGCCCAGCTGCGATTCCTGTTCTGCTGAGAGCGGTGTCCGCTTGAAGTAGGCCATCTCGCTGTTCCAGCTCTTCAGGCGTGTCATGGTCGCCTGGCCGCTGTCGCCAGCCCCGATGAAGCCTATCTTACAGTCGCCAAGCTCCTTGAAGCCTTTCAGCATGTAGTGTTCCTTGGTTTGGATCTGCCGTCCTTCGCGCACCGCCTGGTCGCCGTTGACCACGTCACGGAGGCAGGAGAGCATCAAAAGCACCGCGTGCTCTGCGACCGCCCCGGCGTTGACCCCCTTGCAGTTGCAGACGACTATCCCTTTGCTACGCGCAGCTGCAAGGTCGATCAGGTTATAGGCAACACCCTCTGAATGGATGACGCGGAGCCTGGGCAGGACCTCGACCAACTCCCGCGATACCGGGCAGATGGGGTCGACAAGCAGGAATTCGGCGTCAGGCAGGGCGGCGGCGATCTTCTCGTTAGCTGTTCCTCGGGGTACTACCACGCAGGTCACCTTGTCTGCGATTGCGGGATCGGGCCGATGCTTGTAGAAGCGCTCCTCATCACCGATTACCAGCAGCTCCATAGTACCTCTCTCCCTGTTCGATAGCGTGAATAGGTGGCTTTACCCTGATAGTATAGGGTTATTCCTGGTGGTCGATACTCATAATGGGGGAAATCAGCCTGATAGGATTAAGCTCCAAATCATGATTAGTCTGATATGAGTATACTTGCAGTGGTGAAAACGTGTATCCTGATACCCAGGCTGAGACCAGGCTGAAAGACTGGCTGTGTGGGTGAACGCTGATTCGCGTTGCCCAGGGAAGTCAATCTTTTTATATACAGCCAGCTTTTGAAAGGAGAGCGTATGTGCTTTAGACCAGCAGCGATCGACGTAGACCTCACCTGCCCGAAATGCGGCGCGTCGAACCCCCCGACTGCCACTACGTGTGCGAAATGCGGAGCTACTGAGGAGGATTTCAAGGCAGCAAGTATGGGCGCTCCCGGCGCTCCTGCGATGCCCCCACCACCTGGCGCTCCCAGCGCTCCCAAGCCTCCTGGTGTTCCCGGCGCTCCTGCAATGCCCAACCGCCCGGCCCCACCCAAGGCTCCTGGCAGCTGATCTGGGTTTATCCTCACAGTAAGAGAAGGCGACAACGCTTTCCGAATAAGGACCTCAAGGGCTCATTAGCAGCCCCTTTCGTGGTACCATTTGACTAATACATCCAAGCGACTGTCCCCGGTCGTAAACCAGCCGCACAACCACAGAGGAGAGTGAGGTGCCCCGTGTCAGATGCTACTCAGTTATCACTTTATGACAGATTCCAGGAGATCAACTCCGTTGACCCTGCACTTGTGAACCAATATCAGGTCAAACGAGGCCTGCGCAATGATGACGGCACAGGCGTGGTTGCGGGTGTGACCAATATCTGCAGCGTGCATGGGTATATTGTGTCAGACCATGAGGTGGTGGCTGATGAGGGGATACTCAGTTATCGTGGGTATAGCATTGAGGATCTACTCAAGGATTCAGGCAGCGATCAGCGTTATTGCTTTGAGGAGATCTGCTATCTGCTGCTGAACGGCGACCTACCTACCCAGGCTGAGCTGGCCCAGTTTGTGGAGGCGCTTGACTCTCAACGTGAACTGCCTGACGGCTTCACCTCGCATTACATCATGAACCCGGCAACGCGCGACCTGATGAACTGCCTTTCACGCTCGGTGCTGCTGTTGTATGCAGACGACCCTGATGCTGAGTCGCGCTCGCCTGAGCATGAGATACGGACCGCCATCTCCCTGATCTCGCGCCTGCCGCGCATCAGCGTGCTTGCCTACTACGCCAAGAGGGTAGCCTTCTTCAAGGATTCGATGATCATGCACCGTTTTGTGCCTGGACAGTCAACCGCGGAGACCATCCTCTCCATGCTGCGGCTTGACCGCTCCTTCACAGCCGAGGAGGCGCATATGCTCGACATCATGTTGAGCCTGCACTCCGAGCATGGCGGCGGCAACAACTCCACGTTTGCCTGCAGGGTGCTGACCTCCTCTGATACCGATCCCTACTCGGCTTATTCAGCTGCGTTGGGCTCTCTCAAAGGCAACAGGCACGGCGGCGCGAACGCCAAGGTCCTGGCCATGCAAAACGATATCAAGGGGCATGTGGGCAACTGGGACAATGACGATGAGGTTGCCGCCTACCTTACCCGTATTGTCGAGAAGGACGCCTTTGACAGGACCGGGCTGATCTATGGCATAGGCCATGCGGTCTACACGCTTTCTGACCCGCGTGCGATTGTCTGTCGCGACTTTGCCACCAAGCTTGCTGCGGGGACTGAGCATGAGGCCGAGCTCGATCTGCTGAAGCGCATCGAGCGCCTTGCACCTGAGGTGCTCACGCAGGTCAAAGGCCCAGGTAAGCAGGTGTGCGCCAACGTGGACATGTATTCCGGCTTTGTCTACACCATGCTGGGCATCCCCGAGGAGATGATCACCCCGCTGTTCGCCTGCGCACGCATTGCCGGCTGGGCGGCGCACCGCTTTGAAGAGATAGTCTCGGGCAAACGCATCATGCGTCCGGCGTACATGGCCGCGTTCAACTCGCGCGACTATGTGCCCATGGATCAGCGCGGATAGGCCTGATACCAGTGGATGATCTTCAGGGGATGCCAAAGAAAAAGAAGCTCCACTATGGATACATCATTGTTGTGGCAGGCTTCCTGACCCAGGTCATCCTTGTTTCCTCGCAACACAGCCTTGGCCTGACCCTTGTTGATATCCAGGAGACCCTTGGTGTCTCTTTTGCCGAGGTGGGGTTGTTATCCTCATACTATGGCCTGGTGTATGCAGGAGCAGCTTTTATCTGGGGGTGGTTGTCTGACAGGTTTGGACCACGAAAATCCCTGACCTGTTCAGGAGCCTTGGCATCGATTGGGCTGTTCCTCTTTGGCTTGTTTGGAGGGACAAGCCTGACCATAGCGCTTATCACGTACACTATTGTCGGTTTTGGCTGTGCCGGTATCTTCCTTGCTACGCTTCCCAAGCTGATCGCCGCCTGGTTTGTTGAGGAGAAGCGCGGGCATGCGTTGCGTTTTGTCTCTCCTGGTGGCGCCATAGCAAGCATGGTCCTTGGTGTGGTCATGCCCTTGGGTGTAGCAGCAAGCAGCTGGCAGACGTGCTATATGGTTATTGGCGTTGTGGCCGCTGTTGTAACAACAGGCTTCTTTTTCCTGCTCCGTGACGACCCTTCCCAAAAAGGCCTGACTCCTGTGGGTTCTCCCCCCGATACACCGGTCAGGTCATCTATTAAGCAGGAGTCAGGAGCAACCCTCTCCCAGTTCGTCACTGTCTTGAAAAAGCCCCTGGTCTGGCATCTTGGTATCATGTATATCATCTATCAACTGGCTTATTCCACCCAGGTCACCTATTATGTGACAAGCATCAGAACCTCAGGCTACAGCCCTCTTGAAGCAGGGCTGGCAATGACCATCAGCAGTTTTGTGGCCATCTTCTTCATGCAGCTCTGGGGGCCGCTCTCCGACAGGCTTGAGAGGAAGAGCGTATTAGCCATAGGCGCTTTTGGCAGCGCTATAGTCGCTGTCAGCTACTTCTTCATTCTTCAGAACAACCCCAATCTGTTCATCTGTTATCTCTGCGTAGCCCTGATGCAGGGGTTCTACGGGATCACGCCTGTCTTCATGGCGGCCTTTGCAGACTACTTTCCCGGTGAGCTGCGCGGTACAGCCAGCGGCGTGATCAGCACCCTGTCCTTGGTTGGGCGTTACGGTGGCCCCTTCTTGTCAGGCCTTTGCATTGACGCCGCAGGTGGCAGGGTCGCCTTTGCCTTCATCTTCTCAGCTTCTGCCTCAGTAGTGGCCGGAGGAATAGGCCTCACCTGGCCCCGGTTGCGGAAGAAGGCGAGCGAAGGCAAGTAACCCTACTGTATCTCTTTTACGATTCTGTCGACCAGCAGGCGGGCGAGGGCCTTCTTGGGGAGGAGCCCGGTGGACTCTGTGTGTTCAGCCGTGACAAGATGCCAGCAGTTGTGGGCGCTGGCAAAGCCTATGCTGGGATCGGAGATATCGTTTGCTACGATAAGGTCGGCCTGCTTCTGGTGGAGCTTCTTTCGCGCTTCCGCGATGATGTCCTGGGTCTCGGCCGCAAAACCCACAATGTAGGCGCTGCCCTTGTTTGCTGCCAAGGTGGCGAGGATGTCGGGGTTGGCGACCAGCTGCAGCTCAGTTGCGCTGCCAGTGGCAGCCTTCTTCATCTTCTGCTGCTGGGCCTGCTCAGGGCGATAATCCCCCACAGCTGCAGTGAAGATCGCCGCGTCAAGGCCACCATGAGCAGTGAAAGCCTCCTGTGCCTGCTCGAGCATCTGCTGGGCGCTGGTGACGCGGATGGTAGTGCAGCCAAAGGGATCCGGCAACGTGGTGGGGCCGCTTATGAGCGTGACCTGCGCACCGCGCCGCGCCGCCTCCTCGGCAATGGTGTAGCCGGTGATGCCGCTGGAGGCATTGGACAAAAAGCGCGCGGGATCGAGGTATTCGCGCGTTGGCCCAGCGGTGACCAACAGCTTGCGGCCCGTAAGGTCCTGCGAGCGGTTGAGCTCAGCCAGCACAGCGGCAGCTATCTCTTCCACGGGCGCCAGACGGCCTTCTCCTATCTCGCCACAGGCCAGATAGCCCTCCTCCGGCTCGATGATCTGTGCTCCGCGCTCCCGCAACTGCGCCAGCGAAAGCTGGGTGTTCTCGTCGCGCCACATATGCACGTTCATGGCCGGAGCGATGAGCAGCGGCGCCTCGGTTGCCAGGGCTGTGGTGGTGAGCAGGTTGTCAGCTATGCCTGCAGCCAGCTTGTTGATGGTGTTGGCGGTAGCGGGGGCGATGACAAAGACGCTGGCCTCCTGTGCCAGGCTGATATGGTGGATGGGGGCATGCGGGTCATCTATGGGCGCCAACGCCACCTCTTGCCTGGTAAGCGCCCGGAAGGTGGCGGGGGTGACGAACTCAGCTCCCGCTGGAGTCATGACCACTTTGACCTGGACGTCCTGTTTCTGCAGGATGCGCACCAGCTCACAGGCCTTGTAGGCGGCGATGCAGCCAGTCACACCAAGCAGGACTGTGGGCTGGGGGTGACAAGAGCTCATCGCGAGTAACCTAATCTGGCCACCGGGGACTCCCAGACGGCGACCTCCACCAACTCGATGCCAACAGGTAGCAGGGCTTCCAACTGCTCGTAGATTGCCCGCGCTAGATTCTCGGCCGTTGCGTTCATGGCGTCAAAAGGCGGTACCTCGTTGAGATAGGTGTGGTCATACTGGTCAAGTATGCTCCTGAGGTTTCGCTTCAGGTCCTGGAAGTCATAGACTATCCCCACCTCATCCAGCTCAGTCCCTCTGACGGTGGCCTCTATATCCCAGGTGTGCCCATGCAGGTCCTTGCACTGCCCTGGGTACCCAATCAGGGCGTGGGCTGCGTCGAAGTGCTCCTTTATCGTTAAGGCATAGCTGCCTTTGGAGACGGGGGTTGCCATGCTCGATCCCTTCTTTTGGGGTGTTTCCTTGGGCTTCTTGGCGGTTTTGGGTGTTGTGGGCGCCGTAGCCTCCAGCGAGAACAGGTCTCCCGCCCCGTAGGCGACAACGTAGGTCCCCGTCATGGCCTGGCTGTCCATGGCCAGATTCGCCAGCCGGTCCGCCTCGCTGTTCTCCTCGCGCGTCACATGTTTTACCGTGAAGGACTCCAGGCCTTCGAGCAGCTGCTTGGCCTCGCGGTGCAGGGGCTTGATCCCCTCGTTCTTCACGCGGTATTCACCCTTGAGTTGCTTGACGAGAAGCTCGCTGTCCGCCTGGACTGCAAGCACCTTCACCCCCAGTGCGCAGGCGTTTTGCAGGCCCCAGATGAGCGCGCGGTACTCGGCGACGTTGTTTGTCGCCTTGCCGATAAAGGCGCTTCCGTGGCAGAGGTCCTTCAGCTCGCGGCCATCAGAGACCTCAAGCACAAAACCGATGCCGCTGATGCCCGGGTTGCCCCTGCTACCGCCATCAGTGCTGAGCCGGGCGCTGCCCAGTGAGAACTCTCCCATCATCTTGCCCCCGCGCTGCTTTCCATGGCATCTTTCCCCCGCACTGCTTCCAAGGTCACACTTCCACCACCAGCAGCCTGTGGCAATACGGGCACTCGCCGATACGCTCGCCATTGCGCAGCTTCTCCATCTGGCCTTCGGTGAGCTCAACGCGGCAGCCGCTGCAATGGGTGCCCTCGATATGAGCCGCGCCTCTTCCACCCTTGGACTCGCAGGCCCGCATGTAGCGGGCCAGAAGGTCGGCCGGCAGTTGTCCAGCCAGGTTCTCCCGTACAACCTGCGCAGCAGACATCTCCTTCTTCAGGGCTCCCGCCTGTGTCTGATATACCGCAAGCAGCTCATCATCTTGCTTCTTCAGCCTGGCTAAAGCCCCCTTCACCTGTTCATCGACCTGGGCGACCTTATCCACCTTGTCCATCTGCCTGAGCGTCTCGAACTCGATCTTCTCAATGCGTTTCTTATTCCCCTCGATCTCCTTATTGAGGGCTGCGACTTCTTTGTAGTTGGTTGTGCCGTTGATCCTGGTCTGCGAGAGGGCGATCTTCTCCTTGAGCGACTCTGCCTCATCCTGCAGCGCCTTGATGGTTCTCTCAGCCTCGTGATGCATCAGCGCTACCTGCTCTGCCTTGGCGTTGACTTCCGCTTTCTTGGTCCTCAGCTCGAGCAGCTGTCCGCGTTGCGGTAACTCATCAAGCTGCTTCTTCAACCTGAGTATCAAGTAGTCGGTATTGGCCAGTTCAAGCAGGATGCTTGCATCACTCATATTCGCTCCTCACGCGCTGCCTCTTCTCTGAGTTCTTCGACTCGATTATAACTTAGTGTGGCGGGGGGGACAGCCTGTTTTCACCCTGACTGCTATAATCAGCCAGAACCTACCGTATCACCCAGGTTGTTTTATGACGAGAAGGGCGGCATTATGGCGAGATTTTGCGTCGGCGACATCGAGGCCTTGCTCTTTGCAGCGTTCCCGGCAACTGATGCGTTGGAAGATGACCGCTTTGGTTTGCTGGTAGGCGACCGGAAGACCATAGTGAGCAGAGTCGCCGTCTCCCTTGATCAGACCATCCCGATGATCGAAGCAGCCGCAGCCCAGAGCTGCAACCTGCTTGTCTCGCATCATCCTGCGTTCTGGATGGCTCCGGACAGCTTCCTTGCAGCTGACTCCGCCGCCGTATCCAGCGGCGCTGTGGTGTTGCGGGCCGCACAACGGGGTGTGGCGCTGCTCTGTCTGCATACCTGCCTGGACTGCGCGCCGGCGGCTGCCAGTATGTTGCTGGAACCTGTTGGGCTTGAGTTCGCCCTGCCTTTGAGGGCACATGGAACCGGCTCCCTGGGACAGATCGCACGGCCTGCCAAAGGACGTGAATTCATTACGCTTGGTGAACTGGCTGCGAGCTACCAACAGAGCTTTGGCGGTGTGGCAAAGGTCTGGGGTGACCCGGCAAAACCCGTCTTCACGGTTGCGACTTGCTCGGGTGGGGCAAGTGAGGTGGTCTCTGAGGTCATCGCAGCAGGTGTCGACTGCTTTGTGACCGGCGAACTCCGTCATCACGAGGCGCTCTATCTGTCAGACAGCAACATCGCCCTCATCGAGCTGGGGCACGATCTCTCGGAGCTTCCTTATCGTTACTATTTAAGGGAGTCGCTTGTCACAGGGGGTTTCCCTGCCAGTGACATTGTTGTGCTTGAGCCCAGCGCGACCTGGTGGCAGCCCGGCTCAGAGTGATCAGAGTAAGAACCAGGCGGGGACGAACTGGATGGCCTGTTTGACCGCTTTCTCGGCCTCTTTGGTGCTGCCGGGATAGGAGTAGAGCTCCTGGTGGAAGTCTACGGAGTGGTTGAGATGCTTGAGGTGCGCGAGCTCATGGAGCACCACTTGGCGGGCAAGGTTCCTGGGAAGGAAGAGCACGCGGCGGTCGATGCGGATGTCGCCTTCGCGCGTGCAGATGCCCCAGGCGGAGTTGCGGTTGTTGACCATGATGCTGGTGGGTTTGATGCCTACCAGGTTGCTGACCTCGCGGTAGACCTCCCAGGCAAAGATCGGGATCATCTGCTTGGCATGCTGCGTGATGAAGGTAACAAGCGCGCGGCGACAGAGCTCCTCATCTGAGACAGCGCCGCTGACCTTGAGCGCAAGGACCTGCGTCTCATTTTGGAAACGCCGTAGCCCGTCCGACTTGGCTCTGACGTTTAAGGCCTGCGTCTGCTGATACTCCACAAGCCAGAGCTCATTGCAGAGGGGGAATTCCAGTTGCTTGGGCAGCCCGGCTGCCTTGCTTTCCTCAAAGCTGATGCGCTGCTGCCTGGAGCGCCTGGCAGCCCGCTCGATCCAGGAACGATGCTGCTCAAGGAAGTCTGTCACAGAGTCAGAGGAGCTGTCCTGGAGAGGCAGCCCTTGCCTCCGATCAGGGATGATCACCTCCAGTTCGCCGGTATGGGAGAGTGAGAGGCGACGGTTCTTGGCGCGCAGGGAGAAGCGGACGCTGACGGACAGACGGGTGCCGTCGCCGCAGACAAATTCAGAGGGTCTGTTCTCGGGATCCCCTCTCATCAGCCGGTGAAGCCCTCCACTGCCCAGGTGCCGGATTTGGCATCCTTGTGCATCTTTATGAGCCCCAGGTCCTGGGCCTCCTCAAGCAGGCCGGTAAAGGAGCGGTAGCCGTAGAGCTGCTCGTTGAATTGCGGGGCCTTGCGGCGGATGGTGTCCTTGATGAGCGAGGAGTGCATGGCGGTGACGTTCTCGCGCTGCAGAGCCTCGATGGTCTCGAAGAGCAGCTGGTAGGCCTTGCGCTTCTCCTTTGACAAGCTGTCGGGGATGGCGGGTGCGTCCACAGCGATGCCGATCTCCTCGTAGAAGATGAACTCGTCGCAGTTGGCGGCAAGCAGTTCGCTGGTGGAGTCGTACATGCCCACGCCGATGACCGTCTTGCCGTTCTCCTTGAGTTGCGAGACCAACGGTGTGAAGTCGCTGTCGCCGGAGACGATGACAAAAGTGTCGATGAAGGACTTGGTATGGCAGAGCTCGATGGCATCCACAGCCAGGCGGATGTCCGCGGAGTTCTTGCCGGTTTGGGCGCGGGTGGGGATCTCGGTGAGCTCGATGCCCAGCGCGTGGAGGTCGCCCACCGCGTCTGGGAAGCGCTGCCAGTCCGAGTAGGCGCGCTTGGCAGTGAGTTTGCCCTTCTCCAACAAGCGCTCGAGCACCTTGCTTATGTCGGGTTTTGTGGCGGGTTTGCGCTTGCCGCCACCTTTTGGCGTGGCGCCCAGCGCGAGGTTCTCATAGTCTATGAAGACCGCGAGTGAGTGTTCGAATTCTGGCATGGTACCCTCCTGTTTTAGTAATTCAGTTTGGCGAGAAGAAGCGGCCCATCAGGGGCGGCTCATCATCAAGGTGATGTCCGTGATAGGGGCAATTCGGATCATCGCATTCCTCATCGTCATACTCATAGTCGTCGTAGCCACCGTTGCTCGCACGCTCATAGACGTCCATGGCCTGCTGGGCGAGCTCCCAGTTGAGGCCATGCTTGGTGCTGCGTTCCTCGTCGCAGTAGATGAGGGCCAGCGCGTGGATGCCCTTCTTTGCGCCGCCAACAAGCACGAGCAGGTCATAGAGCTGGTGCGCTGTCTCCAGGCCGGGCAGTGCAAGGCCGAACTCATCTGCCGTATCAAGGGCTGTGGTCAGGTCGGCGAAGAAATGCTGGAGCTCGATGCCGTAGTAGAAGTCCTCGTCGATGATCTTTTTACCAAAGGCCTGCGCTACAAAAGCCGCCGCGGGGTTGGTCTCCAACGCCCTGAGTATCTGGTCTTGCGGGATACCAGCAGCCATGGCGAACATGATCGCCTCGACAACACCCATCAAGGCGCCAGCCAGGGCGATCTGCGAGGCGAGCTTAAGGGTTGAGCCATTGCCGGGCAAGCCGACTTCTACTACCTCTGGGGTCAGGGCCACAAGCAGGGGCAATGCCTGTTTGAGGCCGTCTGGCTCACCAGCAGCCAAAAGCCTGAAATCGCCTGTCTCAAGCATGGTGGCTGGGCCTTCGATGGAGGCCTCCACGTAGCTGTGGTCATGAACGGCCGCAAGGGCATGCAGCTCTTTGGCCAGACGGGGGTTCGAAGCGCTCAGGTCGATGAACAGGCTCTCTGGCGCTGCGTGCTCCAGAATGCCCTTGTTCCCCAGGTAGACATCCTCAAGCTCCTGTGGTGTATTGAGGAGCGTGATGACAACGCCGGCGCCCTTCAGGGCTGCAGCCAGTGATTTGGCAACGACGGCTTCAGCGGGAAGACCCGCGCCCGCCTTCTGGTCCCCCGGATTCTCTTTTCTGATGAACACGGATACCTCGTTGCCGGCGGCGATGAGCCTTCTGGCAAGCGTGGGCCCCAAGGCGCCCCAGGCGCTTTGATAGATCAGTGCAATCATGTTGTTCCGATAACCTCTTCTCGATCCATGCTCGAACCATCCCTGCTGAGTCGCCTGGATGAAGTCCTGGTGATGCGTTCAGGGCTATCCCGTTTACTGCGATTCAAGCAGTTCCCTGGATTCTTCTGGTTAAAGTGTAGCGTACTCAGGCCTTTGGTGCCCTTGACACTGTTGATACCGTTGAGAACGTTGGGTCTGTTGAGGCTTTTCACGCTGTTGGCGCTGTTGGGAGGACCTCACATCCGGCTGCCGCCATCTCTGCAAACGCCCGCGCGCCGTCGCCTGGTTGCAGCTCGACCGCCCGGCAGGCTGGGGCATACACATGGGTTGTGAACCCCTCCTCTACCGCATCCAGCGCCGTGGCCTTCACGCAGTAGTCGGTGGCCAGGCCGCAGATCCAGACCTCGCTGACGTATTGCTCGCGCAGATAGTCGGCCAGCCCGGTGGCGTGTGCGTGACCGTTGTCATAGAAACCGGAGTAGGAGTCGACTGTGTTATCCGTTCCCTTTTTGAAGGTTCTCACGATAAGATCGGCACGCAACCCAGGGTGGAAGACCGCCCCGTCGGTGCCGTCCACGCAGTGATCCGGCCAGAGCACCTGTGGCAGGCCGCTTAAATCGATGACCTCTCCAGGCAGAGCCCCCTCATGCTGGGAGGCAAAGGAGCCGTGGTCGGCCGGATGGGCGTCCTGGGTCGCGACCACCAGGTCGCCTTGGGCCGTGAACTCTACCGCAAGCACGTTTGCCGGCGCGACCACCTCGTCACCGCCGCTGACGGCCAGGGCGCCGCCCGGGCAGAAATCATTCTGTATGTCTACCAGTATCAACGCTTTCTTGGACATATCAACTCCCGTCATAGCGCAGCTCGCGCTATCTCCCGTCATTGCGAGCGCCTGTTTGCAGGCGCTTGGCAATCTATGCAACAGACGTCCATTGTTGGTAGATTATCACAGCGCATAGCATTCCAATCTCCAGCGCTTCATTTCACCCGCAGCATCCGGTTGAGAGCGTTGAGGTAGGCCTTGGTGCTGGAGACAATGATGTCTCCGTCTGCACCGCGGCCAGAGAACACCGTGCCAGCAGCGTCCTCAACCCGCACCGTCACCTCGCCCAAGGCGTCGATGCCGCGCGTGATAGCCTGCACCACAAACTCCTTGAGGTCGTTGTCTACCTGCACGATCTCACTGACCGCCTTGTAGGACGCATCGATGGGGCCGGTGCCTGTTGCGTTGGCCAGGTGCTCTACGCCCTGTGCGTCCACCAGCACCACCGTGGCCGTGGCCACCAGCGGCACGCCGCAGCTCACCTGCAGCGTCTTGAGCGTCCACAGCGCGTCGATGTTGCGGTCATACTCAGCCATGAGCGCCTCGAGGTCCTCGTCATAGACCTCCTTCTTGCGGTCTGCAATCGCCAAAAAGCGCCCGTACACCTTCTCAAAGGTCTCCGCGTCCAGGGGGAATCCCAGCTGCTCCAGGCGGTTCTTCAGCGCCGCGTGCCCACTGCGCGCTGTGAGCACCATGCCAGAGCCGTCCGCACCCACACTGGCGGGGTCGATGATCTCATAGGTCGCACGGCTCTTCATTACGCCGTCCTGATGGATGCCACTGGAATGCGCAAAGGCGTTGGCGCCCACAATGGCCTTGTTGGGTTGCACCTTGATGCCCGTGATGGAGGAGACCAGATGCGATGCGCGGGTGAACTCGCGCGCGTCTATGGTGGTGTGTGCGTCCAACGCTTCGCCGTGCAGCCGCAGCGCCATGACCACTTCCTCCATGGCGGTGTTGCCGGCGCGCTCGCCCAGGCCGTTTAAGGTGCACTCCACCTGCGTGGCGCCGTTCTTGATGCCCGCAAGCGTCAGCGCTGTTGCCAGGCCCAGGTCATTGTGGCAGTGCACCGCCACCATGACATCCTCAATGCCGCGTACCCGCTCCCGCAGCGTTTTGATGCGCCACCCAAAGTCCTCGGGCAGCGAATAGCCCGTGGTCTCAGGGATGTTGACTATATTCGCGCCCGCTGCGATGACGGCCTCTAAGATCCTGACGAGGAAATCGAGGTCTGCGCGACCGGCATCCTCCGCGTAGAACTGCACGTCACCTACGTAGCTGCGTGCGCATTTCACCGCCGCGACGGCCGCATCGATGGCGGCCTGCTCACTGAGCTGCAGCTTGTCGCGCAGGTGCGAGGGGCTCACGCCCAGCCCGGTATGGATGCGCGGAGCCGCGGCTTTTGCCAGAGCCTCGGCCGCAACCTCTATGTCGCGGGGGACAGCGCGCGTCAACGCGCAGACCACCGCGGCGTCGCCCACCTCCTGGCAGACGCGCTGCACGCTTTGGAAGTCCCCGGGGCTTGAGATGGGGAAGCCGGCCTCTATGACATCCACGCCAAGACGGAGCAGCTGCCGTGCGAGAACGACCTTCTCGTCAGCATTCATACTGGCGCCGGGGCTCTGCTCGCCGTCACGCAGCGTGGTGTCGAAAATGTGTATCTTGCGGGTCATGTGCGTCCTGCCTGTCACCCTTTCATGCGGTGCTATTCTATCACCACTTCTCTACCCTCTTCTCATGCGTGAGACAGGAGGACGATCCTCATTGTCACCACATATGGTAATCTGGTTGCTACAAACTCTGGTTGTGCGTGAGCGCCGTTGCTTGGGGCTTTCCCCGGGCATCGCGGGAAGCGGATGGGAATTCCGCGCTATCCCAGTAGCCGTGAAGCTGACAAACGGGCGAAGACCCACTGCGCAGGCATTGCGTGGGAAGGGGCCCTAGTAGAAAGAAGCCAAGCCGGCAGACCTGACCAGAGGTTGGCACGGGAAGCCCTGCTTCCCTGGGACTCTCCTGGAGTAGAGAGCGGGTGCGGCTATGGCGCTTTGCGCATGTCATTCCCCCATACAAACTCAACTCCTCTAGAGACTCAGAACGAGAACTGCAGGGCTATTTGCTGTGACAGATGTCTGGCAATGCATGCGCTAGCGTAGATTGCCACGCCGCGCTGCGCACGGCTCGCAATGACGGGAGTTTTATGGATGTGACAAACGCTCCGTCCCTTTTGTCACGTCTGCGGCTCGCAATGACGGGAGTTTGTGAGAAAGGGAGTTATGATGATGCGTAAGACTTTATCGATTCTGCTGAGCGCCGTGCTGGCACTGGCGTTGTTGCCACTGCTTGCTGGCTGTGGTGGCCAGAACGGCGCTGGTGGCACCGGCGGTTCATCTGGTGCGACTGGTGCAGCGGGCGCGACGGGCGCTATCTCGGTCACCGACTTGACCGGCAGGGTTGTCACGCTGGACAAACCGGCAGAGAAGGTTGTCGCGCTTACAGCCTCTACCTGTGAGATTGTCTACGCGTTGGGCGCCGGCGATGCCGTAGTGGGTCGTGGCGAGTACTGCGACTGGCCGGCACAGGCGCTGGAGAAACCCGTTGTCTCATCCGGCATGGAAACCAACGTTGAGCAGATCATCGCCCTGCAGCCGGACCTGGTGCTCATGGCTACCATGAACCAGTCGCTCGACCAGGTGAAACAGCTGGAGGATGCCGGCATTGCCGTCTATGGCACTGACGCGCAGGACATAGCCGGCACCTATGAGTCCATCCTGCAGATAGGGCAGCTCATAGGTAAGGACGCCCAGGCACAGGCTCTGGTGGATGACATGAAGGCCACCTTTGACCGGCTTTCTGCCGATAAGAAAAGCGGGACCATCTACTTTGAGGTCTCACCCCTGGAATACGGGCTTTGGACCGCGGGGAGCAACACCTTCATGAACGAGATAGCACAACTCCTGGGACTGGAGAACATCTTTGCCGAC
>Ga0082212_10001086_pt1 | contig 39870 bp, 38 predicted proteins | sample TergutNt197P3_FD_71548 | JGI IMG/M metagenome (GOLD analysis project Ga0082212, IMG submission 71548) | Neocapritermes taracua P3 segment gut microbial communities from Petit-Saut dam, French Guiana - Nt197 P3 | ecosystem: Host-associated > Arthropoda: Insects > Digestive system > Gut ...
ATAAGCTGATTATGGGGAGCTGATGGGGTCGGACGCCTTGGGGTGTCCTGGCGGCCCACACACCCATATATGCCTTGATACTGCTGTATTATTTCACGAGCCATAAGTAAAAATGTGAAAAAAGTTTGCAAAAAGTTTCAGAAAACGCTTGACATTGTTGATACAATATGCTATAATGGAGACAGAAAAGCGAGAGGGTGTAAGAACATGAAAAAGCTGAAAGGCAAGGGCGTCAAACTCATAACAGGCGGGTACGAGGAAACATATTACATCTTCACAGGTAAGAAGTATACGCCATTTGGTCATTGCTTCGACCGCGGCGAATATTACGAGATTGCTAAATGGTCTTTTTACGTTAGGATAGACAAAGAGACATTTGCGGTCATCAGCAATAGGGTTGATGTTGACCTTTATGTGCCGGATACCCTCTACACAGCCAAGGTTGTGAAGATAGAGGAAAATTGAGCCATGAGAATGAGTAGAGAGACGCTACGCTGTCACCTTGGGAATGAGCCGCTTGTTCAGGCCATTAAAGCGAAGCGCGACGTCGAACAGACACGCAAGGAACTTCACGCCGCATTGGACGTCTTGAAAAGGACCGGAATCGGTGAGGCCGCGCTTGCGGAAGTCAACGCAAAATTGAAAGAATACAGCGATGTCAGCATGAACTACGGGAACATGATCGATGAGACATGGCATGTCATTTGGCAAGAGGTATCAGTCATTACAAGGTATCTCAATTGTGACTACAGCGAGTTACCCGAGTATGCGAGATTTTAAGGGGGAAGCGGCAAAGCTAATATTCACTCACGGTGAGTGAATCAGCGCGGCACAAACTGTTGATATTCACTGCACAATTTGCTATAATAAGAATATAAAGGGCGGCACGGAACGTCTACATGAGAGGATGGTATTGCTATGGATGATAAAGGGTTTATATCTGTACTTACCATGAAGGGCGAGAATGACGAGGGACACGAGTATGACCTTATTTGCCGTTTTCCGCTTCATGGGCGTGAGTATATCGCGGTCACGCCAAGAGAGGGCGAGGACGGCAGGGTTGAACTTTATCGGTGTTCCGGGGACGATAATGAATTGCACGTTTCAAATATACGTTCCGATATGGAACTTGACAACGCTGCCGCCGAGTATAAGCGGCTTGTCGGGTTTGATTCTATAGACGAGACGCCGGAGCAGGACGATGACACCTTTATCACGCTGGCCGATGAGAGCGGCGGCGAGCGTGTCTGCCAGATATTGAAGACGTTCAAATACGACAGGCTTGACATTATTGCCGTCGTACCTGTTGATACCGTTGAAGGTGATGACGCCACCATTCAGCTTTTTGCTTACCGGGTCGTAGACGAAACTGACGATACGGAGAGTATCAAGGTTGAGGAAATCCCGGAGCATTTATTTGACGGCGTACAGGATTATTTTGTAAGCATGATACAAGCGCAGTAAGAACTGTTACTGATTGCTGTTGATTATCAGCGCAAAATGTGTTATAATATCAAAGGAAAGAGGGTGTTTTACATGGTCAGCAAGGAACGAAATGAAGCGGCGTGGAATTACGCGATCGGGATTGTTCAAGTAGACGGGATAAAACCGTCCGACGAATTCATGGAGCTTGTCGAGAAAGAGAAGCGCGGGGAGCTTACAGGTGAAGATATACGCCGGATATTGATTAAAAAATACACCATGACGGAGTGCTGACTATGAGTGACCCGTATCTCTATAAGGGTACTGATGTCTTAAAAAACAGGCTTGGAATCATGGATAATGAAATGCTCCAAAATGCCGAGGTAGAGTGTTCATGTAATGCTATCCATAACTTGGATATAATCCCATTGGACGGGGAGTATGACTTAGTTCATCTTTGCCAGTTTCATAGATATATCTTTCAAGATGTCTATGAGTGGGCCGGGAAACCGCGGGTGATAACAATGGAGAAAGAGGAACCCGTTTTAGGAGGGTTATCGGTTCTTTATTCACAGCCAGAGAACATCATACATGAGGCAACGACTGTATTGAATAATATGCGGCGAACGGAATGGAGTAAGCTGACTTTAGATGAACAGGCCGGAAAGCTCACAGACTGTATTGCGGAGCTATGGAAAGTACACCCTTTCAGGGAGGGGAATACAAGAGTGACCGTCACTTTTGTTTGTCATTTTGCTGAGAGCAGGGGTATTCCGATTGACAGAGAGTTATTTGAAAATAATCCGCAATATATGAGAAACGCGCTTGTAGCCGCTTCTGCTGTATTTCCAGAGGGGGATATGAGAAAAAATGAATACCTGAATAGAATCGTCAAGGACAGTCTGGAGCGAGGGGTGCAAAGAGAAACTTTGCAAAATATAAATGACCAACGGGAAAGGCCGCAACATACGCTTGCGGATTACAAGAAGGTTATTGAAGAGAGACGCGCGCGCGATCACGGCGGCAGCCGCCCATCGACGCCGCCGAAGTCGAAGGACAAGCCCGGACACGATGACCGCTGACGGTCGCGCGAATCGGTAGCCGCCCGGACTCGCCCCCATGAGGCCGCCTTGACAGTTTGCCGTATTTATGTTATCCTTTATACAAGTTAATACCGCTTTGCGGTATTTTCTCTTTACACAGTGGGCGGTTGACGTATAACAGCGTCAGCCGTTTACTGTGTCTACGACAAGTTTCGACATAAAAAGTGTAGTGTATTGGCAATACACTACACTTTTCGATATTTTAACATGAAAAAAACCACCATTTTCATGGCAGTTTTTTTTGAAAAACTGTTGACATAATTTTACGCTTGTGATAAAATTACCCATGTACAACACGCAATCCCCGGCCAGTTAAGCAAACGCCAATTTGTTTAACCAGTTCTCCCGCAATTAAAGCGAACGCCAATTCGTTTTAATTCTCGTCCCGTGGGCCACTTTGCAGGAGGCCCGCTATGCTTCCGCAACCAAAACCCAATAACCTCTGTAGCCACAACTGAATAATCTGTAGCTTTTAACTTCCGCGATTCCGATTTTGAAAAAATGGGACTTGCAGGGGGCTTGGTGAATTTTTGTCTCTTACAAGACTGTAACCAGTCTACCACGGCCTTTTCCATTTGTCAATAGGTTTCCATAAAAAATTCAATAAATTTCTTTGTACAATTCAAAACCACAGCATATAGGGGGCGAGATTTATGTTAGGCACAATGGGTACTTCGGCATACAAGAATGTTCAGGACTTCCGTGACCACAAGGATTATTTGGGTTACATGTACGGCGGTACACATGGCTTTATCTCACGCAGTACCATAGCCGATGACCAGTACAGTCAGCGATTGTACACGTCAGATTGGCTGATTAACCGCAATCGGTATTTCGGCGTGGACAACGTGTATACGTCCATGAATTCGTTTTGCAAGCAGAGCCGCAAGACCGAGTACCTAAAGAAACTGAACGCGCTTTACGTTGACTTGGACTGCTATAAAATCGGTATATCACAGGAAAAGGCATTGTACATACTGGAACAGGAGTATTTCGGGCGGCGTATCCCCGTACCGACGTTTGTAATCAACAGTGGCCGGGGGCTGTACTTAATCTGGAAGATATACGAGGACAGGAACGCATTACCGCGTTGGACAAGCGTACAACGGCATTTCTTTGAGGTGTGCGGGGAGTTTAACGCCGATATTAACGCGCTGGATGCGTCGCGGATACTGCGCGTACCGTTTACCAAGCACTCCGGGAATGGTGCTACCGTGAGTATTATGCGCTTCACGGACGTAAAATATACCTTGCATGAGATAATTAGGGAATATGACGTAAAACCGCATGGGGCGGCTACAAAGAAAGGCAAACGCGCCGTGACCTTCCCTTACGGTCAGGCCACAGCGAAGCAGCGGGAAGCAGCGCGTCTGATCGCAGAGAAACACGGCCTTGATTTGCCCGATTTTGAGAGCTACGAGGATACTTTCAAGTTTATTGAAACGCATTATAAAATCACTCACCGTGAGGGAATGGGGAGTCTGCGCCGCTATAGGAACACTTCTTTTAACCATAAGCCGTATCTATACGGGCGTTGCCAAGACCTTACGCGGCTGTTCGCCATGCGGCGCGGCGCGGATTGCCGCCGTGAAGTGGGCTTATTCCTTTATCGGCTTTGGCTTTGCGAGTTGACGCATGATTACGAATACGCGCTGAGAGAGACGCTTCATTTCAACGAGCTGCTTGACCGCCCGTTTCCCGCTGAGTACGTCGCCAAGAGTACCGAGAGCGCGGAGAGGGCGGTACGGCGCGGCAGGACGTATAAGTACGGAATGAAGAAGCTAATCAAGGTACTTGCAATCACCGATGAAGAGTTGACGCACCTGCACCATGTACATACGGCTACCAAGTCCGGGGGCGAACGAAAAAAGGAGCGGAACCGCAAGGACTACCTAAAACGGCTGGAAATGGCCGGAAAAACCGTTAAGAAAGATGCGGTAAGGACGCGCAGGGAGCGTATCGCCGCCATGATTGCCGCTGGAGAGGCTAAAGAGTGTATCTGTGACGCCTTGGAGATTAGCGGACGTACATATGACAGGGATATGAAAGCAATACAAGCTGAAAGCGTTACAGAGCGCGTCAAGGCCGTGTTATCCGCTACGCCGGACAATACAGCAGTTGGAATCAACGCCGCTGTGAAAGCGGTTGAGGGTCTATTATGCGCGTCAAAGCGCGTTTTTTCTGCGAGGTCTGACTTGATGACAAAAATTAAGCCTTTATATTATAGCGAAAAGCCTTTGGCTTTTCTGAATGGTTGTAAAGTTTACTATGAGCAACTTTCTTTGTTTGATTTTTTTAAGGACGTGATTAGGTTGACGCCTTTGGCTACGGGTGGCTTCTGTACAGGGGGTTTGTCTCCCTTACGTCCTGCGACGTGCGGAGTAGTCGGTGGGCTGGCTTCGGCTGATTCTTCGTGAGTTGTTTACGTGGTGTCGGCTTCGTGTGGTTCACTCACGGTGAGTGAATCGTGAAGATATTTTAGGGAGGTATTTGAGCGTGAGTGTTTTTCTTGATAGCGTAAAGGCCGTGCCAATAACGGATTATGCGGCGCGTTGTGGGTTCACTCTTTTGAAGAAAGGGCGGTATTACAGTATCCGGGAGCATGACAGCGTTCGGATTGACCCAACGAAAAATTGTTTTTGGCGCAATTCAGTTTTTACTGGCCGTGGGACAGGTGGTGCGGGGAGCGTTATAGATTTTGCTATGGTATTTTGCGGATATAACGCCGCTTCGGATGCGATAAACGCGATTGCGGATACCTATGGTATAAAGAAAGTGTTGCCGTTCGATGAGCGACGTGTTGCGGCGAAAGCTGCTGTTCGGCCAGTTGTTCAGCATACAGCAGTTGAAGGCCAGGAACGGGGAGAGTTGTCTTTACCTTCCAAGGGGAAGGACAGTATGGCGGCGTTTGATTACCTATGTCGTGTCCGAGGGATAGATTTGTCGATTGTGCAATATATGTACAATAAAGAAATGCTTTATGAGGACGAACGGCAAAACTGCGTGTTTACGATCGGTGATTTTGCCTGTGTGAGAAGTACGACAGGCGGTTATATGAGGGACGTTCCGGGGAGTGATTATAAAGAGTGCTTTTATATGCGGTGTACTCCGACGGCCACGACATTGGTTGTGGCGGAGAGCGTCATTGATATGCTGTCTGTTATGACGTATTTTTTGAGAACAGGGAAGCGGTATACGGATTACTGTTATCTTGCGCTGTGTGGAACTATGAAGTTACCAAGCCTTTATTACCATTTAGAGAGGGACTCTTTAATTGATACGGTGTATCTTGCCTTGGATAACGATGAGGCGGGCCGCCGTGCAGCTGCGGCGGCTGTTGCGGAGGTTGATGGACAGAGGTACAGGGTGGTTTCTTATTTCCCGCCGGGTGGCAAGGATTGGAATGATTTTATCAGGGGTGTCTTTCACTCACCGTGAGTGAATATTTGGATATGTGGGGTGAGGGTTCGCGCTGGCTGGTGACGGTCGGCGTGTCTCTGTTTTTATGTTATTGACATTATTTGCACAATTTGCTATAATGAAAGACATCGGATGCTGTTGCGGAGGGGTAGTTCGGGGATACTTCGGTTTGGGTTGTGGAGGTGACGCAGTGGATATTTTAACGGTATTTCTTTTCTTAGGCGTCTTTTCTTACATCGGGTACTTGCTTGTAAAGGTATGCTTGTATTACCGCAGGTGTAAGGAAGCGGAGCATAGCGGTGATTTTGTAAGGTTTGACGGTGATGTTATCGAGATTCTTGAAGAACGGAAGAGGGCCGTACATGGTAAGATGATTGCTGTCGGTTATCCGCATTACAAAGCGCTTTATAATGGCGAGGAATTAAGCTATACGAGCATGGTGTCGCGTGTGGATTATATTGTTGGTGAGAAGTATGAACTTTGCTACGAGCCAAGGACGGGGGTTTTATGGGCAGACGGCGATTTACTGTTGATGAAGAGAAAGATTGTATCCAACGTGAGATTGGTGCTGATACTGATGCGGTATTGATAGTAACCGTCGTATTGCTTTAGTTGGCTTCCGTAACCTCTCCTTGGTTGCCGTGTTTGTGGTAATCGTTTTACTGTTACAGTCGTATGTCCTTGGATGGATATTTGTAAGCGGCGATTCTATGCACCCAACGTACAACGACGGTGATGTGTTGTTGGAGAGGAAATACGGGCTTTTAGAGTATGCGCGTTACGATGTTGTGATTGTTTCGTTTGGCGGTGAAAGGTTAATCAAGCGTATCATGGGATTGCCGCTTGAAACTATCGTTATTCAAGACGGCTATCTGCTTGTCGATGGGGAGCGTCTTTATTCTGACCTTGACGGCAAGATACAGTGGGGTGGTTGTGCCGAAGGATGCGGGGTAACGCTCGGCGTTGATGAGTATTTCGTACTCGGCGATAATTACAACCACAGCGGCGACAGCCGGAAGTTTGGTGCGGTAGGTTCGGATAATATTTCCGGCGTCGCTGTATTCAAAGTATTTCCTTTCTCTGACTTCGGATTTATCGAAAATACTCACTCACGGTGAGTGAATCGCAGGTGAAGTAATGTTTGATTTTTTCCGTGACATACTTTTAGAATCGCAAGGTATTGACAGCGACAAAGCGCAACGAGAGAAGCAAGGTAAGAGAGAGCAGAAGAAACTGGCTCGTTTTATATTTTCAAGAAGCGCAAAGACCTTTATATATATTGTCGGAGGCTTTTATATTGCGCTTGCCGTGTTCAATATTGTTTCTTTATGGGGCACGGAAAGCAAGCTGTCTATTGTCAAGTATGTTTTTCTTTCCTTGGTTGACCTTTCTATTCTTGTAAGTCTTGCCATTAACAAGAAGCGGAGCGAGATTTACGCTTTAATTGTCATTGTAGTATTTCTCATTTTGCTTTACGTTTCTATATATCTGATGTAAGGGGCAAGGTTGATGTCTGGCAAAGACAACAGCGGTATAGACATAAGCGATAAAGATATTGCGGCGTTGGAAGAGATGGCGTCTAAATACAATATGAGTGTCGCTGATTTTTATAAGGCTGTATTGAATCGAGGTAATGAAACAAGCGTCAAGGTGAACAGGTGGGTACGCTTGTCTCAAGATGAATATGATTCTATAAAAAAGAAGGTAGACGCTCACGGTATTACCTTTACTTATTGGTGTGCGCTTGCTTGCCATTCGTTCCTTGAAAGCGAAGTATCTACCATGCAATTTTACGGGTTGAAGAATAACTATAAGCGTAACAGAACTCAAAGGGTATGTGTGGCACTAAAGGACGGCTCAGAGGACGCCAGACTTTCAGAGATTGCGGGTAGATGGAATATAGGGCTATCTTCGCTTATACGTTACTGTTTGTTGACCTATGACGGCCATGAACTGTTAAGCACGGACGGCCCTGATGGAAGCTGACAGCACAGATATATTGCCGGACGCCGTGCTGAACGTCGCACCCAAAGGAGTATGGGGGATTACAAAGGGCGCGTTACACGCGCCAGAACGATAAGAACACCGTTTTGTGTTCTTATCGTGGTTAAGCAAGCATAGGGAATGTAGCTCCACTTTGTTCCGCCACATACCCGCTTGTTAGTCACAAAGCACAAGGCTTTGTTGGGGCGTCGCCCCCTAATACCCCCGTTGATGTTGTCGGCGGCGCGACAACATATCATGTACGGCGGCGCGTACATGATGACGAATATGACGGCGCATATTCTGAGTAATTCACTCACCGTGAGTGAAGGAGGTTTACCGTGACAGAGAACAGGACGAGGGAAAGAAACTTTCGGGTGTGGCTTTCAGAAGATGAATTGAAACTGCTTGCAGAAAAGGCAAAGAGTTTCAACATGAGCAAATCCGAGTATGTACGAAGCGTTATTAAGTTTGGAAGCGCGGGCCGGAGTCATACGAACTTATCAAAAGAGGAAAGCGAAAGGTTAAGATATGAAGTCAACCGCATAGGCAACAATATAAATCAAGTTGCCTACAGGGTTAATGGCAAGGGTACGGTTGACATCGAGGATTTTGAAAAGTTGCGTATTGAGTTTGTTGAATACCTTAATCTTCTTTCCGATTATGCGCTGGTGTAGGTGGTAGTTATGGCAACGGTACATATACACGCGATATATACCCGCCCGGATAAGGCGGTCGATTACGGCGTAAAAGATAAGGTTGGGGAACTACGGGACGGAATCACAAACGGGATAGAGTACGCGATCAACGACAAGACGGGTGAAGCGGTTTACAAGACCTTATCCTCGTATATGAACTGTAAGGTTGACAATGCGATTGACGATTTTCATTACTACGCAAACATGGGCCGTGGAAACAAAGAAACGAAGCTGAAAACTAAAAACGGTTTAGAGGTCGTCGCTTGGCATTTGTGGCAGAGTTTCAAAGGGCATGAATGTACGCCGGAAACTGCAAATGAAATCGGAATGAAGTTAGCGCGTGAAATGTTCCCGCGCTTTCCGTGCGTCGTATCTACACATACCAACACAGACAACATTCACAATCACATTATGGTTTGCGCTTGGAATATGGACGGTGGGAAATGGAACAACGACAACAGCCATTACAGAGCATTGAGAAAGACATCGGATAGGCTGTGCGATGAATACGGGTTAAGTGTACTGGAAGAAACCCGTAACGTAAACTTATTGAGTTTCGTTGACAAGGACGGCGTGAAAAGATATTACGAGCCTACAAGCCGTAAGAATGACTTAATTAAGGAACGGGAACAGGGCCGGGTTACAGGCAGTATTGACGATTACCGTAATACACCGACGTATGAAACCGTCACTTATAAGAGGCAGACTAATGTTGCTTCTATACAGAGCGATATAGACAGCTTGCTTCCGTCAATCAGAAGTTACGACGAGCTGCTTGACCGTCTACGGGAACTTGGATATATTGTAAATGCCAAGAAGAAAAACGGCGAATGGTTGCGCCACGTTTCTTTTGTCGCGCCTATGTCGCAGAGGGCGACGAGGGACAGCGCAATCGGTGATGGTATCTTTTACACGAGGGAGAACCTTACAAGGCACATTGAGAATAAAGAAAACGAAAAATCGAGGGAACACGGCGGCGATAAAATCACTCACGGTGAGGGAATTGTTGTTGACGGCGTTAAATACATACCGACGTATGAATACGGACGTTTTAACGTGTCTGACTTACATGAAGATTACAGGGTCGCGGCAGACAGCGGCGGCGGCCTTGTTACAGTTAGCAGAAACGAACTTGAAAAGGCGAATGTACGGAGCATATTTGAACGTGAGAAGGAACTTACCACGAGTATTTACGATACAAGCGTACTGGAAAGGATTCTTGCGGAGGAGGAAGCGGCGAAGCGAAGAAAAACAAAATATGTACCTGATACGCAGGAAGCCGTATTGCTGAACCGGTTGCAGGACGAATTAAGATGCCTTTCGTTCATCGAGCGATATAAGGTATACAGCCTTGAACAAGTCAACGACTTATACAAGGCTGTATACGATAACTATAATCGGAGCGTAGAGGAACTGGACAGGCTCGACGGCCTGATTGAGCATTTCAATGAAGTGCTGACTTTGCCCGGTAAGGCCAAGGAGATTGAACGGCGTATCAGCGAAAACGCGGATAATGTCGAATACATGTTAGAGGACTATTTCACAGACACCATAGCGTTGAGGGATATTACCGATACGATGGAGAAGTACGGGATAGATACGGACGAGGGCATTGACCAACTCAACGCTAAAATTAGCGACGGCATGACCTCGGAGGCAGATTACAGGTCGCGGCTGCTGGAGTTGCGTGATAGGCTTGACGATTATAGTAACTGCATGGCCGTATTCAGCCGGATAGAGCATTACGAGCAAGAAGATAAGGCGAAAGCCGTCGAGAGGTTCAACACGATCCGGGACGAGGGAGCAAGTAAACAGCGAAACAGGAAAGACAAAGGAGAACGGTGAATATCATGGTACTGAAAGCAGGGACTACACATTTTAACCTACGCATGGGCCGAACTGAGAGCGGCATACCAGTTTACTCTATCGAAGATTACGACGTCGGTATGAGCGTCACCGCCAACGCCGCAGCGGTCATCAGCGAGGTCGTGGCCGTGACTGGCCCGATACCCGGCAACTCGATATTCGTTTATCGTGATACGGACGGACGCTGGGACGGCCTGAATGTTGTAAGCGGCGTGTTTATAGACTTCTTCCCATTGGGAGCTATTACCGAGGACGAGGCGTTAAGTATGGCCGTTGCGAGAAGCCATAAATCGGTTAGCTGAACAGCGGGTGTCGGGTGCTATGCTGTAAATCGGATAAATATGTTATTGTAAATTCAAAATATTGATGTTATAATGCGTTTTAGGGCTATCGACAAGACAGCCAAAAAAGATAACCCTCCCGGTCGCACGAGAGGGTTATCACGGAGACAGGGGCTTTACGTTTGGTGTTTGTCCTTGTCGGGGGGAACAGACCCGTCATCTTTTGGGGTGGGGGGTTTGTTTTCGTTTCTCCGTGTTTCCCAATAATCTGGATACAGAGCGATATGTACTGTCCACGCTTGCATTACGGCAGTAATAGCCATGTAGATTATTGAGATTACCTCAAAAGAACTCATGTGATCACCTCCTTATTATATATACCATCTTTTCGGCCTTTTGGCATATGACTTTTCCCACAAACTTGTCCTATTTTTTTAGTGAATTTGTCGGTATGATTGTTTTGCAAGGGGTAGGTGAAGAAACTTGTCTTTATATATTATATCTTGATTGTTTGTAAAGTTATGCAATTTTTTCAAAATATTTTTTGGACGCATATTTTATAGCAAAAAGTATACCTTTTGCTACTGTCGATTTACCCCTTGTTTCTTGGTTGCAAAATGGTTATAATGGGCTTATTGCTACTTGCAAAAAGAGACAACACCATTTTGCAACCATAGAGAGGGGCAGCTATGTATTACGGCTATCACAGGACAAGCACCAAAGAGCAACCTCTTGACCGGGGCGTTATGGGTATCCGGGCGTTTTGCGAACAGCGCGGGTATCCGTTGGAGAAGGTATATACTGACCAACTAAGCGGCAAGACCTTTGACCGCCCTCGTTATATCGTCCTTAAAGAAGATGTGCTGCGTGAGGGTGATACGTTAATCTTACACGAGCTTGACCGTCTTGGACGGAACAAAGCCGAGATTGCAAAGGAGCTTGTCTATTTTAAGGAGCATGAGATACGCATCATGTTTCTTGACATACCGACAACAACGGTCGAGTATCCGGGAATGGATGACGGGTTTTCGTCTTTGATTCTTGAGACGGTGAACAATATCTTGATTGAAATACTGTCTATGACCGCACAGACCGAACTTGAACGGAAGAATAAGCGTGTGGCCGAGGGTATAGAGGCGGCAAAGACGCGCGGTGTTAAGTTTGGCAGACCGCGAAAGATGACGCCAACAGATTTTGCGGTTGCGTTCAGCCGCGTCGAACGCGGTGAAATTAGAAGTTGTGACCTCATGCGTGAGTTGGGACTTACCCAATACACATATTTCAGATATGTCCGCGAGTATAAAATGAACCCCGCGCCGGAATCCTCGGGGATTGACGGCGCGGAGTGAGCAGACTGACCGGGTACGACCGTGAGAGCAGTAACCCATAGTCGGACGTGAATCACTCACGATGAGTGAAAATGTATAGGCATTATGCTATAAGTTCTTTTTGCCGTTCAATCCCCCGTAAGATAATCAATCATCATAGTGTGTACCGCATTGAGCGATTATTAACTGGTCGCGCTCAACTTTATAAACAATACGGTTTGCCTCATCAATGCGTCTGCTCCAATAACCCTGCTTATTATCCTTCAAAGGCTCAGGCTTTCCGATGCCCGTGAATGGGTGGCGGTCAATATCTTTCAGAAGGGCGTTTATACGCTTCAGTGTTTTCTTATCTTCTGTTTGCCATTCGACATATTCGTCCCATGCTTTATTGTGCCATACTTTATTCATCTTCGACCTCAATAAGTTCGTGAGTAGTAAGATTTTTACCCGCCTCAATATCAACTATCCGGCGGTTTAATTCTTTTTGGTTTCTTACGCTGTAAAATGGGTCATATATCTCGAACGGTATTCTTCCTTGCCGCAAAGACTGACGGGCAAAAATATTAAACGCCGTTGACAGATTCATGCCAAAGTCGTTAAACATTCTTTCGGCTTGTTCTTTAACCTCTCTGTCGAGTCTGATTGTTACATTTATGGTTTCAGCCATTGCAAGTACCTCCTCAGAATCATGTTTGCTTTATTATAGCATATTCTTTCGTGCTTTTCAAGTAGTATGCACGAATAAAATCACTCACGGTGAGTGAAAGGGAGCGGAAAAGGTAAACCAGACGCCAAAGATGTTAAGAGGGGAGTCAAGAGACTTTCGCGGCATAACCGCCTACGGCTATTATTCCACGGTTCTCTTGACACCCCTCTTTTTTGCGCCGTTGCCGCTGCGCCGACACCGTAAGCTGGTTTCACCAGCAACGGAGTCAATGGCTTTCAGCATAGCGCAAAACCACTAAGGCGTCTGGAGGTTACGCGGCCTCGCCATAAGCTGATTATGGGAGCTGCCGAGGCCGGGCCGCGCTGATGGGCGCGCCATGTCCATGTTTGATTTGATACTATCCCAAGCCGAAAAAGTCAATATCCCAAATGCGGCCTTAATTGTTCGGATATATATTCTTGCAATCTTTTTTCATTTCTCCGCAGGTCTTTATACTTTAAGTGCATAATCCTTATTTTACATTCGGTAAAAATAGCGTCAATATTTTTATCGCGCTTGATTCTGTCCGGGTCATCGTGAGATTTATCATCCAACTCAATAATTAACGAAACTTTCAATGTATCGGAAGCGCATACGCAAAAATCAACGTGTTTGCTCATAATTTCCCTATTCTCAGGTATTTTCCACCACTCATCTTTATCAACATTCGGATAGCGTTTAAGTGCATCGGATTTCACCGTTACAATATCTGCCAAACGAACCTTTGCGAAGAGCAGAAACCACCTTGCTTCAATAGCTGTGCGAAGTATTGGGAAATATCTCATCTCGCCTTCAGTAAGAATAGGTCTTCTTTCAAAGTAATTCGGGTTCATTTGTGTTGACCTCCTCCGTATTAAATGACCTAAACAAATCCCTCACCGTGAGTGATTATCTTCTAACACTATTAACGAACGCCCCGCACAGACGGCGGGGCGTTCGTCTCGTTGTCTGCGTTTCCCTTTTTACTGCCCGTTACCCCCCCCTATCGCTCCTGAAACCGTGTGTACTATCCGCGTAGCAGGTGTATTCCTGTTGAATGGTGATAAAATAATCAGACAAATTATATAAAGGAGCGGTTAGCAATGGAACAGACCTATGGGTATATCCGCGTATCGACGCGAGAGCAGAACGAGGACAGACAGATAATAGCCGTGCGGGACTTCGGAGTGCCGGAGAGCAATATATTTCTGGATAAGCACTCCGGCAAGAATTTTGAGCGTCCGTCATACAAGCGTCTGTTAAGAAAGCTAAAGCCTAACGACACGCTTGTCATCAAGAGCATTGACAGGCTTGGCAGAAACTACGAAGAGATATTGGAGCATTGGCGAATCATCACGAAGGAAAGGCAATCCGCTATTGTGGTTCTCGACATGCCCCTGTTGGATACGCGGCGGAAGAAACGGGACTTGACAGGAACTTTTATTGCCGACCTCGTGCTACAAATACTAAGCTACGTCGCGCAGACAGAAAGGGAACTTACACGGCAACGGCAAGCCGAGGGCATAGCGGCGGCGAAGAGACGCGGGATTAAGTTTGGCAGACCATTGTTAGAAAGGCCGCCTTGCTTCCAAGAGATAAAGAAAGCATGGGAACGGCGGGAAATATCAGCGCGTGAAGCCGCGCGGCGGCTGAATATAAGCCATAAGACATTCTTGGAGTGGTCAGGCAAATAAATATTGGGAAAAAAAGTAGACTTTTTCACCCAAGGAAATTAAAGGGCTATTACATAAAACGCTTCGCCATTATATGGCAAGCCGCGCTTGACAAAAGCCATTAACGAGAATATCTACGACAGCTACAGACAGATTATAGCAAAATGCCTTAAACATGTCAATCAGCTTGGGGAAAAAAGTCTACTTTTTTCCCCAATACGCTTTGTCAATATGATTTTGTTATTGAGGTGCTTTCTGTGGATTTTGGTAGTGATGTTGGAAATACAGGCGTACAAATAGCGGGCAATGTTGCAATGAAGATATTTGAGGCTCTGCAAGCCCTCTTTGCCAAAGTATTTGAGTTGTACATGAACAGGGACGTCAGGGAAAAGGCGCGGCTTGAGAACAAGGAAATGAAGAGCGTGGCTGATAAGCGGGAGTTTTTGGAGAAGGTTGACGAATCCGTCGGGCTTGTCCGCTACCAAGATGCGGTAAAGGCGGGTATCCCGCTCACCAACGCCCAACTGCAAGTTACGGATAAGGAATTCAAGCGGCTTGCGGAGATTTGCAAAAGAAACGGTGTCTTTTTGACGGGTACGATGGACGCAAGGCAAAATGAACTTGGCGTCGTAGGCGTCAAGAAGTTTAACATCATGTGCAAGACCTCACAGCTTGAAGATATGATTAACATGGTCAAGATACTGAATGACGAAAGGATAATCAACAATCTGGCCGACCGTAAGGGTGAAATACTACGGCAGGGCGCGGATAACCTTACACCGCAGGACTTGGCTGATATAAATGAACTCGACCGTAAGATACAGGAAATCAAAACAGGCCATTGCCATGAGTTGAACGACGCGCAAGCCGGGCGCGTTTGTGACCGCGTTGTCAATGGCGGTGAAGAACCAAGCGTAGAGTATGATTTTAATAGTGTGATGAACAAGAAAACGGGAGGCCAGCTTGACAAGGACAGTTATTCCTATATCGTGGACGCGGCTGACCCTACGAAGCACATAGTTTGTCATGGCTACAATGCAGAGTATAACGGCGCGGGGTATATCAAGACCGATTATCAGGTGTACAATGCTGACGCGCTTGTTTTTGAGACGCACGACGGAAGATTTGACGGTAGGCCCTTGGGATACTGGGACGCACAGAAAGCGCAAATGAAAGAAATCGGCGGTTTCAGCGATACGGTTTTGAAGTTTCAAGACAGCAGTGAATACCAACATTACCTTGACAAATACATGATTGAGAACGACAAGGAACTTTCCTTTTTACAATTTGGCAAGGAGAACAGGGATTACGGGGCTATTTTGAACGCACTCGACAGTGAACTTGCCGCTATGAAGCTGTCAGACAGCGACATGAAGATAAAGCCCAAATATGAGAACGGTGTCGTAATAGACGGTATCAGCGGAAAGCCTATCTCCGAATTGGACGCAAGCAACTTGTCACTCCACGATAGGACTGTTCTGGCTGAGTGTGTGGTTATAGGTAAGATGATGGATAACTATACCGCCCTCTCTCAGTATGACACGGAATTTCTTTTAGCCAACGCGAACCTGAGCGGACAAACGCCAGATACGCCCGGTTACGCGGAAGCGATAAACAACCTAACCGATGTAAACGCGAGGTACAGAGCGGCGGTCGATGGCGAGTACAGTCTAATTTGTGACCGCAGGGAGATTAACGCCGTTCAGGTCGAGCAGAGAACGAGAGGGGAAAGAGTACCGCTTGATGATGAAAAAATACGCAAGGACGATACCGTATTGAAGGCTTGCGTAACTGATATAGAAGATACAAAGAAGAAAATCGCCGACGTGACTATGAGAATAGCGGTCGATACGGACGGCGCGAACCATGACGCTTTACGGGACGAGCTGACAAAACACAGGGGCGTTCTTCTGGAGCAGGAGGGCCGTTACGCGGCGGCTATAAGCACCGATGATGATATTCCCGGTGACAGGCTGGCCAATGAGGTACACGGCGATCAGCGGCATACGCTGGATGAATATAGAGACGTTATAGCGGACAGGAAAACGGCGGATAAGAACGCGCCGGACTCGGCGGCCCATAATCCTGAAATACCCGGTAAGTCTGATAAGGACAAATTGGACAGAGGCTAATCACTCACGGTGAGTGAATCATTGAGAGGGGGTGTAAAGGAGTTTGAAACCAAAGAAACAGAGCAACATGGGCTTTATCGTTGGGGTTATCATTATGGTTGCCGTCCTATTTCTTGCGGCGCATTTCGCGGGTGCTTATAAGGATGTGGTTGACGAATACGGCGAAGTCAAGGATTTTTCCGTGGTTGGGCTTTATTACGCCGCCTTTGAGAACAGGCTGAAAACGCCGCTTTCTATCGAGTGGAACGAGTACAGCCAGCAGATACTTATATATAGCGGCCTGATTTGCTTTATTGCCATTGCGTATATAGTCACATCAAAAAAGAACACCATAGCGGGTAAGGAGCATGGCACGGCGCGATGGGGCAGACGCGGGGACATACAATCACTGTTTGCCGACAATATCCTTAAAAAAGAATTGAGCCTGCTTTCCAAACGCCGGAACATCTTCACACGCCCGTTTGCGAAACGGTCAGTCATAAAACGCTGTGATTGTGACGGCATGGTACTCAAAGCCGGCAAGGTTGCGGCTTTGAAGCTGAGGGCCGAACAGGAGAGGGCCGAGGGCAGATATAACAGGAAACTTTATAACGAGGATATGAGAGCAATCGGCAGGGAAGTCAGGGACGTTGTAAGGGACGCGAAACTGGCGGCGTGGAAACCGCTTAGATTGAAAGCTGATTATGACATCGCCGTCAAAGGCTATAAGGACAGCCGCAGGGACGGCAGAATCAACGACAAGGAAATGAACGATGGTATCAAGGCCGCCGCCAAGGAGTACAGGAGTAACCTTACATCGTTCTATAAGGGTTTTGGCGAGAGCGTAAAGCTAAAGACGCAGTATCACAACGCGGATTCTCTTTTTACGCAGTCGGAGCGTATCAGTATCCATAACTACGAAGTCAACAACAACGTCCTGATTTTGGGCGGCTCGGGTAGCGGCAAAACGAGGGGCTTTGTCATGCCAAACATCTTACAGGCCCATAGCTCATACGTCATAACTGACCCGAAAGGTGAGATTTTGGAAAAAAGCGGGAAATTCCTGTCTGAGTTTAATGGCTATAAAATCCGCGTCCTCAACCTTGACAATAAGGCTTTATCGGACGGTTATAATCCTTTCGTATACATACACCCGGAGAGGGAGGGTTACGAGGAACGTGTACTGACCCTCATTAAGACCATCATTATAAATACGGACGGCGGCGAGAAACGAAACAGCAGCGACCCGTTTTGGGAGAAAGCGGAGGAACTTTTTTTACAGGCCATATTCTTTTTCGTGTGCGACGGTTTTATCTTGAAAGACAGGAACATGAACACGGTGCTTGAGCTGATAGCCATGCTGGACTTAAAAGAAGACCAGGACGATTGTACCAGTGAACTTGATTATTTCGCCGCGTACTTTGCGGAACTTTACGGCAAAGAGCATATAGGCGTACAGCAGTATAACGAATTCCGCACCAAGGCAAGCGGCAAAACGGCTAAATCCATCGTTATCTCAGCGGTTGCGCGGCTTGCGCCATTCCGAACCACGGCCATCAAGAGGTTGTTTTCCTATGACACGATGGACTTACACCGTTTGGGTGAGGAAAAAATGGCGATATTCGTTGTCGTGCCGCCTACTGATAAGACGTTCAACTTTATCGCGGGTATGCTGTTTACGCAGATGTTTCAGGAATTACAGTATTGCGCCACCGAGGTACATAAACATGAGGGCCAGCGGTTGCCCGTTCCCGTCCGCTTTGTTCTTGACGAATTCGCAAACACCTGTACGATACCTAACTTCGTTCAAATACTGGCCTACGCCCGTTCTTTTGGGGTTGGCATTGTACCCATCCTGCAATCGCTGGAACAGATTAAGAACATGTATAAAGACGAGTGGGGGGTTATCGTTGATAACTGTGCCACCCGGCTTTACCTCGGCAGTATCTCACACATGGAGACCCTTGAATACGTTTCCAAGATGCTGGGCAAGGGGACGTTCGACAAAAGAAGCACGGGACGCACACGGGGCAGACAGGGTACATCTTCGCAGAATTGGGACGTGATAGGCCGTGAGTTGTTGGACGCGGCGGAGATAGGCAAGCTGCCGAAAGAGGATTGTTTACTGCTCGTAGCCAACAGGCCGCCGTTCTACAGCAAGAAATACGATTACACGACGCACCCGAATTACAGGTATACGTCTGACGGTAACAGGTCGTATTCATTCTACTACGAACCCGCACCCATTCCCGCGCAACCGACCGCAGAAAAGAGAACTCCGCAAATCACTCACGGTGAGGGATTGACGCCAAGCGCAAACGCCATCGTTGCCACGCAGGATATTGAGTTTATGACCGAACCTAAAAAGATACTGAGCGATATGGTCAGCGCGGGTAACAACAATGTACCGATACCGAACAGCTATTTTCCGAACGACGGCGAACCGAAGTATTCAGACGATGAAACTGACGCCTTATTCGCGTTGCTTTACAACGAAGAGGACGACAAGGTGGTAAGTGAGGTTATGCGTAATACGTCGAGTATAGAGTTAAATACGGACACTGCTGTCATTGCGGCCAGTATGGTAAGCACAGCGGCGTACCAGACGCCTATCCCAAACGGTACGCTGTCCGTGCCTGACGGTGAGCCTGTGTTCTCAGTGAGCGAAACGGAATACATCGGCGATTATCAGCTTGACGACGACGAGGCTTTAAGTGTTGTAATAGAAGAGGAAATAGGCATGTCTATCAATGCCTTGATTGACATGTTGCCGGAAGATATGGCCGATACCGTAAGGACGGACGCGCAGGGAACGGTTGAAGCTGAGAGCGCGTAAGGGCAACCATATAAGGACATTAAAATCCCTCACCGTGAGTGATTTTGATGATATAAACAACAAAAGAAAGGTTGGTTTTCTCATGCGAAATACAAAGGTTTCCAAAGACGGCGTAATGAATAAGGATAACGCGCTGATAAGTCTCGGCGTATTCATTGACCGTCACGCCGCGCTGATATTCGCCGTATGTCTCGCGTTCCTGTTTGTGTTCATCGGTGTTTCCGGGACTGCTTATGCTGCTGGCATTGACCCCGGTGGCGGAGGCGGTGATGGTGCCGCTGACGCTATGTGGGGTGCGATTCAAGAATTGATTGGCACATGGGTCACGCGATTGGGTGGAGTGGTCATGTTCGTGGGCGGCGTTATGTTTGGATTGGGCTGGAAAAACGACGACGCGGAGCAGAAATCACGCGGTATGCAGACCATAATCGCGGGTGCTATCGTCGCGGCTATCGCGGGTATGGTTGCTACGTTCTTTAACGGCTGATTGCAGATACAGTACAAGCCGTGCGGCGGCGCACGGCTTGACTGGCGGGATTCAGAAGTAGGGTCACGGCCTTTTTAATTCGGCTTCGATTTCCTGTGCCAAAGACTTGAATTTCTCAATAACTTTGTCTTTGTCAGGCTCGTCTAAAATTTCTTTCATGATTCTGAGTAATCCGGCTTGGTATGAATCAAACTGCCTGTCAGTCATTCCCACTGTTTTCACCTCCGTTAATTTCGTCCCATTATATATCTTTACTTACTATACCACCAAACCTTTGTAATATCAACTGTTTCATTAAATACGGCGTAAAACCGCTGACTTATGCCTTTATAATAATTCACTCACCGTGAGTGAATGAGGGGGTTTCCTGTATGAACGCATTGAAAGAATTTATAACCGCGCTGATTATTTCATCTATGGGTGACTTCGACCATCTTATGGAAGACGCCTCCGATGCCTTGACAGGCAACAGCCTGTTTGTCCTTGATTTGGACGCGGCGGTAGGCGGTATTACAGGTATTCTCAGACCTTTTTGTATGGTCGTTATCGGTATTTGTCTGATGATAGAGTTGGCGCAGACGGCCTCACGGTTTGATGTTATGCGTTTGGAACACGGCTTGAAGGTGGCTGTAAAGATGGTGTTGGCTGTCGTGATGATTGATACCGCGCCCGTTTTTCTCAGGGCGTGTTATGTGCAGGCTACCGCTTGGATTAACGGAATTGGTGGTACGTTCTTTGTTACTTATGATTTGGGAGATATGGTTTCATTATCTATAGAGCCTATGGTGGACAGCGTGAACAGTTTGTTTAGCGCCATCGGGCTGTTAGTTTCCGTCGCGGTTGTGGTACTCGCCATTAAAATTTGCGGTATCGTAATAGCGGTCATGGCGTTTGGTAGAATGTTTGAACTTTGCGTGTATTATGCCGTCAGCCCCTTACCTTGCGCGTTCTTCCCGCTGGGCGGCGATGGGGCGATGGGGTTTAACAGAATTACAGCCAAATTTTTAAGGGGTTTTGCGGCGGTGTGCTTGCAGGGTGTGATGATGTTGGTGTGTATCGGTATCTTTGGAAATGTTATGAGAGGAACGATACTTGCAAAAGCTGCTGATATAGAACTTGCGGTCGCGGGTGGTGCCGCCGGTTCAGTCGGTGTCTCTGATATGTGTTTCGCGCTCTTGCTGGGCTGTATCGTTTTGGTTATGAGTATCGTCAAGTGCGGCAGTTGGGCTAAGTCCATACTGGACGCGGCTTAATCCATTCTTTGAAAGGCAGGGCATGACATGACAGGCATTGTTATCAGGATACCTACAGACATACGTAAATATAAGGAGCGTATCGTATTTGGTTTGAGCGTCCGGCAGTTAATTTGTACGGTTATCGCGCTTGCGGTTTGTGTACCGCTGTACTTTTTCGGCAGGGGCTATATCACCGATGATATTCTGTCGTGGGCTATCCTGATTGTGGCGTTACCGCTCCTTGCGATGGGCTTTGTCACCATCAATAATTTGCCGATGGAAAAATACATTGTGGAGTGGCTGAAATTCGAGTTGCTTTACCCCGCGAGACGGCGGTTTACGTCCTCAAACGCTTTCAGTCTGATAAACAATATGGCAATCAAGGACGATTTGCCTAAGTCGCGCCGGGGGCGCAAGAAACTGAATAGATACCGTTATCAAGCAGGGTTGGAGCGTGCCGCGCTGATGGTGGAGGCGTCGGAAAAAGGCGTTGAAGGGTTCAATGCCGATAAGGCCGATTTACTCACGGTGAGTGAACCCAAAAGCGGCGGCGGGGGTGGCGGTAACTGGAAAAAACCCAAGAAAGACAAGAAAAAGGACAATGGCGGCGGTAAGGGCGTTTCTAAGTTAAAGCGTGACGCGGAAGCTGTCTTACAGAAGCAGCTGGACGACCCGCAGTATGTGCCGACAAACAAAGAACGAAAGACTTTACAGTTGTGGCACAAACAGCAAACTGATTTGAGGGTAAAGGAACTCACGAGGAAGAAAAAGGAAGCGCAAGCTAACTCCGCGAAAATGAAGAAGCGCAAGAAGGCCAAGACTTCCATACCGCGTTCCACACAGCAGTCCATACCGTATATCGCCGATTACGGCGAGGGAATGTTTGAGGTTACTCAAAACAGATTTTCCAAAATCTACCGTATCACGGACATCAATTACTCCAAGAGCAAATACGAGGAACGGGAGAGCATTTTTATCAGCCTTGGGGAGTTCTACAATTTCTTTTCTGACACCATGACGTTTGCTGTCACTGTCGATAACCGTTATGTATCCATGTCCGAGCAGGAACGCAAGATTTTTAATAAGATGACGGGTGACAGTTATGACAAGCACCGTGTTGAGTATAACCGGGTGTTAGGGAAGCAGATACTCATAGGGCGCAACGATATGCACGTTGATAAGATTCTGACCGTTACGATTGACGCGGATGTTCCTTATGAGGCGCTTTTACGGTTTCGCAGGCTGGACAACGACATCAGAGATCACTTGCGAAAATTCGGGTCTGACGTCAGGCCGTTATCGTCCACGGAGCGGCTGGCCTACTACCATGATAAGTACCGCAGAGGTCACGAAGGTGAATTCAAGATTGATTTCGATTTTCTGAGAGCGCAGGGGCTGTGCAGTAAAGACTATATCGCGCCGTCGTATTTTCATTTTGACAGGAATCACATACAGATAGATGATGATTTTTACCGTGTGATGTACCTGTCCAATCTCCCGCAGACGTTGAGCGACGAGTTTTTCTGTACTTTTTGCGACAACGAATTCGCCACGACTTCCACCATATCGGTTATGCCGATGGCGCAAGATAAGGCTATGAGGTTTGTCAAGAAGCGGCTCACGGGCATTGAGACGAACAAATTTGAAGCCGAAAAAAATCTTGCAAGACAAGGGTTGAGTCCCGAACACGTCAGACGTGACATTATGGATGCGTACACGCGCGGTCTGGAATTGCACGACGATATACTGAACAAAGACCAAAGGCTGTTCTTCGTGACCATTACGGTCATGGTACACGGGCGTACTCTGGAAGAGTTAGATTATAACTGTAAGACATTGGAAGGTAAGGCCGGGACGGTGGCGGCGCAGTTGAGGAAATTAACGACACAGCAGGAAGAAGGGTATAAGGTTACGTTCCCGTTCGGTTATTTCCCGCGTAATATCAAGGTTGATACCACGCTTACAACCGACAGCTTGTCCGTGTTCATGCCTTTCAAAAATACGGAACTTTTCCAAAGCGGCGGGTTCTATTACGGCTTGAATCAGATAAGCAACAATTTGATTGTGCTTGACCGTACCGCCATGAAAACGCCGTCCGGGTTTGTTCTCGGCACGTCGGGAAGCGGTAAGAGTTTTGCCACTAAGCGCGAAATATTGAATGTGTTGCTTAATTCGCCCGATACCGGGATATTGATAATAGACCCGGAAAATGAGTACGGCGATTTTTGCCGCGCGTTCGGCGGCACGGTCATTAAGATAAGCGCGGACAGTACGAATTACATAAATCCGATGGACATGTCGGAGGATTACGGGCTTGACGAGGAAGACAGCCCTGATTTGCCTATCGCCGTTAAGATTGATAAGGCGTGGCGCAAAAAATCCGATTTTATCATGTCTATCGTTGAACGTATGATAAGCGTCGGGGGCAACGCCGACAGCTCATCCATCACGGCGCCGCAGAGGACGATTATTGACCGCTGCGTGAAGCGGTGTTATAAGGAATATTTTGACCACCACTTTGACGAAAAATATCTACCGACGCTGAAAAACTTACAGGACGAACTTGACAAGGAGCGTAATTCCGAGGACGGGAAACAGATTGCGGAGGGCGTCGAGTATTACACCCGTGGCAGTATGTCGTTCCTGGCTAACAAGACCAACGTGGAAATAAACAACCGCATGGTGGTTTTCAACGTAAGAGATTTGGGAGAACAACTTCGTCAGATTGCGCTTTCCATCGTGTTTGATTTTATCTGGAATCGAATGGTGGAAAATAAGAACAGAGGCGTAAGAACGTACTGTTACTGTGACGAAATCCATGTGATGTTCAGGTCATACTACACTTCGTTCTTCCTTCAGCAGCTATATAAGCGCGGTCGGAAATACGGGCTTTGCATAACGGGCCTCACGCAAAACGTCTCTGACCTTTTGAGTTCGGAAATGGCAAGGGGCATGATAGGCAACTCAGATTACATTATGATGTTAAACCAACACTCCGAGGATTTGAAACTGCTGGCGGCTATGCTGAGTATCTCAGAGGCCCAACTGCCTTACGTCATGGGCGCGGACGCGGGAAGCGGCCTATTGTTCGCGGAAAACGTAATTGTGCCGTTTATAGACCGTTTTCCAACTGACAGCTATTTGTACAAACTCATGTCAACTAAATTTGGCGAGGATATGTCAGCCGACGAGGTGGACAAGCAGATTAAATCTTTAGTGAACAGTCAGCAGTAAATCACTCACGGTGAGTGAATGGGATTGGAGGCTGGACATGGTAAAGACGGCGTTTAACTCATATGGTGCTAAATTAGGGGCGCATAATATCAAGACGGGAGGCGTTCCCATTGATATGTATGCGGCGCGGTCTGCCGGGAACAGGTACGGCGGTGTGAAGTCGAATATCGTTGCGGGTTGTGTTCCTACAGGGGGCGTTACCCTTGGCTTCGTCAGTCACATATCGAGCATGGTAAATACCCGCGTTGCGAATAACTACTACGACGCAGTAACGGTAAACCGTATTAATTCCGCGTCTCCAATCATTAAGTCAGACTCACGGCCTCAGTCGGCAAGCGGGGCAAAGACAGGGGACACGGCGGCGCGTGATATGCCGCTTGACACGCCTTTCCGTCAAGCGCAGCCTCAGCAGTCGGGCGGCGCGGTAAAGACCGGGAACGCGGCCTTTAGTATGGCGCATAATTTGCGCGTTGAGGTAACTGCTTTGCGTCAACAGCAATCACCAAGCGCGATTAAGACCGGGAACACGGCAGCGGGTAACATGCGTTCAGAAGCGGCTTATTTGCGGCACTCGCAAGAGCAGTTACAGGGCGCGATCAAAACCGGGAACGTCGCTATGTTACAGAGGGCGGGTATCAAACACGCCGGATTAAACGATTTACGCCTTGAAGCGAAAGCGTCATTTTTAGAGACTGCCGCGAATGGAGTCAGATTCCCGCAAGGACATTTCGGCGCAGACCTGAAAGCGGGTGGCCGTGAGATTGCCGGGTGCGTCAGCGGCGCGTTGGGACAGCAAAACGATATGGGCGCGGCGGCGGCTTCGGGTATCATTGTCGCGGGTTCTATGACTTATATGGGAGCTAAAACGCTGAACACCGTCGCGTCTCATGCGTCTATCAAGAATATTGCAAATACTGGTATCAAGACTGGCAATGTCGCGCTCACGGCGGGTAAATACGCGGTATCCGCCGTTACCACCTCTGGTAAGGCCACATTTACGGTTGTGAACACAATCCGCCTTGCGAAACAAGGCGGTATATCCGTTATCTCTAAGCAGGGTATGTCATTACTTAAAAGTCAGGCCGTCGCGTCAGGGCTGAACCGTACCCTTTTATCTCGCAATATATTAAATAATGTCAGCAGAATCAAAACGAACATGGCTACTGCGCGGCAGGGGTTCAGCAACATCAAGACAGGCGTTGTCAGCACCGTAAGCGGTATCAGGACTGGCGCGGTTAAGACGGTTAATATCGTTCGCGGGGTCGCGCGCGGCAATATCAGGATAGCGACGCTGGCGAAAGGCACGTTGATACGGGCGCAGAGGGCGGCAATCAGCGGCATAAAGGCGGGTTGGAAACCCGCGTTGCGTGGATTGACAAGGGGGACGGCCAAGGGCGCCGCTTTTGCGGTGACGAGAGGTATTCCGGGCGCGGTCAGGCTTTCACGCGGTATTGGACTTGGCGTTGCCGGCGCGTTGAGCAGTTCAGGCGACACGACGCTACAGGGTATCGGCCACGCGGCTAAATTCGCGCAGTATGGGATAAAGACGTCCGCCGTGGCGGGTAAATTAGGTGTACGCGGCGTAAGGACTTCCGTTAAGGCGGGTATCAAGACAGGTAAGGCCACGGTCGTAGCTGTGAAATATCTGCGTAAAAACGGCATGAAACAGTCGTTGAGGGCGTTGCGTGACAGAATAGGCAGAGGGTTTCAAGCGGCGGGGCGTTCCGTTGTTAATACGATTGTCAACTTCTTTCGGTCGGCAATCACGAGATTTCCCGTGCCGTTGCTTCTCGTTCTCGGGGCGGTGATGATTGTACCCGTGCTGTCCGCGCCTGTCGCGGGTGTGGGCGCGGTATTCAGCGGCGTTTTCGGGATGTTTTTTTCCGATGGCAGTTATGAGGAATTCGACATAAGGGATTATCTGCTCGGGGAGTACGATGGGTTGCCCTCTCTGCGGGAGAAGTACATAGATGAACTCGTATATTACATAGACGAACAGTTAAACGGCGGTTATCACGTAGTAAGGGTGTACACCAACCTTGACCCGGAGGAAAATATAGGCACTACCTTTGATGAAATCGACGCGGCTTTTATGAGCGTGGACGATATGGTGAATATCGTACAGCCGATATTCAACGCCGTGTTGTTGATGAACTACGATTTATCGCCCACAGAGGAACAGGCGAGGTTGCTTCTGCTTGAGATATTCAATACGATGTATTCTCAGGACGAGGAAGTAAGTCTCGAATACTGCGGACAGGATTTATTCACAGGCGAGGGAGAACCCGATATATGCGGCTGCGGTGAGATACACGCGCATTTTGATTGCCCTAATTCGGCTTTACATATCCACTCTTACTATACCTGTAATTATTGTTGCTATTTTAACCTCGTTGGGGCTGGGTATGTTTCTAACTGTGCGGGTCACAGAGATTGCCAAGGGCATAATGTGTTGTCTATCACCCTGAACATGGACGGCATTTACGCTCTGCTGAATATGTATTTCCTCGAACCGATAGACGAGTTGATGAATCTGCCGGAGCTGACCGAGGAGCAGGAGCAAACGCTGAAAACTTTGCAGGACTACTACGAGATTTGCTTGCTTTATCTGGAAGAGGTAAACATCATCTACGGCGGCGGTATGCGCCTTAATGATTTGGACGGCATTGAGTGGGTGTATGGTACGCGAACGGGGAACAGCGGCGTGGTGGAACTTGCTTTGTCGGTTGTGGGACAAGCCGGAGGTCAGCCGTTTTGGAGCTATTACGGGTTTACAAGCCGCGTGGCGTGGTGTGCTTGTTTCACACATTGGGCGTACCATTCCGGGGGTTGGGGCGATGACTACGGGATAAGCGCGAATAATGCCTATTGTGTCACGCTTGCCAATCATTTCAGAAGCAGGGGAGTATTTGTCAGCGGAAACTATATGGACTTGGCGATTGGCGACGTGATTTTCTTTGATTGGGAGTGTGACGGAAAGACTGACCATGTGGGGCTGGTCATCGGGCGCGATGAAGATTATGTCTACACCGTAGAGGGGAATAGTGGTGACGCTGTGCGTGTAAAATGCTACAGCTTAAATAGTTCAGTAATCTATGGATACGCGATTTTTAACAGCTGAATTCCCGAATTACCCGGCTTTATCTGTGAGTAATGTTGTGCTATAATTTGGATAGCTCTGTTATGTACAGGGAATCCACTCACGGTGAGTGAAAATTGAAAGGAGTTTATCCAGATGAAAAAGTTTACCATGAAAGCCATTGCCTTACTGCTGTCGTTTTCCCTTTTACTGCCGTTCTCCTTCGTTGCCCTCGCGTCGCCTATTGAACCGCCTACGGGAAACAAACTCGTTGAGGGTGCTTTGACCGTGACTCTGAGTGACGGAACAAACGGGGCGTTTTCCGGCGAGGTTGCCCTTGTCATTACTGATATAGCGGCGGGTTATATGTACGATTATTCGTTGAGTGTCGGTAAGACGGTCACAGATACGATTGTTGCCAACACAACCTACATAGCCGTGTTCATCTTCGATGACGGCGATTATTCGGTCTGTGAGCGTAACGGCGACCCGGTCAGCAGGTTTGCCATGACCGCGCAGGGCTACAACGCCGACTGGATTGTGATGAACAAAGACGAGGGCAACAACGACACTGCTGCCGTTGGCGTTCCGCAGGGCGGCGGGGCCACAGGTGACAGTGTGAGGAATGAGGGCCTTGCCATGTACGCACGGTTTATTGACGTGATTGGGTTCATAGAGAGTGACCCACGGTATGATAATCTTTTCGATGCGGTATTTCCCTTGGAGGTAAATTCGTATGTCAATTTTGCCGGAGGTAATGAGGATGATTGGGAAGCTATGAGCCGTTATGACCGCTATATGATTTTTTGCACATATTTGTATCCTATGAAGATGTTGTCATTAGGAAATTACAGCAGATATTTTGACAGTATCCAAACATTCAACAATAACGTAATAGGTATCAATTATCGTCTCATTAAATCGGTGGTTGGTGATGATGAAGCGGAAGCGTTCAAGGAACTGATGGCGTGGCAGTATGAATACTTCAAAGGACACAACAACGCCTTTTTCGACTTTACGACGGGTATCAATTCCACTGAATACAAGAACGGGATTAGGCCGGGTGATCTCCTGCCCGTCGAACAGCCGGGAAATACCGGGGATAACGCGCAGGACGAAGCGGTGCAGGGCGGCGATGGGCAAGGGAAAGAGACGCCGGACTCGGAGGTTAAGACGCCTGTACCCGCCACAGCCGCGCCCACGCCCGCCGCGCCTGTCACGCCGGAGGCCGAGCAGAAAAAGGGCATTTGGGACGATACCATCAAGAAGTTGAAAGGGTCGTCTCTCACAATCATTATTCTGGTGATTGTCGCCGCCGCACTCGCGGGCGTCATCATATACAACAAAAAACGGGACATCAAGGACGTGGAAAAAGGGTAATTCACTCACGGTGAGTGATTGCCCAAGAAAGGAATGTCAGAAAGTCATGGCGTACAAAGTTTTAACCACTGACGAGAAAATCAAGAAAGCGGAAGCCGCTTTAGAGAAAGCGATGAAAAGCGTCACGGCGGCACAGGCCGTTGAGAAACGCCGCAGGGCCGCGTTGGAAAAGCTGTTATTGATACAGCGGACGGAAAGACTTGATACAGCGGAAGAGGCCGTTAGCGCGTTGGGTTTGTCAATCGACGAGGTTCTGGCCGCGCTGTGTGAGGGTAAGACATTCTCTGATTTGCAGAGAATGTCTGAGAAACAGAATGGCGCGGCGGCGGCCAGTGGTGTCTGAGATGAAATATGTTTGGCTTGATGTGAAATGCAAAATCGAGCTGGATATTATTTGGGGCGTTTATGACACCTCTGGTAAGCTGCCTACGATTATCAAGCTGTCGGAGTTGTACGCCATCGGGAATACCACCTCTCAAAAGGTGCTTGATTCACTTTACACAGACGGTATCATTGATAAGGCGCATGGCAAGGGCCATTACTTAAAGCCAAACGTCAAAGCCCGCTTAATTGAGAAGCACACGGCGTTGTTCACCGACAGTTTCAACGACGCCGTACAGTATGGGAAACGGCTTGGGGTTAATGTGGACAAGCTAATCAACTGTGAGGTGATATAGTGGAAAAGGCGTATAAATTCAGGCTGTATCCCAACACCGAGCAAATACAGCAGATACAGCGCACATTCGGCTGTTGCCGCTATGTCTACAACCATTTCCTCGCACGGCGTATCGAGTTGTACAAAGACAACGGGGAAACGCTCAACTATTATGCCTGTTCCGCTGATATGACCGTACTCAAAGGTGAATTGTCGTGGTTGTATGAAGCGGACAACACCGCGCTTCAATCGTCGCTACGGGATTTAGACCGAGCCTATCAAAACTTCTTTAGGCGTGTGAAACAGGGTGAAAAGCCGGGGTTTCCGCGTTTCAAGAGCAAAAAGAACCGCCACAGGTCATATAGGGCAAAGCGCATGGGCGATAATATCGCAGTTATCGACCGTCATGTGAAGCTGCCCAAACTCGGCCTTGTACGCGCCGCCATATCCAAGAAGGTACAGGGGCGTATACTCAACGCCACGGTGTCACAGAACCCAAGCGGTAAATACTTTGTTTCCATTTGCTGTACTGACGTTGATATACCGCAGTATCCATCCACTGGCGCGTCTGTTGGTTTGGATATGGGGCTGAAAGACTTGGTTATCACATCGGACGGTGTGACGTACCCGAACCATAAGCATATCCGGCAATGCGAAAAGAAACTTGCCAAAGCCCAGCGTGAGCTGTCGAGAAAAGCAATCGGTGGTAAAAATTGGGAAAAGGCAAGAATCAAGGTGGCCCGGATACAGGAGCGGATAGCCAACCAAAGAAGCGACGCGCTTCGCAAACTCACCACCCAAATAGTACAGGGCTATGACGTGATTTGTGTGGAGGACTTGAACGTCAAGGGCATGGTTAGAAACCGCAAGTTGGCAAAATCCATTAGTGACGCTTCTTGGAGCGAATTGACCCGGCAGTTGAGGTACAAATGTGAATGGCAGCACAAGGCGTTGGTTAAAGTGGATAGATTTTATCCGAGCAGTCAGACATGCGGAGTATGCGGCCATCGGAACGCCGGGACTAAAAATCTCTCAGTCCGGGAATGGCGGTGTCCGTCTTGCGGCACACAGCACGACCGGGACAGGAACGCGGCAAAGAATATCTTAAAAGAGGGTTTGTGCCGCTTGGCGCAATAAGTAACATGCGGTACGGCGGGACACGCCGAAACCTAACGCTTGGGGAGAGTGCGTAAGACTATGTACGGTAGCAATACTTTGAGAACCAAGAATCCCTCGGCTTTTGCTGCGGGGAATGTCAACAGTCTTTGCATTGCCGAAAAGCCGAGTGTCGGGCGTGAAATTGCGCGCGTCATTGGCGCGGATACGCCGCATAACGGTTACATAGAGGGCAACGGGTATATCGTGACGTGGGCTGTGGGACACCTCGTTACGCTTGCCGAGCCGTCTGAATACGGGTATGTGCCGCAGAAAGACGTGTATACGGACGGCATGACACGGGCATATGAGGAACTGCCCTTAATCCCCGACAGCTTCAAGTTGGTTGTCTTGGAAAAGACAGCGGCGCAATTTGAGATTGTCAAGCGTCTTATGCACAGGCCGGACGTTGACAGGATTATCGACTGCGGCGACATGGGGACGGAAGGACACGTTTTACAGTGGCTAATCCGCGAGAAGGCGGGTAACAATAAGACCGTGCTTCGGTTTTGCGCCACGTCCATGACGGACGAGGCCATCAAACAGGCCATGAGCAATTTGCGGCCTATAGAGCAGTTTAACAACGTGATTAAAGGCGGTTTTTGCAAGAAGAAAGCCGATTGGATACTGGGTATGAGTTTGTCACGCGCTATGAGTATCAAGTATCGCGCGGGCGTCAACGTCGGCAGGGTGCAGTCGCCTACGCTTTACTTCGTGGTTAAACGCTTCTTGGAACTTCAAAACTTTGTGGTAACGGATTACTACACCATGACCGCGGCATTGAACGGGGGATTCTCCGTTTATTGGAACAAGGACAGCGAAGGGCGTTTCCCGCAAGCGATAAAGGATAGTGACGGGCGTGTTCTGGATAAAAACGCGGTTGAGCGCGTTGCCGCTGAGATAGTAAACGGCGGCGTAGGCACAGTAACCAAGGCAGATAAACAAAAGAAAGCGACAAACAGGCCGCAGCTATACGACATTACGGAATTGCAACGGGACGCGAACGTAAGGTTTGGCTATACCGCCGCCGATACGCTTTCTGTAGCGCAATCCCTGTATGAAACGCATAAGGTATTGAGTTACCCGAGGACGGACAGTCGCTATATTACAACGGACTTAATACCTTACGTTGAAAAATCCGTTGAAGCCTTGGTAAAGTTTCCGAGGTACGAGGCCGCCGCCGGGGGCGTCATCGGCGACGGGCTGAACTTTGATAAGCGCGTCACGGATAACGGCAAGGTTACAGACCATCACGCGCTTATTCCTACAGATAAACTAACAAAGTTGCAGGATTTGACGCTCATGCCTACGGAAGAGGATAAGAAGCGCGGAATTACGGGCGTTATGCTGAACAGTATATTTGACCTCGTGCTTTGCAGGCTGATTGTTGCGCTTTCACAGCCGTATCTATACGAGCATACGGACATCGAAGTGAAGTTTACTAACGGTTTTATATTTTCGGCTGTCGGGAATACGCCCGTTTCGGTTGGCTGGAAACGGTATCAGGAGCTATTCGACGTCAAGGCCAACAACGACGTGGAGAACGAGGGGGAAGCGGCACAGTCTTTCCCGCCGCTCACACCGGGACAGAGCGTAGGGGTATCCTCTTGTGTTTCCGTCAGTAAAAAGACCGTGCCGCCAAAACTCCACACGGAAGCCACGTTACTTACTGCTATGGAAACGGCGGGGCAGTACATAGAGAACGGGGCCGTACTGAGGAAAAAGGGGCTGGGTACGCAAGCGACCAGAGCGGAGATTATTAAGAAACTGTTCGATACGGGTGTTGTTGAGGGCATTAAGAAGGGAAAAACCAATTACATACAGCCTACGTCAAAGGGGCTTGGTATTATCCGGGTAATGCCGCATGAGTTGTACAGTCCGAAAATCACGGCTGATTGGGAGACAGTCTTTTCCGAGATAGAGGGCGGCAAGGCGTCGGAGCATGATTTTATGGCAAGGTTCATTCCGTTTGTCAACGATATGGTGAGCGCGGTTAAAGGCGCGGAAGAATCGGTCATCTTCAAAAAGGAACGCGAAAGCCACGGGGTGTGCCCGTGGTGTGGGAAAGACGTTTACTGCTACGAGGAGAAGAACAAAACCCGCCGCTATTACTGCGCGGAAAAATGCGGGTTTAGTTTCAAAACGAACGAGACGATCTTCGGCGCCGTGCTTGGCAAGAATTTATCCACTAAAGACGCCAAGCGGTTTATCGCGGACGGCAGTATTACCCTCACCGATAAGAGCGATAAGAAAATCACGCTGGTATTCGTGAGGAAGGATTATCCAGACAAAACTACGGGTGTACCAAGGCCGTTATGCTTCGTAAACAGGGCATAGAATCACTCACGGTGAGTGAATCTTTTTGGGGGTGTAGTTGTGGCGTTATTTGACGGGAGATATAAAACGGCGGCGGCCACTGAGATTGAGCGGAATATACGGCGTCTCAAAGACATGGATTTTTTGGAGCAAATGAAAAATAGCGGCATCAAATTTGACGCGGTGACGGCTGATACAGGGACACAAATAAGATTTGCAAGGCGTATCGGCCTTATTACGCTGAAACAGCGGGACGAGTATGTAGCGCGTATCATGCAGGCACAAAAGGATTATGACAGGTTACAGCGTGAAGAGCTAAGGGATATTGTTGACGGTTTCGAGAACCCGAGGGAACGGGCGGCCCGATATACAAGAGAAGAATGGGAGCAACATATACGGGCCGCGAAGGAACAGGCCGCGCCAAATATGACTGGAAACGCGAACACGCAACAGGCACAGGTTTTCCAATCGCCTTTTGATGATAGGTCAGAACGGGGCGGCGGTGGTTCATAGATGGTCATTCACTCACCGTGAGTGATTTTAGCGGGAAGGGGTATTACAACTATGGCAATCGACACCGAAAATAATGAACAGCAGCTTTCCCAAGAAGATGTAGCCGCGTTACGCAAGATTACCCCGCCGCGCAAATCGGTGTTGAATTTTTCAAATGCCGATGTTGACGATACAAGCGCGTTTGCAGTTAAGTTTCAGCATGAGATAGGTGATAAATCGCCGTACCAACGGCGTCTGGAGGACTGGCGGGAGGCAGAGAATACGCCCGTGGCAGTAGTGGGTGTGGCGGAACATGATACGCAAAACTATAAAACACATAAGAAAGACGGAACCATTCCACGCGGCACTTTTATGAACCGGGATACAGGGTACGAAATTGTCGTTGGTATGCGTGGCTTAGACGATACATATTCCCATGCGAAAACTGACGAAAAAAGAAATTACACAAACGCTACCTTAAACGCAATATATCACTTGAAAGAACTTACTGAAAGTGCTGTCTTTCTCGATACTCAAACCATTGATGAAAAAAACAACAATTCTCCAAATGCCTTGTTTATGCACAGACTTTATACGCCCTTTATTCACAAGGGAGAACCTTATGTTGCAAGAATTTCTGTTGAGGAAGATTTTAAGACAAATAAAAACGATGAGTTTGAAAAAACTCACCATCGTTTTTATAATCTCAAAGGTATAAAAACAGTGCCACTGATCGGAATATTGAGCCTTGAAACTCAACTCTCTGGGGTTTTCAGTCCCCGCGCAGACACCAGCAACACCGCCACTATTAGTATAGCACAACTCTTTGCTATTGTCAAGGAATTTGATAAAAACTTCTATCTTAATCCAACAGCACCGGGTAGGCCGGAGCGCATAGCTGAAATACAAGATACAGAAGAAAGGAAGGGTAATACGATGGAAGAAGCTACACTTACTTACAGCGGGGAATCAACGCCGAGTTTAACCGAAGAACACAAGCGGCTTTTATTGGAGCAACAAGATTTATGGCACGCCCGCGAGGTGGCGACAAGCGGGGCAGACGCGAGACATGCTGCGTACAACTGGCAGGTAATCCGATACGCTCAAAGTCATATTGAAGGTGGCTGGGTCATGCCAGAGGATATAACGGTCTTAAACGCTGCGCTTGCTGGCCGTGACGTTATTGAAGTGCTTGATAAGGCTGGAATTCCTTATAACCATATAGTCTATGCGGATTTTAGCGATGTGGATGAAAGGGGCGAGGTTAATATGGATGGTATATCGTTTTATACCACAAATATCAGCAATAACAGTATTCCCACGTTCTACAATAACCATATCGACGCAGTAAACGCATATTACGATATGTACATTGAACTCGGGATACAAGATAACAGGGCGTTGGGGTATGTTATTGATGGACAAGATAAGGAGGGGCATATCTATATAAAACGTGACGATTATATTGACCGTATCGTTGGAAAAGATAGTTTTCCTATGGATAACAGCGACCCACGCTATGAAGATTTTCTGCGTATGTTGGAAGAGGTTGAAATGACCCTGTCGTCTCTCACTCTACAAGAAAAATTGACCAGTGCGGAACTAAGAGCGGTAGAATGGGAGGCGAAAGCGGAGTTATATCGGGCGCGGAAATCGGGCGCGGAACTATGGCCCATTATAAGTAAATTTAGTGCAATAAGCCGCGATTTGAACATAGGGTATGGTACAGCTAATTATTGTAAAACCCCGGAGGACGCGGAACACGCGGAGCAAAACGCAAAAAGGATTCAGGACGCAATCGCCAGTATTTCCGGCGGTGTTGGTACGAATTTTGACATGGATGTAATAAATGCGGCGGTGGCCGACCGGGATGTTCTTGATATTGGCGTTGCGGTAGCCCGTGATGAAATCACTCACCGTGAGGGAATGACGCCTGATGAACCCAAAGCGTCTAATGTGACGCAGGACGCGGACAAGGTGAGCGCGAAGGACAAGCTCACCGAGCAGCTGACCAACGGCATTAAAGGCATTATGGACAGCGAGGAATTCAAGAACTACCTTAACACTTGCTCACATCTTGCCGGCAACAACTACAGCATGAGAAACACATTACTTGTTTACTTACAGAAACCCGATGCGTCCCATGTCATGGGATACGACGCTTGGAAACAATGCGGACGCACCGTAAAGCAGGGTGCTACTTCGGCTAAAATCTTTATCCCTGTTATGGCAAAGGAAAGCAGTAAAGGTACTCTTGCAACGACAATCAGGCGCGAGTTAAAGAGTCAGCTTGATGGAGATTCGTCAGTCAGCCAAGCGACGTATTACTTGGGCGCGTCTAATCATGCGTTTACCATGAACCGCGCGAACGGGCTTATGGGTGTCAAGGTCAACGGCGTTGAAAAAGGTGTTTTCAATTCAGACAGCCAATTCCGGCAGTACATAGATAACGCCATACTTGGCAAAGTGCCGATGTATTACAATGTCGCGTCTGTTTTTGACGCGAAAGACGTTGTGATACCAGAACATTTATGGGTCAAGAGCGGCTACAGCAAGGCCGATGTTGTGAACGACGAGAAGGGTAAGCCCGTCAAGAACAAAAAAGGGGAAGTCAAAATCGTCAATACTCCCGAAAGACAGGCGCGGTTTGTTTCGTCGCTCGATATGACGGTTGCCGCGCAAGACCCCGAAAAGATGGAGCGTCTTTTCAATGCGGCCACGGAAGTGTGCCGCAATCGCGGCGTCGCCGTTTTCTTGCGCGATAAAGAGAGCGACGAGCGTTTGAAAGACGGCGCGGACGGCTACTATGCGCGTAGTGCTAAAGGCGATGGACACCCATACGACGCCGAAACCGCAAAAGATATGCCTAACGGGTGTATCGTACTTGATGAAAGCATGGATATTACGGAGAAGAATTCCGTCCTTATCCATGAAATGGCGCACAGCGATCTTCATAAGGACATTGACGCGCTTGCCGCTGAACTGGGCGAGGATAAGATAACAAAGTCCATGAGGGAAACACAGGCCGAAGCGGTATCTTACGTTGTCGCTAACCATTTCGGCATTGAGAGCGCGCAATCAAGTTTTGCGTATATTGCGGAGTACACAAGGGGTTTTGAGTTACAGGATATGCAAAAGTCCCTTGACGTTATCCACAGGGAAATAAAGAGCCTATTCAACGACATTAAAGCGGAACTTGACAAGGCCGGATTTAACCTTGACCTTACCGAAAAGCCGAAAGCGCCTTTGGAGAGCGAGAAGGTAAGTAATATCACGGCTGACGCTTTGAATTTCGCATTTGAAGAGGAAAAAAATATTTCCTGTGATACGGCCCTTTTGACTGGCTATATAAGCCAATATAAGGATTCTCCCATAATGAAGGACGCGCTAAAGGAGCTAAAAACCAACATCAACGTGCGGCAGAGCGATATTGATTTAATTAAATCTGCCGTTGATAAGCTGAACGAACCGGGTATCACGCGCGAGATTCAAGACGAGGCCACAGAAAATATCAATGCCGCATTGAAGCGTATTGATATTCATGTTGATGAGTCTGTAGTCATTTATGACAGGATTCAGGAGGAACAATACGGCCCGGAGTCTACATATGGATTTAACTTTGACAAAGACCCTGCCGGGACGCTTGCTACTATGTGTAATATGGTCACAGACCATGAAAGCTGTGCGTCAGCCTTCCCGCGCTTGAAAACCCTTGATGACAACCAGTTGACCTATATCGCCACGAGTAAGTACATTGCCAACAACCTTGCAAGCCTTGTAAACAGTGACCCTCATGCGTTTGTAAATAGGGCTTGTGACCGCGCGGAGCAGTTCGGGAACGTCGCGGCTAAAAACGGTACGTTCGTTGAGTTTAACAGCGTCGATAATTGGTTTTACAAGCCCATTGTTGACGATGGTGCTTTGTGCCACCCCAAAATTGCGGAAAAAATATTTACGCAAGCTGAAACTCAAGTCAGCGGAATGAGGGCCGCCGCAGAGCAAAGCAGCGAGGGATATGTTCCGGCTGTCAACTGTGACATTACGGTTTATTCGCTCGTCAACGGGGAACTGACCGCGCTCAATACCGTTATGGATATTGGGGACGGTTCACAAAAAAGCCTTAGTGAACACCTTGGCATGGTTGCGGAAGGTCAAGAGTCTGAACCTTTGATTTGCGCTGTGAATGGGAACTTCCAGACGGCTATCCATGAACACGGCCCGTATAAGAGTAAGATATATTTGCCGGACGCGGATATATCTTCGCAAGACGGGAATACACGCGCCGCTGATCCGCAGGGACATGAGCCGCTGGCTGTGGCCCATGAGAACGCCGGACGCGCCATGTCGATGGGGGATTGGAAAGAGAAAATCGGTGAAGCCAAGCAGGAAGCGGAAAAAGCCTCCGGCGAAGGACAGGCCGCGGATAAATCGAAGAACACGGGTAAAGGCGATAAAAAGTCTGCACCCGGAAACAGAGAGTAAGAAGGGGGGATTGACTATGACATTATTTCCGCATAAACGGGGAGCTGCCGCCGACGATGGCGAATACGAACTGCACGAGCTGCGGTTACGGCCCGTCGCCATGACGCGGGACTTGAGACGGCGGCAAGCCGAGGAAGCGGTCAGGAAGCGATACGGCATAAAAAGAAGAAAATACGCGCGGATTCTTTGATGTAGGCGCATGACATTCTTTGTACATTCTGCTATAATGAAAACGTGGTATTATTGAAAGGAGTTGCCATTATGTCCTTAAACGTAGGGGATTCTAACAGCCGCTATGTGCGGGTTTCCAACGTCTCTATGAAATTTGCGTACTCTGATAAGGTGGCTTTTGCTGATTTGATTACAAGCCACAAGACAGGCCGACCCAAGACTGACCCCGAAACGGGGGTAGTGATTACCAACACCCAAGGTGAGGAAGTGCCGGAGCGGAGATATTCAAGGTGGGAGGGCCGTTTCGTCGGTAACGCCTTTGAACCCTCCAAGACCTTGAAGAACGGTACGCTTATTGACATTACGCAAGGTTGGATTGAGAAGGAAACGAAGTTAGGCCGTGACAACAAAACCCCGTTTACCAATTACTACGTCACTATTTCCGAGTTTACTATATCTGATGTGACGGACGCGGAAACCCCAGACGTGGACGCGGAGGATTTTGATGGAGTATAAAGCCATCGGCGAGGATACATGCCGCTCCGTATTCACTTACCGTGAGTGATTCTGCTTGCATTAGATTTGTTGTTGTGATATAGTGCTTCCATCGAATACAAGTCTATCCGAACGGAGAGGTATGAAGTGACGCGGCATTTTCCTGACAATCTGGTTTTATTTGCGCGGCTTGATGAAGCGGCTGAAAAAGCGGGGCGGCGGTTGACACATACACAGAAATTATTTTTCTTACGGTTGCTGACTGTTGCCCAAAAGGACGATGAAGGGTACTTTATCAAAGACACGCACAAAGGGTTTGCGGAAGCCTTTGAAATGCCCGAGAGGACGGTTACGGAGTGTCTGTCTAAGCTCACCGCTTGCGGGATTTTAATCAACTCCAACGGAAGAAAGAGCATAAGCAGACGAATGAACGACGCCATTATTGCGAAGGAGTGAGTACATTGAGTCCGAACATAGACCTTTTTGACAATGACGAGCGCATTTTTATCAACGGAACTTCGGAAGGTGAGAAGCTGTCTGATTTTACACGCGCAAAAATGCTTGGACATCTTGACTTTACGCTTAATATTTCCACTGATGATATGGTCATCGAACTTTCCAAGGGGCTGAAATCGAAAATTTCCAAACTCACAGATACCGAGTGGTATGAACTTATTTTGCGGTTACCATTTCCTGTCACATATGGCGACGACGACGAGGAAGATGTTGAAAGCGCATAACCTCATTTCCGAACGCCCCGCCATATGAGCGGGGCGTTTGGTACGTTTTTCTTTTTATTGCCCGTACCCAACCCCGCGCCGGGAATCTCGGGGAATGACGGCGCGGAGTGAGCAGCTGACCGGGGGAGCTGACCGGGGCCGGCGGCCCTCGATTGCGGCCCCGGTCGGAGACGAATCACTCACGGTGAGTGAAAGGGAGCGGAAAAGGTAAACCAGACGCCAAAGATGTTAAGAGGGGAGTCAAGAGACTTTCGCGGCATAACCGCCTACGGCTATTATTCCACGGTTCTCTTGACACCCCTCTTTTTTGCGCCGTTGCCGCTGCGCCGACACCGTAAGCTGGTTTCACCAGCAACGGAGTCAATGGCTTTCAGCATAGCGCAAAACCACTAAGGCGTCTGGAGGTTACGCGGCCTCGCCATAAGCTGATTATGGGGAGCTGATGGGGTCGGACGCCTTGGGGTGTCCTGGCGGCCCACACACCCATATATGCCTTGATACTGCTGTATTATTTCACGAGCCATAAGTAAAAATGTGAAAAAA